>Ga0209501_10000005_pt1 | contig 334225 bp, 326 predicted proteins | sample ArcticOcean_MG_C_4_FD_187434 | JGI IMG/M metagenome (GOLD analysis project Ga0209501, IMG submission 187434) | Marine microbial communities from western Arctic Ocean - ArcticOcean_MG_CB4_134 (SPAdes) (version 2) | ecosystem: Environmental > Aquatic > Marine > Oceanic | place: Arctic Ocean... | reverse complement strand
GACACTCCTGTCTCTGTGCCAGTAAGCAATCGGCTCTTACCAAGAGACACTGAGCTAGGTGTGGAAACTGTAAAGAGCTTCGTCTTCACGTCTACCACTTCAAAGCTGAAGTTTATTACTACTTCAAGGCCTACAGTAGGAGCACCTGATCCGACAGTGACAGTACCAGTGGTACTGTCCACAGAAACGATGTCTAGAATCTGTGTTGTCTCATTGCCGACCCCTGCACCCTTGAACACCGTCACTGAGCTACCAGGGATATTGAGTGCAACGGCTGAGTAATCTGTGTAGACGTATTCGATAGTTATACCATCGGTTACGGCTACTGAACCAGTCTGCGCATTTAAAATTGTTACTGCAGTAATCGTGTTGTTTAGGAAGGTGGGCGTGAAGGTAGTCGTTGCGACTCCACCAATCTTAACTATCACGTCAGCTGCATCGATTACGCCGTCATGTACAGCAGGAGTGCCGTGGGCCCTGTCATTCGCAGGCTTCGCCAGTGTAAATACCTGGCTGGTCGCATGACCGGTGTTGTCTAGGGTTTCAATTTTGCTAGCCTCACCAGCAATGACGCCTGCGACCGCTGAGGAAGCGCCACTGAGGGGGATCACGAACACATTCTTCGCTGAGTTCAGGATCGTTGCGTCAACTACTACGTTTGCAAACCGCACCTGTCCTGTCCTCAGAGGGCTCAGGTCAGCGTCGGTTACAGTCGCTGTAACTACATTAAATCCGGTTTGATCAGAGTAGTAGGTCTTGGCGGTTGCCCCGCTTCCTACAACTACTCCGCCACTTAGTGCGGCAGTTCCTGCTACCGCGGCTCCGACAGAGCCCATTGGCAACATCGCTATAAGAAGCGAGAGAACTGCTAGGATTCCGATAAATCTACCTTTGGTTTTCACTAAACCCCCCCTTATGTTGTTGTACCCGACTGTATACGGGTTGCTTATGATTTTCCGACCGTTGTGCATACCTTTCGCCCGAGAGAACTATTTCTCCGAGCACAAAAGTAGGGCCTGCTCTTGGTGGGTGCCTATCTAGGTGCATATACTCCGTTTCACCGTTCCTTTCGCGGTCGAACCCAATAGCCTTTTTACACTATACCGCTCAGCTTTGTCAATCCCAACGAATAGATTCATCAGTAAATTGCGGGGGTTAACCACTATTTACCTGCGCCTCTCCGGAACCTTATTCCAGAGAAGAACCAATCCATTCTTAAGTTGAACCAACTAGATTGTGTAACGAGACACAAAAACTTTAAGAAATATAGCCTGAATCCATTACATTGTCAATGATTTTTCGTACCTTATTTGTGCCTTCTTTTAGGCAGAACTCACTAGCGCTACACATTGTGGTTCCGATGAGCTATTTTGACCTACTTAAAAATGACTTGCGCAACTGCATTACTGCATTGTAGAGAAGGCAATAGAAACTCTCGACATGACGACATCATCCCAGTGAATCAAGGGTCTCGGCCAAGTCACGAGCTATGCATGTAAAGATGGGGGTATCACGTTCAGTGTATGGTCGTGCCTCTGACCCACGGAGATCTATCACAAGCTCAAGGAAGTCCTTTGGGGAGTCTGTCTCGAATCCGAGCATGAACTCCTGGTCATCCAGGCCGTAGGAGTAGGTTGTGGTTATCTTAACGGTTGGGTACTTGTGCCCGACGCTAAAGTGATCGGTCATCATGCTCTGCCGGTCTTCGGCAGAAAGCTGGTACCAAGAGTGGGTCTTTGTAAATGGGTAGACGAAGAGATATTTCCTGCCAATCTGACGAATACTGGCAGTGGTCCCTTCTTGGCCGGGATGTCGGTGCGCTCCAACATAAGGGGAATGTCTGGTCATGGATAGGAATGAGTATGGTATTTCCAAGTGCTTCCCAAGGTTGGTTCTCCACAGACGCGTTCCCATTTCTTGCAACTGATCTAAGTCCGGAGCAACCTTCCAAAGAAGAAAATCACAATCACCGCGGAGGCCCACCAAACTATATGGCAGTACGGAGACGTCCGCGGACAACTCGTCCAGTACAGCAATGAACTCCTGCTTGTGCTCCTCTTTTTCACTTGAGGGAAGCCGCCGCCACTGCGGGTCGAGCTTATAAAAATCGTATTTGACGAACTGGCTACGTTGTTCTTCCATAATTTACCTCTAAGCGTAAGTGTAATTCAGATGTACAAATGCCCAATCCACCTGGATGTTCTTTGAGGTGTGATGATACCTCAAATTAGCATTATAGGAGTATCCAGTATTTCTGAGATTAACATAGGAGACGATCTCGCATCTCTAATTTACGACGCTGCACGTGCACAGAGCACTCCACTTCATGTTAATAACGTTGCTGTGGTTACACAGAAGATAGCGTCAAAGCCGAAGGAACTGTTGTTGCCCTCAGAGAGATTGAGCCTTCTTAGCTGGCTGCAGAATTTGCTCGACCGACAATGACCCTCATCTTGTGTAGATGATGCTTCGAGAAACTAAGCGGGTTATGAAGATGGACAATGGAGTTCTGATTGCAGATACCCATAATGGGTTCATCTGCGCCAACGCTGGAGTAGGTGCATCCAACTTTCCCATTTTGGCTAACCACTCAAATGGGGTACGTCCTAAATACGTATCTATAAAATGGGATGCCTAAATGATGTAAAGGGTACAACCAAAAGGGTGCAAATAATGGGTACAACTATTTAATCTCTTACTCTTAGATTATCTTAGGTCTATTAATAGCTAGTGATTTACAGTTTCTTCAATAGACAATGTCTAATAATTTAAGAAACTCATCTCTAAGTCTTTCTCCGTTTACTTTATGATAAGCAGAGTAGAGCAATGAGTAACTTTTTCAATATTGTATTCCCCCCTAAGTTCTTATTTAATATGTCATAAGCATCATCACCAAAACAAATCAATAAGGGGTCAATTGAGCCTATATCCTCTAACTCTTGCTCAAAAGAAATAATATTATCAGTCACCATTGAAGGATTATTTTTTAAATCTTCCTTAACCTTACCAGATTCTTTTTCAGGAAAATCTTTTATTATGTCAGTCATATATGCACCCCAAAATGGAGTATCTTTTACAGCATATCTAGTTTTATAGTCTTGTGCTCTAGGATGCCCATATAGCGAAGGTAATATACATATAATTAATACATCCCCTAGTTATAGGGCTTTGATTGTATATTCTAGCCCTAAAGCTAATCTTAAAAAAGTAATCTTTTCAATAATTGACATTCATACTTGCTTAGATTTAACTACTTAGGTAGTTTTACTTTTGAAATACCTTATATTTATATTAATAATTATAGGTAATATCTAATAGAAAGTGATAACTAAATGTTTGCTAAAGTTAAATATCTATTAGCAATTAGTTTACTCTTCCTTATCCCCGCTTATGTTTAAATTCAGAATAAAAACAGTCCCCATAATTCTTTGCCTAGGAGTTTTTTCACTCATAGCTTTTTATATATGGATGAATTTAAACCCAACTTACACCACTCCAAACATAGACAAAATTACAATCGAATATGAAGATGCCGTGAATGACCCTCTCAAGACTAAAGAGAAACTACTGCAAAGACCCCTAATCACAACTGCAACTACTAATATTCAGCTATATCCAAATGACTCGCAATATTACTTTGACAGAGCTAAACATTATGTTGACTTGGCACGTCAGGATTTAGCAATACCCGACTACACTAAAGCAATAGAGTTAGACCCCAAAAACGTCTTTTACTACTGGGAAAGAGGTCGTGCCTACTGGGTGATTAGTCAATATCAAAAATCATTAAATGATTACGATAAAGCCATCGAATTGGAGATGCCTGAAGGGTTAAAACGGAAGTCAAAAGTGACTCTTGTTAGTGCAGAATTAGACCAGTTACGAGAAGAGAGAAAAGAATTACTGGAATACATTAACTAGCAATCAGGCAATTTGCAGCGGTTATTCAAATAATAATACTTATAATGAGGAGGCTCGAACTCCTGACCAATCTGCTTGCAGATGTTCTCCCTTATATAAAGGATTCAACTATGGGTACAACTATTTGACTAATTTTCAATACGTATTAAATTACCGTATTGAAATAATTTATTACAAAACGGGGTCACGAAGGGTACAACTAAAAACATTACCTCAATATTGTATGCTAAAAGCCAAAAATCAAATACAAAATGGGGCTGTAGCTCAGTTAGGAGAGCGCTTCAATGGCGTGGAAGAGACACTCTCTTTGCTGCTTACTACCAGCTGATCAATACGGGTCAGCCCTCAATATCAGAGCAGGCCTGATTGAGACGTACCAGATTCCCGCCGCAGTAATCGCAGTTGTGTTTTTAAGTATAAGGGCCTTGTTAGCCGAATCTTGCCAGCTTGCTCTGGGAACAAGAAAGGACTACAGGCCGCCGTTCTACATTGACGCTCATATAACGACATGCTAAAATACCCAAAACTATAGTTTAGCGTCCAAGCCTGAAAGGAGCATTTATGATTAACATAAGTCCCCTCGCTGTTGAAAAACTGAAGGATATTCTGGTAGAGCAAGGCGAGGAAGGAGCCTCTCTACGAGTCATCCTGATGCCCGGCACAAATGGCGGAGCCCAGTATATGCTAGCCCTTGAACAAGAAGCCAAGGCTGATGACTTGGTGGTACGAACAGATGGAGTTAGCATTCTTATAGACCCAGATAGCGCACCCCTCATGGAAGGCGCCGAGATAGATTACATGGACGGCCTAATGAGGAGCGGGTTTGTAATTAATAACCCTAATATAGAATCTGGTGGCGGCGGCGGCTGTGCATGCGGCGCCAGCGGCGAGGGCTGTGGTTGCGGTGGCGGTGGTTGCGGTTGTGGTGGACACTAGGTCTACTCATTATGAAGTTAGACCGAATGGCGCTGCTATTCAGTCTAACCAAAATCTAATTCGCTAATCTAAACCCGCTGAACCACAACGTGGTTCAGCGGGTTTAGTATGTCCATAAATATTTAGCGTCTCATGTGTAATCAAGGGAGAAATGTGCCAGTTAACATTGTCCTCCCTTGATTAAAGAAGCGAAATAGGTATAATAGGGGTTTGTAATTTTTTGACATTGGGGGACCGGGTGATTGAATGCACTAGGTATACAACTTCTGTTGGAATTAAAAAACTGTAATCCGAAACTTTTGGATGATTTACCCTATATCAGGAATGCACTCATAAAGGCAGCTGAAGAGACTGGTGCAACTATTATAGGTCAGACATTTCATCAGTTCAGTCCACAGGGAGTAACTGGAGTTGTTTCCATAGCAGAGTCTCACCTTTGTATACACACGTGGCCTGAGTTTGGGTATGCTGCTGTGGATATATTTACCTGCGGCGATGGATTCAAGCCGCGTGAAGCCGCAAAAATGGTGGTTGAGAGCCTACAGAGCAAAGACCACACGATAACGGAGATTGAGCGGGGAGTGCTACCGGAGCTGGCAGAGATACCCGTCAGCTAATCGCCTTTAGCATTGTCAGTTTACAGGATATAGGAATATGGATGTTAACAACCCAAACTGGTTCAAGGAATACCTTACTCCAAGCCTGATACAATTGGTGGAAGTTCGCGAAACCATATTGTCAGGAAAGACACGTTTTCAACAAGTAGAGGTAGTGGACACTTTCGACTTTGGTCGCTGCCTGATACTCGATGGCAAAACACAATCGTCGGAATCCGATGAATTTGTATATCATGAAGCACTGGTGCATCCAGCGCTGGTAACCCATCCCAATCCTGAAACTGTATTTATTGCCGGAGGCGGAGAGGGCGCAACTCTGCGTGAGGCGCTGGCACACAACACTGTGAAACGAGTTGTGATGGTTGACTTGGACGGCGAGGTGGTTGATATTTGCCGACGGTTCTTACCAAATCATCATCGCGGTGCTTTCGATGATCCGCGGGTTGAGCTCCATTTTAGGGATGCTAAAGAGTATCTGGAAACCACCGAGGATACTTACGACGTAATGCTCATAGACCTTCCTGACCCACAGGAGGAAGGCCCTGCTTCTTTTCTTTACACCGATACGTTCTATAGTTTGCTACGCAAGCGCCTGAACCCTAATGGTATCGTGGCAGTGCAATCTGAGACCTGCATGACTGGCAATATTGAGGCATTTACTGCCATCTCAAACACCCTTGGCACTGTATTCCCTCTAGTTTTCCCATATCACACCATGATCCCCTCGTTCTCATTCGATTGGGGATTCAATTTGGCCTCTATGGGACCAAATCCTATGGAGATGACTGTTCAAGAAGTTGACAGACGTCTCGAACAGAGGGGATGCACTTCCCTTGGTTCTTACGACGGTGAAGGCCACCGCGGGCTTTTCGCTCTAGCTAAGCACATCCGCAAGGCCCTGGCCGAAGAAACAAGGGTCATCACCGACGACGCTCCGCTAGTTGTGGTCTAGTTTAGTAGGGCTTGCCCTGCAACCACATTTGTCTGGCACTGATTCTCTCTGCGTAACTGCCCCTCCAAACTAATCCAGACGTAGCGGAGGAAGCACCTTGTGAATCCATGGAACGAGGTCCCTTATAACCTCTTGGCTAATCTCGTGTGCCATGTCGTATTCGTTGTAGGTGGGAGTATAACCCTCGACTTGCAGGAACTCCATTGAGCTTTGAGCGCGTTCTATATTATCACGCAGGCCATGAGCGATGAAGATAGGCTGGTTTCGCTGCATTGGCAATGTCTTCCTAGCCTCATCCGGGTTTCGAATCGAACAGCTGAGAGCCACTAGGCCTGCGAAGAGGTCTGGTCTACTCAACCCGCATCGATATGTCATGGTGCCACCCTGAGAAAACCCAAGAAGAAGAGAGCGGCCAGGTGCTATACCGTGTTTCTCCATAACTTCCTCAAAGAAGCCGTTCAGTTTGCGCTCGGCGTTGATGACCTGCTGTGGGTCGTCGTTCATTGGTTCTGTCCATGCAAAACCGACCATATCAGGCTCCAACTGAATAGAAATTGGAGCGTTGGGACATGCATATATATAGCCGGTTGTGTCTATTAACTTGGAGAGTTCGGAAAGGTCATACATATTGGCCCCGAACCCATGCAGAAGGATGACCAGCGGGTAGTCCAAAGCAGGGTCATATTCCTGTGGATAGACGGTGAGGTAAGTTAGATCTCTCCCCTGTACTGTCTCCATCTGCATTATCTGTGTCTCGTCTTCCATGATTTTATCTCAGCTTTCCAGCCAAAGGACATCTCCACTCAAATCAGATGTATGGCTCTTTTGCACGAAGATACTGTACTCCTCTTTGGAGATGCCAAGCGTGCTGTCCTGGCCATGGCCAGGAAGTAAGAATGTGTCGTCAGGGAGCACGTAAATCTTCTTCGTAATGTTTTTGATGATCTGCTGGAAATCCTGCGGGGAATCGCTTCTTCCAGGGCCGCCTGGGAACAGTGTGTCACCTGAGAAAAGATGAGTGCCAACCAAGTAGCATACGGATCCCGGGGTGTGGCCGGGAGTATGGATTACCTTTAGGGTTATGGTCCCGACCATGATGGTATCGCCATCGTTTATCAGTGCGTTTGGGGGTATGGACATCGCAGCGGAGTCTTCACCGTGGGCATGCACAGGAGCGCCAGTGGCATCGACGATCTCCTTGAGCCCTGCTAAGTGATCTTGGTGGTTATGGGTGATAAGGACAGCTTTTACAAAGGTGTTTTTAGCTTCCTCCAGAAGTTCCTGTGGCCACATTGGGGCATCGATAATGATGCTCTGATTGGTCTGCGGACAGACTACGAGGTAGGCGTTGTTGTCGTAGGGACCACAGGAGGTCTTGAAGATCTTAATTTCCTTGTCGTAAAACAGGGGCATATTCGCCTCCAGGATACGCAGTGGGTATCAGTTCTCCTCAGGCATCGGGTAGACTTCCTCGTCTATCTTCATCTCTATGCTGCCAGTGAAGATGTCCCATGGGTGGAAGGCCTCTACAAAGTCCTTGGCATCCTCCAATGTTGAGAATCCCTTCTGTGCACGTCCCGGCTCGTAGCCCATGGTCTTTGCAAGCGCATCGAAGCCGCGTGGGGTCTGGCGGACCCCGCCAACTTCTTCAAGACGGCCAGATTCCAAATCGAGTATCAACCGCTGTCCTGTTCTGTGCTCTCTCCAGTAAACCTTCATTTGCCACGCTCCTATGTTAGACAGGGTTGTCACTACAAATACATTGATCTAGTTATTCTTAGGTGAGTATTTGCCAGTAATTATATCTTGCGTTGTATGACGGCGCAACATGAATGGACTGAAAATGCTGTCCTGCGGCCAGTCTATTGTTGACAGACCTTCGCACATGCTATCCTCTGTTATCAGAAAAGGATAAAACAACTATGATTCACGATTTCCACACACATACATACCTCAGCGACGGCATACTTTCCCCAATGGAGCTTATCAGAACTGCTCACGTTGAGGGGTACGGGGTCATAGCTGTCACAGACCACGTTGGCCTTGAAGATCAAGAGAGGGTTATCAAGACGCTTCTGGGAGAGTGCCGCAGAGCTATGGAAGCCTGGAATATAGTCGCCCTTGCCGGAGTGGAGATTACACATGTACCAAAGAGCCTTATAGGTGAGGCGGCACAGCGTGCCAAGGACTTGGGGGCACAAATAGTGCTTGTACACGGGGAGACGATAGTGGAACCTGTGGAGCCTGGGAGCAATCTTGCTGCCCTTGGTTCTTCATCTGTGGATATTCTGGCCCATCCGGGTCTCATCACGGAAGAGGAAGCATCACTGGCGGCTGAGATGGGTATTTTCCTGGAGATATCTACTCGCCGGGGCCATTCGCTTACTAACGGCCATGTAGCAAAGATAGGTCTGGCCAGTGGTGCAAAGCTTCTGATAGACTCTGACGCCCACCGGCCGGAGGATCTTCTCAACATGGAGTTAATCCGAAAGGTGGCCAAGGGTGCTGGGTTGTCCGAAGACGAGGCGGCAACCCTGATAGAGAACAATCCACCAGAACTGCTCAAGCGAACGAATTAATTATACAACACGATTTTGTCGTGCTCCATTTTTGCACACTGTGCCGTCGCTCTCTACATACAATGACACAGAAAAAGTATGTGATTTCAGAGAATTTCTCGGCTTGACACTCCTAGTACAAGAAGATGGAATTAATACAGCGCAATTTGCGGTAAGTAATACATTCTGAAGCTGTAAAGCAATAGGCACGTCATTTCTGGTAGAGGTAAATCGCCTATTGTCTGGCTTAAACTAAAAACAAGTCACCGATGCATTCTATCTCATGCTAATGCGAAAAACCTTGGTGCTGCACTGGGGACAAGTACCCTGGATAGCAGAACGACCATTTTTTAGGGTGAACTGCTGTGGACTCATGATCTCTCTCTTAGTTCTACACTTGAAGCAATATGCTTCCATGAGTTTACCTCCATTGTGTACAAGTCGATTGCTTTAGCAAGCATATGGATAAAAATGTCACTGGCAATCAGACGACAACTCCTAGGATGCACACTGTTCAGCTAAACACTGAGAAGACATGTGCGAATCCAGAGGTACTACTATGAAATGGAACGAAGCTTAAAAACCTTCTGTGCATGCCACAAGCCCTTCACATTACTCGGATTAATGAGAGCCAAAAACGCACCATCCACCGAGTATAGGCGGTACATATCATTTGGTGAAGAATCTATGGATGGAATTCCCAAATATATTCCCTCCCCTCGTCTTATAGCTTCTTCCTTATCCCTCTGTACTATGGCAGCTTTGAATTTCATAAGGGGGAAATCTATTGGATATAGTAGGGAACGCCAATTGTCATTCTGACAGGCTTCTTCCACTTGCTCCATAGTGACTGAGTTAGAAATATCGAAGGGACCTGAGTGAAGACGGATGAGTTCCTTCAGATGAGCACCACATCCCAAATCCACGCCGAGATCATAGGCTAAAGAACGAACGTACATTCCCCTTCCACACTCTATATCAAGTCTCACTTCTGGGGAGTCCCAATTCGTAATTTCCACATTGTAGATCTCAACCTCTCTGGGAGGTCTGTCCACCTCTATGCCAGCTCTAGCCAGGTCATAGAGTCGCTTTCCGTCTTTCTTCAAGGCACTATACATTGGTGGAATCTGATTGAAGACGCCGGTGTATTTCTCCAATGCAGCACTTATGTCCTCTTTGGTGACGCGGGAAGGGTCATTGGTTTCTGTAACCTGCCCCATAGCATCGTAACTGTCGGTTGAAACTCCAAAGTGTATCAGCCCCCTGTATGTTTTCGGGCTATCTACCAGGTACTCCATCACTCTGGTTGCCTGGCCAATGCATATTGGCAATACTCCGGTGGCCTGTGGGTCCAGCGTACCGGCATGCCCAATTTTTTTCTGGCCGGTGAGGCGTTTCATTCTCCGCACCACCTCCATAGATGTCCATTGGAGGGGCTTTATGACGCTAATGATGCCGTTGACTTCATCCATCGTAATGGGTCTCCTTAGATGGTTCACTGGAGATGACTTCCGCAATCCTGTCAAGAACACGGGTGCCCTTCTCGATGGAATTGTCCTCAACGAAACTGAGGAACGGGACGGTTTTCAAGGATATCCGAGACATCAATTCACGCCTCATGAACGCAGAGGCTGCGTTGAGGGTTTCAACCGCTGACTTGTTTTCCTCAGGTGTGCCGAGGACGCTAGTGAACACTTTAGCGTATCTAAGGTCTTTTGATACGCTAACATGAACTAGTGTAATTACTTGCGCCAATCTGGGGTCTTTCATATCGCGGGATATGATTTCGCTCAATAGCTGACGCAAGAGCACATTAACCCGTTCTTTTCTTCTGGAATCTTCCATGAGTGAATATAAGGTTAGGTAGGTTGTCCCATGTTACGGGTCCTATTCCATGTGAACTGTTTCTATGACGTCGCCTACTTGGAAATCCTTGAATCCGTCTAAACCTATGCCACATTCAAATCCAGAGGTCATCTCCCGTGCGTCGTCCTTGAAATGTTTCAGGCTTGAAATTGTGCTCTGATGCAGGAGCTTCCCATCTCTGAAGATCCGAGCGATGGAGTTCCGCACGATACGCCCGTCGGTCACATATGAGCCAGCAATTGAAGTGTGTCGGCCCGTAGCGAAGACGGCCCTGACTTCGCTGTGCCCATCGACAACTTCCTGCAGGACTGGCGTGAGAAGTCCCTCAAGGGCTTTTTGTATGTCCTCCGAGAGGCGATAGATTATATCGTAGATACGAATATCAACCTTGTCGATATCGGCCATACGGCGGGCTCCAGGCTCCACACGTGTATTAAATCCGATAATGATGGCTTTGGAAGTCCGTGCCAGCAGAACATCGCTTTCATTAATGGTGCCGGTAGCCGCATGGATAATGTTTACTTTGCCATTATCGTTGGAAAGTTTTTCCAGAGTGCCTCGCACGGCATCTACCATTCCCTGAACGTCTGTTTTTACAATCAGATTCAGGTCTGTGATTTCGCCGGTGCCTATTCTGGCAGAAGCATCTTCAAGCGTGGTCCCGGTTAGCATCTTATGCTCAGCCTCCAAGCGTCGCTGGCGCTCGCGTATGAGGTCTTTAGCGATCTTTTCATTTGGTACGGCCCACAGGGTATCTCCAGCCTGTGGCACCTGTCCAAGGCCAAGGATTTCTGCTGGAGCGGAAGGTCCGGCGGCGGTTATTCTCTGACCATTCTCACCAATGAGTGCCCTGATCTTTCCCCAGGCATTGCCAACTACTACGGTCTGTCCGACCTTGAGAGTTCCTGTTTGGACAAGGACGGTGGCCAATGGTCCTTTGCTCTTATCAAGCTTGGCTTCCACGATGACGCCTATGGCTTGGCGGTCCGGGTCGGCTTTCAACTCAGCAACCTCGGCCACAATGAGAATGTTTTCAAGAAGAGTGTCTATGCCCTCGCGTGTTATGGCTGATACGGGGACGGCTATGACATCTCCTCCCCACTCTTCTATGACTAGACCACGTTCAACCAACTGGCGTTTCACTTTGTCCTGGTCAGCACCAGGTACGTCTATTTTATTTATCGCGACTATTATTGGTACGCCTGCCGCTATGGCGTGGTTCATGGCTTCTATTGTTTGCGGCATAACACCGTCATCCGCTGCTACTACGAGCACCGCTATGTCAGTTGCTTTTGCACCACGGGAGCGCATGGCCGTGAATGCTTCATGCCCAGGGGTATCCAAGAAGGTTAGCTTTTGCCCATTGTATTCCACTTGGTATGCCCCGATGTGCTGGGTTATACCTCCGACCTCTCCCTCAGTAAGCTTGCTATCCCTAATGACATCAAGAAGGGTGGTTTTGCCGTGATCTACGTGGCCCAGGATGGTGACCACGGGTGGTCGGATCACGAGCTTGTCGGGATCGTCATCACTGTTCAACTCGGAGTAGTCCACACCCTCTTCCTCAGTCTCTTGCAGCGGAGTGACTGTAAAGCCAAGTTCCGTCGCAACAGTTGAGGCGGTTTCATAGTCTATGATCTGATTGATGTTGGCCATTACTCCGTTACGTATCAACTCTTTGATGATCTCAATGGGATCATTAGACATCTTGTCCGACAACTGTTTGACAGTCAGAGTCTTTGGAAGCTCTATGTCTTTGGAGACCTCAACTGCATCCACGCTTTGGGCGTGACCTCCAGCTGAGTTCCTAACAGGACGTTTACCTTTTCTTCTATTACCGTATCTCTGCATAATATATTGTTCTAAAGCCCCTTAGTTATCTGCAAATGACTACACTATCTGCTGTGCAAATTCCTTCAACTGTAACCTATTTTCGCTAGATAAGGGCCCTTTCAGCTTATAATCCAAGCGGTTCTTCTTAAGTGCAACATCCCAACAAAGTTGCCGATGGCAGAGGTAGGCCCCTCTACCCGGGGCTTTATTAGTAGTATCAGCCCCAACACTTCCAGACTGAGTACGCACCAAGCGCACCAACTCTCGCTTGTCTGACTTGACGCCACACGCAACGCAAGTTCTCATAGGAACGTGGGCCTGGCTCACGATAATCTCTTCCACTAGGAAAGTTGGTCCTCCGACTCATCTTCTATGTCAATGAATTGGTTTGTATCCGTATCATCGGAGTCTGCCTCTTCATCATCAAGCATGTAGTCAGATTGACGTACCCGCTTAGTAGATCTTGGTAGTATTTCTTCCGCTGCAGCTCTGACACCTTTAGGTTGCTTCCCTTTTCTCCTAGGAGCCGTCTCAGGTGCAGGCTCTGCTCTGGGAGCCATTATGTCCTCAGCAAACCGTATCCTCTTGACCTGAGCTGGCGCGGGCGCCTTTGGCGCAATCCAAGGGGAATCAGTGATCCCTACGTTACTAACTTCTGACGTCGACACTACTATATCCAGAGAGTCTTCAGCCAACTGCTCCTCAGCTGAGAGTACTTTTGCAGGCTCCTGTGAAATTTCAACGGATGCTTCTGTTTCCGCCGTATCTGTAGACAGGGTAACTTCTTTGTCAGAAGATTCCATCACGTCAACAGTATTTATCTGTTCTTCCTGATCTACTGGCCGCAGAAGCCGATCTGCCTCGGCCTCTGTAGCGCTCTTGATATTTACCATAAGACCGGAAAGTTTTGCGCATAAGCGAGCATTTTGGCCTTCTCTGCCAATAGCCAGCGATAACTGAAGATCCGGCACAATCACTATGGCCGCATTGGCCTCAGGGCCAAGCTCCACACGTGTAACAGGGCACGGACTGAGGGCGTTAGCCAGGAACACTGAAGGGTCTGGATCCCACTGAACCACATCTATCTTCTCACCCTGAAGCTCGTTAACAATATTCTGTATTCGCACGCCTCTCAATCCGACGCATGAACCTACAGGATCCACTCCGCTTTGGCGTGAGTAGACTGCAACCTTGCTACGAAAACCGGGTTCTCTAGCCACAGCTTTTATTTCAACGATTCCGCTTAGAATCTCAGGTACCTCCATCTCGAAGAGGCGTCGCAAGAGTTCTTTACTGTTACGCGAGACGATGACTTCCGGCCCGCGAATGCTACGCCGCACCTCGGACACATGAACCCTTACTTTTTGACCAGGGCGGTATCTCTCCGTAGGTACCTGTTCTGACATTGGCATGATGGCTTCGGCACGACCAAGGTCAAAAATCACCTGACGAGCATCTATGCGCAGGACTGTACCAGTGATAATACTGCCTTCTTTTTCAGTGTACTCATCGTACACCAATTCGCGCTCGGCTTCTCTCAGGCGCTGCAACACCACCTGCTTGGCAGTCTGAGCGGCAATACGACCGCTGTTTTGCATGTCACCTTCAACTGCAACAACTTCACCCAAAGTGGCATTTTTCTGGATTTTTTTTGCTTCAACCAGACTGATCTCCATCTGTGGGTTAGACACTTCTTTTACAGTGGTTTTATGGGTGAAAAGCTTAAGTTCACCGTTAGCTGGATTCAGCGACACAGATATCTCTTGGCCTGCAAGGACGCTGTCTTTCTTGTATGCAGAAGCTAAAGCAGCCTCAATAGCCGAGATAACCGCCTCCCTAGGGAGATGGCGCTCCGCAGCTAGTTGCGTTACTGCTATGAGAAAATCGCTCTTCATTTTTTCTCGCTCTCTTTAAACTCGCCGCCTCTGAACACTTAAGAAAAAAAGTGGGTCATTTACCCACTTTCAAGCACAATATTCCTGTGACAGGATATCATTATCTACGGTAAATAACAAGCCCGAAACTGCATGAGAATTCTGGCCATGGAAGTTGATCACACCTTATCACGTATCTCATTTGGTCTTCTCGCAAGGCAGTTTTTGCAGTACACTCGGTACACTCTCAGTACTATAAAGAGCCTAGTTTAAGTATAAAGTTGGGATATGAGGGAATATGAGTCGCAACCTGATTCTTACAGGGTTCTCCGGCACTGGAAAGTCCCATGTTGGGCGCACGATAGCACAAATCCAAGGCTGGAAGTTTCTAGATACAGATGAGGAAGTTGTGCGAATCTCCGGCAAATCCATAGCCGAGATCTTTAAGCATGACGGTGAGGCACACTTCCGGCACCTTGAGAGTCAAGCGGTGGTAAGAGCTTGCGCAGCGTCCGGTGTAGTGGTGTCGACAGGTGGCGGAGCAATAATAGACCCGAATAACTATCGTGCCATGGCTGCTTCTGGAGTTATAGTGTGCCTGAATGCGATGCCTGAGACCATTCTAAGCAGGCTGCAACAGCCCATCAAAAACTCCGAAGTGGTTGAGCTGCGACCTCTGCTGGACACTCCCAATCAAATCCAAAAAATAAAGGACCTAAAAACTCAGCGTCAGGGCCATTATGACCTGGCTGAATGCTTAGTCCAGACAGATGGACTCACCGTACAGGAGGTAGCCCGCGAGGCGATTAATATGTGGCAGAAGAGAAACAACGATATAAATAACTCAACTAAAGCAGGGAATCCATCCCCGGCTTTCCTGGTAGAAGCACCATCGGCGACATACCCAGTATTTGTGGACTGGGATCTACTAGATAACCTTGGAATGCACCTTCTATCTGCCGGTATCAACGGCCCTGTATACGTTATCACGGACTCAAATGTCTCAGAACTTCACGGTAGTCGCGTGGATGACGGGCTCAAAAGAGCAGGCATTGAAGTGCACAACTATACCATACCTGCCGGAGAGGCCAGCAAAACTCTGACGACGGCTGGCGATATATATGCGTGGCTCGCCGAACAGCGCTGTGAGCGCGGGCACGCGATAATCGCACTTGGCGGCGGCATGGTTGGAGACATAGTTGGGTTTGTGGCGGCGACGTTTCTAAGAGGCGTATCGGTGATACAGGTGCCAACTTCTCTGGCGGCGATGGTGGACGCGTCCATAGGCGGTAAAACCGCAGTCAATCTGCCAGCAGGAAAGAATCTGGTTGGAGCTTTCTATCAGCCAAGAATGGTCGTGGCAGACCTGAGTACACTGAAGAGTCTCGCTCCCAGAGAACTGGCCTCAGGTTGGGCCGAGGCCATCAAACACGGACTAATCTTGGACGCTTCGCTTTTCGACCTCTTTGAGGAAAGGGTTGAGTCCCTACTGTATCTAGAACCTGAGGTGACATCGGAGGTAATCAGGCGAAGCATGGCCATCAAAGGCAAGATAGTGGCTGAGGACGAAAAGGAAACCGCAGGCAGGCGTATTCTTCTGAATTACGGGCATACCATAGGGCATGGACTAGAGGCGGCCACTGGGTATACGGCGTTGTTACACGGTGAAGCGGTATCCGTGGGCATGGTCGCCGCGGGAGCGATAGCCCAGCAGATGGGACTCATCTCCCATGAGGCTGTGGAGAGATATACTGCTGTACTAAAGGGATTTGGATTGCCAACATCATGCCCCGGTGTGGATCCAGATAGTGTTGTAAAGGCCATGGAGATGGACAAAAAGACCACATCTAAGAAGATCAATTGGGTGCTATTGGAGGACATCGGTATCACCACTGTATGCTCGGACGTGCCAGACGATCTGATGCAGCAAGCAGTACGGAATATTTGCAATTTGTAATTGTTGTAGTGGTAAAACACCCTCGTGACGCCACAGGATTGGCAATACATTCTGCACGCCGACCTCGATGCCTTTTACGCCTCGGTTGAGCAGATGGACAACCCACAGCACAGAGGTCACCCACTTGTTGTTGGAGGCTCACCGGAAGAACGTGGCGTAGTAGCCGCTGCATCCTACGAAGCACGCAAATACAAAATCCACTCAGCCATGCCCATGCGTACCGCCATGCGACTGTGCCCCACCCTCATACGGGTGCGTCCACGTTTCGACAGGTACCACGAGATTTCCCGTAAGGTAATGGACATATTCCTAGACTTGACCCCACTTGTGGAACCAATCTCCCTGGATGAAGCATACCTAGACATCAGCGCAAAGGTTCCCAGAGAAAAGATTGCCGACATAGCTAGGGAACTCAGGCTAAGGGTCAAAAACGAGATAGGGCTCGTGGTTAGCATAGGAGGAGGGTCATCCAAGACCGTGGCTAAGGTCTCATCCCAGCTTGCCAAGCCTGACGGGCTCCTGCTAGTGGATACAGGAGGTGAGCAATCCTTCCTCGCCCCCCTGAAAGTCAGCATCCTGTCCGGCGTGGGGCCAAAGACCACCGAAGTGCTCCACGGCCACGGAATAACCACCGTAGGCGACCTGAGTATCTGCAATCCTGCATGGCTACATCAGGCCCTCGGCAAGCGAGGCACTGAACTTAGAGAACGAGCACTGGGAATAGACCATAACCGCGTCTCCCCGCATCGTGAGACCAAATCTATAAGCGCAGAGACTACCATGCCTCAGGACGTTGAAGAAGAATCAGAGCTCGTGAAGAAAATAGAGAAAATGGCCCTCAGCATAACTTCGAGGCTTCAGCGAGCGGGCCTGGCAGGAAAGACCGTAACCATCAAACTGCGCCTGGCCGACTTCACCACACTGACGCGCCAGATAACCCTACCAACTCCAACATCTGAATCGAATGTCATCGCCACCGTTGCATGCGATCTGTTGCACAGGGAGATGCACCCAGAACGCAAGTTCCGCCTAGTGGGCGTCGGTGTATCCGGATTCCAAGAACCACAGCAATTACCTCTGTTCCCACATCTCTGACAACGGCTAAATAATTAACAATCCCACTCGAATAGAAAATGTAATACCTTGATTTATAGATTATTTAGATTAAATTAGCCTTATGGATTTTATATATGAAATTATTAGGAGTACTCCAGAACTTTCGGATGTAGGATTTGTATCTCTTTGTTTAGTTAGTTTCTTCACTTCCGTAATATCTGCTGCCTTTGGGCTTGGGGGAGGCATAATGTTAGTAACTATTATGACCTCACTTCTTAACCCTATAGCAATTATACCAATACATGCAGTAATACAATTAAATTCTAACTTCTTTAGAGCATTAATGCTGCGGAGACACATAAAACTGACATGGATGTTACCATTCGTTATGGGAACATTGATTGGCGTTTCAATCGGTGGTCAGATAGTGTTTGCAATCCCTAAATATCTCCTGCAAGGAATAATTGGTCTATTCATACTCTATACACTCTGGGGTCCTGCGACTAAAGCAATCAGTGCCTCTTGGTTCACTTTCGTCGGTGTAGGGATGTTTTCATCGTTCGCTACTATGTTCGTTGGTGGAACTGGACCATTAGTGTCTCCATTTGTCAGGGCGACTACAGATGAGCGGAGAATGACAGTTTCCACACTCGCAGCATTCATGTCTTGGCAACATGGAGTAAAGATACTTACTTTTGGCTTATTAGGATTTTCTTTTGCACCCTACATCCCGTTAATGATTGGAATGATTATTTTCGGGATACTAGGAACATGGTCTGGCAAGAATATACTAACATGGATGCCCGAAAGGGCATTCCGTATAGCTTTCAATACGATACTTACAGTGTTAGCTATACGATTGCTATACGAAGCCACCACAGCATTATTCACCAATTAATATAAGTAACATATCTTCCAAGCACAAGCTAACGCATAAGGTGCTCCGCCAGAGAAACCAAATATACAGAATTTATCTAGACATCAAGGAACCGGCTAATTCTGTGATGTCTTTGGGATAATCGATTATAGATCGCAAATCATCTCTGAACGGAAAGTCCGGTATGAGAGCAAACATGAGACTTGAACTACATTGAGAATCCTTTGCCATACTAAAATCTCATAGAGATGGCTAGTCCTTGCCAGACATCACGGAAGTATGCTCACGTCGAAGCAAGCTATACACTACCGGAATCACAATCAGCGTTAGGAATGTAGATGTCATCAGACCACCTATGACCACAGTCGCCAGTTCGGCACTGATTATGCCTCCTCCTTCATTCTTATCAACGGCCAATGGCACCAGCGCAAAGCTGGTGGTGAACGCGGTCATCAAGATTGGTCTGAGTCGAGTCTGCCCTCCCTGAATCAACGCCTGATACAGGCCCAACCCCCTGGAGCGCAGATACTCCACAAAAGAGACGAACACAATCGCATTTGTCACTACCAAGCCTATGAGCATCAGAAGTCCTATGAGGGCAGGCAGACCAAGCGTACTTTGGGTGATAAACAACGCACCCAACGCGCCTATGGAGGCTAAAGGAAGGCTGAGAATAATGACTAATGGAGTCCTAAGCGATCTCATACTTACAACCATCACCAAGTAGGTCAGAATGATACCGAAGATCATGGCCCTACCCATCTGGCTGAATGCCTCTGCCATATCTGCAAAAAGCCCTCCAGTCTCCAATTCCACGCCTGGAGGCAGGCCAACATGGTCAATCCGGTTAGATACCGCCATGTTTACTATATTGGCATCGCTCCCAGTTATGGAACCAGAGATGGTGACGGATCTCCTTCCGTTGACGCGGTTTATCTGCGTACTACCGTCTCCGCCAGAGCCTGTGGCAATACCGACGTTCTCCAGGCCGTCCACGGCATGCAGCGCCTCCACGACACTGACAGCCGTAGCTGCAACTTTTTCGTAATCGTCTCCTGTAAATATCAACTCCAGCAAGTTGCTACTCCCCGGTCCTCCCTCAACTGGGTTGATCGCTACAGAGCGTTCGCCCTCTATCAGTTCCTCCAAAAGCAATTCGATTGTGTCATCTACGTTCGCATCGGCAGTTAGACGGATTAAAAGAGCAGCCACATTTTGGCTGTCTGAGCCAGCACTACCAGGGTCTGAGAAATCGACACGACCCATAGTTATACGAAAGCTATCAACAACACCCTCATGCCTCAGGCGATCAAACACTTGCTCCACATGCACAACATCTTCCAACATATCATCCATCGATGTGCCTGTAGGAAGCGTAATGTCACCAATCAACATGTCACTACCCAAACTCGGTATAAAACCCAGAGGGATAAAGCGAAGCAGTCCAAAGCTCATCACAAATAGAACCATGGCAAAGGCAAGCGTGGCCAACTTGTGCCCCAAAGCCAAGTTGATAACGCGGGTGTATACCCTCTGAAGCCACGTCTCCCGCTCACCCATAGCATCGCCAGGTCTGATGAATAGGCTTCCCAGCACAGGCACAACGGTCAACGCCACCACCAACGAGACAATCAAAGCGTAGATGATAGTAAGGGCAAAAGGCAGGAAAAAGGCACCTATGATACCTCCAATAAAGGCCAATGGCAGGAATACCGCTATGGTAGTCAGAGTAGAGGTTATAATGGCTCCAGCCACCTCCTTGGTGGCTTCCAGAGTAGCCTGAACACGGTCACCACCCCTCTGAATATGCCTATATACATTCTCCAACACCACTATGCTATCGTCCACCACCCGGCCAGTGGCTATAGCCAGTCCTCCAAGAGTCATCATGTTAAGGGTCATCCCCTGCCAGCTCATGATAACCAGCGCACCAAGTATGCTGGCGGGAATTGAAATACTGGTTATGAGGGTCGGTCGTACGCTCAGGAGAAACACGAATATTACAGCGATGGCGAAGAGCGCGCCAAAAAACGATTCCCTCTTCAGAGAGTCAATGGAGGCCTGAATCTGGGGGGCCTGGTTCGATGTTGTAATCATATCAACGTCTGCCGGAAGCCGCAAAGCCAGCTCGTCCAACTTCTCCAAAACACTTTCAACCACACTCACAGTATTCGCGGTGGGATCCTTAACCACAACAACAGACAGGCTAGGGCTACCATTAGTCCGCGCGATACTAAGGCCTGCTACGGAACTTACTGGTATCTCGGCACTGAACACACCAGGCACATCCCACACTTCTGGTAAAATCTCGGTTGTCACCAATGCCATAAGCTCATCTACTTCTTCAGAATCCCCAGCATTCTTCAGCACACTGAATTCGAATATAGGAATCTCACTTAAGCTGATCCTAAGTACCCGTGGCAGCTTCACCCCCGGTGGAAGTGACAACTGTTCCAGGTTTTGAGCTATGACAGAGGCTACATCCTTCATCCCTGTTCCGAATTCAAACTCAGCTGTCACCACGGAAAGGCCAGAGGATGACACGGAAGTCACAGTTTTCAAGTCATCAAGGTCGTTGATGGCATTCTCCAGAGGAATAGTGACCTCCTGGAGAACACTATCTGCGTCCGCACCATTATAGACAGTGACTAGCGTGATCAGTGGGAAATCTACGTCTGGAAACAGTTCAACCTGCATCTTGGTCAAGGTGAATACACCACCAGCCATCACCAGCAACAAAGCCACAATCGTGACAATCCACCATTTAAGTGCAAATCGCGTCAAATAATACATGAACTATTTTCCTTTATTCTTATTACTATATAGTATAACTATGGTGGACATCTATTCGCTTTATTTTAAACGATATTCGGAATCTGAATCCTTACATGTTACGCTTTTATATTCAACACACATAATATTTCATGCAGCCTAATTATCAAATTGCTTCTATGGTAGCCAAGTCATCTCAATCAACATTTCCTCAACTCTGATAACTGTACATCCCTGTATCTTATGCGCCCTTGCTGAATTTCGAATCCCTAGCCTCCATAAAAACTCTGGAACCTTTGTGGCAAGAAGTGCTAATATGCCTGCAATTCAGCTAAACGCATATCAAGCCCTGCAATTACACATGACCAGTAACCAATATCCGCAACTCTCAAAAACGCGCTTCACAGCAGGTATCCAGTGCCTTAAACTTTTGCACCTGAATACATATTCCAGTGAGCTGGCAGACCCAATAGATGCCAGCCAGCAGGCCCTCTTCGATTCCGGGACAAACGTTGGGGTAATTGCAAGGCAACGATTCCCAAATGGCAATCTCATAGAAGCCCCCTACTACGCCCACTCCAACGCTGTTACATCCACCGCCAATGCACTTTCCAACGCATCCGTCCCTGCCATATACGAAGCTGGCTTTGCCTTCCAGGGCATAAGAATCAGAGTGGATATCCTCAACCGCAACGTAGACGGCACATTCGACATGATAGAAGTCAAGTCCAGCACCAGCGTTAAACAGGAGCACATACCGGACGCCGCTATACAACTGCACGTACTTGAGGGATCCGGCGTTCCAATAAAAAACGTCTTAATGCAGTACATAGACAACACCTATGTGTACGAAGGCGGCTCATACGACTCAGAAAGATTGTTCCGTCTTACCAACATCACTGAGGCTGCCCGCTCTTACTTGGAATCCGTTCCCAGATCCCTTGCAACCATGTGGGACACCCTGCGCTTGGATAAACCACCTCAAATAGCAATCGGACCTCAGTGCACAAAACCATACAAGTGCCAGTTCTACGGGCTATGCCACAATGACCTGCCTGAGCACTCCATAGAGCAACTCCCTAGGACCAAGCCAGAGTTAATGAACAAGCTGCGCTCTGCTGGCATACAGGGCATCGGCGATATACCGGCGGGCTTTCCAGGTTTGTCGGAAAACCAGCAACGCGTTCGAATGGCCGTCGTCAGCGGCCTCCCATATGTAGGAATGGAGTTGGCGGATATCATTTCTGAGGTCGCATACCCGCTCTATTTTCTAGACTTTGAGACATTCAACCCCGCTTTGCCGGCATATCTTGGAACCAGACCATACCAAAGCATACCCTTCCAATGGTCGTTACACGTAATTGATTCTCCCGGAAACGAACCAAGCAACGTCTCTTTTCTCCACAACGGCAACGACGACCCACGTGAATCCTTCACGAAAAGCCTCATCGAAGCTATAGGCACTCATGGAACTATCATAGTCTATTCATCATACGAGAAAATGGTCATAGAGCGGCTTGCAAGCGAATTCCCCAAATATCAAGATGCACTTCTGGCACTTCCAGGCCGTTTTCTAGACCTCCTTGCGGTTGTAAGGGCACACTGTTATCACCCGGACTTCCACGGCAGCTACTCAATAAAGGCAGTTCTTCCAGCCCTTGCTCCCGACATGACGTACAACGATCTTGAGATACGTGAGGGTTCCATGGCAGCTTTATCTTTCGCCAGGATGATTGCGCCAGACACACAGCCATCCGAACGAGAGCAAATACGTAATGCCCTCCTCGAATACTGCCAGCGTGATACCTACGCGATGGTACGCATCCTCCATGCCCTTCAGTATATGAGTCAATCACGAGCGTACACCACGCCATGATTGAATAGCCTCAGACAATTTGAGGTTCCTATTAATAGATAAACACATCACGAGCATGTCTACGTAGATTGCAAAACATCAGAAAGTTGACATGCCCAGTCATCCGCCCTATACTCCGTCAGTTGACATGGATTACGCAGTAATAGAAACAGGCGGCAAGCAATATACCGTACACCCCGGAGATGTCCTCCAGGTGGAGAGGCTAGACAATGCCCAGGAAGAGGTCATGGAACTGGATCGCGTCCTGCTAATCTCTAGGGACGGAGTTGTAAAAATAGGCCAGCCATTGCTGCAAGGTGCCAAAGTAAAGGCAGAGGTTGTTGAAAATGGGAGGTCTCCCAAAATAACCGTCTTTAAGTACAAAGCCAAAGTCCGATACAAGAAGAAAGTTGGACATCGCCAACAGTACACAGAACTCAAAATTGTTGAAATAATCGACGGGTAACAGACCAAAACTTATAACAGCGCACCAATGGCACGAAAGGTGACGTCAGATGGCTCATAAAAAAGGCGGAGGAAGCAGTCACAATGGGAGAGATAGCAACTCTCAAAGACTAGGTGTCAAGCGGTACGATGGACAGTTGGTTACAGCTGGCACAATCATCGTCAGGCAGCGAGGCACTAGAATCCAGTCAGGAACTAACGTTGGAGTTGGAAGAGACCACACTCTATTTGCCTTGACAGACGGTAAGGTCAAATTTGAGCACGCAACCAAATTCAAGAAACAAGCCAGTGTTTACCCCATTGAGGTAACAGCCTAGGAGCACCCGTGAAAACCGAGATACATCCAATATATTACCCGGACGCAACGATAACCTGCAATTCTTGCGGTAACATTTTCATAGTGGGGTCAACTAAGCCCTTACTCAAAGTGGAGATATGCAGCCAATGTCATCCGTATTTCACTGGAGAACAGCGGATCATTGACACCGAAGGACGCGTCGAGCGCATGAAGAGGCGCTTCAACCTCACGTAAGCCCACATCTCACCAAATGCGGAGTCAATGGGGGTGGGATAAAGCCACTCCTCCTTTTGTATATCCTGCCTTGGGCGGATCGGCATTCAGAAAGGCCAGGCCCAAGTGGAAAAGCGAATTAGTTACGGTGGGCAGGCTGTAATAGAAGGAGTAATGATACGTGGTCGTGACCATTACTCCCTGGCAGTCCGCCGTCCTAATGGAGAAATCACCACACAATCATCCAAACTGAGCACACTCTACACAGGGCGACTCAGGAACATCCCGCTTATACGCGGAATCATAGTCCTCATAGAAACTCTTTTCATTGGCATCGAGGTCTTGAGCCGCTCCGCCAACATCGCCCTTGAAGAAGAGCGTAAAGAGATGTCACGCCTGTCCATGGCATTCATGTTGATTATCTCACTGAGCATTGGCATTGGACTGTTCTTCATTACACCGCTCCTTGCAATCCGTTCCCTGGACAGCTTCATAGCCTCTGATGAAGCCAGCAATCTGATCGAAGGAATACTGCGACTCAGCATGTTCCTCGCATATATATTCTTCATTGGACGCCTACCAGACATCAAACGGGTCTTCGCATACCACGGTGCAGAGCACATGACCGTGCACGCCCACGAACAAAACCTGCCGTTGGAAGTGGAGAACATCCGCGGCTTCTCAACAGCCCACAACCGCTGCGGCACCGCCTTCCTGCTTGTGGTAATGGTGGTGTCAATCGCCGTCTTCACATTAATCGGCAGGCCATCTCTAGAAATAAGCATCGCCTCCAGAATTGTCCTTATGCCGGTAATCGCTGCCATAAGCTACGAGATTATCCGATTCAGCGGCGCCCATTCAGGTCATCCTCTTGTAAAGTTAATCGTCTACCCAAGCCTAGCACTTCAATCCCTCACCACACGTCAGCCAGACGACGAACAGATAGAGGTTGCCATACACGCAATGAAGCACGCCATAGCCGTTGACCAGGGTGAAATAGTAACTGACGATAACTCTGAAAATGGCATTACGGGCGAAGGGAAAGCCAACAGCCAAGACTAAGCTTTCGTCGTTGCGAGTCAACGATGAAATTGGGGAGTGGCAACCTGACGGAGGAGTGGCATATGAGTAAGCGTTTCTTTGCTTACATCATTAACAACCCCAGAAAGACAGTACCCTACACAAGCGTAACAAATAACCTGTCCCACCGTGTTTACGAGCACAACAACAAACTTACACCTGGATTCATTGCCCAGTACAACGCAGTAAATCTCATCTACTATGAGGGAAACTGAGTCCGCCATCATACGTGAAAAGCATTCAAACCCAGGCCCACGGCGAAGAAAATTAACCTCATCTAACAGGACCTAAGCGCCGAGTTGTGAAGCTACGCTACTTCACCCCAGATTGCTTCTCTCTAAGGCTCGCTCGCAATGACCGTGGGGCGCCTCTTTGAAGCCTATATGCTTCGTTCATGCTGTACCCAGACTGAAACCAATTGGCATCCTCATTAATATCCGTCTTCATTTTCACATACTACGCTAAGTAGCTAGGCAGCTGATCAGTGGTTACGTTGTTTAGGTATTTGCCTTAGTTTTCACTGCTGTTACGGAATTTTCAGATAAACCGAATGCTTCGGCGACTAGCTCAAAAGATCGCAAACGGTCTTCAAAGTAATGGCAGTTGGTCACTATGCTAACGTCGGTTGTTCCATAGACTTTTGCGGCTTCCAAGATTCCATCTTTAACTGTATCTGGAGAACCTTGAATAGAATACCTATTCACTTGCCCCAAATGTTCGAGTTCAGAAGGGGACAGTGCGATTGAAGAAGCTTCTTCAGGAGAAATCATTGGCTCACGTATACCTCTCAGAGTATTTATGCGCGAGATATTCCTACTGGATGCTATGAATTCTGCTCTTTCGGATGTCTCAGCGCAGATAACTTGCAACGCCACGTTTAATCTCGGCTCTGCAAGATACCTGGATGGGCGAAAGAGTTGTCTGTATAGTCCCGCAACCAATGGCCCATGCCCAGCGGTGCTGCCAAAGAAATCTGCAAAGGAAAAAGGCAGCCCAAGGGCCGCAGCCAATCTGGCACTGTAGTCGCTAGATCCAAGTAGCCATATGCCCGGAATCGAAGGAGATGGCGGACCAGGTTGTGATTTTACATGCGAGAAGATGTGCTCGTCTGGCAAAGTTCCTGACAAGAATCCAATCAAATCAGTAACTTGTTGAGGGAATTCCTGAATATCTGCGGTCGGTTTTGGGTAAGACAGGGCCCTAGCCGTATCCTGATCGCTACCGGGAGCCCTACCAATGCCCAATTCGATTCGATTCGGGTAGAAAGATTGCAGTACATTGAATGTCTCAGCCACTTTCAACGCTGAATAGTGAGACAGCATGATCCCACCGCTGCCAACAGTTATATGATGAGTCTGGGAAACTATTTGCCCGATCAGGATCTCCGGAGCTGTCCCTGCAAATCCTCCGGAATTGTGGTGTTCAGCAACCCAGAATCTATGATACCCAAGCTTCTCAGCTACTTGGGCAAGTTTGACAGTTTCTTTTAGTGCTTGCTGCGCGGTGCCTCCTTGCCTTATCGGAGATTGGTCTACTATGCCAAGCGATAGTGTGTCCATTTCATAACTTCCTATGTATCAGGATGATCGTCAAGTAGTTGATAGAAAGCAGCAAATAAGTCTAAGCCTAGGCATAATAGCACCAATTTGTTAAATTCTCAGTCTCGAGTATACCTATTGTGGCTTATAAGCTGATTGCTAAGGTAGATATATCTCTATACAGTAGCATTAGTCATGCTACAACAGCATGCACTGAAGCTACATGCGAAGGCTCTACGCTCAAATTCGGCAGTGTCATATCCAAGCATAGTCCATTACCCCCTTCTCACACGCAACTCCTTCCACACTTTTTCCGGGCTTACGTCAGACGCTGATAGCAGCACAAGCGTATGATACAGCAGGTCTGCCATCTCCTTTGGGAGATTCTCACGGTTCATCATCGCCCCAGCAAGCGCAACCTCCCCAGCCTCCTCGATAACTTTCTGCGCAATACGCTCCACCCCACCCTCCAAAAGCCGTACCGTATAACTGCCTTCGGGCTTATCAACCTTCCGTTCCTGTATCACAGAGAATAGCTCCTCCAATATCCCGGAGCCTTCCTCTTCACCCTCATACTCTTGATCGCCCTCCACAGGTTGAAAGAAGCAACTCTGATTGCCAGTGTGGCAAACAGGGCCGGTCGGTTTAACCTTCAAAAGCAGCGTATCACCGTCGCAGTCCACGTGGGCTTCCTCAAAGTTTAGGTAGCTGCCAGATGTGTCCCCCTTATGCCAAAGCTCCTCCCGACTACGACTGTAGAACCACACCTGACCCTCTTCCAGAGTACGCTTAATGGAGGTTGGATTCATATAACCCAGCATGAGCACCTGCCCAGTATCGGCATCCTGAACAATCGCGGGGACAAGTCCCCTTCCATCTAGCTTGATCATTACGGTTTAACCTCTTTCCCCCAAAAGCTCTAATACACTTGTCAGCCCGCTCAGTTCCGTGGCTTCGTAATCAGGGGGAAGGAGAGTCGGGTCACGATCGGTTTTGCTTCGATTTAGCCACGCCGCCGTCATTCCCGCAAGCTTTGCCCCGTGCACATCATCCAACAGTGTGTCTCCAACGTACAACGCCTCTTCTGGCAACACTCCCGTCTCCTGCAAAACACGTTGGAAGACCCGCGGGTCCGGCTTGTACGCACCGACCATCTCCGATGTAATCACGGCATCGAAGGACATCGCATGTTTGCGTATAAGCGGCTGTATGAAGTCGTTATCGGCATTTGTAAGCAGGGCCCGCTTCCAACGACTTCCCACGTATTCAAGGAATGTGAATGTATCATCGTATGGCTCTCTGGAGGCCATACTGTCAACCGACAGCTGTGCAGCGTGACCTGCGTCTCCCTTGATTCCCAGGCTATCGAATGCTTTCACGAATGCCTCTCCCCAGGCCACTTGATAGGTCTTAAACGGAGCCGACTCCTCGGGATGCTCCATATTGGTCCTGGTCTGGCGAAAGCGCATTTCAAATGGCTTCCAGCAATTCCAAAACTCCTCCGGAGAAACTGGAAGCTCCTGGATACGGCAGATGTCCGCAAAGACGTCGATCCAAAAAGATGTATCGTTACGGAACAGGGTGTTGTAAACGTCGAAAATAACGACTTTTAGAGGCATTGTGTGATTTCTCAGGCCAGACGAACTGGAATACCCTTCTGTGCCAGGTACTCCTTGGCTTGTGATATTCGATAAGTCCCGAAGTGAAAAATGCTGGCTGCCAGCACAGCATCGGCCTTGCCCTCCTCCACTACCTCATACATATGCTCCAAAGTGCCTGCTCCTCCACTGGCAACCACTGGCACGTTGACGGCCTCAGAGATGGTGCGCATCAGCTCCAGGTCATATCCTTCGAGTGTGCCATCGGCGTCTATGCTGTTCACCACAATCTCTCCTGCCCCAAGCTCCACGGCACGTACGGCCCATTCCAAGGCGTCCAGATCCCTTGGACGGCCTCCTTCACTCCCGGTATGTGAGTACACCTGCCATCTTGACTCAGAACCGCCCTCGACCCGCTTTACGTCCATACCAAGGACAATACACTGGTTTCCGAATGACTCCGCACCCTGCCGGATAAGTTCAGGGTTCTGTACCGCCGCCGTATTGATGGAGACCTTGTCCGCACCGGCATGGAGCATGGCGGTCATGTCTTCAACACTGCGTAATCCTCCTCCAACGGTCAGTGGAATGAAAAGCTGTTCCGCCGTCCTTGATACCACCTCCAGCATGATACCCCTACCCTGCGACGACGCCGTGATGTCGTAGAACACCATCTCATCGGCCCCCTCGGAATCATAGAAGGCCGCCATTTCCACTGGGTCACCCGCGTCCCTGTGTTCAAGAAACTTGACGCCCTTTATCACGCGACCGCCGGACACGTCCAAACATGGTATGATTCGCTTGGTAAGCATATCGTGCCAATTGTACCATATGAAGATCGGTAGACATCGCTCAATAAGCATATGCATCAACTCAACAAACAGTCCTTGGAAGCGATCACAAAGAAATCACTCCGGAATTCTCTAAGCAAGTAGACTCGACAGCACAGCATTCGTAAAGTAAGATTGGATACATCCTGATAGTAAGGTTTATCATTAATCCCCGTGCCATTAGGTAAGCGGATAACGCTCCTGACCTCTCCGGATGAGAGAACCAACTTTATTCCTTTAGAGGATGACGGGTATATTTTCTCATTCTCTCAAAATCCCGAGGATATAGACACCATCAACCTGGAGGATTTACCCAATCTGCTTATAGTGGAGTTGGCCATTATCCCCAAAGAGGAAAGAGCAGCCTTTGCTCAGAGATGCAAGAAGGTTGGCATACCAGTTCTAACGCTGATTTCTAAAGATGATTACTCCACCTTTGACCCCTTTATGGAAGTGGAAGACTTCATCTTCTCACCCTTCAATGCCACCGAACTGAACTCCAGAATCAAAAGGACCCTGTGGCGCACAGGAAACTGGGATAGTGGGCAATTTATCCGTACTGGAGACATCGTCATAGACCAGGAGCGCTACGAAGTCTCCGTGGCAGGCAGAAAGATAATCCTCACATTCAAAGAGTACCAGCTCTTATGCCTACTCGCCGCCAACCCGGGACGTGTCTATACCCGTGAAATCCTCCTCAACCGTATCTGGGAATACGACTATTTCGGCGGCACACGCACAGTTGATGTTCACATCCGCAGACTGCGAAGCAAGGTAGAGGACGCCAATCATATTTTCATAGAGACAGTTCGTAATGTAGGATACCGTTTCCGAGCATCCTGAACAGGAAGAACGTAAACTTATTCACTGTTTTAGAGTACGTACAAATAAGATTTAACAAAGCTGTAACACCACGGCAATAACTGATTAACAAACAGGTGATATCTTTAAAGAGGGTTTTTAGGATAAAATACTGAAGATGCCACCCTAGAATGAACTAATTCGAAACTTAAGTGGAGGTAATAAAATGGTTTATAAAGCAGAATATATATGGTTGGATGGTAGCACTCCTTCAGCTAGACTGAGGTCAAAAACAAAGATCATTGCCGATGGAGAACTCCCTCCAATTTGGGGGTTCGATGGATCAAGTACTCAACAGGCATCCGGAGATAATTCTGACGTTGTTCTGAACCCAGTATTAACAGTGCATGACCCAATAAGGGGTGGAAATAGCGTAATAGTTATGACGGAAACCTTGTTAACTGATATGAGTCCACACCCAACAAACACTAGATCCTCATGTGCCGCAATGTCAGAGAAATACGGTTCCTTCGAAACTTGGTTTGGAATAGAACAAGAATACACATTCTTCCAAGGCAATGCCCCATTAGGGTGGCCGGCAAACGGATATCCTGCTCCTCAAGGAGATTATTACTGTGGAGTCGGAGCGGATGTGATATTTGGACGAGATATAGTCGAAGAGCATATGGATGCTTGTATTTCGGCGGGATTGCATATAGCAGGTATAAATGCTGAAGTCATGCCAGGGCAATGGGAATTTCAGATAGGAGCAATAGCTACACCCCTAGTTGGAGACGAACTATGGATAGCAAGATGGCTACTCTCTAGAATAGCTGAGGATTTTGACGTCACTGTATCTTTGGACGCAAAGCCAGTTCCTGGAGACTGGAACGGATCAGGAGCACACACAAACTTCTCTACAAAACAAATGCGAGAAAGCTATGATGCCTGTGTTGCCGCAGCTGAAGCATTGGGTACGAATGCAGCAGAGCACGTTGCCAACTACGGAGCTGGTATAGAGCAACGTCTAACAGGTAAACATGAGACCGCTAGCTATAAAGACTACTCTTATGGAGTATCAAACAGAGGCGCATCAGTACGTATCCCATGGCAAGTAGCCAGAGATAAGAAAGGGTACATAGAAGATAGAAGGCCGAATGCAAACGTGGATCCCTATAAAGCTACAAGACTTGTACTAGAAACTGTTTGCGGTGCCGCTAGCAAATAAACTACTGATATTAATTAATCTTAATCTGAAATTTAAGGGACAGTAACTTGCATTAAGTTACTGTCCCTTAAATTTCAGATTAATAACACCCAAGCTGTACATCGTATATACTTATGGACATGGGACTCCATGCTATATAGCACAAACACAGGCGGCATATCACTGGGCATACGTAAGCTTAACTTAGGCGGCACTAGTTATTCTAGTCACAATATCCATCGATATGTCCATTCCATCAGCCCACGGAGTTTTCTGCGCATTCTAGGCCTACGCCCTATACACAGTTGGCATTTTCAGCATGTGCAAAACCCATACTTTCTCATACGCCGACGAAATGCACACCCTCCTATCTCTCCCATACACACTGCTGTCGGCGCTCTTTATGCCAAGGGAATAAGTTGGCTTCTTGAGAAAGAGATACGGATGAGAGAGCAACTCTATACATATAATCAAACAACAGACCCTTACTCAAAAAGGTAGGTTCCTGTGCACTCACGGTTTATAACAACATACATACTTCCCGCCGTCGTACTTCTCATAGCCATTGCATGCACTGGAAACACCGTGTCAGAACCAATCCATACAAGCCCAGGCTCAGGCACTCCACAACCTTCCTTAAAACCAATGGCTACGTCCGTCACGATATCCAGGAAGCTGGACCTTGCATCACCTATAGATGTCCCTCACTGGGACGTCCATCAATCGCCGTCACCCGTTCTCGCGTCCTGGGGTCCTGGCATCGTCTACAGCCGCCTCCTGCGATTCCAGTCGGGACCTGGTATTGCGACACCCAACGCAACCACCGAGTGCGACTTGTGCGAAAGCTGGGAGCAAATAGACTCAACCACATACCTCTTCAGGCTGAAAAAGAACGTGCGTTGGCAGAACATTCTTCCTGTGTTCGGTCGGGAGCTCGTCGCACAGGATGTTGCTTTCAGCCTGCAGAGGCAGGCGAATCCCAGTTACCCTAATGCTCCACTACTGCGGTCTATCAAGTCGGTAAGAAGCGAAGGCAAATACGCAGTCAAAATAACACTGAAAGCCCCGGACGCAGATTTCCTCGGCAGTCTCGCCAGCGGCTTCGCAAAGATAGTGGCACCGGAGGCTGTCAGCCTCAACGGCGACCTCAGGAACGGACCTGTCATTGGAAGCGGCCCCTGGCTCTGGGACGGCACCAGAGACGGCCAAGGCTACTTCTTCAAGGCAAACCCAAACTATTACGAAAGTGGCCTCCCAAACCTCGATCGCCTAAACATACTTATCATAGTGAACGAAGAAACACGCATCGCTGCCTTTCGCCTCAAAAAGTTAGACCTGATAGAGTCCCCACCTGAACAGTTCAATGTCATCAGAGAAAACCACCCGAGCTCACATTTCCTGCTGTACAGAGAGGCTGGAACAGGCCTAGAGCTGGCTCTGAAGAGCAACAGCCCCCCTTTCAACAACCTTCAAGTGCGGAGGGCCGTCTTCAGCGCCCTGGATCCCTGGGACGCAATAGACGCTGTGTGGGGAGGGCTCGGTTTCGTCAGCCAGGGAATGACAGTCGCCGACCCCGGCTGGCTCTTACCGGAGGAAGAGCTTCGCACGTACTTCGCCAATCCAGCTAGGGCCAAAGAACTCCTCAATACGGCCGATCAGAACACATCGCCATCTTTCACACTCACCGTGGCTGACTATGGTGATACCTACCTGAGTTACGGAAGGCATCTGGCAAAACAGTTGGAGGCCGTTGGTTTCCGAGTATCCCTAAACATTATCAACCCCACGGACTATCCACAGAAGGTATGGTACCAGGGCAACTATCAAGCCTTTATCGGTCCGATCGCGCCAATAACATCACCAAACATGTATCTTTTCTCTGTCCTACACAGCCATGGGACGTGGAACACACATGCCTACGGCGACCCAGCTCTAGACTCCCTCATCGATGAACAATCCATAGATCTTGACACTACCCACCGCCGTGAGGGGGTGCTGAAGATACAACGCCACATAATGGACAAAGCTGTGAGGTTCATGCCAATGACAAGGATATCAGCTTGGGTCTGGTGGCCTAATGTGAGCGGCTTCCATCCAAACCTCACCTCAGGCGAATACTTCCACCTAGCCCGCCTGGGCGTCGAATCTTAGTCAAAGTTCGCTGTTCTAGGGATTGAGCCCCAGTGCGGGCCAGTCCAACATTTGGACATCCACTTCTTCGCCAGCCTTCATCACCTGAACATCCTCAGGGCAGATTGCTAAACCATTCGCAAGAGCCATTGATGTAAGAATTCCGGACCCCTGGTCACCGGTCAAATGGGCGCGATAGCGGCCATCCCTATGGGTGATAATCGCACGTGCATACACCCTGCGCTCATCACCGTTAACGATGTCATCCTCAAGCACAGCCCGTACAGTCGGCTTTTCCAGGTCAAAGCGTCCAAGCATCTTCAGTATGGCTGGACGTACCATCTCCTCAAAGGCAACCAAGGCACTTACGGGGTTACCTGGCAGTCCTATATGAGGAACCTTCTTGCCGTCAGGGGATGGAAACACGCCGAAGGCTAGGGGTTTGGCAGGTCTCATCCTGACCGACCAGAAATCTATCTCACCACGGCTAGCTAGCACGTCCTTTACAATATCGTAGTCCCCCCTAGACACCCCCGCAGAGGTCAGCAGCATATCCGCCGTCAGACCTTCATCAAGCTTGCTGTTCATGGAATCCAGGTTATCCCCTGCTATACCGATAACCCTTGGAATGCCACCGTATCTGAGCACTGCCGCTGCCACACTATAGCTATTGCTGTTATAGATCTTGCCTGCAGAGACAGGTTCTCCCGGCTCAATAAGCTCATCACCAGTGGCTATTACAGCCACAACGGGACGGCGGATCACCTCAACAGTATCTCTGCCAAGGGATGCCAGCACACCCATCTCTGACGGCCGCAGAAGCATACCCTTCTTTAGCACCATCTGGCCCTTCTGAATATCCTGACCAGCTGGCCGCAGGTTGGCACCCATCGAAACGTCCTTCATCACCTTTATGGAGGTTATCTCCAGCGGGCTAATACCAAGGGCCTTCATCTCATACTCGTCAGTCTCCTCAAATGGCACAACCGTATCCGCTCCTGGCGGTATCGGTGCTCCGGTCATTATGCGCACAGCTGTTCCGTCTAGAACCTCCTGTTGAGGAAGCTGCCCAGCTGCCAGGTATCCAATTACCCTCAGTTCCATGGGGAAGTCATGAGTTGCCCCATCTATCCCTTCGTGCCGTACGGCATACCCGTCCATCGAGGAATTCGTCAAAGGTGGAATATCCAACGTAGACACCACATCTTCAGCCAATACTTGACCAAGGGCGTCCAAAAGAGGCTTCCTCTCAGAGTCAAGAGTCTGAAACATAGCCAGAATCCGCTCCTGTGCCTCCTCAACACTTAGCATATATGGCATTCCATCATTCATATTCATATCTCTTATTCTCTCTAGCTAAGGATTCTCACTCGACTGTCTATGTACGACAGTCATGCACAGACGCATTCACGCAATGCGGAAAGCCTGGTAACTCCCGGATGCTTCCGTCCAACGAACATCCATTTCTTGCACAGCGGCTCCTGTGGGACCCTGGTTAAGATTGGCGAGAAACACTTCAAGCCCCGATCGTTCTCCCTCGGCCACCACCTCCACAGAACTGCCTCCCGGCAAATTGCACACATAGCCCTTCAGGCTCAAGCTTTGCGCACACTTCAAGGCAAAATAACGAAAGGAGACACCCTGTACCCGTCCGTACACCACGGCGAGAAAACCGGCCTCATTCCTCAACCTATCCCGACTGTTCCGTTTCTTCTCGCCGCGGCTTTCTCGCCTTCTTTACAACCGCAACGTCAGCCGATTGCTTCAGAGCTTCCGCTTTGGAAGGTTTGCCGGATTTCTTGGGCTTCTTGGTTTCCCGCTGCCCATAATCTCTATCACCCATAGAAATACCTCCTGACCAGTACCAAATCTTCACCACTAGTTTATCAGCACAAAACTACCCCAGTAAAGTCGTCTAGCACATTCGTAAATTCATGCCCGTAACTCTCACCGTAGTTGAAAGAAGAACACCAATATATCCATACAGCCCATTTGCCTGGATTCTCATGCCGAAAAATACCACACCATCCTCTGTACCTAGTCAGTATATCTTCTATGCACAGGCCGATAGCACAGCACAAGCCAGGAACCCCTCACAATACGCTCTCTCCTGAACGCTCTTCTCTCCCTGACATTACAGGCACTGGCTCTAGTTCCTCATCAATTGCCTGGCCGAGCCAACGCTCGACCAAAAACATGACAGTATGTATAATACATCGTAATATCCTTGATATATTTTATATTTGTGGTGCCGAGTTCACCACTCCGCATCCATAAGTGTGGAGGCGCACATTGCCAGAACTATCTCCTGAGTCCCTGAGCAACATCTGCGACGACTCCTGCTTGGAGTTCGAGACCACCGCAGACCTACCGCCGCTGCAATCCATCATAGGACAGCAGCGTGCAGTACATGCCATTGAATTCGGCCTTGATATAGAAGAAAAAGGCTTCAACATATATGCTGCCGGCCCAATAGGAACTGGAAAAGCCACCACCATAACCGCCTTTCTCAAGAACCAGGCCACGTCCAAGAAACCACCGTCGGATTGGTGCTACGTCCAAAACTTTCGCAATCCTAATCAACCTCAGGCATTACAGTTACCAGCTGGCAGCGGAAGAGAATTACGACACGACATGAAAAATTTGGTGGACGAAGCCACCCGCGTCATCACGCAAGCCTTTGAGGGGGAGGAGTATTCTCAACGCAAAGAAAACCTCACCCTGAACTTCCGAAGAGAGAACGAACACCTCTTCGGCACCATAAAAGATCGCGCTATGGAAGAAGGATTTCTCCTTCAATCAAACCCATCAGGCCTTACGCTCATCCCACACACAGGCGGCAAGCCCATCACAGAAGAGGAAATGGCCTCCATAACCACAGCTGAACACGGGAAACTGACACAAATACGGGAGAGATTGGAGAGCGATCTCAAGCAGGCCTTCAGCCAGACGCGAACCGGCGAACGCCTAGTCCACGAGAGCATACAACAGATGGACCAAGAGATAGTCCGCTCCGCTTTGAACTTCCTCATACAGGAACTAAAGGAAAAGTACGCCTCCACAACTCAGGTTGGGGTATATCTGGACGAAGTTGCATCAGACATGACCGAAAATGTTGACCTATTCCGGTCCAAGTCACAAGATGGACAAAACCTGGTATCAGCAGCGCCCCCCATGAGACGTTACGAAATCAACGTCATAGTTGACAACTCCGAGACTCAATGTGCACCAGTAGTGTTCGAGGTCAACCCCACGCATAGCAACCTCCTTGGCCGCATAGATAAAGAAGCACAATTCGGTGCTCTGCAAACAGACCTGACAATGATCCGCCCAGGGTCACTCCACCTGGCCAACGGCGGCTTCCTCATCATCAGAATAGAAGAACTATTACGCAACGCCATCGCTTGGGAAGGGCTAAAGCGCTCCCTCAGCGAGCAAACCATCATCATTGAAGAATTGGCAGAGCGCATGGGCGTCCTTACAACCAATGGCTTAACCCCAGAGCCAATACCATTGGACGTGAAGGCCGTCCTCATAGGCAATACCATGCTATACCACACGCTCTACATAAACGACCCAGACTTCGCGGAACTATTCAAGGTCAAGGCAGAGTTCGACAGCACAATGGAGCTCACCCAAGGCAATATGAATGACTATGCTAGCTTCGTCTCCTCCCTGTGCACTAAAGAACAGCTGTTGCACATGGACAGGGGAGGAGTAGCCAAGCTGCTGGAACATAGCTCTCGCATTGCAGAGGACAAGACCAAGCTCTCAACCAAATTCGCAGAGATAAGCGATATCATTCGCGAGGCCAGCTATTGGGCTAAAAAGGACGCATCATCCTATATTGAAGCCGAACACGTAAATATGGCAGTCGAAGAAAAGGCTAACCGCTCGGACCTCATCAGAGATAAAATAGTAGAGATGATCCAACGTGGCACCATTGCAATAGACACCGATAGCGAAGCCATAGGGCAAATTAACGGCCTGGCAGTCATAGGGCTTGGAGACTTCGCTTTTGGACGACCCAGCCGCATCACGGTATCAGTCGGCACTGGCCGCGATGGACTGATCGACATTGAACGGGAGTCCAACCTGGGAGGACGGCTCCATACCAAAGGAGTAATGATACTGGGGGGGTATCTGTCCGACCGGTTAGCAAGGAACATCCCTCTTGCATTGACGGCCCGTATAACCTTCGAGCAGAGCTACGATGAGATCGACGGCGACAGTGCCTCCAGCGCGGAGTTATACGCTATCCTCTCCCACTTAGCAAACCTCCCAATCAAACAGGGCATCGCTGTAACCGGCTCAGTCGATCAGAAGGGCCATGTCCAGCCCATAGGTGGAGTGAACCACAAGATTGAGGGCTTCTTCTACGTGTGCCAAGCCAAGGGGCTCACCGGAGACCAAGGGGTAATGATACCAGCCAGCAACATCCAAAACCTCATGCTTCGAGAAGAAGTCGTGGAAGCCGTGAGGCAGGGCCAATTCCATATCTACTCCGCCAGTACTATAGACGAAGGTATTGAGATCCTGACAGGAGTGAAGGCTGGCTCGCTTCAACCAGATGGATCCTTTGAAGATGGCTCAGTGAACCAGCTAGTTTCCAAGCAACTCAAAGACATGGCATGTAACCTGCGGGATTTCACGCGCGGCCTCTCGGAAGAAGGCAACGTGAAGCAAGCCTTACAGTGAGTAACTACAACTCGTAACACAGACTGTGCTATGCCCAGACTCCCAGATTAGCATTGTAGTCCATGTTAATAGCAATACAGCAAGAGCCGAATGTGAGTTCAGGGCTATTCCATGCCTGCAAAGGAGCTATACAGTGATAAATCTAGACCGCCAGTCGGAGTTAAACGCTCTTTCAGAAGAAGCGCACTCTTTCTTCGCTCAGAAGCATGCAGCTCGTGAACGAGCTCTAAACCTATCCCGCACAACAACGCAACTTTCCGCAACAGCCATTCGTTCCGCCCACCGTCACCAGTTCGACGAAGCCCGTGCATTACTAGACACCGCCAGGGACCGTGTCGCCGAAATGAAGGAGATACAAGAGAGCCACCCAGACATCTACTATGCTGGCTTCGTACAGGATGCCCAAAAGGAGTACGTAGAGGCCAACTCGACCCTAGCTTTCATCACAGGCACACCGTTGCCACATCCCAACGACCTTGGAATAGCTCATGGAGCCTACCTAAACGGCCTTGGAGAGGCCATCGGCGAAATACGCCGATACATACTCGACTCTCTTCGCCGCGGTGACGCCTCACGGTGCGAAGAACTACTGGACCTCATGGATCAGATTTACACCCACCTATTCACCATGGACTTCCCCGAAGCCATCACAGGTGGCTTAAGACGCACCACAGATGCCATGCGTAGCATCATTGAGCGCACCCGAGGCGACCTTACAGCCACTCTCAGACAACAGACGCTTGAGCAAAGCCTTACACAGTTATGGAATCGGCTCACCAGAGAAGATCTTGACTAGAACAATCCATAGTGATAAATTGCACTCTTGGGTGAAGCCTAAGGATTGAAACCATATTCACTCTGCCGGCCCCCATAGGAGGTAACAAATGGAATCCATACTCGTAGCCATGGGCACTGGCGTACTGGCCCTAATATTTGCCGCAGGATTGGCCTACCGAGTCCTCAAAGAGGACGAGGGCAACGACACCATGAAGGAGATTGGCAAGGCAATTCGTGAAGGAGCGTCCGCCTTTCTTGCCAGGGAGTACCGTACCCTAGCCATCTTCGTGGTATTCGCCACAATAATCATCGCAGTCTTTGTAGATATCATGCAGTTTGACCGAAGCATCCCCAAGACCGCAATATCCTACATTGTGGGTGCTATTTGCTCCGCTGGAACAGGTTACATTGGTATGAACATCGCCATTAGAGCCAACACCCGCACCGCCGCCGCATCAATGATCGGACTAAACTCCGGCCTACGTGTCGCCTTTAACAGCGGAGCAGTAATGGGCACCTCAGTGGTCGGTATTGGTATATTAGGCATCTCAATCCTCTACGTCATCTTCAAGGACATCACCGTCGTTGCTGGCTTCGGCTTCGGCGCATCCTCCATCGCTCTCTTCGCTCGCGTTGGTGGCGGCATATTCACAAAAGCCGCAGACGTAGGCTCTGACATAGTTGGCAAAGTCGAAGTAGGCATCCCAGAGGACGACCCACGAAACCCTGCGACCATCGCCGATAACGTTGGAGACAACGTAGGAGACGTCGCGGGCATGGGCTCAGACCTCTTCGAGTCATACTCCTCATCCATCATAGCCACAATAGCCATAGCGACAGCCGCATCGGCCGTCACACCCGAATTCGACCACCCCAAACTCGTCTTGCCGTTTCTGATAGCAGCGGTCGGCATAGTATCGTCCCTTATCGGGACATTCTTCGTACGCACAGGCACCCAAGCTTCCATGAGCACCCTCCTGTGGGCACTACGCCGCGGCATATACATATCTTCAGCGCTGGTTCTCGCCTCCTCATACGGTGCAATCCAATTCCTAGGCATAGAGAATGGCAACGGCATCTTCATTGCCATCGTCACAGGCTTGGTCGCAGGTAACGTCATAGGATTTGCCACTGAATACTACACGTCATACGAGTATTCACCCACCAAACGTATCGCCGAATCTGCCCAGACCGGCGCAGGCACAACCATAATCACAGGCTTTGCAACCGGCATGTTAAGCACGCTTGTCCCGGTCGCTTCAGTCGTAGCCGCTATACTCATAGCCTTCCAAGTCGCTGGCCTCTACGGCGTTGCCATAGCCGCCGTCGGCATGCTATCTACCCTTGGCATCACCCTGGCCACCGATGCCTACGGCCCCGTGGCTGACAACGCTGGTGGCATCGCCGAGCAGGCCCATCTCGAACCAGAAGTGAGGGAGCGAACAGACGCTCTTGACTCCCTTGGCAATACCACAGCCGCCACTGGCAAGGGATTTGCAATCGGCTCCGCCGCCCTCACGTCCTTAGCTCTGCTAGCAGCCTACACATTCGCCATCAACCCAGGCGTACACGATGCAAAAGAACTAGTTATCAACATCCTTGATCCAAAGGTACTGGTCGGCCTCTTCATCGGGGCGCTGTTGCCGTTCCTATTCTCGGCCCTCACAATGCAGGCCGTCGGAACAGCCGCATACGCCATCGTCAACGAAGTACGGCGACAGTTCCGTGAGATACCAGGCATCATGGAAGGCACCGGTCGCCCTGACTATGCACGTTGCGTAGACATCAGCACAAGCGGCTCACTCCGCGCCATGCTCCTGCCTGGCGCAATGGCCATAACCTCCCCAATAGCAATGGGCTTCATCCTTGGCCCTGAGGCTCTGGGAGGAATGCTCATCGGTGCAATCGCCGCAGGCTTCCTTCTGGCAGTCACAATGGCCAACTCCGGTGGTGCATGGGACAACGCCAAGAAATACATAGAGGCTGGCAACCTTGGCGGTAAAGGCTCCGACACCCACAAAGCTGCCGTCGTTGGCGACACCGTTGGCGACCCGTTCAAGGACACGTCAGGCCCGTCCCTGAACATACTCATAAAGCTCATGTCCATCGTAGCACTAGTGTTCGCTCCCCTATTCATATAGGCGATTTCAGCATTCAAACGTGTAAGCCGAAGGCTCATTGTATATGGGGCCTTCGGCTTACACGTCATAGAAAACATCACCCTTGCCAAATCGCCAACAATCACTACTACCGCATTTAGTGCAAACGGAGCCGGGACGATTCTGGACCTTGCAAAAGCCACCGAACAACCTTCATGACTGAAAGGTACTGTAAGCCCACAGAACTAAATCTGTGATCCTATTAACCCATTGATAGAAGCAGTTCTCATGTACATCAATCCAGGGTTAATATTGAAAGCACTTGGCTATACCGCTACGCACTTGCCATGCTAAGGGTTTCACATCCACCAGCGAGTGTTGTACACTGCAAACCGCATCCAGATCCTCAAAGTATTCGGAGGCAACCCTTGGCCCGCACCCTAGACAGCGTCGAAATGAACAAAATCGTCTCCCTCTGCAAGCGCAGGGGCTTTATCTTCCAGTCCAGCGAAATATACGGTGGCCTAGCCTCCACCTACGACTACGGCCCCCTCGGCATCGAGATGAAGCGCAACATCCGCGATTCTTGGTGGCGACGCTTCATCCAGGATCGCGACGACATGGTCGGCATTGAGTCCGCCATCCTCATGCACCCTCAAGTCTGGGTCGCATCCGGTCACGCTGGAACATTCAGCGATCCACTAGTCGAGTGCAAATCCTGCCACCACCGTTTCCGCGCCGACCACGTCTCCTCAAAAGCCTGCCCAGACTGCGGTGGTGAATTCACAGAAGCCCGCAATTTTAACCTCATGCTCAAGACATTCCTTGGTCCAGTCGAGGACACTGCCTCCCAGACATACCTGCGTCCGGAAACAGCCCAGGGCATCTTCGTAAACTTCCAGAACGTCCTCACCTCCACCAGAAAGCGCCTGCCATTCGGCATAGGCCAGATAGGCAAGTCCTTCCGCAACGAAATAACCACAGGCAACTTCACCTTCCGCACCCGTGAGTTCGAACAGATGGAGATAGAGTTCTTTGTAAGACCTGGAACAGATGAAAAATGGCATCAGAAATGGATAGACGAATTCATGCAGTGGTTCGTTGACCTTGGAGTCAGGCCCAACAGGCTCAGACTCAGGCCACACTCCAGTGAAGAATTGTCCCACTACTCCAAGGGCACCTCAGATATAGAATACAGCTTCGCTTGGGGCTGGGGCGAACTAATGGGCATTGCCAACCGCACCGACTTCGACCTAAAGGCACACTCGGAGAACAGCGGTGTCCGCCTAGACTACTTCGACGACGAAATCGAGGACCCAGAGCAAAAGCATTACATACCCTACGTCATCGAGCCTGCTCTTGGCGTAGACAGAGCGCTCCTAGTTTTCCTCTTCGACGCCTACGACGAGGAGGAAATAGCAGGTGGAGACACACGCGTCGTCCTCCACTTCCACCCGTCAGTCGCCCCAATCAAGGTCGCAGTACTTCCACTCAGCCGCAACGAGCGTCTTGTCCCAAAGGCACGTGAAGTCTACGACCTTGTACGAAGCCGCTTCGTAACCCAATACGACGACTCCCAGTCCATAGGCCGCCGCTACCGCCGCCAGGACGAAATCGGCACCCCATTGGCCGTCACCGTAGACTTCCAAACCCTCGACGAAGATAACGCCGTAACCATACGCGACCGCGACACAATGGAGCAAATACGCGTCCCAATAGCAGAATTGCTGGATACCTTGCAAGAGCGATTAAAGATATAAGGTCCTTATAAACGGCCTATTACATTCAAGTCCATAGCTGGCAAACAATAAGAAATTGCAACACAATCAAACCAGTCATAAAAACAATCAATCCCGCAATAAGCCTGCCTAGCTAACCCATGCGCATACTTCACCTATCAGACGTACACATAGGAGTAGAAAGCTACGGCTCCACAGACCCAGACACCGGTCTAAGCTCACGCCTCACAGACTTCCTATCTACCTTCGACGAGGTCGTCGATTACGCCCTAGATAACAACGTAGACCTCGTCCTCTTCGCCGGTGACGCTTACAAAAGCCGCGACCCATCACAGACTCACCAGCGCGAGTTCGCCAAACGCATAGCACGTCTCTCTCAAGCGGGAATGCCAGTCTTCCTACTCCTCGGCAACCACGATCTTCCGCACATCGCCAGTCGCGCAACTGCCCTCGACATCTTCAGCACACTGGCCGTACCCAATGTCACCATTGGTGACCGTCTGGACACATACCTCGTCCAGACCCGTAACGGCCCACTTCAGATCATAGCCCTTCCTTGGATACGTCGCAGCGCCTTCCTGGCACGCGATGAGGCCCGTGGCCTCACCATAGACCAAATTAACCAGCAGTTACAGGAGCGCGTTACAAGCTTGCTCGCCTGGCAGACCGAGCATCTGGATCCCGACATCCCAGCATTACTAACTGCACACGCTTCACTCAACACCGCCATGACAAGCTCTGAACAGTCCATGCTCCTTGGCCGTGACCCTATTATCATGCAGAGCGCTCTGGCCCATCCCTCTCTAGATTACATCGCCCTCGGCCACATCCACAAACACCAGATACTCTCTCAAAATCCCTACATAGCCTACTCAGGCAGCTTGGAACGCATAGATTTCGGAGAGGAAAATGATGATAAAGGCTTCTGCCTCATAAACCTAGACCCGTCCAAACCACAGGGCAAGCGTCTCGTAGATTTCGCCTTCAATCACGTCAAAGCAAGACCATTCCTCACCATTGATGTCAAAGTCTATGCCCAGCAGGACCCAACCCATGAGGCTCTCAAAGCCATCGCACGAAGTCACGTTGCAGGAGCTATAGTAAGAGTGAAAATAACCATGCCGCAGGAGGTCGAAGCCCTCCTGCGAGAGGACGAGATACGCAACGCCCTAGCATCTGCCAAGTACATCACGCCCATAGTCCGCGACGTACAACGGGACCGCCGTACACGTCTCGGCTCCATTCCTGTCGAAGGGCTGTCCCCACAACAGGCGCTTAAGCTCTATCTGGAAACAGCCAATGTCACCCAGGCAAGGGCCAACGTCCTCATGAGCTACGGAGAAAACCTCATAAATGAAGAAATGGAGCATACCTAAGTGTTGAAGTCATACCCAGCCTAATTCTTGACAGCTACAGAGTGCTTTGCTAGCATCTCCACACTATCAACCCACATTCACAAGTTACCCAAAACGCAGCCATCCCTAAAAACTTCAAAAGCAAGCCCTCGTACCTTCATAACCGAAAACTCGTCCTTACAATACTGAATGAGCTGTCAAAAGCAAGAAGGAGATAGCCAGTGGAGGAGGTAGAGCACCACTTTGAATATAAAACACCCTCAATCCTTGGCAAACACCAAAAAGAGGTGGACCACTCCCTGAGCGCAGCCATATCCCTCAATAATCCTGACATGCACACCATGCTCCAGTATCACCTTGGATTGGGTGACGAGCATGGCTCCCACACAGTCTCCAACCAGGGAAAGGGCCTCCGTTCATCTCTCTGCATATTTGCCTGCGAGGCTGTGGGCGGAATGCCTAACCAGGCCCTACCAGCCGCGGCAGCAATAGAACTTGTCCACAACTTCACTCTTATACACGACGACATTCAAGATGGCGATATAGAACGACGCCATCGCCAGACACTATGGGCTATCTGGGGCATGCCCCAAGCTCTCCAGGCCGGAAATGCCATGAGGAGCCTGGCAGACCTATATATTCAACAGTTATCACATCATCAAGTGGCTCCAGACGTAGTGGCGTTATGCAGCAATCTTCTCACATCAGCCTATCTGGAAACGGTGGAAGGGCAGTATCTGGACTTGGACTTCGAAGGACGAACTGATATAAGCACATCCAACTATCTCGACATGATATCCAGAAAAACAGGAGCTCTAATACGGTGCTCCATGCAATTGGGGTCACTAACTGGCAACGGTGATTCCAAAACCGTGCAGGCCCTGACAAAATGCGGCCAATACTTGGGAGCTGTTTTTCAGATAAGAGACGACTACCTTGGCATGTGGGGTGACGAAGAAGAGACAGGGAAGGCCGTCGGAAACGACCTCCGCAGGAAAAAGAATTCCCTTCCGTTAGTGTACGCCCTTGAACAAGCCGGCTCAATAGAGAAAAAACAACTCCAATACATCTATGCCAAAGAGCAAGTTGGGGACGCAGATGTGACCTCAACATTAGCACTGCTGGTAAACCTTGGCACGCCTGAGTACCTCGAGCGTCTTGCTCATTACCACGCCGCACACGCACTTGAAGCACTAGACGGAATAGAGCTTGTACCTGGAGCCAAACAGGAGTTCAAGGAGCTTGTAGAGTTTCTAATGACCCGCCAACGCTGAATTGTGGCAGATCTCTGATGACAAACTGATAGCAAAAATCCTATACCAAATGCTAATATATTGAAAATTTTGAATCATTATGCTAGGGTAACCTACTGTAGGCTAGATCAAATCACACTGAACCATAAATGAAAACGTCATGAAAATTCGCACTTACAATATTGCCATAGATACTACAAAAGCGCCTGAGTTCGTAGATATAACAGATAAAGTATCTGAGTTCATCAATGACTCCCAAATACTGAGCGGATTCGCTGTGGTGTACTCCAAGCACACCACAGCCGCTATAAAAATCAACGAGAACGAGCCTCTCCTCCTTCAAGATATGGAAGAATTCCTTGAGCAAATGGCATCCCGTAACGCCACATACAGACATAACGACTTCTCCATCAGAACGGTGAATATGACTGAAAACGAATGTCCAAACGGCCATGCACACTGCCAACATCTCTTGCTTGGCACCAGCGAAAATATTCCCATTATTAACGGCAATCTCCAGCTCGGCAGATGGCAACGCATTTTCCTAATGGAATTGGATATGCCAAGGCCAAGAGAAGTACTCGTCCAAGTCTTAGGCGAATAACTGGACTGGGAATACAACAGTTCTCAATACACGAACATAACTCTCATCGTCAACGGAGAACGCAAGAATGGCCGTGGTAAGCAAGAGCATCCACCTAAACATATCAACGGATAAGGTCTTCGCTTATCTGATAGACTTGGAACGTCATATTGAGTGGTCTGGGGAGTGCAGCTTTGGCCTAGAGAAAATTCGGATAGTCACTCCCGAGCCGCTGCAACCAGGCTCAGTATTCAAATCCACTGGACGACTCTCCTCAAAGGCCGGAGTAGAGGACACATCCACAATCACAGAAGTCCAGCCACACAGCCGACTAGCCTGGGAGACAGTGAGCGACGGCGCAGGACAGCAAAACACTTTTCAATGGGCCTACACTCTGAAGCCCCAGAACGATGGCACGGAACTCACCTATTCACTTCTAGAACGTCGCTTCAACCCAAAGCCGATTCAGCTATGGTTCCCTCCCTTTCTATGGCTTGTAGACCGCAAGGTCTTCGGCAAAGAGATGACGACCGGGTTGAAGAAAATTAAGGAAGTTATGGAGCAGACGGGCTTTACCCACAGCTAGATGGTCCATGAATGGCAATCTATTACCGATGCTCGGCTATTGCAAGAACTACAATGGATTGAGAGGAACTTTACGGTCGTATACGTCCAGGCCCTCATGGCGCTTCACGTATCCAACCACAGCGTAGGTAACAGGTGTCGCTGCCGTCTCATAAAGGACCTTTACGATCCATTGAGTAATCAACAACTCAATCAGGCTGCTACCAGCTAGCGTGCCTGCAAAGGCCACTGTAATGAACACTACGGAGTCGGCCCCCTGTCCAACAACAGTTGAACTAATTGTGCGTGCCCACAGCCAGCGCCCCTCTGTGACAACTTTCAGCCTAGACAGGATCATAGAGTTAGATAATTCTCCCACCAAGTAACCGGCAAAAGACGCCATCAATAGCCTCGGCGTATATCCAAGAATGGCATTGTATGAGTCCTGCCCTTCCCAGAACGGGGCAGATGGCAAAAGTCCGCCGGCCCAAAATCCCACCACGGCCACGGAGTTGCACAAAAAGCCCAACAAGATGACGCGCCTTGCAAAGCGAAAACCGTACACCTCGGTGAGAATGTCCCCTAGGATGTACGTGATCGGGAACAACACAATGGCCGCAGGCAGAATATGTCCCCATACCAGTATGATCTTAGCCGCTATGATGTTTGATGTAATCAGCAACGTTACAAACAAGGCAGCCAAGATTACAAAGAGGCTTGTGACACGTGGATTTGTTGAATCGTATGACATATCAGTTTAGCTATTCTATATATTAGGATTGGCCCACTATTGTTGGCAATAAAACTGGTAGCTCAATTACAAAGCATTTAGACTGGACAGGATTTTTGAAAAATCCTGTCCAGTCTACTGGCACCTCTACCAACGGTCAATAGATGGCTGAGTTCAACATGTTCATCTCACCATTATTCGTAAAACATTGAATTATAATTCTTGAATTGTATAGTCGTTATATCTCCTGTACAATATATCAAATGCCGTACATATTAGAAGCCAAGGCACTTACGAAACACTATGGAACATCCATAGCCCTTGAGTCGGTTGATTTCCAGATCAATGATGGTATCACAGGGCTGTTGGGCCCGAACGGCGCAGGCAAAAGCACCACCATCAAACTGTTCCTGGGACTCATTAGGCCAACATCCGGCTCAGCAGAGGTATTTAGCAAAAGACCCTATGAGTCAGTCGAGAGCCGCTCTCTCCTCGGTTATATGCCTGAGCACAACTGCTTGCCATCATCCGTCACTGCCGCTGAGTTTCTAACCCACATGGCACAGGTAAGCGGCATTCCACCAGCCCACGCCCGTACACGCGCCGCTGACATACTGCGCCATGTGGGTCTTAACGAAGAACGATACCGCTCCATTGGTGAATACTCCACCGGAATGAAACAGAGAGTCAAGCTGGCTCAAGCACTGGTACACGACCCACTCATAGTACTGCTAGATGAACCGACAGCTGGCCTTGACCCAGGTGGGCGCGAGGAAATGTTGGCTTTGGTGAAACGCACCGGTAGGGAGTTTGGCATTAGCATCCTGCTTTCGTCCCACTTCATGGGGGACGTGGAGAGCATTTGCGACCGTATCATTGTCCTTGAGGGTGGGTGCATCACAAAGGATGGGGACGTATCCCTGTTTACCCAGGAGACCAAAACCCTCGATATTGACGTAGATGACCACATAGAAGAATTATTAGCAGCGCTGTCCAAGAGAAGCATTGCTGCAATCATGGACGGACTATCTGTGGTAGTGGAAACAGAGAGCGAGGAGCAGTACGACGCCATACGTGACGCCATCGTGGAATCCGGCGCCAGACTACGACGGTTGGCACCTCGCCGTCACAAGCTAAACGATATATTCAGAATGGCACCAAATGAGTGAACCACAGGGCGAGGTATTTGATCTTCGTTATCGCCATTATGAAGGTCCGCGAGAGGGCAGAATGCGCGCTCGCAAGGCCATCTGGATAAACGGCGTCCGTACCTCACTTGGCATTAACCGCGGCTGGGGTCCCAAGACACCCCCAATACTACTCTTCATAGCCGTTATGGCACCAGCGGTGGTAATAAGCATAATGGCTGTTGCCGCCGGTAACCTTGAGGGTTTACCCAGTCACGATACTTATTATGAAATTATCTCCACGCTCCTGGTTATTTTCTCAGCCATCATCGCTCCAGAGCTTCTCTGCTCAGACAGACGCGATGGAGTCATCAATTTATACCTTGTAAGGCCGTTGTCACCTACTGATTATGTGATAGGTCGATGGCTGGCATTTCTCTCAGTGACCCTTGCCCTCGCCTATCTTGGACAGATAGTCCTGTTCACAGGGTTCGTTCTCGCAGCGGAAGAGCCTGCAAATTACTTACGCGACAACTGGCTAAATGTTCCACGCTTTCTCCTCGCGGGACTAGTGGTAGCCATATTCACCACCACAATACCCCTAACAGTGTCAGCTTTCACCACACGCCGCGCATACGCAGCAGCTTTCGTTATCGGACTGTTCATAATCTCGGTACCAGTTGCAGGCATATTGACCCTTTGCGAAGAGGGCCGACAACTTCCAATAGAGCCATGTCGCCCTCCCACTGGAGAATCCGCAAAATGGTTCGCCCTAATAAGCCTGCCAGACGTACCAATACACGTGAATGACCTAATATTCCCAGAGGAAAATTCCTCTGAGTTTGCACAGCTTGTAGCGAAGTTGCCATCCATCATACCAATCACATGGTACCTGCTCCTTACAATTGGGCCGGGATTCGTCCTCTGGCGGCGATACAGTAGTATAAGTATATGACGCAGGTTAACCACAATCAGGAAGCCACTTTAATGGCTCCGCCAATAGACGTTCGTAGCGTCTCAAAGTGGTTCGGCAACGTTGTAGCTGTGAATGACGTGTCGCTACAGGTAAACTCTGGCATAACCGGCCTACTTGGCCCCAACGGCGCTGGAAAAACCACCCTCCTGCATATGATCGCTGGATTGACAAGACCATCGGAAGGAGAGGTGGCACTCCTCGGTGAACCAGTGAAGGACAATCCTCAGCTATATCACAGGATAGGTTTCATGTCGGAGCACGAAGCCGTGTACGGTTTCCTAACTGGCCGCGAATTCGTAGAACTGGCCGCTCGGCTATACGGATTGGAGCCGCTGTCGCTCCCGGTGGACCGCGCTATAAAACTGGTTGGACTAACAGATGTGCAAAACAGAACGCTATCCACGTACTCACGTGGAATGCGACAACGGATGAGGCTGGCCTCAACCCTTGTACACGATCCTGAAGTGTTACTGTTAGATGAACCACTCAACGGCACCGATCCTCGCCAGCGCATTGAGTTCCAAAATCTCATGCGGAAACTTGCCAGCGAGGGACGTACCATATTGATCTCTTCACACATCTTAGAAGAAGTGGAGCTGCTGGCTGGAAGCATACTGTTGATAGTCGGCGGCAAGCTGGCAGCGTCCGGAGATTTCCGCGCCATACGCGCCAAGTTGGACGAGAGACCCTACAAAGTGCGCATAGTCTGCAGCGACTCACGAGCGATGGCCGCTGCTCTGGTGCGTTTGGAGGCCGTTGACTCTGTATCCTTAGACGCCGAGGGTGCCGTGGAAATGATAACTCGCAACTTATCCGATCTTCAGCGATCTGTCCCGAGACTGGCCCAAGAGCAACACATACGTCTCTTGCGCGTAGAGCCATTAGACGAATCTCTTGAGAGCGTTTTCAGCTATCTGGTGGAGCGCTAAGATGTTGGTACTGCTCAAAATTTCGGTGCGCCAACTGACCAGCCGTTCTAAGCTCATACTCATCCTGCTAATGGCGCTATTGCCGATAGGGATGGCCGCTCTCGTTTCAGTCACATTAAACGAAGATTCCACCTCAAACGGAGAGTTCATCAGCACACTGTTGGATGGCCTTCTCATAGCAGGGATACTGCCGATTGTGACCATGGTATTGGCCACCGCGTCCTTTGGAAACGAGCTTGAAGACCGCACATTGAGTTATATTGTAATGAAGCCGATATCTCGCTGGCTTATCGTACTACCCAAGTTGATGGCATCAATCATTGTCGGCGGACTTGTATTGATAGCCAGTGGAGTTGTGGCAACGCTATTAGGGGCCAGCAGCTTTGGAGCAGTGTTGCTGGTATTAGACGATAACTTTCAAGCAGCGATAGCCGTTGGACTGGCTCTATTTGCAGGAGTGATCACATATGCAGCCATTTTCACTTGGGCTGGCCTAGTTAGCACCCGTGCCATCGCCTTCGCACTCGTCTACGTTTTCCTTTGGGAGGGACTAATCAGCAGCTTTCTAGGAGGAGTACGTTACCTCAGCGTGCGAGGCTACACCCTATCCATACTGCATGGATTAGACAGCAAAAGTTTCGAGCCTCTGGGAGAAAGAGTCATCGAGTTTCCAGCCGGGCTGGTGGGCGCAGCCGTAACAACTACAGTGTTCTTCTTATTGACTGTGCGCCGTCTACGCCGTATGGACATCCCATAACTCTCTCCACGTTGTTCACCCCAGATTTAATCTGCTACAATTTCAACCAAGGATTTTCCGGATGAACAAGCATGCCATCTAAATCACGTGTAGAAATAACATACTGCACCCAGTGCCACTGGATGCTCAGGGCGACCTGGGTAGCTCAGGAATTGCTCAATACCTTCCAGATGGAGATAGGAGAGATAGCTCTCATACCATCCAGCGGTGGCATATTCGAGGTGAGAGCCAATGGCAATATGGTGTGGTCGCTCAAGGAAGAGGGGCGGTTCCCGGAACCAAAAGAGCTCAAACAGCGTGTCCGCGATGAAGTGGCTCCAGGTCGGTCATTGGGCCACGCTGATAAATAGACAGGCTGAAGCTGGTCACGCACCGCAAATAGGCTACAGATTCATAAAGCAACATCACATCTCCGGGCGGCGAAGATGCCAATCTGTAGACTCCTGATACGCTTGGGCCACACGCAACAAAAGACTCTCTGAGAAGGGTTTCCCAACCAGTTGTAGCCCAACTGGTAGCCCACCTTCAGTAAACCCGCATGGCACCGATATTGCCGGCAACCCCACCGTACTGAAGACTCGCGTGATACGCAACAGTGCCTCCCTGATTGGGACATCCTGACCATGTATGACTGCCCGCTCTTGATCTATCTCAGGCGCGGCAATGGCAGTAGTGGGCGTAGCCAGTATATCCACTTCTTCCAGTGTTTCCAACAACAACCCTTTGAGCTTGGCACGCACCTGCTGCGCGTGGAGATATGCCTCAGCAGGTATGAATAGCCCACTCTCAATGCGGCGGCGTATAACAGGGTCAAAGTGTTGGCCCTTGTTGAGCACACGCGAGCGATAGATTATGCCTGCTTCAGAAGTCTGTACGACGCTACCAGCAGAGTTGATCAGTCCCAAGTCTGGTGTAGAAAGCTCACGAATATACGACCCCAAAGACTCCATATGCACCATCGCCGCACGAAATGCCTTCTCTACATCAGAATCCATCACATCCCAGATGAAGTCCGATGGCACACCTATGCGTATTTTCTGAATGCCGCGGTCCATCCCTTCTAAATAGTTCTGCGGTTGCATTTTAACTGAGTCAGGGTCGCGAGAGTCATAGCCTGCCAGCATATTCAAGGCTAAGGCCGCATCACGCACAGTTCTAGTCATGGGGCCAACATGGTCCATAGACCATGCTAGCGGAGTAACACCATATCTGCTGATGAGACCAAAGGTTGGTTTGAGACCTGTAATGCCGCACAGCGCAGCAGGCACTCGCACCGAGCCGCCGGTGTCAGTTCCAATGGCAATCGGTACCTGTCCGCTAGCCACCGCCACACCTGGCCCACTGCTGGAGCCACCGGCCATCCGCGTTAAGTCCCACGGATTGCGAGCAGGGCCGTAGTGTAGGTTGAGACTTGTACCATCGAAGGCGAACTCCGTCATATGGAGTTTACCAATAAAGTAGGCACCTGCGGCTTTCATTCGTGAAGCCACCGCCGAGTCCTCTGTGGGAACAAAAGCACCATCTATCGCCGAGCCTGACGTGGTGCGAATGCCCTTTGTCCAAAACAAATCCTTAAGACCAATGGGAATACCGTGGAACGGCCCCTTATAGCCATCCCGTAGAATCTCTTTCTCAGTTTCTCTGGCAGCCTGCATGGCATATTCATCCACGCGGGTGATAAAGGCGTTTAGCTGGGGTTCCAAAGCATTGATTCTACTAAGAAAAGCCTCCGCCACATCCACTGGGGAAACGTCACCGCTCTCAATACTGTGCCCCAACTGCGACACGGAAAGTTGAGTCAGATCCTCGTTTGGCATGTCTATCCCATTGCAACTGTATCAGTAGGAATGGAATTTGAGCCAGGCTGGATGCCGACAGTGTCCACGTGGTCAAGCAATTTCATGCGCTGGACCATGGTCTTCACCTCCGGAAATAGCTCCTCAAGATGAGGCATGTCCATTTCAAACCCCTGCTGTTTGGCCATGGTTATGAACACCTCGTATGTCAGATCCGGTCTTTCGGCCATTTTATCTTGCCATGTTCATAGGGCTAAATCTAAGATTACGCCAGAGCCTGTTCAATTATATTTACGTAGTCGCCTTCCGTCTCCATAAAATGCTCCTGCACCTGACGCATAGACCATTCACCATCTGGAGCTTTATCCAGATCTTCATCTGAAAGACCAACCAGCAACCCCTCTAACTGCCCGCGTGCCTCCTGCAGTCTCCCCATAATAAGCTGAGCTTCAGTTGTGACAATGTCAAGGGCACGAAGAGTCTTCAACTCATGCACAGTATGTTCAACCTCATGATTCATTAATAGAACATAGTCCGAATTGGCATCTGCCGACCCCATGGCCCCACATCCACCATGCGGTTCTCAGGCACCTTTGCAATCCTGGCATTAAGGTCATCATGCTTTGCCCGCATCACCTTCAAGATATCTGCAACAGATGACATTATTCACACCTTAAGTAATTGAACGGACAATATAGACACTCAGTGATTATCGCGCACATTGTAGGCAAATCAGTGCTGTAACGCAACCCAACTCTCCCCACACACGTATATACCAGAAAGATCGTTCCCGCATTATGATACAATCTGCGCATAAAGAATCATGATCGTACATTCTAAGAATGAACTACTGGAAGTGAATTATGACAGGGAGGAATCCGTGCGCCGCACGGAGCATTCGTTCTCACCCTCCTTGGTTACGACAAGGTCCACAACTACGACGGTTCTATGGGAGAGTGGGCCAATCATGACCAAACGCCCCTGGTGCTGGAGACAGAGGACTAAGCCGTCGGCCCGCATGATGAAGCGGCTAAATCACACTCATGGTAATGCCACGGCATTACCAACAACCTATCCAATCTAAAGGAGACCAACATAATGGCGATATTTCTTCGTGAGGAAGACATAGTCCGTCTTCTCCCAATCAATAAAGCAATAGAAATGGTTGAGCAAGGATTCAAGGAGCAGGGCAACGGAACAGGCGTCAATCTGCCTCGGGAACGTGCACAGGCAGGAAGCATTGGTGTGACCATGATGGTAGCGGCTCTTGGCGAGCGCGGAGTCGCTGGCTTCAAAACAATGGGTGCAGGAAAGCCCCTGGTTTTGCTATACGGAGGTGAACCTAGACAGTTGCTGGCAGTTATGGAGGCAGGTTCATTGGGGCAAATCCGCACCGGAGCCGCCAGCGGTGTTGCCACCAAGTACATGGCCCGCGAGAATGCATCATCAGTCGGCATAATTGGCACTGGAAACCAAGCCATAACACAGCTTTCAGCCGTATGTGCAGTCCGGCCAATCAGGACCATCAAGGCGTACAGTCGTACTCAAGAGCGCCGCGAGGAATTCTGTCGTACAATGAGCGACTCTCTGGGCATAGAAGTGTTGCCTGTTTCATCGGGGCAGGAAGCGGTACAAGGTACTGACATCGCCATAGCCATCACCAATGTTAGGACACTTGAGCCTGTTATACTCGGCGACTGGCTTGAGCCAGGTATGCACATCAATGCTGCCGGTGCCAACTCTCTAGCCCGTCGTGAACTCGATGACGCAGCTGTAACGCGTTGCTCTATTATAGTTGCCGACGCGGTAGACCAGGCCAAAATAGAGTGTGCTGACCTTGTAATGCCAGCAGATTCCGGACTGCTAATTTGGGATACCGTGCTGGAGTTGGGTCAAGTTGTGACCGGCAAGACATCAGGACGAACATTCACCAAGGATATCACGCTGTTTGAATCACAGGGAATAGCACTCGAAGACGTGGCTGTTGCGGCCCATATATTCGAGCGTGCCAAAGCCGAAGGCGCAGGCGAAACCCTTCCGTTCTAGTAATTAGTCAAAAGTTCGGAGAGTCACCTCTCCTGCTGCAAGGGCCTGAATTGAGCCGTCGGCAAGACGCAGAACTAGGCCTCCATCATCATCCACGCCCTGTGCATACCCCTCATACACCTGATCTCCCCAGGCGACCCTCACTTTATGCCCAATGGTATCAAGCAGCGACGCCCACTCCTCACGGACAGAGCCTCCTTGCTTAATGAACAGGTAAAGCTCTTCCATTTCCTCCATGATTGCCCCCAAAAGCTGCACACGCTGAATCGGATACCCCAATTCTCTTTGAATACTGGTGGCTGTATCTTTTATATCTGGGTACTCTCCGGGGTCAAAGTTAACGTTAACCCCCATGCCAATTATTGAAAAATTATCCGTGCCCTCCAGGGCCAGAGAGCTTTCCACCAAGATTCCTGCTATCTTCATTCCACTAATGCGTACATCGTTAGGCCACTTGATTGTGACATTGGTTTTGTCCGGGATAGTACGGCGTATGGCTCTGACTAAGGCTAGCGATGCCATCATGGTCAGTTGGGAAGCGTAATATGGGCCTGGGCGTAAGAGCAGAGATAGATATATATTCCCGCCTGGTGGAGAAACCCACGTCCTCTGAAAGCGCCCACGACCAACTGTCTGCTCTTCAGCCACAACCAGTGTTCCTTCCGGAGCGTTGTCATAGGCCGCCTTCCTCGCGTCGTCCATAGTGGATTCCGTTGTGTGTAAATAGACAATCAAGGAGCCCAAGATGGATGTTGAAAGACAGCGCTTGATAGATTCTTCGTCTAAATGATCTGAAAACATTTTTTCGTAAGAGGTCATTGTTGATAGGCAGGCCTGTAAGCCGAGTCCTGTATCCCAGCATAGCCGGGATGATGATCATCTATCTGGGACTCCGATTGCTCGAAGCCTCTAGCAGCCAACCCGGGGACGGGATGGGCACCCATTGTCCCCCTATTTAGCCTTGCTCCGGGTGGGGTTTGCCCTGCCTCCAATGTCGCCATAGGAGCGGTGAGCTCTTACCTCACCATTTCGCCCTTACCTCGATAAATCGAGGCGGTATTGTTTCTGTGGCACTTTCCGTCGGGTTACCCCGCCTGGCCGTTAGCCAGCACCCTGCCCTATGGAGCTCGGACTTTCCTCCCCGACAATGTCAGGGCGATCACCCGGCCTACCTATCAACTGCATTTCAGTTTAGCACCAGCAATAGCTGGTGGTCAAAGAAGAGCGCTAAACACTAAGCCTGTTCCTCTGTATGGAAAATAAGTTCCACCTCATCATCGCCAACAGAAACGCGAGAGACCAACGCTCTCAAAACATGCCTCGCGGTGTCCGTATCCAGGGAATCCCATCTCTGCAGCAAAGAGGACGAATCTCCGCTGGACATAACCTCCAACAACGAGCCTTCATGCAAAACTCTACCTGCAAGAGTATCTCTCTCAGCATCCACATCTTCCAACGTGGATCGGAGTCGTTCCAGAGAGCTAACTCCTGCAGCGGCGCTTTCAAAGGCTCGCAGGAACTGCGCATTAAGGCGTTCAACATTCTTCTCAGCATCATTGGAGCGTCGGGACAATGCCTCAGACAAATGTAGTTTCGCATCTCCAGACTCTAACGCTTCTTTAGCATGAGAGAGCACCATTTTTTCCAAAATATCGGATCGCCAGGTATGATAAGAACACATCCCCTGGTTGGTTCTAGACTGGCACTGATAGTAGCGATACTGCCCCACTGTCCTAGAGCCATCCTTGCGACTCCATCCCTGACGGCGACTAACACCAATCATACGATTCCCACAGGAAGCGCAATATACAAATGTTGACAAAAGAAACGGCTCGCTTGCATGCATCACGCGAGGAGTCCTTCCATGCGCCATTTTCTCCTGAGTTACGTTGAACTCATCGGAGTCAATAATTGCCTCGTGACTGCGCGGAACCCTCATGCCAAAACGTATGTATGTACCCAGATAAGAGCGGTTACGCAGAATATCTCTTACCGTAACTATGCTCCAACCACGTCCGCTTCTGGTTGGTGTCTCCTTCTCATTTAGATAGTGAACTATGCGCCGCATACCAATATTTTCATTTGTGTACAAATTGAATATGAGCCGAACAATGGCACCTTCGCCAGGTACAATCTCCAATTTCCCTTTGGATCCAATCTTGTATCCAAAGGGAGGTTTGCCAAGCCCCTCTCCACGAATGGCTTTGGCTTTCATAGCTTCCTTGATGCGCTCTCCCCTGTCACTGCCACTCTTAGTACTATGCCAATATTTAAGAGCTTGCTGTAGTGGATCTGGCAGCTCTTCGTCATTGCAAATAACTTTGGCTCCTTGGGCATCCAATTCCAGAACACGGCGCACGAAGGATTCCAGAGTATTCCCAAGGTGTTGAGAGCCTGCAATGATAACAAGGAATTCAGAGTCAGATTGCCTTAGGTAAGCCAGCATATCTCGATATCGAGGGTGCTCGCCGTCATCCAAATCATAGTCGACAAATGTCTCTACTGGCTGGTGTATATGCCTCTGACAATAGGTGGAAAAGGCCTGTAGTTGCCCCGAAAGCACATCATCCACATCTGCTCTATCACGGACGGAAAAGTAACCTATAGCCTTCATAGGTAATCAGCGTACGTACAATATCCGGCTGCAACTGGGACATTGCACAAGATTTACACCGTTACGAGCCGATTGCACCACTTTTACAGGCAGAGAAATGCGACATCCCTGGCACGTGCCTCTTTCGACTATTGCCACTGCCCGTCCCTGGCGAATAGCACGAATGGAGTCGTATAGTCTCAAATCCGCTGCATCCACGAGTGCAGACATCACTTTACGTTTCTCCCCCAGAACAGCCGAGTCCTCTTGCAGATGTGTTTTCTCTCCCAGAAGTTGTTCATGCTCTTTTCGTCGTGACGTCAGAATCTCATTAAGGGCACTCTTAAGACTACCAAGTCGCTCTTCTGTTTCCTCTGTGGCCGCCAGGGCAAGGAGCAAGTTATCCTCTTCCTGTTTCTGTTGTTCTCGAATGAGGCCCAACGCTAATTGCATATCTTTCAACTCCCGTGGCTTGCGCACAGTACCACCGTAGAGTGTAATTTCCAACTGATCTCCCTTTTCACGAAAGGATTCTGTCGTGAGTTCCAGGTCTTTGCGTTCTGTCTCCTGTTTTATCAACTTAGCCTGAGCCTCGCTCACGACGAGTTGAGTTCGCAGCAACAGTTGGTTATCAGCCAATGTCTCATCAATAGTAGAAATGGATTTATTATATCCTTCGATTTCCACATCGACAATTAAAATATCGTAAAGCTGATGTACAACTGTCATTGTAGGCACCACATAGTCGTCATTGTAGTAAGTAAAAGCTATCGTTGTCAACAAAAATTGACAATTTTAATCAACCGAGCCATTCAATCTCACTATCCAAGGCAACTGGTCTAATCAGTAACACTTCGTTGCCATCTGGTAACCATAGATAACAACGAAACTGTCAACACAAGTCCCGCACCAAACATGAAGGCCGATTCTGTGCCCGATGAGTCGGCTAGCATTCCCCCTATAGCTGGAGCTAACGCAGAAACGACAACCGCCGAGCCAAATACAAGAGAAACTGTTGTGGCCTGTGCTCCGACTGCTACCAGGTCCATCGCCGAAGCAAGCAGAATAGACATCAACGGAAACAGGAACGCACCCATGCCAAGAACAACCATTCCAAACATCCAACCCGATGGAGCAATGCTGAGTCCAATGAACGACAGTCCCAACAGTGCCAAACTCGGAGACAAAATAAGTTTTCGCCCTAAACGGTCAGAGGCAAGGCCTATCAACGGCTGGGACACAATCCCTCCTACCTGTGCCAAGGACAGATACATACCTATTGTGACACTGGAAGCGCCCAAATCTTCATTCAGGTAAATTGGCAAAAATGTCAGAATAGTGCTCTGCCCACCGGCAAATCCCGCCGCAAATATGAGAACCAACAGGAGTTTGCCGTTGCGTAGAAGGGTTGAGACAGAGCCAATATACTGACTAATACTCGCTCCAGAAGCCTCACCTGTTGGAATATTACGTAGCAGAGCCCAAATCGCTATTCCCGAAACCAGACCAGGGACCATGCTTCCTTGAAGTATCAGGCGCCAGCTCACAATCGCTAAAAGCGATCCCACCAATACCGGTCCCAAGGTCTCACCAATACTCCCACCGGTACCGTGAAGAGAGATAGCGAACCCTCTACGAGAAGCGAATTCTCTGGAAAGGGACGAAATCGCAGCTGGGTGCCAAAAAGATATTGCCACGCTGAGTAGAGATGCAGCTACCACCGCCATCCAAAAATTCGTTGCGAAACCCAACGCAACAGCAAAGAAAGACACAACTATAATTGTACATCCAAGAATCTCAGCACGCCGCTTAGCGAATCTGTCACCGAGAAAGCCAGCAGGAACATTTGCAAGACCTCCAGCGATTCCGCGGAATGTAGATAGTGTACCTATCTGCATATTGCTAAGCCCAAGGCCCGTTTTGATCTCAGGAAGCAGAATGAAGAAGGTAGCATTAAACATGTGCTTTAGACCATGCCCGGCAACCGACACAATCAACAGAATGAGACGTTGGCGTTTGGTTATTAGTTCAAGCTCTGAATTAGTCATTCTCTATCCTGTTCTTGCATACATCTCCTTCTCGGTTGGCTCATATTCCCAACACGGCAAACGAACAACCTTACAACCCCGCCAGCGCAGGCCTAGTAGCTCACGCAATCATACTATTGCACCTTCAGCACTGAGGTAGTAAAACATGAATCTCAGTGGAGGTGACATAATCATGACTTGCATCAGTATATACATAAAACATATGTGAGTATAATGAGTATAAGGAACTAAAGAGAAGAACATGCTGGACTCCATATTTGATATATCGGTAGCATTTGCCTTTGGCGCTGGCATGGTAGCTGCCTTCAACCCCTGTGGCGCTGCCATGCTTCCGGCGTATATAGGATATCAATTAAGCGGAAACGCCGAGACCACCAACCCATTGGCGGCGGTGCTGCGTGGCTTCTACCTAGGTGGAGTGGTCACCTCAGGGTTTGTTATCCTGTCGCTAATCGTTGGATCAATCATCACCGTCGGTGGAGACGCAATCTTCAACATAGTCCCGTTCGCAGGACTAGGAGTTGGCATAACCATCGCGATCCTTGGCTTCTGGCTACTCATAAGCGGAAGGCACATGGGCATCTGGGTAGCCTCACGGGTTAGCTCAAGCAATGACCGTGGCATAAAGGGAGTGTTCCTTTTTGGCATGGCCTATGCCATATGTTCGCTAGGTTGTGCCTTCCCGGTATTCTTAGCGGCGGTTGGAATACTGGCCGGACAACGCCTTGGAGACCTAGACTTATTGTCATCTCTAATAAGGTTCGCCAGCTATGGACTTGGCATGGGAATGGTTCTCACAGGTGTCACTCTAGCAGTAGTCTTCTTCAGGGAAACGGTCTCACAGATACTCCGTCGCGTGTTCCCATATGTTGACGTTGTAGGCAATCTAGCCCTAATTGGTGCTGGAAGCTACCTCGTCTGGTACTGGACTCTCGGCGATGGTGGAGAACTCTTAACATCTAGGATGGAAAAGCTACTCTAAAGCCTTTCTACCCACCACTGTTATCTTACTGGCTAATACCAACATATGTTAATATTTTTACATTGCAAATAAACATAGGAGATTGAACATTGGAACATTTTATTAAAGTTGCTGTTACCACAGATTTACCGATCGGTGAGCTTATGCTTGTGGAGGTGGAGGACGAACGCATTATGCTAGCCAATATAGGAGGTCAGTTCTACGCCGTACCAGACGAATGTACCCATGCGGGATGCTCACTGTCAGATGGGACACTGGATGGCAAGTTAATCGAGTGCCCCTGTCATGGCAGCCAGTTCGATGTGAGAACAGGCGAAGTAGTAAGTGCTCCCGCCTATGAGCCGTTGACGATATACTCAGTCAAGGTAGAAGGATCAGATATACTGGTTGGCCCTAGTAGCGAAAAATAAGGCTACAGCACAACCTGAATTACATCTCTGGAGCTTTATAAGCTATCTCTACCGCTGTGTGTATACCACCGCGTGTCTTGTAGTCCAGGGTTAGAGCCATGCTACGGGGCTGGCAAACCGCCGCTAAGTCTTGAAGTATCCGATTGGCAACGTGCTCTTGGACTATTCCCACCTGCCTATACGATAGCAAGTAATATTTGAAGGATTTAAGTTCAAGGAGCTTCATGTTTGGCACGTAGCGAATAACAACCGTGCCGAAATCTGGAAGTCCTGTCCAGGGACACACTGCAGTGAACTCATCGCTATCTATTATTATCTCGCATTCTTGTTCTGGATATTCATACTCAAAGGTCAGGAGACACCCCGCATCTATAGTGTTCTCTTCCTGCATCTCAAAACCGTGCTCCAGGCTAGTGTACGCTTCCTGAAGATTTTCTGATTTAACCATGATCGGCCTCCCACAAGGATATCCTGATAAGAATAGTATAAATTGTGTAGCTTACCGGACGACCTTTTGTCTATATATTAGCCTACTTGCCCATCTCACCTACCTGGTACATTGCAGCGACAGCCATAGCAAGTCCAGCCGTCTCGCCTCTGAGTATGCGCTGTCCCAGACTCACCAACACCACTCCGGCATCACGAGCCTCCTCAACTTCCTCGTGGTCAAAGCCGCCTTCCGGTCCCACAAAAAAACTGAGCCCACTTTCCTTAATCTCATCCATATTCTCAACGAGAGTTTCTCTGAAGCCCCTCTCCGTTTCTCCCTCCCAAGCCATGAGACGCAGGCCAGAAGCCACTGTTATGGTTTCGCTCAAAGAGGCAGTGGAACCCAATATAGGTATACAGGCTCGTCCAGACTGTTCTGATGCCTCGGTGAGTATACTGTACCATCGTGAATGTCTGCCGTCAGCCCACTCCTTCGACGCCCTTGGTATGCTTCGCCGGCACAACACCGGAACAAAATTAGAAATACCTATCTCTGTACCTTTTTGGAGAACCATCTCAAATTTGTCACCTTTTAGAACCCCCTGGTAGAGATTCAACGTTACACCAGGATCACCAAGGCCCTTCCGTTCCTCAATCACATCACCTTCCAAACTAGAGGAAGATATGCTACGGAGTGTAACAACATATTCACTACCAGAGTCGTCCATTAAGACAATGTTGTCTCCTGGCTGTAGTCGAAGCACCCGAGCCGCCTGACGGGCTACCTGACCATTCACAGTGGCCTGGCCTTCGTGAATACACTGAGGAGCTACGAAGAACCGATGCATTTCCTGTCCCCTAGTTCTTAACTCCCACCAAGACAGCCCAATCACCCTCACGATCCATCCGAAGAAGGGTACATCCCTCCATCGCCAAGCTTCTCTCAACCTCTCCCACCCGCTCTGCCAGAATACCTGAAAGCACGAGGTTCCCCTGTGGTGCAAGCTGGGCTACCAAAGTCGGCGCTATGCTCAAGATGACCTTGGTATAGAGGTTAGCCACAACCAGATCAAACTCATTCTCAATATTATCTTCAGGAGATATGGTGCGGCGTTGCAGCTTGACCACACGCTGAAGACCATTGATTTTAACATTGGCCCGCGTAGCCTTAATCGCGTCCTGGTCTATATCCAAAGCCAAAACGTGCGCTGCTCCCAGCTTGGCCGCCGCAATACTCAGGATACCAGACCCTGTTCCAACGTCCATCACGTTCATCCCTGGTGTCACCAATTTCTCTAATTCTGTGAGGCACATGTGCGTAGTGGGATGGTGCCCCGTGCCGAATGCCATTCCTGGGTCCATGCCAATGACAACTTCTTCTGGCTTGGACTCATACTCCAACCACGACGGACAAATGACAATCCGTCCCATATGCAAAATAGTGAAATGGCTCTTCCACAACTCTATCCACTCACCTTCTTCCATCTCACGTTCCTCCAGGGGAGAAAGGGAGCAGAGGCGTGAGATCAGATCCACAGCTATGACGATTTTCTCCTTACGGGACGCTGTCGTGCGATTAACAGGGAGATAGGAACGGAGGATGGCTATGGCATCTTCCGGTTGTGTTTCACCTTCATCCGGATTATAGCCACCCAACACCTCCACTGCCACGCCTCCATAGCCATAGCGCTGAAAGATCACAGAGAGAGGCTCAACGTACTCCGTGGGTGTCTGAAGACTTAGCTCAAGCCATTTCATATTTTTAGTACTAGTTTCATTTTACGTTACAGATTATCGAAGTTACAACAAATCTTAAAGGTCCCTAGACGCGTGTCAAGAATCTTTACACAGAGCGTCTTTGATCTTGTTTAGCCAGCCCTTATCGTCCTTGGAACCATTACTCATAGTCTCCGCCAGCTTGGTAAACAGTTGTCGCTGATGTTCATCCAACTGCCTTGGTGTAACTACATTCACAACAACCAGATGGTCGCCACGCCTCCCCTTAGCGGAATAAGGGACACCCTTACCCTTTATGCGAAACTCAGTACCAGATTGAGTGCCTTCAGGGATGCGTATTGTCTCTGGACCATTCAAAGTGGGCACCTCAAGTTCGTCTCCAAGCGCAGCCTGTACAAAATTTATTGGAAACTCAAGCAATATATCATGGTCTTTGCGAAAAAAGATATCGTGAGGCTTCACCTGAAGTTCAATGTACAAATCACCAGGCATGCCACCGTTACTCCCGGCATCACCTTCTCTCATCAGCCTAACCTGCATGCCGTCCTCAACTCCCGGAGGAATATCCACGCGGATCTTACGGTTTCGCCGTTCGCGGGCAGCCCCGCGGCAATGAGAACATGGGTTGGTTATAATGCTCCCATTTCCGTTGCAATGAGTACATGGGCCCACTTGAGTGAACTGACCAAAGATACTGCGTTGTACTCTTTTAACCTGGCCAACGCCGTTACAGTGAGAACACTGAGTGGAATTACTACCGGGTTCTGCACCGACACCTTTACAGATACTGCATGGCTCTACACGCTCCACATCCATCTCTTTATCCACTCCAAACACGGATTCTTCAAATGATATAGAGGTTGCAGTATGTATGTCGCGTCCGTTCTGGGAGGCCTTATGAGCGCGCGTACCAAAGCCTCCAAAGAAGGCATCGAAGACATCACCAAAGCCTCCAAAGTTTTCAGGCCCCTCAAATCCCTGACCCGACCCGCGTGCACCTCCACCTCCCATGTGGCCAAAACGGTCATACTGTGCTCTTTTTTGAGGATCGCTGAGAACCTGATAAGCAGAGTTAATCTCTTTGAATTTCTCCTGTGCTTTAAGATCTTTGTTCCTGTCCGGATGGTTCTCCAAAGCCAAACGACGAAACTTAGCTCTCACATCATCCTGAGAAGCATCTCGAGGAACACCAAGAACCTGATAGTAATCTCTCTCGTTGGTCATATTCTACATTCATCCATACAGTGCACCAAATTACATTATATTCCAGGCCGTGACTAGGACACAACTCTAATGTTGTCGGATATTATCCTTACTGAAACCACGCTGATAATCACAACTGAGAACAGTATAACCTATCCCTACTGTTCTCAGTATGGACATAATCTTATCTAACAGGCCTCTTTGAGCTTTTACAGCAAAGCCAGTAGTGCTAATATTGCAACGCATACACTAAAACAACTGAGGAGCAAAACAATGCTTGGCCCATTGGATGGAATCGTTGTACTTGACCTTACTCACGTACTCGCTGGACCATTTGCGACTATGGTACTGTCGGATATGGGAGCACAGGTCATAAAAATTGAGCAACCTGAAATTGGAGATCGGGCACGCGCCAGTGGCCCATTTATAGATGGCGAAAGCTCCTATTTTATGAGCATCAACAGGGGTAAACTTGGCATTACCCTTGACCTTTCCAATGCCAGAGGCAAGGAGACTTTCCTGCAAATGGTGGCTAAAGCCGATGTCGTCATAGAGAACCTAGTACCAGGAGCCATGAAAAGGCTTGGTCTGGATTACCCAGTCATAAAGCAACACAACTCCGCTATTATTTATGCCGCTATATCTGGGTTTGGACAAAACGGTCCATACTCCACAAAAGCGGCCTTAGACGTAATCGTCCAGGGAATGGCAGGAGTCTTGAGCATAACCGGGGAGCCAGATGGCCCGCCCATACGCCCAGGCGTCTCTCAGGGCGACATCACGGCCGGTCTCTTCTCTATCATAGGCATTCTGGCTGCCCTGCAAGAGCGCAATCGTAGTGGACTCGGTCAAATGGTAGATATAAGTATGCTGGACTGTCAGGTAGCCATTCTGGAAAACGCCTTCACTAGATACTTCACCACGGGAGATGTCCCAAAACCCCTAGGCACAAGGCATCCAGTTACAGCTCCTTTTCAGGCATTTCAGACTAGCGATGGTTACATTACCATAGCCCTTGCCGACGGGCGTAAGGAGAAATGGCCTCTATTGTGCTCGGCCCTTGACCTCATTGAGCTCATAGATGACTCCCGCTTTAATGATGGCTGGGTACGCAGTCAGCAATGGGATATTCTGGAGCCGATACTCGCAGAGGCCATAAGAAAGAAAACCAGCCAGCAGTGGTTGACAGAGCTGGAAGCCCTAGCTATTCCGTGCGGACCTGTGAACACCATCGAAGAGGCTTCACGTAACCCTCAGATACATTATCGTGGAATGATCAAAGATATACCTCATCCACGTCTTGGCAAGGTGAAGATGGTAGACACCCCAGTGAAGTTATCCAGAACACCAGGGGGAGCCAAGCGTCCTTCTCCAGACCTTGGAGAACATACAGCCCAAGTACTGAAGGATATGCTTGGCTTGAATGAAAATGAGATCGTTGCCCTAAGGGAAAATATGGCTATCTAAATTACCGTCGCTAGGAATAGTGAAAAGTGTAAGATAAGACTTACCTAAACCGTCAAACAGCTACATGCCAACAAACAACTCCTCAGCATTCTGAAGGTCTTTAGGCGAGTTGACGTCCACCGTCACAATGGGATTGTCCACCTCAAGGCGGTGAGTATTCTCACTATAGCGGCTGATAACCTCCCTCAAACCCTGTCCCTCTTCGGTGATAGCTAGAAGATCAGGTAGCAGACTTGAAGAAAATATGATGGGATGGCCTCTGTGGCCGTCATACACTGGGCAGGTAATCAGAGCGTCATACTCCAAATAAGCTTTGATGACCGACTCCACAATCTGAGCAGGCCGTGGCTGATCTACTGCAAGGATTAGGATTCCTTGAGCTGACATGGAAATATTCCGTAAGCCAACCTTTATTGAGGTGGCTTTACCTTGTTTATAGTCCGAGTTGGCCACAGCCGTCACTCCAGACATTCCCTTCACCGGCGCTTCCACCTCTTCTCCACGATGGCCTACGACCATCACCACCTCGGCGACTCCAGCCATCTGAAGAGACTTAACCTGATACTCAACCAATGTCGAGCCCAGCCATGGCAAAAGTGCCTTGAGTCGACCCATGCGAGTGGATTCCCCAGCAGCCAAGAGGATAGCGGATATACCGTCCATCACCTGCGTATTATGCTGGGACCCCGACTTTTTGGGCTATCTTCTGGAGGTACCTGTCCTCCATGGTCAGTGTCTTACCGGGACGTCCCTCACGGAAAGCCACAATCTCTGCAACAATGCTCAGCGCAATCTCCTCCGGTGTCTTGGCTCCAATGTCCAGACCAATAGGCGCATGAACAGCCCGGAGCCTCTCCATGGGAATGCCATGCTGAAGAAGCTCCTCGTAAATCAAAACGGTCTTACGTCGGCTACCAACCAAACCCACATAGCCAGCGGGGCTACGGACAGCAGCTTCTAAGGCTCGATCGTCTTCACGATGCCCCCTGGTGGCCACAATCACCGCGCTATTGGGGCGAATATCCAGTTGAGCCACACCCGCGGCATAATCCGCCACAATAATACTATCGGCTTCGGGAAACCGTTCCTTGTTTGCGAACTCCGGTCGGTCGTCTATAATATGCAGACGCATACCAAGCATCTTGACCAAGGGAGCCAGTGACTTGCCTATATGCCCTCCACCGGCAATTATTACTGCGGCTGGCTTAGCGTAACCCTCCATGAAGACCTCGGCACCATCCTGCGTGACCATGGTCTTGACCCTACCGTAGTCGGTAAGTTCTTTAAGAGCCTCGGCCACTTCTTTATCGCGATTAAGGTCTCCCACAGATCCCTTGATCTGTCCATTCTCTCCAATATAGAGTTTGTCGCCTATCTTACCCTTATCCAGGGAAGGCTTCAGAAGCGTAACTTGACCCACGCTGCGGCTCCCATCATAAGCACCAACAATGTTGCTTATAGGCTGTAGAGCTGATGCCGGATCAAATACTGGGTCAATTAAAAAATACATGGTACCGCCACATACCAGCCCTTCCCTTGCAGCGATATCTTCATTTAATTCGTAATCAGTGAGAGTAGGCTCGCCGCCGTCTTTCAAGAGTCTGCTGGCAGCAAACCATATATCTCCTTCCACGCATCCGCCACCAAGAGTACCAACGCCCGTGCCATCCTCACGCACCAAAAGTTTGGCTCCGGGTTTCTGAGGAGTCGAACCCTTGGTCCCGATCACTGTGGCTATCACAAATGGCTCACCCTTGTTCAACAAATTTAACGCTTCTTTGAAAACTTCTTCCATGATCACTCCAAATATCTAAGCTAACAACAAAAACTAGTATAAATTATAACACATAACGTTATATTCACATCGCGAATACGGCAGTGCCGCTATCCTCATCATTATCACAATCATAGACAGAACATCACGCGGCCTTGCAAAACCACCACAGCAAACAACATTCTTAACATATATCACGTGCGCAAATATAGAAACCGTTCAAAAATACACATTTTAGGCTATACTAGGACTGGGAATTTCAGGAGGTATATATGCCAGCAGATGTAGGAGACAAGGCACCAGATTTCACTCTACGTTCTCACACTGGGGAAGATGTTACACTCAGCCAGTATCTGGGAGAGAAGATAGTCGTCATACAGACCCACATAGCGTCTTTCACAGGAGGTTGAACGCACCAGTGCTCCGGATTCCGGCAGGAGAACCGCCGGTACGAGGAGAAGGGTGCCCAGGTTCTGGGCATGAGCGTTGACAACGTCGCTACTCAGAGGGCTTTCGCCACCGGATTGGGAAATATTCCGTACCCGCTATTGTCGGACTTCCATCCCAAGGGACAAGTGTCAGAACTCTTCGGTATCTACAACGAAGAACGAGGAACCACCAGGCGAGCCGTAATAATTGTAGACAAAAAAGGAGTGATAAGGTTCAAGAAGATCTTCACCGAAGGTCTTCCTGACCCAAAGGAAATCCTAGAGGAGATTGATAAACTCTAGAGGCCATTTTAATACCAGGCTTTGGAAACAGCCCCATCGATCTATCTGAGATGGGGCTGTTTCCTTATTTCAAACTCTCAGCTCTTTGTACTGAGCCGGTTTGCGCTGCAACATCCTTCGCCATACAATACCCACATGTCAACAGATATGCGCGCAAACACGTCAACTGGGCGACACAAGTTCGCAGAAGGTGATGCTGCTCTACTAGTCGACAGACGCGAGCGTCGATATCTTATTACACTGTCGCCTTCTGGATCATTCCACACTCACATGGGCATAATATCTCATGACGACATAATCGGTCAGGATATCGGCACACGTCTGTATACGACCAACGGCCAAATGTTTCTGGCCTTTTTACCGACCTTGGGAGATTACGTCGAAGAAATGCCCCATTCAACCCAAGTTATATACGCCAAAGACCTTGGCGCCATATTAATGTATGGGGACATATTCCCAGGCGCTACAGTCTTGGAGTCAGGCTTGGGATCTGGTGCCCTCACCATGGCACTTCTGAGGGCAGTTGGAGACAACGGCAAGGTAATCACCTTCGAGATAAGGCCGGAGCTGGTGGGAAAAGCCCGGGCAAACATAGGAAACATGCTCCCGAACTTGTCAAACCTGGAAATACATATCAAAGATGTCTACCATGACATAGACCAGACTAATCTGGATCGAATCATATTGGACGTTCCTGAGCCATGGCACGTGGTTCAGAAGGCCGCAATCGCATTGGTACCTGGAGGGATTTTCTTAAGCTACCTGCCAACTATTCTACAAGTACATCAGCTACATGAGACACTCATGGAAAGTCCGCACTTTGAACTCATGGAGACAATTGAGGTGTTTATCAGACCGTGGTCTGTCACGCATCGCAGCGTGAGGCCTGTACATCGCATGGTAGCTCACACCGGGTTCATAACAACTGCTAGAAAATGCACTCCAAAACAAACATCGACTGTGGAGGAGAGCGACTCCGAAGCTAACTTACAGTCAAAAAAGACTACTTCAGAAGGTTTAGGCAACATAGACGCAGAATCAGCTATCTAAGCACCAGTTATTTTGGGTACTTTGTTGCTGGTACGAAGGCAACGTGTGCACAGTGCTAGCCTACGGGGGCTACCATCTATTATGAGTGTAGCCCGTTGGATATTTGGCATGAATCTAGTTTTGGTCCTACGCTTGGAATGACTCACGTTGTTCCCTGCGTGCCCTACTTTACTACACAATTGACACTTGGCCATTTATTTCCTCTTCGTTCCAGTTGATCTTGTACTATAAATACAGTCAACCAGTGAACTACAATATATTTGTCACTTTGACGCATGTCTGCGGATTAAGTAGAATCCAGGGATCCAGATTATCAGATGACGATGACTTTGGCAATAACAGAAGCCATCATAGCCGTGACATGAGTAACTGCATATGACAAAAGATTCGAAACCGGTAATACATTCCCTGAACGCCCATGAGTTAGTGCACATCCTTTCCCAGGGTCGCAAGGCACTTGCGACCCACGTTGAAGCTATCAACGCCCTCAACGTCTTTCCAGTTCCAGACGGGGACACAGGCACTAACATGCTGTTGACCATGATGGCAATGGAAGCCGAGACGTCCAAGGACACAGACATTCCTGATTCACGACTGATTGCTACCATGGCCCGCGGAGCGCTCATGGGAGCCCGTGGAAACAGCGGTGTAATCCTAGCCCAGTTCTTCCAAGGACTATCCAAAGGTCTGGATGGCAAAAGTGATTTCGATTGCCAGGCGCTGACACTTGGGCTGACAGAAGCTACTACAGCGGCCTATAAGGCAGTAGGCAACCCAGTAGAAGGCACAATGCTCACCGTTATTCGAGAAATTTCCGAGGCCGCGCAGGCACATATTGGAGCCAACGATAACATTTTGGCACTATGGGAAACCATGTGCCTGGCCGCCAGGAAAGCTGTGCTCAAGACTCCATCTCTCCTACCAATATTGCGTGAGGCTGGAGTAGTCGATGCCGGGGGCCAGGGACTATCAGTCCTGTTAGAGGGAGCCCTCAAGGGCCTCAGAGGAGAGGAGCCCGAAGGAATAGAACTAACCGCCCCTGAAATGAATTCAGACCTACATAGCATCAGCGAGTCATTTATAGTATCCACAGAAGATTATCTCTATGGATACTGCACCCAGTTCCTCATATCGGGAGAGGCATTGGACGCCGATGCAGTGAGAGACAACATGCAATCCATTGCAACCTCAACAGTTGTAGTCGGAGAAGATACCCTAATAAGAGTACACGTCCACGCCAATGATCCCGGCCCAGTGCTCAGCTACGCTGTGACCAGAGGCACTATCTCCGAGGTGAGCATTGTAAACATGGATGAGCAGCACCAGGAGTTCATTGCAGCACGCAGGCGTAAACAGAAGATTCAGCCCGTGGGGGTATTAGCAGTGGGCTTAGGTCAGGGCATAATGGACTTATTCCTAGATTCTGGAGCTTCCTCAGTGTTACTAGGAGGAGACACCATGAACCCAAGCACTCAGGAAATCCTCACAGCTGCGGAAGACATCACCGCCGAGCGTATTATCATTCTTCCCAACAACTCCAATATAATGCCTGCGGCAAAGCAGGCTGCATCTTTCTCCACTAGGCCAATAACTGTGATACCGTCCAAAACAATCCCTCAGGGGATCGCGGCCCTTCTGGCATTCAACCCTCAACGGGAATTCGAGGTCAACGTATCAGCCATGACAAAAGCCATCTCAGATGTAGTTTCCGGAGCAATATGCATTGCACAGCGTGATGCGGAGCTTGGAGGCATAAAGGTAACCAAAAACCAGACCATGGGCCTTCTGGAAAGCCAGATGGTTGTGACAGGAGATAATCGTACGACCGTGATACTGGACCTTATAGCTAAAGCCGCTCCAGAAGATGAGTCTCTTATCACACTCTACTGGGGTGCAGATATCCATCAAAACGAGGTCGATGAGACAGCCGATGCAATCCGATCACGTTTCCCAAGTGCAGAGGTTGAGGTGGTCTTTGGAGGACAGTCACATTATACTTACATCGTATCCGTAGAGTAAGGACCTCACAGGCTGCAATCTCCAGGCAATGGCAAGAAGCAAACGCACCCTAGACCACATCTGTACATTCTGGTATGCAACACTCAGACTTGGACACCCTGAAAAAAATACTCTCCATGGAGAAACAGAGGGGCTTCAATGATACTACCGTGTTCGGTGGGCTCGATCGCTTCCTAACGCGCAGGATTGAAAAATCATCGGTTGGCCCAATCATAGATATACCTTCTATAGGCTATGCCTATATGACTGGTGCACAGCGAAAGAGATGGATTGAAGGCACGTTGAAATTACTGGAAGCAAGTCCAAAATCTCCTTCCAAACAAATTGCCACTCCAAAACAGAGAGCAGAGCCCTCCAAATCATCCCGTCGCAAAGAGCAGTGGCCAGACACAAGCCACTCACTAGCTTCTCACGTAACAGTACTCCCACGGGTTACCACCACTCAAGCCGCCCGGCTAAAACGTCTTGGAGTGACCACCATACGAGACCTCCTTTATCTCTTCCCACGGCGCCACAACGACTTTGGAAAACTCTGCAAAGTATCCCAGCTTGAGATGGACGTGGAGCAAACTGTGACGGTCAATGTGTGGGAAGCCAGAGAAGTATTAATGGGAGGGCGCCTCAAAGCTACTCAAGCAGTTGTTGGTGACGATACTGGAAATGTACGGGTGGTATGGTTCAACCAACCCTATCTGGCCAAACAATTCAAACCGGGCTCACGCTTAGTACTCAGCGGCAAGCTAAGCATCTTCAGGAATGACAGGGTAATGGAATCACCTGAGTACGAAGTGCTTCGTGAGGGTGAAGAACTTATACATACCGGACGACTCGTCCCACTGTACCCCCTTACCGATGGACTCACGCCACGTACAGTGCGCCGTCTGATCAAGGATGCCCTGGATACCTGGAGCCCACACATTGAAGACTCTTTAACAGAGACAGCCCGTAAACGGACTGGATTGATGGAACTCCCGCAAGCCATATATCAGGCTCACTATCCACAAGACGAAGAAAGCAAGGACGCGGCCAGACGACGCCTAGCTTTCGATGAGTTGTTTATGATACAACTCTATGTCTTCTCACGGCGCCTGGAGTGGCGAGATACCATGAATGCCATCCCATTACCAAAAAACCAGGAAACGCTCAATGCCTTCTTTTCTAGACTATCTTTTACCTTGACCGGTGCGCAAGAGAAAGCCATAAGCGAAATACTCGGGGACATGGAGCAAGAACGACCGATGAGCCGTTTGCTTCAGGGAGATGTAGGTAGTGGCAAGACAGCGGTGGCTTTGGCAGCCCTACTCTCCACTGTAGCCAACGGCTATCAAGGCGCGTTCATGGCCCCGACTGAAATCCTGGCACAACAGCACTTCAACAATATATCCCTGCTTCTCAACGGGATACCAAATCCTGAAAGCCATGGGAGCTGGTGCTCATTCCAACTCGCTGGCTTTCCACGCCCATTTTCCGTTGGTATCCTCATAGGCAGTCACAGCGCTAAGCAGAAGAGGGAAATTCAAGAAATGCTAGGTCAGGGCACTCTCGATATGGTCGTGGGAACTCACGCCCTTGCACAGAAAGGTGTTGAGATTCCGCGCCTAGCCCTTGCAGTTGTGGACGAGCAGCACCGCTTTGGAGTCATGCAGCGTGCCTCTTTACGTCAAAAGGGCGGTACACCTCACCTGCTGGTCATGTCCGCCACACCAATACCTCGATCACTGGCTCTCACACTGTATGGTGACCTAGACCTGTCACTTCTGGATGAGTTACCACCGGGCCGCCAGGTAATTCAGACCAAATGGGTCGCACCTAAACAACGCCGCAGCGCCTACGAATTCATTAGCCGTGAAATAAGGCAGGGACGGCAAGCTTTTATTGTCTGCCCCTTCATTGAGGAATCTGAGGTGATTCAGGCCCGTGCCGCTATCACAGAATTCAAACACCTTTCAACTGATGTGTTTCCAGACCTGTCTCTGGGACTGCTCCACGGCCGTATGCCATTCAAGGAAAAGGAAGAGATAATGTCCCGTTTCCAGCGCGGAGACATGGATATACTTGTATCTACTCCAGTAATAGAGGTGGGAATCGACAACCCCAATGCCACTGTCATCTTAATAGAAGGAGCGGACCGCTTTGGCCTTGCACAGTTGCACCAGTTCCGTGGCCGCGTTGGTAGAGGTGAGCACCAAAGCCGTTGCCTTTTGATGTCCGATAATCCGTCGCCAGAGGCGCAGGAACGACTTGAGGTCATGGAACGTATAAGCGACGGATTTGCCGTGGCTGAAGAGGACCTGCGGTTCAGAGGCCCTGGAGACTACTTCGGCACACGGCAGAGCGGCCTGCCAGATCTGCGCATGGCCCGCCTCTCCGATCAAGACCTCTTGGCCTTGGCCCGCCAAGAAGCATCGGCCCTTTTAAAAGAGGACCCCAAACTGGAATTGGCACAACACAATGCACTGGCACAAAACCTATCAACCTTTGCATCATCTCCACAAGGAGAGATAAGCTAGCATTTCAGACTGTGGCTACTCAGCATCGTTGGTAGGCGGCTGGGTGGAGGAACTCACAAAAGACTTGATCATGCTGGTGAATTCCATTGGGAATATGAATTTGGTGGCCGGGCCGCTTCCTAGGTCCTTCAGAGTCTCGAAGTACTGAAGACTCATCGTCCTGGCGTCAGCACTCTGAGCAACGGAGTTTATCCTAGCTAAGGCCGTACTGAAACCCTCAGCTCGCAGGATAGCCGCCTGCTGATCTCCCTCGGCGGTCAGAATTTCGGACTGCCTTGCTCCTTCAGCCCTCAGAATGGCACCTTGTTTCTCACCTTCCGCACGGTTGATCGCGGCTTGGCGGGCACCCTCTGACTCGGTAATCTCCGCTGTCTTTATGGCAGAAGCTGACTTCTCTCGCTCCATAGCGGCCTGCACACCGGGTGGCGGGTCTATCTCGTTAATCTCCACCTGGCTCACCTTGACGCCCCAACGGCCAGTAACCTCGTCCATGCGCATCTGAAGCTGATCGCGAATCTTCTCCCTCTCTGACAGTGCTTCAGACAATGTGGTAGACCCGATGACAGCCCTGAGAGTAGCAAAGGACAGATTTATCGTGGCTACTCTGAAATTCTCTATCTCCAAGAGCGCCTTATCCACATGATCCTCAAGGACCCTATAGTAAATAACGAAGTCCATGTCCACAACCACGTTGTCTGCAGTGATGTATTTCTGCGTAGGTACACGATCAACCTGCTCACGTATATCTACTTTGATAGGCTTATCAATAAATGGAATCACAAATCTTATGCCAGGCCCTCTCACTCCTATGAGATTGCCAAAGCGCAAGATCACCATACGCTCGTACTGGTTGACTATTCTCCAGAATACCATGCTGCCTCCTTTATCTTTTTATTTTCACAACCCGGATGGTAAGTCCATTCAGGCCGACAACTTCCACACTTTTCCATGCCTCGAGCATAATAGGCAACAGTATTTCAAGGCTCGTTTGTTAATTGTATAGTATGCCTTGAACCTATGGTAGAAACCATAACACAACATAGTTTATCACGACCTAAGGTATTATGCAGATGAATCTGCGCATCGCTGACACCAAGCAACAGACCCAACGTCGGCATCAACACCCCACAGGCTCACTGAACCAAATGGTAATGTGGGATACGGAGAGGCAACGCGATCAAAAAGTAAAAATCCACCGATTACAAAGCTAATTATATCCACTACGTCCAAAATACCGAAATCTGCTACCTGTAGCTCCAGGTCCCCACAACCTAAACTGAGAACACTTGAGAAGTCAATAAATGCCGGTCATCACTACCCACTGACAAAGGAATGCCGATTTCCAAAAGCACTGCCATCACATATGCCCCATAGACATCCACAGCGCCAAGTTCACAGAAGACGCATTTCGTCCCGCACAAACCCCAGCCATATATAGTACAGAGAAGCCCATTCCCTTAGAGGTGTTCAAGAAGCCTCGCAATGCTCTCTGCCAAGTGATGGGTAATACCACAGAACCGAAGCCTCTATCAACTCCGACGTGAACACGAATATGTTATTTCCGTGATATTGCCAATTGCCAAATCAGAGAGTTCACTCGAAAGATACACAGCAAATGACAAAGCCATCAAACTCTTGGATGAAGTCGTTGTAACAGTAGTTCTCAGCCTAGGAGAAATCAAACCATGCAATGTTGCCGTCGGCACTCACCACGTATCCATCAAGCCTCACTGAGATATATACGTAGAACCTCACCGGAAATAACGCACTAAGCCAGGCACAATAGCAGAAGTTACTTCACATATGCCACGAAAAGACTATCGTTTGGTGTACTGAGGAGCTCTACGGGCACGTTTGAGACCGTACTTCTTGCTCTCTTTAATGCGAGAGTCTCTTGTAATAAAACCATGCTTCTTAAGAACTGCTCTGAGTTCTCCATCGGCAAGGAGAAGAGCGCGTGTAATGCCATGTCGCAGTGCACCAGCCTGGCTGGTTACACCACCACCGTGGAGTTTGGCAACAACACTGAATTTACTTTCATTATCGGTAACCTTCATCGGCTCCAGAATGGTGGACTGCCATGCAGGCCATGGGAAGGCGTCCTCTAGTGACTTGCCATCTATTGAAAACTCCCCGCGACCAGGATACAACCTGACTTGGGCCACTGCAGTTTTCCTTTTCCCAGTTCCGTAGTAGTAGTGTTGTTCTGTCATGTTAATTCTCTACCTTATTTTCGGCGTATTCCTCGACCTCAGTGGTTTTCTCAAGAACCGCCTCGAGGGGTTGTTCACTCACTTTGATATCTGCCAGCACAGGTCTCTCCGTCTCTAACGGCACAACCCGTATCACTTCGCTGGCCAACTCTTTCACCTGCGCCCCATGTGGGTGAACATCACCGGCGTATATCTTGAGACGGCTAAGCATCTGGCGGCCTAGAATAGTCTTGGGCAACATACCTTTGACAGCAGCTCTAAAGATGCGGTCAGGGTGATTCTCTTTCATCCTAGCCATGGTAGTCTCACGTAATCCCCCAGGATAATGACTGTGGCGACGGTATAGCTTCTCTTCAAGCTTATTACCAGTCACTTTTATTCTGGAGGCATTTACCACAATAATGTGGTCTCCTGTCAAAATGTTCCTAGCGTAGATTGGCTTGTGCTTTCCCTGAAGCAGACCGCTTACCTCCGTGGCCAAACGGCCCAAAATTTTGTCCGCAGCATCGAATACAAGCCATCCAGACTCAACATGGGATGGTTTGGTAGTATACGTCTTCATAGTTTTCATACAGCACTTACCTCAACGATCGCGTGTTCCCGCACATCCACTGTTTTACTGTAAGAGAACACCTGAATCGGATAATTTACTTTCATCAATGTCAGTCCCTTCGCAGGAAGAACCCATGTGACGGCTCCGAGCTTACCACATTTAGCCAGGTCCATAAACCCATGTAGGTCCAGTCTCCCAAGTCCGACTTCCAGTAGAGCACCCGCCGTGCGACGTACCTGTTGCCGCAGGAAGCCATTTGCAACCATGTCCAAAAACACCATATTCTTATTGCTGCTTATAGAGCACTTGAATACCACTCGCCTTGTGTTCACCCAGCCATCGGATGACACACTGGCAAAGGGCGCAAAATCCATCTCACCTTCCAAGAGTTTAGCCGCTTCCATCATAGCTTCTATGTCCAATGGCTGTCTAATGTGGTGCACGAACCCCTGAAGAAGTGGTGAAGGAGTGGCGCTATTAAAGATTTGGTAACGATATTCCCTGCTTATAGCCCCTCTTCTGGGATCAAAGTCTAGAGAAACCTCCTGCGCGTCCTTTATTGAGATATCTCCTGGCAGGTAGCTATTTATGGCCTGCACGAATACTTCTGGGGCATACGTGGCCCAGGTATCAAAAGCCACCACTTGTTCTTTGGCATGCACGCCGGCGTCCGTTCGACCTGCTCCCTTAATACGAAGACGTTCCCCAGTGAGTCTGAAAATGGCCTCTTCCAGTGTCTCTTGAACGGACGTAGCATTATCCTGAGCTTGAAAGCCGTGGTATCCAGCACCATCGTACTCAACCAGCATAGCGAGTCTACGAAAGTCATCAAGCTCTGTATGCATGCCATCTCTAGTGCCTAAGCTCATTGAAGCAATTCCAGAAGGGCCATAGATGCCCCGTCGCCTTTTCTGGGCTCCATTCTCACCAAACGGGTGTATCCACCGGTCCTGGTGGAATAGCGTGGTGCAAGATCATCAAAGACCTTGCGCACGATGTTTTCATCTGTTATGAACGCTAGAGCCTGACGGCGATGATTCAAGCTTCCCTTTTTACCCAATGTAATCACCTTCTCAACCATGCCCTGCACCTCTTTCGCCTTGGCTTCCGTTGTCCGAATGCGCTCATGGCGAATAAGGTCAGTCACCTGTGTGCGGAACATCAACATCCGCGGGCCCGTTCCTCGACTAAGCTTTCGACCAGATACTCCGTGTCTCATAGTTCCTCTACAGTGGTGGCTTCCCCGCCATCGTCATTCAGAAAGATGCCATCTCCATCTGAGTTGTCACTAGATTCAGATTCGTCATTAATGAATCCGTACATCTTGAGTTTGTCATTCAACTCATCCATGGATTTGGTGCCGAAATTTCTTAGCTTCAGAAGGTCTGATTGATCTATCTCCAATACCTGTCCTATTTTATTGAGATTGCTCCTCTTGAGACAGTTGAGGGTGCGGGAAGAAAGTTCCAACTTCTCTATTGGAGTATTGTATTGTTCCATTGGAATGGTTGCCGTGAAAGACGGTCTCTCAACCGTACCCTCTCCAGCCTTGTCAGCATTGGCAAAGAGGAAGAACTGTTCCATCAGAAGTTCCGCTCCTTTCTTCACCGCAGCCACTGCACTAACACTACCGTCAGTCCATACATCCATGATAAGTCTCTCATAGTTGGTGGTTTGTCCAACACGAGTGTTCTCCACAATGAAATTCACCTTGCGCACAGGGCTGAAAATGGCATCAACTGGAAGAACTCCTATAGGCAGACCATCGGTATGGCTTCCGGGTACATACCCCTTGCCCTGTTCCACGTTCAACTCAACAGAGAGCATTCCTTCCGCAGAATCAAGAGTAGCCAAATGAAGCTCAGGATTAACTACCTCAAAGTCTGAGGAAACACTGATGTCTCCCGCTGTCACTGATCCTTCTCTAGCTATCTCCAAGCGCAGCTTTCCAGACCGCTCCGTCAACGCCTTCAAGCGAATTGCCTTAAGGTTAATCAGGAATTCGGCCACATCTTCCTTCATGTGATCGATAGTAGAGAACTCGTGAAGAATCCCCTCTATTTTAACCCATGTCACCGCAGTTCCTGGGATTGAGGTAAGGAGCACCCTGCGCATGGGATTTCCAAGCGTGGTTCCATACCCTGGTTCCAGTGGACCAATCGCAAATTTGCCATAGTTATCCCTGGTTTCAATTACACTGATTTCCGGTCTCGGAATCTCTTCCAATACCATTCCTATTTGCATCATATAAGTATTCCTCCGCTATCTGGAGTAGTGCTCTACTACCAGCCTCACGTCTATTCCTGTATCTATTTCGGATGGTTCAGGGAGAGCAATCACTCGCCCTGCCATTTTCTCTGTATCAAGGCTAAGCCAGTTTGGCAAAGGCCTCCTAGGAATATCCCCCGCCATCTGGGCAAACAAAACAGTCTCCTTACTGGACTCCTTCCATACCACCACGTCGTCCACTTTGACTCGATAAGATGGGATATCTACCTTACGATCGTTGACCATGATATGTCCATGACTGACAAGCTGCCTGGCCTGGCTCCTGGAATCTGCAAAGTTCAACCGGAATGCCACATTATCCAGGCGTTCCTCTAAGAATTGCAGCAGATGCAGCCCAGTCATACCAGGGCGACGCTGAGCCTCGCCGAAGTAAATTCGAAACTGTTTCTCCAGAACACCGTATATCTGACGTGCCTTCTGTTTCTCCCTCAACTGAGTTCCCCAGTCAGATATGCGCCGCCGCCTCATAGGCTGGCTTCCAGGGGGTTTTTTTCGCTTCTCCACAGCACATTTAGGAGTAAAACAACGTTCTCCCTTTAGAAAAAGTTTTACCCCAGCGCGACGACAAAGCCTGCAAACAGCATCAGTATACCTAGCCATACTTTCTCCCTCTAAATTCCTCGAACCCCACATTGCCGAAGATCCCCTAAGGCACCTCACGGCTTGGGACAGTTTTTAGTTTCTATACCCGTCTGCTTTTTGGTGGACGACAACCATTATGTGGTATCGGTGTGATATCTCTTATGGTTGTGACATGCAATCCTGCCCCCTGAAGAGAGCGGATAGCAACCTCACGACCTGAGCCTGGTCCCTTTATGTATACCTCCACTTGCCTCAAACCATGCTCCATAGCCTTTCTGGCCGCGGTCTCCGCAGCTCTCTGAGCCGAAAAAGCCGTACCCTTCCTAGAGCCCTTAAACCCTGCCGTACCAGAACTACCCCACGACAGAAGGTTACCCTGAAGGTCCGTAAGACTAATTATGGTGTTATTGAAGGTAGATTGAATAAAGACCTTCCCCTGAGGAACGAACTTCTTCTCCCGTCTTCTAGCCCTGGGTTTTCGTCTGGTGGTCATGCCCTTCTCCTTACCTTCTAGTTCCGGCGTTCCGGCGTCCTGCCACGGTCTTCCGAGACCCCCGCTTCGTTCTAGCGTTCGTTTTCGTACGTTGGCCTCTTACTGGTAGTCCACGTCGGTGACGCAGGCCTCGATAGGTGCCTATGTCAATTAACCTGCGAATATTGCCATTTACTTCCCGACGCAGGTCTCCCTCTACTACGCATTCACGATCTATAACCTCGCGAATACGAGTTAATTCGCCTTCACTCAAGTCTCGTACTCTCGGATTGCCCTCCACTCCCGCTTGTAGCACAACGCTCTTGGAGATAACAGGACCAATCCCATATATACGACGCAAAGAGTAATCCAGCCGTTGCCCGTCTGGTATGTCTATGCCAGCAACTCTAGCCATGTCTTATCCTCATATCTACCCCTGTCTCTGTTTGTGCTTAGGATTCTCACAGATAACTCTCAGAACTCGCTCTCTGCGGATCACCTTACATTTTTCACATCTTACTTTTATTGAAGCCTGAACCTTCATTATTCCTCCATCACTTAAAGCGGTACGTAATCCGACCACGCGTCAGATCGTACGGCGAAAGTTCAACTAACACTCTATCTCCTGGTAACACCCTGATAAAGTGTACCCTTATCTTGCCGGATGCATGCGCCAGTATACGATGACCATTGGCCAAATCTACCCAAAACATAGCATTGGGTAAAGACTGAGAAACTGTACCTTCTATCTCTAATCCTGGTTTCTTAGGCATTTATTTTATCAGCCTGCTTCCCAACTCCAAATATACTATACTCGAGTTAGCACCTCCGCATCACCTTCTGTGATGAGCAAAGTGTTTTCAAAGTGAGCAGAAAGACTTCCGTCCTCTGTCACTACTGTCCAATTGTCCTCCAGCGCCCTAGTCTGCCAGCCGCCGATATTCACCATCGGCTCTATTGCAATGACCATGCCCTTCTTCAACATTGTACCAGAACCCGGAGTGCCGAAATTTGGAATCTGTGGCTCTTCATGAAGAGCTCTCCCGATTCCATGTCCAACGTATTCCCTGACCACCGAATAGCCTTTTCCCTCGACGAAGGACTGAACGGCCCACCCTATGTCTCCCAATCGCGAACCATGAGTAGCGGCTGCAATTCCTCTCTCCAATGCCTCCCTGGTTACGTCTATGAGATTGGTGACTTCAAGCGAGACATTCCCAACGCCTACGGTCCGTGCGGCATCCCCATGGAAACCTTCCACTACCGCCCCCACATCCAAACTCACAAGGTCTCCATCTCGGATAACTTTGTCTCCTGGGATGCCGTGAACAATTTCGTCGTTGACTGACACACATATTGTACACGGGAAACCCAGATATCCCTTAAAGGAGGGTATTGCCCCCAATTTCTTGATATGATTGAAGGCGATATCGTCCAGATCACTCGTTTTCATGCCAGGTCGAATAGCCTCTAAAAGAGTACCGATGGTCTGAGCAACCACTTTTCCTGCTTGTCGCATAGACTCAATTTCCCTGGAGGATTTCAGGGTTATACCCCGTTCCCTAGTTACCATATCTGTAAAAAGCGTCTTATCTCCCATTTAATTTTACCTTTACGCCACCGCATTCAGGAGCGACTTTCTCACTCCCTCAATGCTCCCTTCACCGTCTACCTGCACCAAGATTTCCTTATCACTATAATATCCTATCAGTGGAACTGTTTGCTCAGCAAATACCTTGATGCGTTTGCTCACTGCCTCAGAAACATCGTCTTCCCTCTGATACAATTCTCCCTCGCAATCATCACATTTCCCATGTTTACGTGGGGCAGAATTCACTTCGTGATACGGTCTTTGGCAATTGCGACAAATCCACCTGCCTCCCAAGCGCAGAATTAATTCTTCTTCTGAGACACTGATATTCGCTACCGTATCTATAGTCTCTCCCTGTTTCTCGAGTGCCTTCTCCAGTGCCAATGCCTGTTCCACAGTACGTGGAAAACCGTCCAAAACATAGCCGTTCTGTGCATCTGGAAGTTTAATGCGTTCCTCAATCATACCAATAATCAAGTCGTCAGGCACAAGCAATCCCTGTTGCATATAAGAACGAGCCGTATCCCCCAACTCAGTGCCTCTGGATTGGTGGTCTCGCAGGAGGTCACCAGAAGAAATATGCACAATATCCAAAGATTCTGACATACTCTTAGCTTGAGTGCCTTTTCCTGCTCCTGGGGGACCGAGAAGAATAATACGCACAGTTCTCTTTCTACCGAATAAACCCTTCGTAATTTCGCATGAGCAACTGAGCCTCCAGTTGTCTCATAGTATCCAGACCAACTCCCACCATTATGAGCAAGCTTATAGATGGAAGTTGAAGGGCGCGAACATCTGTAAGTTGAGTGACAATAAACGGTATAACCGCCACAAGGCCAAGGAACAATGCCCCACCCCATGTCACACGCACTACGATGCGGTTCAAGTATGTGTCAGTGGACTTGCCTGGCCGTATACCGGGGATGAAACCCCCGTTTCCTTGTAAGCTCTCCGCAAGGTTCTGCTGCTTAAATACAATAAGCGCGTAGAAAAACGTGAAAGCTACAACCAGAAGAAAGCTGAACAAGTAATAAAAGAATTTGGTGGGGTCAAAGAGGTTTTGAACAAAGCCCGCTGCCTGGCTCAGGAATGAGGTGCTGGACGGGTCCATAAAGTAGCTGGCCACAACACCAGGAAATATCATTATTGAAAAGGCGAATATCAGAGGTATCATTCCAGCCGAGTTCACTTTTACCGGCAAGTGTGTAGCTCCGCCCTGGCGGTACATTCGTCCACCACGAAAAACCGCTCGGCCGTATTGAACAGGAATCCGTCGCTCTGCCTCAGTGAACATGACTATCAAGTACACCATGATAGCTCCGATAACTACCAGGAGCAGAAGACCGGCGACATTATCTTTTTCCAAGAAACCCTGCCCTATCATCTGGGGTAGAGTTGCCACTATACCAGCAAATATGATAATAGATATGCCATTACCAATGCCCTTTTCCGTTATCAATTCACCAATCCATACCAAGAAGACAGACCCTGCGACCAAGGTAGTTATAATGGCAATGGTTGGCAGCAGGGTATCTCCCGACACTCCCACTCCACTTATGGCTCCTCCACGCTGGAGTAGCGTCAACTGTCCAAATCCTTGTAGGGCTGCGATTGGCACCATGAGGAAGTGGGTCAACTGATTTATCCTCTGTCGTCCCACTTCACCCTCTTTGCTTAACTCTTTAAGCTGTGGAACGACAGGCACCATCAACTGCATGATAATAGACGATGTAATGTATGGGAAAACACCCAAAGCAACGACACTCAAGCTTCTAAGAGCGCCCCCGCTGAAAATATCCAGAAAACCGAATAACTCATTATCACGAAAGAAATTAGCCAGAGCTTCCCTTTCTACCCCAGGTACAGGTACCTGAGCCAGAAAACGAAATGCCACTAACATAGCAAACACAAAAAGAAGCCGAGCCCTTAGCTCTGGCACCTTCATAGCGTCTATGACAGCCTGGAGCAGCCTGGGAGTTCCACCGTCTGCTTTGGCAGTTTGAGATTGACGCATCATGCTTGTATCTCAACTGCCTTTCCGCCAGCTGCCTCTATCTTACGCTTGGCCTCTGTGGAGAATTTATTCGCTGTAATGGTGATAGCACGGCTGATCTCACCCTGACCCAACACCTTTACAGGCAAAGAACCTCTAATCAAACGAATCTCTTTCATGGCCATAGGAGTCACTTCGGATTCCAGTGGAAACCGAGCGACAAGGACGTCCAGATTGATAATGGAATATTCTTTCCTAAAGATATTCGTAAATCCACGCTGAGTAGGCAAACGCTTTACCAAAGGAAGCTGGCCTCCCTCGAAGCTTGGACGTACACCGCCGCCTGCACGAGCCTTTTGGCCTTTCACGCCGCGACCTGAATACGTACCCTGACTGCCATTGCCACGTCCTACCCGTTTTCGCGCGCGGCGAGCTCCCAAAGGTGGCCTTAACTGATCTAATCTCATTCCTCTCCCCGCTTTACCTCAACCAAATGTCTAACCTTATGGACCATACCCAATATCGTTGGAGATTCCTCTCGTTCGACTTCATGGTTGAGACGCTTCAAGCCAAGAGCTTCGATCACTCGGCCCTGCTCTTTTGGATAGCCTATGGCGCTTTTCTTCCACTGTATTCGTATTTTACTCAAAACATCCTCTGACTGTCGGCCTTTCACGCCGCCACCTATCGAATTATTATGTTACACCAGCGCTACGACTGACCTGTACCCTTCCTCTTAGCAATCTCTAGGGCTGGATCCTTAAGCTGCGTCAACCCTAGAATAGTAGCCCTAACTACGTTTATAGCGTTTGGGCTCCCAATGGACTTAGTTAAAATATCTCGAATGCCTGCAGATTCCACCACCGCCCTAACCGCACCGCCGGCTATTATACCCGTGCCGGGAGCAGCTGGTTTAAGAAGAACAAGTGACGCACAGTGCTTTGACACTATCTGATGAGGTATGGTGTCACCATTCATAGGCACGGTGACCAAGTTTTTCTTGGCTATTGTCACTCCTTTACGCACAGCATCCGGAACGGCAAATGCCTTGCCCAATCCCACCCCCACACGACCAGCGCCGTCACCAACTACAACCATAACGCTAAAGCCGCGGCGTCTTCCGCCCTTCACGACCTTTGTGACACGTCGTATTTTTACCACGCGCTCAGTGAGGTCCGAGTCTGCCTGTTCGAATCTATCTCGCCGTCTAGATTGTTGTACCATTAAAACTCCAATCCAGCCTCTCTTGCTGCCTCTGCAAATGCCTTGACTCGACCGTGATACTTATATCCGCCTGTGTCAAAGACTACCTTACTTATACCATTTTCTTTGGCCCTACGAGCCAGTAATGTTCCCACCATAATAGAAATTTTGCCCTTGGGCTGAGAGTCCTTACCATCTTTTATTTCTGATTCCAGACTAGAAGCCGCTGCTAGGGTAATCCCCTGAGTATCGTCTATAACCTGCGCATAGATATTATTCAAACTGCGAAACAATGCCAGGCGAGGCCTCAATGGAGTGCCCTCTATCTTCTGCCGTACACGTTTGTGTCGAATAAGGCGCATAACCCTGGAATTTTTAACCTTAGCCATAGTTATGCTTTCCTCCCAGCAGACTTGCCCGGCTTGAGACGGATTACCTCGCCAGCAAATCTTATCCCCTTACCAGTGTATGCATTTGGACGCCTAACCCTTCTTATGCGGGCTGCCAACTCTCCAACTGCCTGTTTATTAATGCCATCGACGTGAATACGGTTGTTGCCCTCCAGCGACAAAGCTGTCTGCGGCAGAGGTGTGATTTCAACAGTATGGCTGTATCCCACCTGGAGTACCAGGTTACCATCTGATTCCTGAGCGCGATAACCCGCACCCACCAACTCAAGAGTTCGCCGATACCCTTCACTGACGCCTATTACCATGTTAGCTACAAGAGCGCCCGTAAGTCCGTGAAGGGCCCTATGATCTCTATTATCAGTTGGCCTTGTCACCTTAATAACATCGCCCTCTTTCGAGATGGATATATCTGAGTTGAAAGTCTGGGTCAATGTGCCCTTGCTACCCTTAACCATAACTGTAGACCCGTCTATTTCCACCTGTACATCCTGAGGGATTTGGATTGGCCTATTACCTATTCTAGACATGTTGTTACCACAAATAACATAGATATTCTCCGCCTATTCCACGTCTCCGTGCTTCTGAACCAGTCATCACTCCCTGAGAAGTGGATATTATAGCCACTCCCATACCACCGTAAATATTGCGTATTTCCTTGCTGCCCACATATTTTCTCAACCCTGGCTTGCTCACGCGCTTTAGACCGGAGATTATAGGCACTTTTTTATCGTCGTACTTCAGGCGGACTCGCAAGGTAGTCTCAGGCCTGCTACTACGCAGGATTTCAAAGTCTTCTATGAATCCCTCGCTCTTCATGATCTGCGCCAAAGCCACCTTTGGATTTGACCCAGGCACCAAAACCGCTTCATGGCGAACCGCCACGGCGTTCCTTATTCTCGTCAACATATCTGCTATTGGATCAGTTGAATTCATATGAACTACCAGCTGGCCTTCCTAATGCCCGTAATCTCACCCTTCAAGGCAAGCTCACGGAAGCATATTCTACAAAGTCCAAAATGCCTTATGTAAGCCCGCGGACGACCACAAAGGTTACACCGATTATGGAACCTTACCGCGTACTTCGGGGGCTTTCTCCACTTGGCAATCTGGGATGTTTTAGCCAATTAAACCTTCCTTATTCTATACGACGCAGAACCGATACTCCACAGACGCAAAGAGCCATCCCTTCACAAACTCGGCCATGCCTATCGCTCTATACCTTTTAACTTTTGACACTTTCGCTAGCTACCACTGTCTCTCGCGTGAATGGCATACCTAGAAGATCCAGCAGACGCATAGCTTCCTGATCAGTGGCAGCCGTTGTAATAATGGCAACCTGCAGGCTACGAATGCGATCTATTTGACCGTAGTCTATTTCCGGGAAAACCACCTGCTCACGAATGCCCAGGGAATAATTCCCTCGCCCATCAAATGCCTTCCGTGATACACCGCGGAAGTCACGAATGCGTGGCAAAGCAGCATTAAGCAACCTGTCCATAAATTCATACATACGGTTACCCCTGAGTGTCACCGCAGTTCCGATTGGGTCACCTTCCCTCAGCTTGAATCCAGCTATAGAACGCCTAGCCCGAGTAATAACGGGCTTCTGTGCAGCAATGAGTCCCAGATCTCGCGTGGCGTTTTCCATAGCTTTGGGGTTGGTCTTACTCTCTCCCAGTCCTATGTTTAGAACCACTTTTTCTAGGTGCGGTATCTGCATAACGTTCAAGTATCCAAACTCTTGCTGCATTGCCTCCTTAACTTGTGAGCGATATCGTTCCAACAAGCGCGGGACACGATTGATTCTTGGAGGCACCGTAGCATCCCCTGTAACCGCTTCAGGCTTAACAGCCTCTACTTCAGTAGTTGCTGAAGCAACAACGCGCTTAGCTTTGGGACTCCTTTTGGGAGCCACCTTGGCAGGCTCGGTTGCTTCAGGCTTAACAGCCTCTACTTCAGTAGTTTCTGAGGCACTAGCTTCTTCTAGTCGATCACTTCCCGGCATGAAACACACACTCTGACTTTCTTGTCATTATCCAAAAATTTATATCCAACACGCACTGCACGATCGCAATGAATACATACTAGCATTGCCTTTGAGGTATTAAATGGAGCCTCTTGCTTGACTATTCCCGCTTGCCGTACGTTTGGGCGGGATTTGACATGCCGCGTGATAATATTGGCTCCCTCTACTACAACTAAGTCTGATTTATGGAAAACATGCTGTACCTTACCTCGTTTCCCTTTGTCCTTGCCTGCAATTATTTGTACTGTATCTTCTCGCTTAAGTCTCACTACAGCACCTCCGGGGCCAAAGAAACTATACGCATGAAAGCCTTATCACGCAACTCTCGTGCAACAGGCCCAAAGATACGAGTACCCCTGGGGTTTAAGCTATCATTAATAATCACAGCGGCGTTCTCATCAAATTTGATATAAGATCCATCGGCTCGCCTGTGAGGGGCAGCAGTACGCACGATAACAGCCCGCACAACTTCACCCTTCTTCACACCAGCGGCCGGCACGGCTTCCTTCACAGAAGCCACAATGACATCACCAACGCTAGCATATCGCCTGCCTGTTCCTCCGAGGACGTTGATGCACATGATGACCTTAGCACCCGAATTATCTGCCACTGTCAAGCGGGAGAAAACCTGGATCATTCCTTTTCCTCCTGCTCACCCTGGTCTTCACTTTCGGGTTCCTCTTCGGGAATTTCTACGAGCTCATCGCTGATTGAAATTTCCACGCCACCAACAATTTCAGTAACTCTCCAGCGTTTTGTCTTAGACATGGCACGCGTTTCCATAATATTCACCAGGTCCCCAACCTTTGCGATGTTGTCCTCATCGTGGGCGTGGAACTTGGTAATCCTCCTCACGGACTTATCATAAAGTGGATGGATCTGACGCCACTCGACGGCCACGACCACTGTCTTATCCATTTTGTCGCTTACCACGCGACCAACCCTGATTTTTCTTCGTCCTCTCACCATTGTCATCTCTCCACGATTCCTCGCTGACGCATCACAGTTTTTACCCTTGCTATAGTCTTCCGCACATTCCTAAGTTCCTGAGGGTTGTCAAGCTGGCGCGTGCTTAAGCGAAAGCGAACGTTCATTAGCTCTCTATAAGTACTGTTCAACTCAGATGCGAGTTGTTCATCCGTAAGTGCCCTTATTTCCAGAATGTCCAAAGGTATCCCTCCTATCCCGCGGCCTGTTGAGCATCGCCTCGAGATATCACCAACGTAGAGACAGGCAGCTTATGCGCAGCCAATCTCAGGGCTTCCATAGCTATCTCCTTGCCGATACCTGACACTTCAAAAAGAATACGGCCCGGCTTTACGACTGCAACCCATTTGTCCACGCTACCTTTGCCGCTACCCATGCGAGTCTCCGCTGGCTTGGACGTAATCGGCTTATCCGGAAAGACGCGAATCCATACCTGACCACCTCGCCTGAAGTGACGCATGATAGCACGGCGGGCGGCTTCTATTTGCCGCGCGGTAACAAAAGCGGTAGAGGTAGATTTGAGACCGAAGTCCCCAAAGTCCACCTGATTTCCTGTCTGAGCATTGCCGCGGCGACGGCCTTTATGCATTTTTCGGTATTTGGTTCTCTTCGGTTGTAGCATCCCGAGATTCCTCCGAGGACTCTTCTTCTTGTCCTCCAACGGTAACTTCTATCAGTTTCATCTCCTCATCATTCACCTCAACCGCCTCCACCTTCTTAAGCTCCGGCAAGATGTCACCCTTATATATCCACACCTTTACTCCGATACGCCCCATAGCTGTGCGAGCTTCAGCCAAGCCATAGTCTATGTCTGCACGAAGAGTATGGAGAGGTACACGTCCTTCCATGACTTTCTCGCGACGGGCTATCTCAATACCGCCTAACCTGCCTGAGCAGATGATCTTAATGCCGTTTGCCCCTGACTGCATTGCCCTGTCTACGGACTGATGCATTGCCCTACGGAAGGCAATCCTGCGCCCAAGCTGCTCAGCAATACTCATTGCCACAAGTTGAGCATCCAGTTCCGGCTGACGAACTTCCTGCACGTTTAATCGAGCCCGTTTGTGAGATAATTCCTCGACGGTCCTTCTCACATCCTCCACTCTTTGACCTCCGCGGCCAATCACTATACCAGGCCTTGCAGAGTGAATCGTAACCACTAATTCCTGAGCGCCTCTTTCCAACTCAACCTTGGATATGCTCGCGTCCGGAAGTCTCGAGAAAATGGCCCGCCGTATTCGCAAATCCTCTAATAGCAGAGTCCGGTACTGGGATGACTTGCCAGCGTACCACTTGGATTGCCAATCCTTGATGACACCAAGGCGAAATCCTATTGGATGAGTCTTCTGGCCCATTAGGCACCCCCCTCTTCATCAACCAACACCGTAATATGGCTAGTACGTTTCAAAATTCTGCTAGACCTGCCCCTTGACCTTGCTCTAGATCTATGCAAAGTTACCCCGGGATCGGCGTGAATAGCTACTATTCTGAGGTCGCTCTGGGACATCATGTTATTGTTCTCAGCGTTACTGGCAGCAGAATGCACCACCTTGGCCACCTCTTTAGCGGCAGGCGTAAGCAAAAACCCCAATATCTTTAGGGCCTCTTCTACCTTCTGACCCCGAACTACCTTTAGTACTCGACGCATTTTCTTCGGGGAAATACTTATGTTTTTGGCTACAGCTTTTACAGCCATGATATTCCTTACCTTCTCACCGTAGTTTGTCGCTCAGACTTGGAGGCGTGCCCCCTAAATGTCCGAGTTGCAGCAAATTCTCCTAACCGATGACCAACCATGTTCTCCGTGAGGAAAACTGGCACATGCCTGCGTCCGTCGTGCACGGCAATAGTTAAACCCAACATATTTGGCATTATCATAGATGCTCTTGACCAAGTCTTGATTACAACCTTGGCCTCGCTTCCCTGCAAGGCCTCGACCTTCTTCATCAACTTGGGATGAACGTACGGTCCCTTTTTTATGGATCTAGACATCCCTTATTTCCTTTCCCGTCACGTATCTCTCTAGGGTCTGCGCCTTACGATCATGCTGTTGCTCTTGCCCTTGCGGCGCGTCCTGTACCCAAGCGCAGGCTTACCCCAAGGAGTCTTAGGCCCCGGCATACCGATTCCAGAACGACCCTCGCCCCCACCATGAGGATGGTCATTCGGGTTCATAGCAGATCCTCTTACTTGAGGCCTACGGCCAATGTGCCGCGACCTACCAGCCTTACCAAGTTTTTCATTCTTGTGGTCCGGATTGCCAACTTGTCCTATGGTGGCCATACACTCCGGATTCAATCTGCGTACCTCACCAGACGGCATGCGCAGTAAAACATGACTTTCTTCTCTAGCTAAGACCTGGGCTGATGTACCGGCACTGCGCACAAGTTGACCGCCTCTGCCAGGATGCATTTCTACGTTATGCACAGTACTACCAGACCGGATGAGTTTAAGAGGCAGGGTATTGCCCAGAGCAATCTCAGCATTGGGTCCAGACTCAATTTTAGCCCCAACTGTCAGCCCTTGAGGAGCCAGATTATATCTCTTATCTCCATCTGCATATTGAATGAGAGCCAGCCGAGCGGAACGGTTCGGGTCATACTCAATGGCAAGCACTTTCCCTGGAACACCCGGCTTATTTCTTTTGAAATCTATAATCCGTAGTCTCCGTTTATGGCCGCCTCCACGGTGACGAACTGTCAACCTACCCTGAGCATTCCTTCCGCCCTTTTTGCGCAAAGGAGCCAGGAGAGATTTCTCCGGCTTGCTTTTAGTAATCTCCTCAAAAGACGGGAGTACTTGGCCACGCCTACCCGGAGATGTTGGTTTTACTTTTATTAGTGGCACTTAAGCTCCCTCAAATAATTGAATCTTATCGCCTGATCGCAGACTCACTACAGCCTTCTTCCAAGAGGACTCTTGAACTAATCTTCGCCCAAATCTCTTCCTCTTGCCCTTGACGATTAGTATATTAACACCAGTCACCTTGACGCTAAAAGAGTGCTCCACTGCCGTTTTCACCTGAACCTTGTTGGCACGAGAATCCACTTCAAAGGCATACTTATTGCTAGTATCCTGCAGGAGAGTGCTTTTTTCCGTAATCAGTGGCCTACGAAGAACCTCAAATACGTGCAGAGACATCTCTTCATCCTCCCCTTTGGTCCGAGCCTGCTACGTTTATGTCCTCCAAAGCCCACAGCTCCTCAGCACGACGCACTGCTTCAGCCGTTATGATAACACGGTCGTGATGCAGCAAGTCCACGGTGTTTATCTGTGGGGCAGGTAGTGTTTTCACGCGGCCAATATTGTGAGCTGCGCGAATTACATCAGCCTGTGAACTGACTGTTACTATAAGAGCCGGAGTGGTTATTCCCAGGCTTGCCAGCACCTTGGTCATTTCCTTGGTTTTTGCTTCACCGAGCTGAAGTTCGTTCACTACCAACAACTTCTCTTCACGAACTTTCTGAGAGAGGAGGCAACGTATGGCCCCACGATTCATCTTTTTGGGAATGCGTTGAGAATAGTCTCGTGGGTGCGGGCCAAAGACTATACCCCCACCACGCCATTGAGGAGATCGGATGCTGCCCTGACGGGCCCTACCGGTGCCTTTCTGCTTCCATGGCTTTATACCTCCGCCAGATACCATGCCTCGCGTTTTGGTAGAGGAGGTACCCTGACGGGCGTTCGCCATGTGCGACATTGCCACTTGGTGAACCAAGGCCCGATTCATGGGCGCATCGAAAAGACTATCGCTGACCTCAATAGCATCCACGGTCTCTCCGGAGGAATTAATAACAGGAAGCTTCATTGTTTACGCCCCCCCCGAGACTCTTTAATCACTAACATTCCGTTCTTAGCCCCAGGAACTGAACCTCTCACCAAAAGGAGATTACGTTCCAGATCCACCTTTATCACTTGTAGATTGACGGCAGTTATTCTTCTATCTCCCATATGGCCAGCCATGGGAGTTCCCTTGAAAACTCTTCCAGGTGAAGTGCCAGCGCCAATTGAACCGGGAGCTCTAGCTCTGTCCGATTGACCATGCGTCTTTGGACCACCTGCAAAGTGGTGACGTTTCATGGCACCAGCAAATCCTTTACCTTTGGATATGCCTACGACATCAATCATATCTCCTGGCTGGAAAATCGCAGCATCTATTTTTTGACCTATCTGAGCGTCGCCTAAATCATCCACTCTGAATTCCTTCAGATGCCGCATAGGAGCCACATTTTTCAGATGACCAATCTCAGGAGAGTTGAGTTTCTTGGACTCTTCATAGCCAAGTTGTATCGCCTGATAACCGTGCCTTTGTCGGGTTTTCACTTGCGTTACCACGCATGGCCCAACTTCAACAACACTGACAGGCTCCACCACTCCATCCTCCATGAAGATGCGTGTCATACCCTGTTTCCGTCCTAATATGCCTTTCATATATCTTCCTAAGAGACTAGCTTTTGATGGAAATATCCACGCCTGCAGGGACAGTGAGGCGCGTGAGAGAGTCAATTGTCTTTGGGCTTGGATCCAGAATATCAATAAGCCTCTTGTGAGAGCGCAATTCGAAATGCTCTCGTGAGTCCTTGTCTACGTGAGGAGAGCGTATGACGCAAAATCTCCTGATAGACGTTGGCAATGGAATAGGCCCAGCCACGCCAGCTCCTGTCAGTTCCGCAGTCTCTACTATCTGCCTTGCAGAAACATCCAGAATCTTATGGTCAAATGCTCTTAGCACTATGCGAATCTTTTGTTGTGGCATGTTTTCTAACCTATACCTTTACCAATTCCTGGGCCACGCCCTGGGGAACTTCTTCGTAATGACTGAACTCCATAGACTGACTTGCCCTTCCCTGAGTGAGCGAACGAAGGATTGTGATGTATCCAAATGTTTCCGCCAATGGCACATACGCCCGTATTGTCTGCAAGTTACTTGCAGCTTCTATGTTGCGAACACGAGATCGCCGACTTCCAAGGTCGCCCAACACCTCGCCCAAAAACTCATCAGGAGTGAGTATCTCCATCTCCATAATTGGCTCCAAGAGCACAGCTTTGGCTTTCCTGACGCCCTCTTTGACACCCATTGAACCAGCCATCTTAAACGCCATCTCAGATGAGTCTACGGGATGATAGCTACCATCCACAAGAGATATTTTTGTATCTATCACAGGATAACCAGCCAGCACGCCAGTTTCAAGGGCTTCCCGCACACCCCTCTCAACGTGAGGGATATATTCTTTGGGAATTGACGCCCCACGAATTTTGTTCTCAAACTGGATCCCACCGTTTCTCTCTAGGGGCTCAAGCTCCAGCCAAACATGGCCAAACTGTCCGTGACCGCCCGTCTGCCGTATGAATCTACCTTCAGCTCTCGAGGGCTCAGTGATAGTCTCGCGGTAAGATACCTTCGGCCGACCTATGTTAGCGCCCACTTGAAATTCGCTTCTCAGTCTCTCGACCAGCACCTCAAGATGCAACTCTCCCATACCAGCCATTATGGTCTGTCCGGTCTCGTCATCCACCTTAACCGTGAATGTAGGATCTTCTTCTGACAATTTAATCAACGAGTCTATTAATTTCTCCTGATCCATTTTTGTCTTTGGCTCAATCGCCACAGAAACCACCGGTTCCGGGAAGGTAATGGACTCCAGAATTACAGGGAAGCCCTCACTGCAAATGGTGTCGCCAGTAAAAGTATTCTTCAATCCAACGGCGGCTGCAATGTTCCCAGCAAAGATAACATCCGTTTCTTCTCTACGGTTAGCGTGCATTGTGAGCGCCCTGCCCATGCGTTCACGGTTGCCCTTAGTTGAGTTGTATACAGCAGTACCAGCCTTCATCTGACCAGAATACACCCTGAGGTATACCAGGCGCCCTACGTGAGGATCAGTCATGACTTTAAAGGCCAGCGCGGAGAATGGGGCATCCACATCGGGATTCATAATAATTTCCTCACCCGTCTTGGGACGAATCCCAGTAACGGGAGGCACGTCCAATGGGGAGGGAAGGTATGCGCATACTGCATCAAGCATAAATTGAACACCTTTATTCTTGAGTGCACTACCGCATAGCACCGGAACAATGCTGTTCTTTAAAGTGGCTGTTCTAATGGCACTCACTATCTCCTCTTTGGAAATAGTCTGCTCTTCCAGATATTTAGCCATCAAAGCATCGTCAGTTTCTGCGATTTTTTCTATCAACTGGTCCCTATAACTACGTACGCTCTCCAACATTTCTTGCGGAATGGGTGCTTCCACAGGAGTGAAATTATCGTTATCAGAGAACATCATCGCTTTCTCTTCCACCAAGTCTACTACACCAATGAATGCGTCTTCCTGCCCTATTGGAATCTGTAACGGCACAGGATTTGTGCTGAATCTATTGGCGATCATATCTACCGTACGCTCAAAGTTAGCTCCAACCCTATCCATCTTATTTATGAAACAAATACGAGGTACATTATACTTATCGGCCTGCCTCCACACTGTCTCCGACTGGGGTTGTACACCAGACACAGCGTCAAATACAACCACTCCTCCATCCAAAACACGAAGGCTCCTCTCCACTTCTGCAGTGAAGTCCACGTGACCTGGAGTATCTATGATGTTGACTTGAAAATCATTCCACGCACAGGTAGTAGCTGCAGCAGTAATGGTAATACCACGCTCTTTCTCCTGATCCATCCAATCCATGACCGCGGTGCCATCATGAACTTCACCTATCTTGTAAGTACGTCCTGTAAAGTACAACACCCGTTCAGTAACGGTGGTTTTTCCGGCATCTATATGAGCAATAAAGCCTATATTACGTATTTTATCCACGGAAAATCTCTCCAACCTAAGACAGGGGGGTGTTAATTATCTATATTGATATTAGGGAGGACCACTACCACCGATAATGCACGAAGGCCCGGTTGGCCTCAGCCATGCGGTGAATTTCCTCTCTTCTTCTCACTGCTGCGCCCTGCCCTTTAGAAGCGTCCTGAAGCTCTAGGGCAAGTCTCTCAATCATAGGTCGTCCGGTCCTAGCACGGCTAGCTGTTAAAAGCCAACGCATGGCTAAAGATAGCTGTCTATTGCTTCTTACCTCAATTGGAACCTGATATGTGGCTCCACCAACCCGCCGCGGTTTAACTTCTAGCTGCGGAGTCGCATTCCTTAGCGCCTGGGTGAAGGTCTCCATAGGGTCTCGCGAGGTTTCCTTCTCCAGAACATCTAATGCACCATAAACTATACGCTGGGCGGTAGATTTCTTTCCGCCCTTCATAACCCTGTTGATGAAACCAGCCAAGTACACACTGTTGTACTTAGGATCCGGTGATATTTCTCGTTGTTCAGCGCGATTACGACGAGCCATTATTCTACTTTCTACCTGCTGGCGTTGTTATTTGCTTGGCCCCATATTTACTGCGTCCACGCTTACGGGCTGCTACCCCAGTGGCGTCCAAAGCACCTCTGATAATATGATATCTGACTCCAGGGAGATCCTTGACTCTTCCTCCGCGTATGAGAACAACGGAATGCTCCTGAAGAGTGTGTCCTTCCCCGGGAATGTAGGCCGTCACTTCCATTCCATTGGCCAAACGTATCCTAGCTACTTTCCTCAAAGCCGAATTTGGCTTCTTTGGAGTCATAGTACGTACCAGGACACAGACGCCCCTCTTTTGAGGAGAGCCGTCCGTCCGTTTCAACTTATTCTTCAACGAGTTAAAGTTATACCGCAGAGCCGGGGCCTTGTTCTTCTTGACCACCTTGACTCTTGGTTTTCTCACCAACTGATTCACTGTAGGCATATTCAATGCTCCTTAAGTTCCAACAAACAAAGACCAACAAAAGGCTTCGAATGCCGAGCAGTCAATGTATATCCAACAACCTGTTTTGTCAACCTATAATCCTAGAATATTTCGTATAGATCAGAATAGTCACGTAAAATGCAGTGCCAAGCTAACCAACTATCTCAGTAAAATTTTGGATAGCATATTTATGTGATGCCATATCGATATGGCATCACAGCCAATGCCTTGCCCAGCCTAGCCGATCCCCACGGTGAAGATGCATTAGAGATCTGCCTAGGGACACTGGCAATTAACATAGAGATACGCCGACATAGCAGCATCAATGCTGGTAATAGGCCCCAAAGAAGATTTGAGTCAGGTTAGTATTATAAGCCACGTTTGTGACTCACAAAACTGCAACGAGAATATGACTAAGGAAATTGGATGTATGTCAGACATATATCACTTCCCTATATGAATTTATGCCAGCAAGATTACAAGATTAAAGGCATAAAGCCATTCGCAGGTGATAAATGATATATACCATAGACAACCTTCTTGTGATAGCCTGAGTTAAGCATGAATTGCAAAGTGAATATGAATTTGGAGTTCACGTGTTTCGATGAGTAAAGTATTCTACGGATGGTACATAGTAGCCGCAAGCGTCGGCATGAATTTCTACCTGACAATGGCGTTCGGTCTTGGTTTCAACGTGTTCTTCCTCCCCATCCTCCGCGAGTTTGGCTGGACTCGGGCACTAACCTCAGGGGCTTTTTCCTTACGGGCAGTTGAATCAGGATTACTGGCTCCTATAATCGGATTCTTGGTAGACCGATGGGGTCCTCGAGTCGTCATACTATGGGGGGTAATTCTGGGTGGAGCAGGCATGATCATGCTGGGGTTCATAAACTCCCTGTTCACGTTCTACGCGGCCTTCCTTCTTGCCTCACTGGGAATGACCGGTGCTGGTCACGGCGTTTCATGGGTGGCCGCCGTCGCACACTGGTTCCACAGGATGCGAGGTCGCGCCCTTGGCATTGCGATGCTCGGCCCGGTGATTGGCGGCCCATTTGTAGTTGTCGTTGCTCTGTTGGAGGGGCTCATAGGCTGGCGAACTGCCACCATTTCATTAGGCGTTGGTATGTGGATTGTAGGGATTCCTCTGGCCCTGATAGCCCGTCCACGGCCAGAACCATACGGATACCTACCAGACGGGGACCCGCCCAAAGCAGCACCAGCACAACAAACTGAGGAGCAAGGCTCTGCACAAGATTTTGAATTCACCGGTTTCACAGTAGCTCAAGCGGTAAAGACACGAGAGTTCTGGGTACTCTCCTCTCTATTTGCAGCGATGTTTATGGGCATAAGCGGCTTGATGGTGCACCTTATTCCCATGATGGAGGACCAAAATTACAGCTCTGCTCAAGCAGCGAGCCTTCTGGGACTGATGTTCTTCCTCAGCGGCATCGGCCGCATCGCCTCAGGATCACTAGCGGACATGATTGATTACAGAATTGTCCTAGGCGGCCTCATAGGGTTTCAAATAGTGGGGCTTCTTATCCTGTCAGCTGTAGGACCAGGGCAATTCTGGCTGGCTGCAATCTTCGCACTGGTCTTTGGGATTGGATTTGGAGGAACAATACCACTGAGACCGTTCCTGATTATGGAGATGTTTGGTGCAAGAGCATTTGGCGCACTCCAGGGGCTGGTACAAGTGGGAGCAATAGGCGCTGGCGTAGTAGGACCCGTGTTTTACGGCTGGATATTCGACACCAAAGGCTCCTACGACATAGCTATCTACGCAACAATATCAACAATACTAATGACCATACCTCTAACCTACATGCTCAAGAAAAACCATGAGAGCGTTATCAGTACGCACTGATAACGCCGATAGCCCCGCAGGCAACATGGCTGAAGAGTTCCTGAGTGCAAGAGTACGCTTCATTGCTAATGTTGCATGAGGCTGCGACGACTGACAACACACGACAAGGATTATTGTATAAGCAGACAACAATGCCGAAACACGGCTGCTGGAGTACACATCCATACACAATACTGCCGTGAATGGTAAGCAGGCACACTCCATAGAAGATTAGAGAAATACACCCACCCTATAAACTAGGCAAAAGCCGTGTGCCATAATTACACGCCTTTCCATGACAGAGCGCCGCATGTGTCCACTATTCCGGAATTGATATCTGTGCGGAAATCCTTGGCACATCTCCTACAACACGCGTGATATGACCCTCTCCGGTAAGATCTTCGGATAACAACACATCCCCCTGTCCAAACCTGCGTTTGGTCCCATCCCCCAGTTCAATCTCAGCCTGCCCTTGCAACGTAACGACATATTGGCGTCGTGGCGCTGGGTGCATGTCAATGACAAATCCGGGTGGCTGGTACACAAACTGTATAGCCAGAGCCACATTAACATCAGTACGCTGTGTTTCTTGAATAGGGTTAAACGGTAGTTCCGCTTCCGCGAAGTGGGTCCTTCCGTCTTCCCCTGTGTACATTCTTACCGATTGCATAATACATCTCCTGAATGTAGATTTGCCCTGGCATTTCTAGCCTAACATTAGACTCTGCAAACAATTTCGCCAAGTAAGATCACCTAATTGCCCAATTCCACATCGCCATTAACGCGATACTCAACGTATGCAAGGACATCACCAAGGATCGGAGAGCCAGTGACATCCGTACTGCAAGGAGTTCCTTGGGACTTGCCTAGTTTGCTGGCAAATCTCCTTCCAGGTTGTCCTACCAGTCCACAGTAGCCTGAACCATATGCATTAATAAAAATCGCACAGTTCTATCGCAAAAGCGAGATAGTCCGATTCACCTTTTCCACGTATATCAATATCACTAAAAGGAGAGGCTCAAAGGGACTCCATGTTACCCAATTTACCGTGGTAGCATTCTGAAGTAGCGCACATCCATGCAATATCTCAAGTATGCCTCAATGACTAACAGGCCCCTATCCGAAATCCTTTGGATGAAAACGCCCCACAGCATTCCACTGCCCAGCTCTATCGAGAGTCTCTATATCAATCCACATGAGCTGTGCCCCATACTTAGTCTTTGCAGTACGCATTACTTCATTTGCCCTCATATAACCCTCCTTCAAGCTATCAATTATCTCGTCCATTGGAGTCATAATCGGGATTTCCGGAGTTGTAGTAGATCTAAAGTATGCCAGGTAGCGGCACAGCCAATCCTCGTCTGCGTAAACCATGGTTACTCCAATATAATAGTGTCTGCGTCAGTATACACGGCAGTCGAGCGGAAACCCAATCCACAGCATCTGTAAATTCAAAATACCCAGCGACCCCATTGCAAGATATAGAATCAGAAAATGGAATGCATGGATTAAACCTATCGATTAATTTTGAAATTAAGAGGGGGCTTTAGGTGCACATACTGTTCAGTGGATTTGGCTACTCTGAAATAAGCAAATAATAGCACTTTGTTTCAGGGCCTATAACATCAGATCCCAGATTCTTGATGGCAAGAAAAATGACTGCCTGGAATTTCCAAAAGTCCGAAAATAGAAAGTGCAACGAGGGCGGAAAATTGTTTGGTCGGGGTGGTCGGACTCGAACCGACGACTTCTACGTCCCAAACGTAGCGCGCTACCAACTGCGCCACACCCCGAAGTTATAATCATAGTTTAGGTAGGAGAGAGGGTCAAGTTCCCATGCCCAAACTCGCGGATACTACCACCTAAGTCTTCATATCATAAATAGTTCAAGCATTATACAATTTAGGCCTCGATGTAACGAACCAGCATAGTGAACTTCCCTCTTCACCATTGCAAAGCACCACAATGGCTCTTACAGCGAATGAGACATATGGCCAGAGCCATAACTCTGGCCATTGATAAAAACACGATCCTCAGGAAATGCTCAGGCAGCTGTCTGGCACCAACTGAGCTTCAGTCCATTGGTGAGCTTCGACTGCCACAGCAGCAGAGTGGCAACATCCGTCTGTGATCCACTTAAAGAGCATGGAAAAGGAAGCTGGGCTAGGTAAAATGTGCCCAAACCTATCCCAACTCGTATATTTCACAGCATTACATCCAAGCTAGACACATCCGCCTCGCAGGATGGTTATCCATTCCCAATAGACAGAAAACGTACAACAAAACGATGGAGTTCGTGCCAGGCGCTCTGAAGCGCTCCAAGATCGGCAACAGCGAACGATTGCATACCATGAAACGTCTGCACAAGTGTAGCAGAGAGCAGTTCTAACCAGCCTTGCCCGATAACAACTTCACCTCTACTGTATACTCTCTACCAAAACGGAGACGTAGTAAGAAGTTTTCTATAGAATATATAAAAGTAAATGCAACTATCTTCAAGTTTTTTACTTTACATGGCATCGGATTTCTGTCTCCGTTAGTAACTAACGGAGAGGTAGCAGAGGAAAAAAATAAATGATAACAAAGTGGGGGTATCGCCTTGCGTGTACCCTATTCGCAGTGTTGAGTGGATGTTGTTCAGTAACGCTTATAAGCGATGCCAGTAATAATCCTAGCTTTATTCCTTGGAGCCTAACAGGACTGCTCCTTGGAGTGGATTTCTTTTATAATGCCCCCGTGGCGGTTGCGAGAGACTGCAAAAACACATCAACTCCCATCTGGCAGTTTCGACCACACTGGTACTCTAGGCAACAGCGTGGCGCATTATATTCACTCAGACTCAATGGAACTAGCCAATGAATCAGAACAATACTCCTACTGCCGGATATAGCACAAACTCTCGTATAGGAGTAGTGATTGTAGCCGCAGGTCTAAGTCAACGCATGGTCACAGGGGACAAGGTCTTTGCACAACTCCTCGGTAAACCACTGATAGCCCACACCATTTCCGTCTTCGAAGAATCCCCTTTGGTGGATGAGATTATCTTAGTTCTTGGTGAGCACAACATCGAGAAGGGACGAGACCTAGCAATCCAGGAAGGGTGGAGAAAGCTGAAGCACATCTGTACCGGTGGACAACGACGCCAGGACTCAGTAAAGGCAGGTCTTCAGTACCTCTCGCATTGCGAGTGGGTAATGGTACACGATGGAGCAAGACCCTGCGTTACCAGGGAGATAATTGAATTGGGTTTGGAGAACGTAATGGAGATCGGAGCCGCCATTCCAACCATCGCCGTAAACGATACAGTTAAAAAAATTAAAGATGGTTTAGTTCTCGAAACCCTGCAAAGAGATGGCTTGTTGGCAGCGCAGACACCGCAGGTATTCCGTTACAAAATACTTCAAGAAGCGTACCAACATGACCTTGATGGGATAACAGACGACGCTTCCCTGATAGAGCGACAGGGCCACTCAGTAAGCACATTCACCGGGTCATCGGAAAACATCAAGGTGACCACCAAGGCTGACTTACTCCTGGCCGAAGTTATTCTCAAGAATAGGATCGAGCCTGAGAACCTGCCACAAAAGTAGAGTGGTTGTGATATTCTTTTGCACTGGAGTTTATTATGTCGACCCGCACAGGAATAGGATATGACGCCCATAGACTAGAGAATGGTCGCCCTCTATGGCTTGGTGGCGTCCAAATAGACTTTCAAGCTGGATTGGCAGGACATAGCGATGGTGACGCTCTGATCCATGCGATGGTGGATGCCATTCTGGGGGCCGCTGGCCTTGGCGATATAGGGACACACTTCCCTTCCTCTGACCCTCAGTACCGTGGTGCTTCCAGCATACGATTTCTGCAACATACCGCCAAACTTCTGGAGCAACAAGGCTGGCATGTAACAAACCTCGATGCTACAATAATCGCCGAGCATCCCAAATTAGCCCCGGTTGCAGAAAATATGCGCCAAGTAATTGCCGAATCCCTGGGATTACACCAATCTCAGGTGAACGTCAAAAGCACGACCTCCGATGGTATGGGATTTAGCGGCCGAGGTGATGGAATAGCAGCCATGGCAATTGCCACTATAGAGGACAAATCATGAAACTATATGACACACTTTCCGGTGAGAAGCAGGAATTCACACCTCTAGCAGACCATGTCACCATATACGTGTGTGGACCCAACCTGTATGGCCCCTGCCACATAGGCCATGCCCTGTCGTACGTATTCTTCGACGTACTTCGCCGCTACTTGGAGTACCAAGGCCACCGGGTTCACCAAGTCCAAAACTTCACTGACATTGAAGACCGCATTATTGAGGTAGCGCAGAGGGACGGGACAAGCATAGGCGAACTGGCAAATCACTATATCGAACGATTCCTCAATGAGATAGACGAACTAGGAGTGCAACGTGCACACGATTACCCCAGAGCTACAGAATACATAGACCACATGATAGAGATTATCCAGGACCTAATAGCAAAGAATAACGCTTACGTAGTGGATGGAGATGTCTACTTCAGAGTGCGTAATTTTAAGGATTATGGACATCTCTCCAGGCGTCCTATAGAGGACATGAGAGCCGGTTCCCGTATAGAGATTGACGTACGCAAGGAAGACCCAATGGACTTTGCCCTGTGGAAATCATCCAAAGATGGAGAGCCAGCTTGGGCAACTCCCTGGGGCCCGGGACGTCCTGGCTGGCACATAGAATGTACAGCGATGTCCATGAGCCTTCTCGGGAATCAGATAGATATTCATGGCGGCGGCCAAGACGTCATCTTCCCACACCATGAGAACGAGATCGCACAGTCGGAGATCTACACAGGGGATTCGCCATTCGTACGCTTCTGGGTACACAACGGCCTCCTGCAGCTCCCCGATAACAACGGCGAAAAGATGACACGTCACACTGGCAACTTTATCAGTTGCCGTGATGCCCTTGATGCCCATAGCGCTGACACGCTCCGCATGTACTTCTTTTCGTCCCACTACAGAAGCCCTCTCATGTATACGGAAGAGGGAATATCTTCTGCATCACGCGCTCTGGAACGTTTGCTCAACGCGCTGAGAAGCACCTCTGATTGTGACGACGAAGGTCAGCTAGACGTAGAAATCTATCACAACAGATTCATAGCATCCATGGAGGACGACTTAAACACACCGCAAGCCCTAGCAGCCATGTTTGACCTAGCGCATGAAATTAATCGTCAAAAAGAGACTGGATCGGCCGTAGGTGGAGCACAACGGGCATTGCGTGAGATGACATCAATCCTTGGACTGTCCATGAACGAACAGTCTAGTTCAGCCCACAAGGACTCCTCCCAGTTCATAGACATTCTAGTGGAAACCCGCACTAAGCTTCGTGGAGAACGTAACTTCCAGATTGGAGACTCCATACGCATTCAACTGGAAGAGCTGGGCGTGATTCTAGAGGACTCCGCCGATGGCACCAAATGGAGATTCAGTGGCCTGAAATGACTCCCATAATTAGTGCCAGGCCTAGATAATAATTCTGCCTAACACACGACAAAGGAACACACAGTGATTGCCCTTTCAGCTTTAGAAACCCTGAAAAGCATCGTAGGGTCTGAAGACATATTACTAGATGAGGCATCCCTTGCAGCATACTCTCTGGATGCCTTTGGGCGCTGGGGGAGTGGGAAACCAGACGCGTCTCCACAGCGAGTGTATGTCGTGGTGCGACCATCTTCTTCCATCGAATTAGCACAGATAGTCAAGCTGGCCTACGCGGAACGGATACCTCTCGTGCCATACGGCGGAGGCACAGGAATAATGGGTGCCATCACACCCTTACATGGTGGCATAGCCGTAGACCTTAAGAAAATGAATGGAGTCGTGAATGTGAATCCACGGGACAGAACAACCACCGTGGAAGCAGGCGCAGTCCTTGGCGACCTGAACACCGCACTCAACAAAGAAGGACTGATGTTGGGCCACGACCCGTACAGCGTACCCATAGCAACCGTGGGAGGCGCTATATCCACCAATGGCGTTGGATACAGAGCAGCCAAGTACGGTTCCATGGGAGACCAAGTGCTTGGGCTGGAAGTTGTATTACCAAATGGAGATATCGTACAGACTAGAGCAATACCAAAGACCTCAGCTGGACCATCCCTTCACTCTCTTTTCATCGGAGCCGAAGGCGTCTTTGGCATCATAACCCAGGCCACGCTCAGAGTCTTCCTCCTGCCGGAGTCACGCCTGTTCAATACGATCGCCTTTCCAAGTTTTGAGGACGGGTTCAACGCCATGCTAGAAATGTTCTCCCTTGGCCTAAAGCCAGCACTAATAGACCTGACAGAAGAACCTGACCCCCCTATCTCGTGTAAAATATGGATGTACTTGGTATTTGAGGGATACGCAGAAGAGGTCAAAGCACAGATTGCAAGAACATTGGCAGTCTGCAGCACTTACAATGGTAAGGACATAGGCCCAACTCCCACCCAGCAATACTGGGACACCCGTCACGATTCTGCGTACAGACACAAGGAACAGTACATAGATAAACCTATGAAAGATTGGCCCACGCAAGACTGGCCGAAGACAACGGCCTCCCCGCATGTTGCCATTCCAGCCTCACAAGTGCTGGAGTATAGACGTCGCTGTCAGGAGATAGCCTCGCGTAGCGGTCTACAGGTGAGAGAGTATTCCCTGTGGACTCAACCTGAATTGTTTTCCGTAATCCTGGTTGACGTGACACTGGAAGGCGCTCATCTGGACGCAGCTGTAGATCAAATCGTCACTCTGGCTCAGGACATGGGAGGCACTATGGAATACGTACACGGGATAGGAGTAAAGCTGGCACATCTGATGCCAAGAGAACTTGGGACAGGTATGGATATGTTACGTAGCATCAAGGTGGCCCTTGATCCACACAACATTATGAACCCAGGCAATCTGGGATTGTAGAAAGCCTCAGGCTTCTGACAGAAACTCCACCACAACCACCTCATCTCCTATCTCCGCGTTCAACTCCTGAGCTGCACTGCCGTCCTTTACAGAAATCTCCAGGTTGCCATGACTTCCAACAATCGCAAGCAAACCGTCGCTTTCCGCATAAGAACGGCTCACACCTCGAATTCTACTACCTTTTATCATAACTGCCACACTGTTTTTAACTATTGAATTGCCTTCTATGTTGGTTATCAGGTTACCGAAACCATCAAACTGGACAACGTAGCCCATGAGGGTATCCCCATTCCGCTGTACATGAGGAATGCACAGACACACCAGGGAACACACCGGCTCTCCCACCTCCTCCGGCACAGCACCAAGGGACAGGTACGCAGCCACAGATGCGAATATATCACGACCATGGAAGGTATCACTAATATGGTAGCGCCACAGATTTGGGTTGGACAGGCGGTAAGCAAGGCAATCAGCTGGTATCGGTACATCCATACGTTCCAGGAATTTCCCGCCCTTGGTAACAGAGCGGTATTCCTGGCTATCTCTCAACGCATAGGTGAGAAGTCCATTATCTGGAGCCAGAAATAGGCCATCTGGCGTAACCAGTAGAACGGCTAGACGTGACGTCCCCACCCAGGGTCAACCACGGCTACGTGTACAGTATCCTTAGGGAAGGAATGATACACAGAACCCAGCACAAATGGCCCCTGAGCCACGCCCTGTGGCTCAATGCAGTGAGAGACATCCACAATGACAGCCGCTGGGTTGAGTTGCAAAATGACACCTTTCATCTCTGCAACGTAGGAGTCAATGGTTCCAAAATCCGTGGTAAGGGTTATCAAGGCATTACCTTCAATATGCCCTCGCTATGCTATTGGACGTTAGAACAACCAGGAAGGTTGTATAGCACTGAATATGCCCAGTAACGTGAATACAATCGCCAGTACTATCGTGAACTGAAACAGATTTTTCTCAACGCCACGCCTAGTACGGAACGAGGCCTGACCCGAACCGAAGAAACCAGATCCCTGACCCCTAATCTGGATCAGGATGATGGCAATAAGTAAAATGGAAACCAAAATCTGAGCTGCCTGAAAAAATGAGTCCATTATTCACTTTCCTTCATATATACCACTGTATCAAGATTTTCCAGAAGAATTTTATTTATCATTGCAGGATTGGCCCTGCCCCTAGTCTCTCTCATGACCTGCCCCACCAGAAATTTAATGGCTGTTTCCTTGCCTCCAAGGAAATCTTGGACCGCTTGTGGGTTATCATGAATAACTCCTGCCACAGCCACGGCCAAAAGACCAGAGTCGCTTATCTGTGTTAGGCCCTGCTCCTCGGCTATTATCATAGCTCCCTTTCCAGACTTAAACATTTCTTCAAATACCGTTTTGGCCGCTGGCCCGTTAATTATCCCCGCTTCAATCAGATTCGTGAACTCAATCAAGCTTTGCGGAGTAATCTTTGAGTCCTCAAGTTCTACACCTGAGGCATTTAAAAGGCCGGTCATATCACCCAGCATCCAGTTGGCGATCGCCTTGGCTTTAGCAGCCACCCCATTGGATTCAATTTCACTGACATTGAGTCCATTTTCAAAAAAGTCCGCAGTAACCTTGGAGGCGGTGAGTTGGCTGGCGTCGTACAGTGGAAGACCGTACTGACTAACAAATCTATCACGTCTCGACCCTGGTAGCTCTGGCAAACGCTCCCTGACCTCATCCACCCACGCCCTGCTTATTGATAGGGGAGGCAGGTCAGGCTCAGGAAAGTAGCGGTAGTCGTGAGCGAACTCTTTGGTACGTTGCGAGACCGTAACTCCACGTTCCTCAACCCAGCCACGTGTCTCCTGCACCACTCTGCCCCCATCCTCAACAACCTTAATTTGCCTCTCCGCCTCATACTCAAGGGCCCGGTAGACAGCACGAAAGCTGTTCATATTCTTTACTTCAGCCCTCGTAAAGTATTCCGTACTACCAACGGGCCGTATACTGATGTTGGCATCACATCGGAAGCTACCATCCTCCATGTTACCTGTGGAAACACCAAGATACTGAAAAATGGCCCTCAGATTCATAAGGTATTGCCTGGCTTCCTCTGGAGAGCGCATGTCTGGTTCACTCACAGTCTCCATAAGCGCTATTCCTGCGCGGTTCACATCCACAAGACTGTAACCCTCTCCCTGAGCATCCTGAAGATGTTGAAGTTTAGCGACGTCTTCCTCCAGATGCACCCTGGTTATTCCAATGTTCTTCTGCTCTCCGTTTACATCTATGCTCAACCACCCTCCAACAGCGATTGGCCCGTCATATTGAGATATCTGGTATCCCTTCATGAGGTCTGGATAGGGATAATTCTTGCGATGGAACTGTGTGTTCTCGGATATCATGGAGTTCAGCGCAAGGCCAGTCATTATGACATACTCCACAGCACGCTGGTTCATTACCGGGAGAACACCAGGCATGGCAAGGCAAACGGGGCAAACAACCGTATTGGGAAATCCTTGTATGTAGTCGGCGGGGCAAGAACAAAACATCTTACTCTTGGTAAGGAGTTGTGCATGAACCTCTAGCCCTATAACAGTCTCGTATTTCTTTGCTTCCACCATAACCTAAAAACTTCCTCAACCTCTAGCACAGTAACAACCAGTATAGCAAAGCTAAAATAGTGTAGCAAGGAAAAATGCAACTGTTACTCATAAACCAGGTGCTTCCTAAACAAGGACTATTATATCTCGTCCCATGCACCCTGATTGCTCATCCTGTATAGACTGGAAGAAACCTCACGGATCGGCGTCCGAGCCCATCAGTATTGACGAGAGCAAAGGAACTATGGTGGCAGTAGGAATCTAGATGACGGTTGCATAACAAGTGTTTCACAGGGCCCACAGTCTATCAAAAGCACTGGAGCGGTCCAGCAAATCCAGCGGGAGACGTACGTTTGGCTGTTTACACATATCAAAAGTACAGACGAATTAGCCTTTTATCCAACTCCGCAACTTTACCAACAAGCCCTCGCCTCTCAAACTTGGAGGTTTCTGTTCAATTAATCTTCCCCTCCAACGCTTTTCGGGCCCTTGATTGGGCCATGCAAAAAAGAGAGCATACATCAGGATGAACATGATAAGTCCCAACCAAATAAATGGACCCAAGAATCCAGCGTCTACAACACTGACGAAAAGCGCGGACAATAGAAGGACAATGCCAATTGCCATGAAACGTCTAGCACTCAGGTAAACGCGGTTGTCAATACTCCTGCCAAAGCTTGCAAATGGAGATAAAAGAGAACTTCTGTTGGATTTCACAGGCTCCTTAATAGGAGTTGATTCTCCTACATCTTGGAGGATTTCCTCTATCTCGCGCTGGTATCGCTCAGGCATCACACCCCCTCCAGTGATGATGACATCATAGCCCCTTCTTGACACCAAGAAAAGTCCCACACAATGTCGAATGCAACACAAAAACAGAGTATGCGTGCTCAGGTATGTGGCTTTGCTCAAACCGAAAGGTTGCAGAGAAATGTAAAGATACCATAACTCTGAACATCCAAGTTGGGAAAGAAACCACAGTGACAATCAGGCTCACTATCGATGCACAGCACTAAACCACACGTGATAACTCTATTTACAGCTTACAGCCATATTTAACTGTCTAGTAATGAGCATGGGTCTGGCCAGTTTCTTTGGTCTATTAACTAGCAATAGTGTGTGGAATTTTTAGGATACAAACTCATTATCCTTGACACTAAAGTAGCCTGCACATATAATTCTTCCCTGTTGAGATCGGGTATTTAGCTCGGGAGATGATATGCGGTTTAATGTAGCCCAACTGTTGCAGGAAGGTGTGGGAGCACGTAGAAACTATTCTCTGGATGTGACCTTTGAGCCTTTACCAGAGACTGGCACTACACGGGCTAATGGGGAGATCACCCTCACTCACATGGACAATGCTGTTTGGGCAAGTGGACCCATAGAGACAAACGCCTTCGGCACTTGCGCTCGCTGCCTAAACATATCCGAGTACTCATTGCACTTCCGCTTAAATGAGGAGTACATACCAACAATGGATATCTACAGCGGCGCTCCAGTCAGCGACAATGTGATAGACGAGACAGGAGAGGGCACTTTCGCTCTGGAGGTCGACCACACGCTCGACCTCACCGAAGCGGTTAGGCAATACGCAATTGTAAATCTTCCTATGAACCCCCTGTGCAACAGTAACTGTGCAGGCCTGTGTTCCACCTGCGGAACAAACCTCAACGACAGCCACTGTGACTGCACTACACACACAGATTCCAGATGGAGTCCATTGCTAGACTTCCTCGTAACCAATACAAAAGAATAATTGGAGAAAATCCTATGGGAGCACTACCGAAGAAAAAACGAACAAGAGCACGGATAGGCAATCGACAGAGTGCATATCAGCTACAGGTTCCTCAACTAGGCACATGCCCTCACTGTCATAGCACAAGAAGGCCACATAGAGTATGCACAGTTTGTGGATACTACAATGGCCGTGAAGTGATAGCCCAGGAAACACCGGGGAATCAGGCAAGCGACAATTAATTCTCCCATCGTACACCTGTCATTGACAGAACTATCATCGTAAACGATTCAGGAGCCTATATTGAGCACTGTTTTCAATTCCGTTAATTCAACCTCCGCGCCTTCCAGAATTGCATTCCTGTTTCCAGGACAAGGCTCCCAGGCTGTGGGCATGGGTCTAGATCTTTATCAAAACTCCCCCGCGGCAAAGGCTGTCTTTGACCAGGTGGACGAAGCTCTGGGATTGTCCCTTTCCCGAATCTTTTTCGAAGGGTCAGAGGATGAGTTGAGGAAAACTATCAATGCTCAACCCAGCATACTAACGGTTAGTCTGGCATGTCTCAAAGCCATGGAAGAGGCGCTTGGACAAGATCGAATGCCCAAAGCAGACCTGATGGCAGGGCATAGCCTAGGAGAGTATACCGCCTTAGTGGCTGCCGATGTTCTGAGCATAACTGATGCTGTACGTCTAGTGAGAGAACGGGGTAGGCTGATGCAGTACGCTGCCGATCTAAGAGAAGGCAGCATGGCAGCAATAATGGGCATGGAAGACGCAGACCTAGAAAAAATCTGCCGGGAAACCAACACAGAGATATCAAATACGAACACCCCTGACCAGACGGTCATAAGTGGAGAAAAAAGTGCCGTAGAAAAAGCAATGGAACTGGCCAATGCTAGGGGAGCCAGAAGAACAGTTGCACTTGCAGTAGCCGGGGCCTTCCACTCCAGGCTCATGGAGCCTGCCCAGGAAGGACTCGCTAAGATTGTAAACTCCCTAACCTTCAGCGACCCCTCAGTTCCAATCGTAGCCAACTGCACTAGTCTACCCTTGAACACCGCAGAGGAGATCAAACAGGAGCTGATATCCGGACTCTGTACCTGCGTAAGGTGGAAAGACTCAGTGCAATACATGACCCAGGCAGGTATAACAACTTTCTACGAAATAGGGCCTGGCAAAGTGCTAAATGGCATGATCAAGCGCATCAATACAGATGCAGAAATAACCAACATCTACGACCAGGAGAGCATTCAACTCCTGACCGTTTAGAAACATCGATCGATCTCTAGGCGATATCTGGAGAGAAAGCCCTTTAACAAAAGAATAGTTTCAGATGGGAGTTGACAAGGAGATGGTTGACGATAACTTCGCTGTTGGTAGACGCAAGGCAAGGACCGTGGCTTTACAGGTCTTATATGAGGTAGACAGCGTAAATCACACATCAGACCAGGTAAGTGGTCGTTATTTTAGGAGAGGGCGGCTTTCCAAAGAGGCAATTGCCTTTGCACGCGGCTTGGTAGACGGTGTGCTGGCCAACACGTCTACAGTTGACCGGACAATCTCCACATTCGCTCCATCTTGGCCAATATCTCAACTACCGATAGTAGACCGTAACCTACTGAGAGTGGCCATATACGAGCTGACAATAGAGAAAATGTCCCCGCCCAAGGTGGTCATCAATGAGACTGTGGAGTTGGCCAAGCTCTACGGCAGCGATAATTCGTTCAAATTCATCAATGGAGTCTTAGGTTCCGTGATTGAAACAGAAAAACTTTCGGTTTCGTAATAAATAGATATATCAAAAATAACAGGAGGTTTCGTGTGGCAACAGTTCTAGAGCGCGTACAAAAGATTGTAGCAGAGAGACTTGGAGTAGAAGAGTCTACAGTGTTACCAGAGGCGTCCTTTACCGAAAACTTAAATGCCGACTCTCTGGACTTAGTGGACCTAATTTTGGCCTTTCAAGACGAGTTCAGCACCGACAACAACCCAATAGAGATTTCCGACGAGGACGCTGAGACCCTATTGAAGGTACAGGATGCCATTACATATCTCACAGGCAAGGGTGTCAAGGACAGCTAATACTCTCGGTATGTAACATTCAACACAACCGTCCTAGCATTCTGAATAGCTTAGGGCGGTTGTGCTATCTCAACTGTTTTCCGCTATGGTAAGTTTATACGTAGCAAAACTGAGCGGAATTCACTTTCCCGCTTAACTAAAGCTCGCTGACAGCCTCAAGCAGTTCTTTTGCTTTCACCACCACCTCTTCCAAGGCCACCAGTTGAGCATCATTCTCATAACGTAACTTAACCTCAGCGCTGCCATGATTCAAATTACGTGGACTTGCCACTATACGAATAGGAAATCCAAGAAGATCGGCGTCGTTGAATTTCACGCCAGCCGTCTCCGGACGATCATCATACAACACTTCCAGTCCAGCCTCTTGCAGACGCTGATACAAATCTTCCGCGGCCATAACCACATCCTGGTTATCCACATTCAGTGCTATCAGATGCACCTGGTACGGAGATATAGCCGTTGGAAAGGCGATGCCTTTTTCATCATTATTTTGCTCTATGGCAGCAGCAAGCAACCGTCCCACGCCTATGCCATAGCTACCCATTACTACTGCCTGCTGCACCCCGTCCTGATCAAGGAAACTGGCCTCAAGACTCTCACTAAAGACTGTCCCCAACTTGAACACATGGCCCACCTCAATGCCACGTTTGGCCTCCAGAGGAGTACCGCAACGACGACAGCCATGACCAGCCTGAGCAAGCGCAATGTCAGCGATCACGTCCGGCTCAAAGTCGCGTGGATAGTTGGCGTTGAGCATATGATAATCTGTCCGATTGGCCCCAACGACGAAATTGGCACCCAATCCTATGGAGTCATCTGCAACGCTCTTGACACCTTTAAGCCCAATTGCAGAGGCAAAACCAGCCACTAGGCCGGCTCTTTTCACTTCTTCATCCGTGGCCAAACGCATATCCTTACATCGAAGGAGATGCTTGAGTTTGATCTCGTTCACGTCCAAATCACCCCGTATAGTGACGAAAACCATCTCACCATCAGATTCATAAAAAACGGCCTTCAAAGTCTTGCTTCGCAGAATATCAAGATGCTCAGTCAAGTCATCGATTGTCTTGACTCTAGGGGTATGCACCTCGCTCAATGCGAGTGGAGTTTCTTCGCCATTGGTAGGTTTCACACTCTCAGCCCGCTCGGCGTTTGCGGCATAGCCACAGTCTGGGCATAGAATCAACACATCTTCGCCGCTCTCCGCAGGTAGAATGAACTCGTGGGATTCCTTGCCTCCGATTGCTCCGCTATCGGCTTCCGCCTGCACTGCAGGGAGCCCACAACGACGGTAGATATTCTTGTAAGCCTGCACCATGGCATCGTAGCTACAGTCCAGTCCCTCGGCATCAACATCGAAGCTATATGCGTCCTTCATGTCGAATTCCCGCACCCTCAGCAGTCCGCCCCTCGGCCTAGCCTCATCACGGAACTTGGTCTGAATCTGATATAGAATCTGTGGCAGGTCACGATAGCTGTAAACATTGGCCTTAACCATAAGAGTGAATACCTCTTCATGGGTTGGTGCAATAACCAATGGCCTGTCCTTGCGGTCTTTCAGAGTAAACATAATCTGGCCCATAGCCTCTGCCCGTCCAGATGCCTCCCACACTTCCATGGGATGTAGCGCTGGCATCCTCACTTCCTGGCCACCAACGGCGTCCATTTCCTGCCGAATGATATTCTCTATCTTACGCATGGAACGCCACGCCAAGGGAAGATAGCTGTAAACACCAGATGCCACCTGTCGGATCATCCCGGACTTCAACAGCAGGCGGTGACTGACTGTATCCGCCTCGGCGGGTTCCTCCCGCAGGGTTTTACCGAAAGAACTGGTCATACGCATGGAAGTAATTCTCTCCTACCAAGACATTTCGTGAGTGAATATTACCAGAAAGAGGGCAATGAGAGAAATGCCAAAGCTTCCAGAAGATTGCATCCAAAATTCTGGAAGCAGCGAGAATAGTAATCCATATTATGTGCTGAAAGGAATCCCTCACACCAGAACAAACCTTACTGGCGCAATATCAACGTAAAAACCTAGCGGCGGAACATTCCCTTAATGTTATCAACAAATGACTTGGACTTGAAGCGACGCAACATATCTGCCCACTCAATCTCGGCGTTTGAGGATCGTTTCAGATCTTTAACACGTTGCTTCATTATCTCCAGCACACGCTTCTCCTCACCGCTGTCCAGCCAGAACCCGTGCTCGTTGGGGCAGAAATCCAGTTCAAGGTCATACGCCCGATAATGAAACATTTGCATCCCACTCTCACAGGTAGGACAGTGAAGATCTCCCTGATATGAACGGAACATGACCAAGCCCTTCATATCATCGTCGTCCATCTCCTTGTCCTCAAACTGGTCAAGTTCATGATATTCCATCCACATACCTTTGCAGCTTGAGCACCGATCTATTTCAATCCCTTTATACTTCTCAACAAACATGGTCGCATGACATCTGGGACAGTTCATCTGATCACCTTTTAAATACCGTCGTTCTTATACTGACTAATCTGGTCGATAGATGGCAGGTTAAAGCCCGAAGAACTGAATGTCAATTAACCCTATATTACGCATAATTCCTGTATTCCGATTTAACCAACTTTGCAATACTACATCAAACTATCCTGGTATAATGTCGAACGTGTCTCTAACGCCTAGCGATTGACTAAGGTTACACGCTCACCCTTTCAGGAACTCTGTTACCTTTGCCAGGTCGCAATATTGATTAAAAGCATACATATTAACTATCAGCATATCGGGAGGTAAATTGAAGTATCGCAACTTGGGAAAAACCGACATGGAAGTCTCAGAAGTAGGGTTCGGAGTATGGACAGTGAGTACTGGATGGTGGGGCAAGATAGAAGAAAAAGACGGCATCACTCTTCTCCAGCAAGCCATGGACCTGGGTGTTAATTTTTTCGACACTGGAGACACCTACGGATTGGGATATGGCGAAGAGATACTTGCCAAAGCTCTTGGTAAGAAACGCAGCGAAGTTTTCATAGGAACAAAGTTTGGATATGACTTCTACAACAACGTCGAGAGAGATGGCCACGTGGAACGGCCACAAGACTTCTCTCCAAAATTCGTCAGATATGCCTGCGAACAAAGTCTGCGTCGCTTGAATACTGACCACATAGATCTTTACCAGCTCCATAACCCACGACTAGAAACCATAGAGAGTGACGAACTGTTCGAAACACTGGAGGCACTGGTTCAGGAAGGAAAAATCCGTTACTACGGATCCGCCCTTGGACCTGACATCGGCTGGTTTGAGGAGGGCAAGGCATCAATGAAAGATAGAAAAGTGCCTACACTCCAAATAATCTACAGCATCCTAGAACAGAACCCGGCCAATAAGTTCTTCCCCATAGCCGAGGAAGAAGGTACAGGGCTGCTATCACGAGTTCCTCACGCATCAGGTATGCTCGACGGCACATATGATAAATACACCGTTTTCGCTCCCTCTGACCATCGCAGTCACAGAAGACAGATCTGGCTGGAGACAAGCCTCAAGAAAATGGAACGCCTGGATTTCCTGACAAAAGAGACAGACGCAACTATAGGCCAAATAGCCATACAGTTCGCTCTATCACGCTCATCAATAGCCAGTATACTCCCCAACATCACAAACGAGAGGCAGTTGAGAGAGTTCGTCTTTGCCACAGAAACCCCAAGCCTGAGAGCGGAAGTACTAGAACAGATAGACGACCTGTACAGCCACAACTTCTATTTGGAAGAAACGCCAGAGAAATTTGCAACCTCTAAAGATTAATAAGAATCAAGCTATCACGTTGTACTGACACAGTACCAGTACAACGTGATAGTAGAAAAGTCACTTACTGCGAAGCCGGCTCTGCCCTTCTTACTACCGACCTCTTCGACTTCACCTTGTGCATTTCCAGCTCCAAAAGCTCAAAATCACTCTTGGGTAAGATGTGAAGATTACCCTGAAAAGCCAACGGCCAGTATTCCGGGGGCCACTTGCGAACATATTCCATCCTTGGCCCTATCTCTCTGGCATCCAGAAACTGCTCGTCTTCAAGGATTACTTCTGCCTGGATATTCACTCTCCATGGAAAATCGTCTTCTCTACCATCGCTCTTCCAAATTATTTCGTGATTTTCAGTACAATCGGAAGTTACTGTCGCTGTTGCTCCAAACCCTTGAACTCCCATGACGTAGTACAGCAATCTGTCTCCGGGCTCCATTCGCTGTGCCTTGCGGCGCTGACGCGACATCATACCCTGTATGGTAAATTTTAAATCGCGGGTGATGTGAAAGTTCTCCAGGGAGCTAGCCACCATCCAATAAGTCTTTCCTCTCGCCACTGCCTCAGTTCCCCTTTCATCAGGTTATCAGGAAATCATTAGCAATCTCCAGATATCCTTCATTGTAACACGCTGTAACTCTGCAATTTCCATCGGGAACTGACGCAAAAATTAGTAGGCCTGAGGATAGAGGTCAAGAAATCAGATCCTATTACGGATGACGCCGACCACTTTCCCATGTACCTCTAAGTTCTCTGCATTCACGTATATGGGTTTCATGGTGGAGTTTGCCGGTTGCAGCCTTATAAAGTTTCCTTCCCTGTACAACCGCTTGAGTGTCGCTTCTTTCTCTATCTGGAGCCACGCAACCACCATATCGCCGTCCTGAACAGAGTCAACTGGCTGAACAATCACCACATCGCCATCGTCTACAAGTGCATCTATCATAGATGTACCCTTCACCCGCAAAGCATAGGCGCCATTTTTGACTTTGCCAAGAAATCCTGGGGGAAGGTCAATGACATCCATTGGTTCCTCTGCTCCCAAGAAATCCTGTGTTGGAACAGGCACTGGTTCACCGGCGGCAATGTAACCCAGCACAGATATTCTTATGCCTGTAGAATCGTCTCTACTGGCGCCCAAAACCTCAATACCTCTAGACACTTCACGGTCCCTGCGTATATATCCCTCACGTTCAAGGATATGCATGTTGTAATCCACCACAGAGGTGGAGCTTATATTACAGGCCTGCTGGATATCCCGAATGGTAGGAGGATAGCTCCGTTCCTCATCAAAATTCCGAATGAAGTCCAGAATTTGCTGTTGCCTTGCATTAAGCCCTTTTCTTGCCAAGAAACTGCTCCTTTGTGAACGTATGTTCTATGTAAAAGTATCACAGGCACATACACGTGTCAATGCTAGCAGCGAAGCATGCCCTACGCCCACCCATATAGCGTTGCTGATTTGGCATCCCTCCAACCTGCGGGGTTGAAAAGAGCTTGCCACCATATCTATAATCATCTGATAGCCTCTAAGGAAAGCAAGCAACATTATGAATAGCCGTAACATTCAAAACCTAGAAACGTATCAGTCACTTGAAAGTGTGGTCGCACGTCTGCTTGGCCCAGACGGCTGCCCGTGGGACAGAGAACAGACACACCAATCGCTCAAGCGGAACCTCCTGGAGGAATGCTACGAACTTATGGAAGCCATCGACAGCGGCGACCAGAAGCACATAGCCGAAGAACTTGGGGATATCCTGTTACAGGTAGCTTTTCATATACAGCTCGCACATGAGAATGGTAGCTTCGGCCCCCAGGAAGTATTCACAGGCATCAACGAGAAACTCATACGCAGACACCCTCACATTTTCGGCGATGCAAAAGCCAACACTGCTGAGGAAGTAAAAGCCAACTGGGAGGATATCAAGCAAAAGGAACGTGGCGACTCCTCACGTTTGTCCAGCATTCCAAGTGACTTGCCCGCCCTTGCCTATGCTCAACTGCTTCAGGACAGAGCCTCTCTGGCAGGTTTCGATTGGGAACGACCAGATGGAGCATTGCAAAAAATCGAAGAGGAAATCCGAGAACTTGAGGAGGCCGAGAGCCAAGATGAGAAAGAGTCCGAGTTTGGAGACATCCTCTTTTCCATGGTAAACACCGGCAGGTGGATGAGCATACAGGTTGAAGAGTCGCTACGCCACAGCAATCAGCGTTTCTCACGACGTTTCAAAGACATGGAGGATATATGCAAGGAACGTAATGTAGATTTTACCGGCCTATCACTGAATGAGAAGGAGACGCTGTGGCAGGAGGCTAAAAAAAGAGTCGGATAGTACTCTACATACTCATGTTACATAGTAATCCAACCGTTTCAAGGATTTATCCCACACCACAAACCAAATACTGATGCAGGACACGACCTGCCAAGATGACAAAGAAAGGTGAAAACTATGCAGTTCAATATCGCACTCCTACCAGGTGACGGCGTAGGCCCCGAGGTCATTGCAGAGGGCGTAAAGACCCTCAAACGCATCGAGAAGCTCACAGACGCCACTTTCAATCTGGAACAGGAACTCGTTGGCGGTATCGCCATAGATGAAGTTGGAAACCCCCTGCCCAAAGCAGCACTTGACCTGGCCCAAAAAAGCGATGCTATTTTGTTCGGTGCCGTAGGTGGGCCGAAATGGGACAACCCGCTGGCAACACATCGCCCGGAGGATGCCATACTTGGCCTGCGCAAAGCTCTGGGCTTGTTCGCCAATATACGCCCGGTCAAGGTATTCCAGTCCCTTCTAAACTCTAGCTCCCTAAAACCCTCAGTCATAGATGGAGTGGACATACTCATGATCCGCGAGCTTACGGGAGGACTCTACTTCGCCAAGCCCAAAAAACGATGGCAAACCTCAAGAGGCAGAAGAGCGGTTGATACCCTACGTTACACTGAGAGCGAGATAGAGCGCGTACTGCGAGTTGGTTTTGAACTGGCCCGTGGACGACGCAAGAAACTCACATCAGTAGACAAGGCAAATGTCCTTGAAAGCTCCCGCCTGTGGCGAGAGATAGCTATTGAACTATCCAGCCAGTATCCTGACGTAGAACTGGAGCATATGCTGGTGGACTCCTGTGCGATGGCCCTTGTTAGAACTCCAACCCGCTTTGACGTCCTAGTAGCCGAAAACATGTTTGGCGATATCCTCACTGATGAAGCAGCTATTCTTGCAGGCTCACTGGGTATGTTACCATCTTCCAGCTTGGCAGGTATGCCGCGAGAGGATAACCGCAGCCGGCGACGCTCGATTGGCCTCTATGAACCCATACACGGCAGCGCACCTGACATCGCCGGACAGGGCAAGGCTAACCCCATTGCTACCATACTTAGCGTAGCACTTATGCTCCGATACTCCCTTGGGCTTTCCCAGGCGGCTTCAGCAATAGAAACAGCTGTTGACCAGGTGTTGAACCAGGGCTACCGGACACCGGACATTGCAGAGTCAGGAACCACTAACGTGCTGACCACAAGCGAAATGGGTCAGCACATAGTTGATGCCGTAACCATGTAGTCAGCACACCATGCAGACCGGTACGGCTTCTCCGCCAACGGCAATTGTATAATAACAGGTGCAATGTAGCAGGATTTCCGAGGAAACGTACCCTGCTTATCTATTGGCGAGATTGAGCCGGCAACAATAGCAACGACAGTATCGAGGCTTATCTATTGTTGTCGGCTCTTCTTTGGAATCATTGCCGCCCAGCCCATTGAACCAGCGCCTCCCGGAACTCCTAGTCTTCGTCATCATGATGGCAAATCCGAAATATTATCCATTCCCATATATAAGCAATGTTATCCGTCACATAGAATTCGGACAATACCATTCTTGGAGCCAGAAAAGACAGCTAATCGCATCTGTCTCCAAATAAATTGACTAATAAATATGCCTCTGCTATCGTGCAGAATATGGAATTCCGACTTTTGATAGCTATTTTCTCGGCGATTCTTCTATGCGTCGCTGCCGCGATTCAGGATTACTTCTTCGGTGACCTTTTCTTGGCCAGAGCGATTCAGGAAATCGATCTATCACCATGGGAAGAGCTAATGGAAACGATTTCGACAATCGGAAAGGCACTGCCAATGGCAGTCTTGGGAGTGTCCTGCTTCGCTTGGTTCCTGTGGAAGAGGCAAAAAGCGGAGTACATGGTCTTGGGCGCTGCCTTGCTCAGTCTATCCGTAAACCCAATATTGAAGATTCTTGTGGACAGGCCGCGTCCAACCGAGGATTTGGTGACTATCTGGATGGAATCAGGAGATTTAGCTTTTCCTAGCGGACATGCCTATACCGCCATGGTAATGTTCGGCCTGCTTTACTACCTGACCCCCACCGTTGTCTCGTGGAAAAGGTCAATACCTTTTCTACGTATTACGTTCCTCTCAATGATTGTCCTCATGGGAGTCTCAAGGGTATACCTTGGTGCTCACTGGCCCAGCGACGTCCTCGGTGGGTTCCTAGTTGGTGGAATAATTCTGGCTTTCCTGATTCACTTCCACCAACAGTACACTCCTCAGATGAAATCATAACAAGCTAACTAACATCAGTTCAGGAACGCACGCACAATATCATCAAGCTAGTTTAGGCTCGCTACTTATGCTTTCCGTGGAATTCAGTAACCCAACTTTGTTCGTTGTTATCGAGCGGTTTGCCTTACGAAAAAATCTACGTGGTATCTGTCGTGACAATTGAGTTAATCGGAGGGCTGTTGGCGTGGAGTACCCTGTAAGACAGATCTAAGCGTCACCCTCTTACTTCACAGCCTCATCACTAGCGTATTTTTTTATAGCGTCTTCCAGGGTAGTCCACGCCAACAACGCACACTTCACCCTGATTGGAAACTTCTTAACCCCTGCCAGAGCTTCCACCTCTCCCAAATGGTCCACACTGTCATCCAGCGAGCTTCTTCCATACATCATATCCCTGAAATGTAAATAGAGGGCTTCGGATTCATTCAAAGTCTTGCCCTTTATTGCATCGGTGAGAATGGAAGCGGACGCTTGGCTTATAGAGCAACCGATTCCCTTGAAGCTCACGGCAGTCACAATGCCATCAGTGAGTTTGACATGAATAGCCACTTCATCACCACAGAACGGATTCACACCTTCGGCTTCAAGATCTGATTCAGCTAATTTCTCCTGATTCCGAGGACTGCGATAGTGATCTAATATGATCTCCTGATAGAGATCGTCCACATCTGCAAAGTCGGATGATTGAGTACTCATGATTAATCGTATAACCCAGTAGTGCTATTTAGCCATTTCTCAAAACGATACAACTCATACGAGTTAGTTAGTATTGTATCACGTGATATACGGCTTCGATTTTAGTCACACTGCTCACGCTTTAGTAAAATATCTCAAGGTAGCCTTGAGAGTATCCACCAGCATGTCAACCTCTTCCTCTGTATTATATATGTAGAAGCTAGCCCTCGCCGTGGCTGGCACGGAAAGCCTATTCATCAATGGCATAGCACAGTGATGTCCCGTCCTGATGGCTATGCCCTTCCGATCCAGCATTGTACCGACATCGTGTGGATGAACATCACCAGCATAGAAAGAGATAATTCCTCCCCTGTAATTCATATCTCTAGGGCCGAAAACCTTTACTTCCTCCAACTCTTGAAAAGCGTTGAGAGCGTACTCCGTGATGGAGATTTCGTGCTCTCGTACGTTATCCATGCCTATAGACTCTAAGTAGTCTATAGCCACTCCAAAGGCAATCGTGTCTGCAATGTTGGGTGTACCGGCCTCAAAGCGCAGTGGCAAGTCGTTCCAGGTAGCGTGGTCATCCCAGACCTGCCTTACCATCTCTCCGCCGCGCAGGAATGGCTCCATACCTTCCAATATCTCCTGCTTCACATACAGTGCTCCTATGCCGGTTGGAGCCAGCATCTTGTGACCTGAAAAAGCCATGAAGTCACAGTCCAAGTCTTTCACGTCCACCTTAAGATGTGGCACGCTCTGTGCACCGTCTATCAGAATCCTTGCTCCAACCCGATGAGCCGCCTCGCCCAGCTCCTTCACTGGGTTAATACTGCCGAGGACGTTGGACATGTGGTTAAGAGCTACAAGCTTGGTCCGGGATGTCAAAAGTTTGTCCAAATCAGAGAGGTCAAGGGAGTGATCAGCGGTGAGAGGAATAAACTTGAGCGTTGCCCCTTTATCCTGGACCACTTTCTGCCACGGAACCAGGTTACTGTGATGCTCCATATGAGTGGTCAGAATTTCGTCTCCCGGCCCAACGTTATTCTGCGCCCAGCTCTGTGCCACCAAGTTAATGGCCTCAGTGGTGTTTCTCAGCAGTATCAACTCTTCTGGGCTTGGACTACCTATGAAGTTCGCGCATTTCCGACGTGCTTCTTCATATCGATCCGTTGCCTCCATGCTCAGGGAGTGCACTCCTCTATGTATATTGGAGTTGTACCCTTCATAATATTCCGTCAATGCCCTTATGACGGAGTTGGGCTTCTGGGATGTAGCGGCATTATCTAAATATATTAGTGGGTTACCATATACTTGGCGGGATAATATCGGGAAGTCTTTACGAATTGCGTTTACATCTATCATCAATGCCCCTCTCTCTTAAAGGGAGTTACTACACCTATGATAGGAAAGATAACTCGGAATGACACTAGCGGTCCACCCATTCCTGAATCTTGAACTGTACCAAGTCATCTATCTGACTGCGCAATGACTCGTTCGCTATGCTCTGGATAACATCGCTTACAAAGGCTTTAGTCAGGAGACCGCGGGCAGTCTTCTCGTCTATTCCACGACTCCTCATATAGAACACCGCTTTCTCGTCCATCTTCCCGCATGCTGCTCCGTGACCGCACTTCACGTCGTCACAGTAGACCCAGAAAGCAGGTTTGGTGTCTGCCTCTGCCTGGTCAGACAGAAGCAAGTTCTTGTCAACCTGATTGGCATCTACCTTCACCGCACCCTCACGCACTATTATGCTGCCATGAAACACAGACCGCGATTTGCCATCAAGAATGCCCTTGTAAAGCTCACGGCTGGTGGTATATGGCTTAGCATGATCAATAATCACCTGGTTGTCCACATGTTGTGTTCCATTCACCAAATAGAGGCCGTTGAGCACACATGAGCTGCCTTCGTCCTCTGTCAACACGTGCAGGTTGTTCCTTACCAGTTTGCCGCCCATGTCTATGTTGATGGAAGAGAAGTAGCTGTCGCGTCCCAGGGACACATCCGTGTTTGTTATATGAAAGGCATTGTCGCTCTGCTGCTGTACCTTGTAGTATTCGACCCTTGATCCGTCTCCAACAACAACTTCCGTAACTCCGTTGCTGAAATATCGCCCATTCGGAACTCCGACATATCCGTCTATAACAGTAGCTTTACTGTTCTTGCCAACCACTATGAGAACACGTGGATGAGAGACTGGCTCTTCCTCATCCTTCGACGTGGAAAGAAACAGCAATCGTATGGGTTCCTCCACAAGAATGCCATCCGGGATATGAATAAATGCCCCATCGTGAATAAAGGCGGTGTTAAGTGCCGTAAACGCGTTAGCTTCGTAGTCAGCATAATGGGCCAGATATTGCTGAACCAATTCCGGCACAGACCGTATGGCTTCGGTCAGGTTCAAAACCATCACTCCAGATGGTAGGGATGACACTGATGAGAGATCCTCAACGTAACTCCCGTTCACAAAAACCATTTGACTCCAACTTTTCTCTCCTAAGCTGAAACTCTCCACGTTTTTGGCATTGACCAATGACTGCACATCAGAACCAAATGACTGGAACTTGACCTTGGCGACGGGCCCTATGTCTGTATATTTCCACTCTTCGTTGCCACGGCGAGCGGTTGGAAAACCGAGGTTCTGGAATTTGGACATGGCAGCCTTACGCAAATCACGCGCCCATGAAGGATCACTGCCATAAACATTTTTTTCAAGGGATTCAAGATCTTCCAAATATGCGGATTCTTGTGTTGTACGGCGTTCTGTCATAACCCTAATATCCTTCAAAGGGAGGACTGGAGAGACTCATCTAAGTTCTCCAAGTGATCATAGCCTTGAGACTCTATCTCACTAGCCAAATCTTTACCGCCAGACTTCACAATGCGCCCGTGCATGAATATGTGCACCTTATCCGGTACAATGTAATTCAATATTCTTTGGTAGTGAGTTACCAAAATAACGGATTTTTCCGGGCTCCTAAGATAGTTGATACCCTCAGCCACTATCCTCAAGGCATCCACGTCAAGGCCAGAATCTGGCTCATCCAGAATCGACAACTTGGGATCGAAAATTGCCATCTGTAAAATCTCGTTACGTTTCTTCTCTCCGCCTGAGAACCCTTCATTAACGGAGCGTTTGGTAAGATTACGATCCATTTCCACAATGCCAACTTTTTCGTTCAGGAACTTATCAAATTTCAAGACATCCATCTCAGCAAGTCCATTGCTTTTCTGGATCGAGTTGAACCCAGCTCTCATGAAGTGGTCCAATCGCACTCCCGGCACCTCTGTGGGATGCTGAAAACATAGGAATAGTCCTGCCCTAGCACGGTTTTCAGGAAGCATAGACAGAAGGTCTTTCCCTTCGAAAAGTATCTGCCCTGAAGTGGCCGTGTACGACGGATTGCCAGACAGCACATTGGCTAGTGTACTTTTGCCGGAACCATTTGGACCCATGATGGCGTGAACCTCTCCTGGATTTACCAGAAGATTCACTCCTTTCAATATCTCAACTCCTCCAATGGAGGCGTGTAAGTCTTTTATTTCAAGCATCTATTCCCCCTTTAGCCCACAGTCCCTTCAAGATTCATCTCTAGGAGACGAGTGGCCTCCACTGCAAATTCCAGTGGCAACTGCTTAAACACATCTTTGCAAAAACCGTTAATGATGAGTGCATGCGCATCTTCCATAGATATGCCTCGCTGATTACAGTAAAAGAGCTGATCTTCACTCACCTTGGATGTAAATGCCTCGTGCTCTAGTTGCGACGTATTATTACGCACCTCTACGTAAGGTGTGGTGTGTGCTCCACACTGATCACCCAGCAGCAATGAATCACACTGTGTGAAGTTCCACGAGTTGGTAGCTTTGGGCATGATTCTCACTAACCCACGATAGGTATTTTGGGCGTGCCCAGCAGAGATCCCCTTGGCAATAATGGTGCTGCGGGTGTTCTTGCCAAGGTGAGTCATCTTGGTCCCAGTATCGGCCTGTTGATACCCCTTAGTAAGAGCCACGGAGTAGAACTCACCTATTGAGTTGTCGCCCTGCAGAATAACGCTCGGGTATTTCCATGTAATGGCCGAGCCGGTCTCCACCTGTGTCCAAGAAATCTTGGAATTTTTGCCCGCACACTTGCCACGTTTGGTGACAAAGTTGTAAATGCCGCCCTTTCCATTCTCATCGCCAGGGTACCAGTTCTGAATGGTGGAGTACTTAATCTCCGCGTTATCAGCCGTAATCAACTCCACGACGGCAGCATGAAGTTGGTTCTCATCACGCATTGGCGCACTGCACCCCTCAAGGTAGCTTACATAGCTGCCTTCATCGGCAACGATTAGAGTACGCTCAAACTGCCCTGTGCCCAGGGAATTGATGCGGAAATATGTGGTTAGTTCCATAGGGCAACGGACACCCTTTGGTATATAGCAGAAGGAACCATCCGAGAAGGTTGCAGCATTAAGAGCAGCGTAAAAATTATCGGTGTGAGGAACCACAGAGCCAAGATATTTCTTTATCAAGTCTGGGTGATTCTGAATGGCCTCCGACATGGAGCAAAAGATAATGCCTTGTTTAGCCAATTCCGTCTTGAAAGTTGTAGCTATTGAGACACTATCAAATACGGCATCCACAGCTACGCCAGCCAGTAGTTTCTGCTCATCCAGGGAAATCCCCAGCTTCGCATAAGTCTTCAGAATCTCCGGATCCACCTCGTCCAAGCTGCCAAGCGTTTCCTTAACTTTGGGAGCTGAATAGTAGATGATGTCCTGAAAGTTTATGGGCTTATGCTGAATATTAGCCCATTCAGGCAGTTGATCCTTCTCCACCAAGGACATGAAATAATGGTACGCCTTCATACGCCATTCCAGCATCCATTCTGGCTCGTTCTTTTTGGCTGAGATAAACCTTATGGTATCTTCATTTAAACCTGGAGGAGCGAATTCCTCTTCAATATCAGTAACAAATCCGTATTTATATTCCTGCTCTGCCGCATCTTTAACAATTTGATTAGAAGAGGCCATAATAAATATACTCCATGCAATCCAAATACCATATATAGAGTAATCTCCATGTAAGATATCAGATATAAAAACACAATCATTTAGAATGCCAGCTGGAAAATACTGTGGCACAGCGCCGTTCATTCTATTACATTCCGATATATAAATTAACATACTATCTGGAAAATGCAAGCCAATCGAGCGCATACAAGCACATCTACAGCACAAAATATATCCCACGTACAGAATGCAAGAAATCCAAAGCTTATGGAGTTCGCCATTCTAAATGGATTACGTCACGAATTCCATTGACTTGTCGAAGACACAATGATATTGTTCATCAAATATAATAATGTAATAACCAGAGGTAATCAGTGGAAATTCCTCATATAAAAGAACTCCGAAGAGCTTACGGCTTCGATGAAGTAGCTATCGTCCCTGGGGACGTGACTATCAACCCAGATCAATCCAACATAGATTTCAGCTTGGGAGGATTTAATTTCTCCATTCCCTTTCTAGCCTCATCACTTGATGCTGTATCTTCTCCAAAATTCGCCATATGTATTGGCAAAATTGGAGGTCTGGCTGTCCTGAACTTGGAGGGTATCTATACCAAGTTCGACGACCCAGAAGCCGTAATTCAGAACATCGCTGAAGTACCGCAGGAACAGGCAACTCCTCTGCTTCAAAAAATGTATGCATCCCCTATGAAGGACAACCTAATAGGCGAGAGAGTAAAAGAAATCAAACAAGCAGGAGTAACCTGCGCCGTATCAGTAACCCCGGCCAATGCCAAGCGGCTGGCCCCAATTGCCATTGAAGCCGGAGCAGACATACTGTTCATCCAATCCACAGTAACCACGGCCCGTCACCTCTCTAAGAGCTCGGAGGGTCTGGATCTGTCTGATATATGCAAGCAGATCCGTGTTCCTGTTGTGGTTGGAAACACAGTTACCTATAGCGCAACCATAGAACTTATGGAAACAGGTGTACAGGGAGTTCTGGTTGGAGTCGGGCCAGGAGCGATCTGCACCACTCGAGAGGTGGAGGGAATAGGTATTCCACAAGTTACAGCTACACTTGACTGCACAGCGGCCCGTGAAGAGTACTTCCACCGCACTGGCAGATATGTCCCAATAATTACCGACGGGGGAATGCGCACTGGTGGCGACATTTGCAAAGCAATCGCTAGCGGTGCAGATGCCGTAATGCTTGGCACAACCTTTGCGCAAGCAGAGGAAGCTCCTGGCATGGGCTACAACTGGGGAATGGCCAGCTTCCACCCTGCCTTGCCTAGAGGCACAAGAATAAATGTAGGTTCCAAAGGCCCTCTGGAACAGATACTCTTTGGCCCTACTTCCATGACAGACGGCACCCAGAACCTGGCAGGAGCCTTGAAGGCATCTATGGGTATGTGTGGTGCATTCACCATAGCCGATATGCAACAGGCAGACCTAGTCATTGCCCCTTCCATTAAAACAGAGGGCAAATACTTCCAGCTTGGTGGACACCGGTAATAAACCAAGCCCATCCACTCTTTAGAAACTAAACTCCTCCACCGACCAAGGCAGCGGACTATTTGCAACCCATGCGGTTTTTCTAGCGGTTTATGCCAGTTGCTACCAGAACCAACCTTTTGTTCCTTAATCAAGTTCTTCATTTTGATTCCACATTCCTTCTGCTATACTCTATCCTGCTATCATTATGCGCACGATTGGACACCACGATGAAAGACAAAAATCTCCTATCCATTGCAGACCTCACTTCTCAGGAAATCTTGGGCCTTATAGAAAGATCCGCCGGATTCAAACAGAAACCCGTCACCACTACTCTGGAAGGGAAATCCGTGGCTCTTCTCTTCGAAAAACCCTCGCTGAGAACAAAGATGAGCTTCGACGTAGCTGTACACCAGCTAGGAGGCCATCCCGTTTACCTCAGCAGAGATGAGGTAGGGCTGGGAGTCAGAGAGCCTACTGCAGATATAGCCAGGGTTATGTCACGCTATGTCAGCGCATTGGTGGTGCGTACATTTGCCCAGGATACTCTTGAGACCCTAGCCCACTATGCCTCCGTACCTGTCATAAACGCACTGTCAGATGAAGAACATCCCTGCCAGGCCCTTGCAGACCTGCTCACAATCTATGAGAAGAAGGGCAGCTTTGAGGACCTCAAAATTGCATACATTGGTGATGGCAACAACGTGGCCGCCAGTCTGGCCCTTGCCGCCGTCAGCGTTGGAGCCCATTTCGCCATTGCCTCTCCACCGGGATATCACATAAGCGCCTCAGTTATGGAGAAAGTACTAACAAGAGCACATGATAACGGAAGTAACATAACTCTCTCAGAGAACCCCCGTGAAGTTGCCACAAATGCGGACGTTATATACACCGATGTCTGGATAAGCATGGGCCAGGAAGAGGAAACAGAACGCAGGCGCATGGCGTTTGAATCCTATCAAGTGGACATCGAGCTGCTGGCTCAAGCCAAGCCAGGTGCCTTGTTTATGCACCCACTACCGGCTCACCCAGGTGAGGAAATCGCTCACGGCCTGCTTGACCATCCTAAGTCAGTAGTATTCGATCAGGCTGAAAACCGTCTCCACATCCAGAAAGCAATACTCGCCCAAATACTGGGCTAGAACAAGGAAGACATGACCAAACCTCTAGTAGCAATTGTGGGACGACCAAACGTGGGCAAATCCACCCTCTTCAACAGGTTAATAGGGCACCCTCTAGCCATCGTCTCCAATGTACCAGGCACCACAAGAGACAGGGTTACCGCTACCATTCCGTGGAGAGACCAATCCATGATACTTGTAGACACAGGCGGAATCGATGTCTTCCAAACATCTGATCTGTGGGGAAAGGTTAGAGCCCAGGTAGATATGGCCCTTGAAGAAGCCGACGCCATAATCTTCCTTGTAGATGTGGTGGATGGAATTACACCCGGGGATATAGAAATTGCCCAATCCCTCCGCCAGAGGGAAAAACCTATGATGCTTGCGGTCAACAAGGTGGATAATCCTAAGAGGGAACTAGACACAATGGATTTCTATGCCCTTGGGATAGGAGACCCGCTACCAATCAGCGCATATCACAACCTAGGCATAAGAGACCTCCTAGATCAACTCGATAGCCTGCTGGCTAATCCATCAGAGGAAGATGAAGATGATGGAGACCTAAAGCTCGCAATAGTGGGCCGCCCCAATGTAGGCAAGTCCATGCTGCTCAACACCATCCTAGGGCATGAACGGACCATCGTCTCCGACATACCTGGCACCACACGCGATGCCATAGATATAGCGTTCTCTTTCGGCGATAAGCACGTTACCCTCATAGACACCGCAGGTGTAAGGCGTCGTGGGCACATTGAAGTGGGCATAGAGAAATATAGCGTCATGAGGGCTATGAGAGCGATAGACCGCTCCAACGTATGTCTCCTAGTCATAGACGCAGCAGAAGGCATCACAAACCAGGACACACACATCGCAGGACAGGTTATGGATACATACAAAGGTGTTGCGGTTGTGGTTAACAAGTGGGATCTAGTAAAGGGAGAAATTGATAAAGAGCACATGGCCAATGAAGTGCGCCGTAAGCTGAAATTTATCCCATATGCTCCAATTTGCTTCACCTCAGCCCTAGAGGGAATGGGTGTAAAGAATGTGATGGAAACTGCCCTGAACGTATATCAGCAGGGAGCTACAATAGTGCCTCGCGGTGCTCTTGAGAGGACGCTTCTATCCGCTGTAGGAGACCACATGCCTCCCAGCCGCGGAGGAAAACCCATAAAAATTTACCGCATCTATCAGAAGAGCCACAACCCACCCACGTTTGTAATATTCGTCAACGACCCCCGCCTGATCCACTTTTCTTACGAGCGGTACCTTGAGAACAAGCTACGTTCAGCTTTTGGCTTTGCGGGAAACCCCCTTCATTTGATATTTTCCACCAAAGGGAAGGGATAAGATGGCATTCGGCCTATTAATACCACTGTGTTATCTCATGGGGTCAGTACCATCCGGCCTTCTCATAACCAAACTTGTACGACGCATTGACGTACGGCAGTACGGAAGCGGCAATACTGGAATGACCAATGTGATGCGTACAGTAGGTGTATGGCCAGCCATGGTAGTTCTGGTACTAGACGTGGGAAAGGGAATCTTGGCCGTAATCTTGGCGAAAATTATAAACCCGTCTCCATCACTGGAAGTTGCTGTAGCGCTTTCAGTTTTAATAGGCCATAACTGGTCGATCTTCCTCAGATTTAAAGGAGGAAAGGGCAGCGCCACCGGCATTGGCTCCTTATGCGCACTATCCCCTCTGGCAGGTCTCATAATGATGGCAGTGGGACTCCCCTTTATCTCCGTCTTCAAATATGTCTCCCTAGGCTCCATAATAGGGGCGGTCACGGCCATTGTATCAATGCTTCTCCTCGCGTTATTTGCTCCATCCCTTCCCCTTGGAGTCCCTTCTTTGACATATGTCCTGTATCCAGCAATAGGAGCCCCAATAGTGCTATTCAAACACAGGGGCAACATCGCCCGCCTCATCAAGGGCCAAGAGCACAAGATGCATAGGGCTTCGAACATAAAAGACACATCCTTAGAACATTCCGAGGATGCCTCCGGCTAGGCACGATTAATTGTGACAAAGGTTTCTGTAATAGGCACCACTAGCTGGGGGACAACTCTAGCAATAATACTGGCCAATAACGGCTCCGACGTGATGCTGTGGGCACGCACTCAGGAAGAAGCCGCAGCAATGGAAAGTGCCAAAGAGAACCAGCGAATGCTGAAGGGGATTCCGTTCCCTCCAGGAATGCATGCCACCGCCTCCATGGAAGAGGCAATATGCGAAGCAGAGATGGTCGTCATGGTTGTCCCATCCCGAAGTATCCGAGAGAATGCTAAAAGACTGCTACCGCATATAAGCCCCAATTCAATACTTCTGAGCGCTACGAAAGGTTTGGAGAAAAATTCAGCAAAACGTATGAGCCAGGTCATTGAAGAGGAATTACCAGAAGCTTTTCATTCGCGTATAAGCGTACTTTCCGGCCCCAATCTCGCCAAAGAAATAGCTCAAGGTATGCCGGCCTCCACAGTCATAGCTTCTCGTGACGAAAGCGTCGCACTGAGGGTTCAGGAACTGTTCATGTCCAACATCTTCAGGGTATACACAAACACTGATATTGTAGGAGTAGAGTTGGGAGGAGCTTTAAAAAACATCATCGCCCTAGGAGCGGGAATCAGCGACGGCCTCGGTTACGGAAACAATGGGAAAGCGGCCTTCATTACACGTGGGCTTGCAGAGATAACCCGCCTGGGTGTCTCTGCTGGCGCCAACCCACTAACCTTTGCAGGACTAACCGGACTGGGAGACCTGATAGCCACCTGCTCCAGCCCACTCAGCAGAAACAGATATGTAGGCGAGCAACTTGCCTACGGTAAGGGCTTACAGGAAATCCTATTCTCCATGAATAACGTTGCCGAAGGCGTAGATACCACACTTGGCGCTCTGGAACTGGCTTCAAGATTGAAGGTAGAAATGCCGTTAACTCAAGCCATCAGCAACGTGTTGTTCCAGAATATGGACCCGCGCCAGACGGTCGTGGATCTCATGGGACGCGCTCCACGACCAGAGTGATCAGGCATTCAACTCTGATAGGCATTGAGTATGACCAGCAAAGACTCATGCTGGCAGATAACAATCACCATTGATATGAAGAGCCGTACACAAAACATCGCATACTCGTGCTCTAATGACAATACGCAGTCCTATGATTGGAAACGCCAAAGAACTCATTCTACTGAACCAAAACAACTACTATAACGTTAACAGCGTTGTTAACAGTGAGCTTGCGTATATTTGTCCAGACGGCATTACAGTGATGCTCGAGAGAATGAATCCCTAGTCACCACAGCTTGAGCAATTTGATCTTGAATTTAACTACTTTAGAAGTCATGAATCCTATACATATGAAGCCAAGAAAACGTCTGTCTGTGTCTTTGTCTCCTTTGCAGTGGTATGTTACTGTCTATTCGTAAGGGGGATTATGTCTAATCAATATAAGAAAACAGTTACCAGTAACGGGCTCCGCATTCTCACCACGCATATGCCCCACACCCAATCTGCCAGCATAGTATTCTACGTTGGTGCAGGCTCTAGATACGAGACCTCGGAAGAGGCTGGAATATCACACTTTGTGGAGCATATGTGTTTCAAGGGAAGCCGACATCGCCCCACGTCCAAGGAGATTAGCGAAGCCATCGAAGGAGTTGGAGGTATTCTCAACGCCGCCACAGACCGTGAGTTAACCACATACTACTGCAAGGTTCCCGTAGCCCACTTCCAACTCGCCCTCGACGTTCTTTCAGACTTTATCCGAGAACCGCTATTCGACCCTGAAGAGGTAGAGAAGGAACGGCTTGTAATCCTTGAGGAATTGTCCATGAGCTACGACATTCCCAGCGACCGAGTCGACCTGTTGATAGACGAGGTAATGTGGCCTAACCAGGCCCTTGGGAGAGACGTAGGTGGTACGCGGGAATCTGTGCTCGGTATAACTAGAGATATGCTGATGGATTACATGCATCGGCAGTACACCATCCCAAACATAGTCGTGAGTATAGCTGGCAATATACCACACGAGGAAGCAGCAGAAGCTGTAAACCTCCAATTCAGAGACTGGGTCAGTCATCAGCCTGGCACGCTGTTTCCAGTCGAGGACGACCAGTCTGCTCCCAGGCTGAGCGTTGAGCGGCGCAAGACAGAACAGGCCCATATCTGCATAGCCCTCAAAGGACTGTCGTCAATACACCCCGATAGATATGCACTTGATATGCTAAACGCCGTGTTGGGTGAGGGAATGAGCAGTCGACTGTTTCTCGAACTAAGAGAAAAGCAAGGACTGGTCTACGACGTCCACACCAGCACCAGTCATCTAAAAGACTGCGGCTCTTTCATCGCCTACGCTGGAGTGGACCCCAAGAATGCCAAGAAAGCCGTACAGAGCATTCTCCATGAGTTACGCATAATCAAAGATGGAGTGCCAGAAGCAGAGCTTCATAAAGCCAAAGAATTTCTCAAAGGCAGCCTTGTGCTTCGTATGGAGGACAGCAGAAGTGTGGCCGCATGGCTAGGCGCACAGGAGCTTCTTCTCAATAAAGTGCAGACAGTTGAAGATGTCATGGCTAATGTGGACGCCATAACCACCGATGACGTAAAGAAGGTGGCAAACAATCTACTTGTTACCGATAAGCTTAGCACCGCCATAGTGGGACCATTTCGTAGCGACAAAGCTTTCCAAGCAAATCTAAGCATATAATAGTACTCTCAAGCACTATTAAACATTGTGCACTACCCTCACAAGGGGTAGTGCACAATGTTTTTATCAAGCGCACTCGTTCCACCTAGATTCCAAGTAACATATACCTGTATCTCCTAAAGCAATGATTCAATAAGAATCACGATCTTATCAAGGAAAAATCCCGACACGTATATAAATGTAGTTACGAAGATTGCAGATGACAGTGCCGGATATGCAGAGAACATTAATCCGCCGATAGTCTCGCCAGCGTAGCCAAGAAGGTGGCTCCACTCCTGAGCCTTGGCCATTACTGATTCATAATGAAATTACTGTTCTAGGTAGTATGGCACTTAGCAGGACAAAAAATTCACGGTTGCCCTGATCTCCTGTTATGGGCGACGGCACCAGGCCCTTAAGACGAAAGCCATTATGTACTGCCCAAACTATTACCCTGCCCAACACGCGGGCGTGCACCCTGGAATCCCTGATCACGCCTCCTTTCCCAACCTCATTCCGCCGCGCCTCAAACTGTGGCTTCACTAAGGCGACAATATAGCCTCCATCTTTGATATGGCCCGCCACAGAACGTAACACCATAGTGAGAGATATGAACGACACATCCACAGTTGCTATGTCTGCCTCATCGCCCAAGGTAAATGGATTTCTTGCGTTGATCCTCTCCATAACCACCACCCTAGAGTCCTGCCTCAGTCTATAGTCAAGCTGGCCGTAGCCAACATCAATGGCATAAACTCGCTGTGCTCCCCTCTGTAAAAGGCAATGTGTGAAGCCACCTGTAGATGCTCCTACATCAAGCGCAGTCAGTCCATTTGCCGTCAAATGAAAATGGTCAAGGGCATGGGCCAGTTTGATGCCACCACGGCTATAGTATTCCGGCCCAGTCTCCACGAGGATATCCTCTTCCGATGATATCCTCTGGCCTGCAGCGACAGCCACATTCCCATCCACCCTCACCTTCGCCGCCATAATCAAAGCACGAGCCGTTTCCAATCTATCGGATAGGCCGCGCTCTATCATGGTCTGATCAAGTCGCTTTCTGACAAATTTACCACTCGGCATCTCTACTCCCTACACTGATTCATGCTCAGCGCATTGTTACTATTCAGATTAGAACTAGAACGCAAAAATGCAAACGCTACACACGATAATAATCAGAACCGATCTTGCGCAAATGCAAAAAGTCACAGAAGCAGAACGGAACTACCGTAAACAACTAAATCGCCTAGGGAGGAGGGGTTAATTAAGAAAAACGGGTGAGTGGTCCTATACGTCCTTAGTAAGCGTACTCAGGAATGCCTTGTTACTGGCAGTCTTTTTCATACGTTCCATGACCTTTTCGGTGGCCTCACTTGATTCCATTGAGCCAGATGTGATCATGGATACCATACGACGAAGCAGCCACACTTGCTTCAAGGTATCCTCGTCCAGTAAAAGTTCTTCTCTCCGTGTGCCGCTGCGCTGAATATCTATAGCAGGGAAAACACGTCGTTCGGACAGTTTTCTGTCGAGGTGGATTTCCATATTCCCGGTACCCTTAAATTCCTCGTAAATGACCTCATCCATACGGCTACCGGTGTCTACCAGACATGCTGCCATAATTGTGAGACTGCCACCCTCTTCAGTGTTGCGTGCGGCGCCAAAGAAACGCTTAGGCGGATAGAGGGCCACTGGGTCTATGCCTCCGGAAAGCGTTCTTCCACTGCTTGGCAGCGACAGATTGTATGCACGGGTAAGGCGTGTGATGCTATCCAGCAGGATAGCAACATGCTTTCCTGACTCAACCAGACGCTTGGCCCGTTCAAGAGCCAACTCAGCCACGCGACAGTGGTCCTCTACCGGGTCATCGAATGTTGAGCTAAATACCTCGCCTTCAATTGAACGCTTCACGTCAGTCACTTCCTCGGGGCGCTCTCCAATGAGGGCCACCATAAGGTGTACTTCAGGATTATTGGCAGATATACCCTGAGCTATCTGTTTGAGCAAAGTAGTTTTACCAGCTTTTGGAGGTGACACTATGAGGCCACGCTGACCAAGTCCTACTGGGGCTAGCAGGTCCATAAGGCGAGTAGACAAATTATCCGAAGCAGTCTCCAGTTTCAGCTGAACGTTCGGGAAAATTGGAGTAAGGTTATCAAAACTTGGACGTTCTCTAGCTACATCGGCATCTAGGCCGTTTACACCTTCCACTCGCACTAGACCGTAGTATTTCTCGCTGTCCTTGGGTGGCCTTACCTGGCCCATAACCATGTCTCCGGTCCTCAAGGCAAATCGCCTTATCTGGGATTGAGAGACGTATACATCATTGGCATTGGGTTTGAGATTTTGTTGCCTCAGAAAACCATATCCATCGTTCATCAAATCAAGCATGCCCAAGGCCAGTATGTAACCCTGCTGCTCCGCATAAGACTGCATCATCCGAAATACAATGGAAGCCTTTGGCAGATCAGAGAGACCGTTCTCCATTCCCAACTCATTAGCCAATGTCAGTAGTTCATGCTTATCTTTTCCGTCCAGTTCCGCCAAGTTCATGATTGTCTCCAAGGTAGTTGATTTCTCTTATTAAGTTCTTTCCCCATTGTCATCCTTCATTTTTCCAAATTGCGTGATTACGCAGAAAGAAAGCCTCTGTTTCATGACTTTACTTCAGCCAACAATACGCATGGTAGCCGTTATAAATCTCTCCCGAATCTCCACATGCGCATGCCTACTAGGGGAAGGTGCATTATGCTCATTGATTCTTCATATGGAATTTAGCTGTGTCAGTTCACGCCAATCTTATAACCAAGTTCTCGTTCTTTTGACAGTACAGATGTTAATTTATGCGCGCACAATCTTTAACAATGCTGCCAATAGTGCTGGTGTTTTAATCAACGTGCCAGGGTCTTCGCCACCACACATACACACTCACAATTCCAACAACTCTGATGTTACGAGACACACCGCCACCTAATATATTAGCAGTGGGTGATGTGATACCTGATCACAATTATTGGAATTTACCTGGCTGTACACAGAAACTTTACAGTTATGAGGTTACTACAATCCGACCACGCAGGGAATGTTACCATTCCCAATATTATACTAGTATATTACATTCTTTCACGCATGTCTATCCTAGCCCTTGGAATCAATAGGCAGAGAATGTTGTCCTCCCTCTCTTAATATGTCTTTAGCAACACCTATAAATTCTAGGAACAGAGGGTGGGCTTGGGTAGGACGCGATAGAAATTCAGGGTGGAACTGAACGCCCATCATAAATGAATGATGCACCAACTCAGCTATCTCCACTAGTTTTCCATCGGGAGACAGACCGCTCGCAATAAGCCCCCCCTCCCGTAGTAGTTCGCGATAGGCATTATTGAATTCCCACCGATGACGATGGCGCTCCATTATCTCAGAAACGCCATAAGCCTTGGCAGCTTTGGTGCCTTCTATCACGTGGCAAGGATATTCCCCCAGTCTCATTGTCCCACCCTTCGATTGGACAGAGCGTTGGTCTGGCATGAGATCTATTACTGGATGAGAAGTTTCTTCGTTGAACTCAGTTGAGTTAACATCCGTTGAGTTGAGAAGTACTCTAGCCAGTTCAACAACCATGAGCTGCATCCCGAGGCAGAGACCAAGGTATGGAACCTGATGCTCACGAGCATAGCGTACGGCCTGTATCATCCCTTCTATCCCTCTAGAGCCAAATCCACCTGGGACCACAATGCCAGAAACAGAGCTCAAATACTTGTCAGGGCCATCCTTTTCAATGTCCTCAGAATGAACCCAAAAAACCTCCACATCTCTCTCATGCTGCAACCCAGCATGTTTGAGGGCTTCCTTTACGGAAATATATGAATCAGGAAGGTCTACATATTTGCCAACCACCGCTATGGTCAAAGGTATATCCAGGCCCTTCATACGATCCACCATATCCCGCCACTGTGTCATATCACTTACATTAGGAGTAAGCCCAAAAGATTTTATAATCTGATCTGCCAGGCCGGCCTCTTCCAGTATCAGAGGCACTTCGTATACGTTGGAGACGGTTGGCAGGGAAATGACTCCATGCTGTTGCACGTCACAAAAAAGCGAAATCTTTGCTTTGATATCTTCGGTGATAGGATGGTCGCTACGGCAGAGAATGGCATCGGGCTGAATACCAATCCCACGGAGCTCCTTGACGCTATGCTGAGTTGGTTTGGTCTTAAGCTCCCCTGCTGAGGAAATATACGGTAGAAATGTCACGTGAATGTAGAAGACGTTATCACGCCCCACATCGTTCCTCATCTGTCGTATGGCTTCCAGGAATGGCAGACCCTCAATATCACCCACTGTACCACCAACCTCTACCACAACCACTTCTGCGCCGGTCTCATCAGCCAATTTCTTCATACTGTTCTTTATTTCGTTGGTAACGTGAGGAACAGCCTGAATAGTCCCTCCAAGAAATTCCCCTCGCCGTTCCTTGGTAATAACTGTGCTGTATATCTGCCCGGCAGTAATATTGGATGACCTAGCCAGTCTCATGTCTATGAAGCGTTCGTAGTGACCAAGGTCAAGGTCCGTCTCAGACCCATCATCAGTAACAAACACCTCCCCGTGTTGGTATGGGGACATTGTTCCTGGATCCACGTTTAGATAGGGGTCAAGTTTCTGAACGGAGACAGAGATTCCACGGCTCTTGAGAATACGGCCAATTGAAGCAACACTTATCCCTTTCCCCACCGAGCTAACTACCCCGCCAGTTACAAACACGTAATTAGTCATTTGCCAAACTCCAAACATATTATCAATCTAACACTCTCAACGACGGAAAGAATACAGAAACCACCTTGGTGATATTCTAGCGTAAAACAAGAACCACAGTAGTGACTCTATGACAACTGATACGGAATCCCATTAGTAATCATCTCTTCAATTCCTCGCTGCTGCCACAAAGAGATAATATTTTGATACGAAAGGCGTTGTCAATGATTTTGCCTCTCGATTACGGTGATTATTTAATAAAATCTACAACCAACTTATATTCTCCCTTGCAATCCACCGAGAACAAGGCTCATTGGAGTTTTTGTGATTCACTGGATAATAAGAGACGAACCAATATCTTTATCTTGAGCATATACTCGTTCCAAATACAATAGGGTATGAGGTTGCCTCAGTTCGCAACCAAACAATACACTAACCAATACAACTGCTCCTAAAATGGTGGATACTCTAGTGATTAGAGCTTATCATCCTCGTTCTCCGACAAACGCGACGACGATTGCTCCTGGAACCCCTCAAGCTGTAACGTGGTATCCAGTCGCCGTTTGTACCGCTCTACGTGGTCGTTACCGACTCGATATGCTTCCGATGCCTGGGTTACGCGCCTACCCATCTCTTCGTGCTTACTGTAAAAGAAGTCAAAAGACTTTTGCAAATCTGCCAGTCCCTGTTGGAGCTTCTTTGCTCCACTGATAATCTCGACGTTGCGTATGGACAGGACGACTACTTGCAAGAATGCATAAAAGGTGTTTGGGCTGACCGGGAGCACGTGGTGTTCCTGCGCGTACTCATATATTCTGGATGGGCTTCCAAAATAATTTTTCTCCGCTATAGTCTCGTAGTATATAGCCTCTGACGGAATGAACATGAGGGCAAACTCAGAAGTTCCGTTTTCCGGCTTTACGTACTTAGTCTGTATGCTAAGAATCTGTTTCCTGACCGACTCTTCAAAGGCCTTCCAGTGTGTAGCTCTATATTCGTCGGATTCGGCATCCATATACCGCATGTAGTCATCCCTGGGAAACTTGGCATCAATTGGAACAACGACGTCCCTGAACTTAACAACACAATCCACTTTTTCGCCACCGTTGATGGAGTACTGCCGCTCCCATATTCCCTTTGGGAGAACTCTATCTAGCAACTCTTCCAGGATAACCTCACCGTAGGTTCCACGCAGCTTTGGGGCTTGTAGCAGATCCTTCAGAGATTGACCAAGGCGTTGCGCCTCATCCTGTTGCTTGGTAAGTTTCTGAATGGCCTCACCTACTTCCTTGAACGCGATGAGTTGGTTTTTCAACTGACCGTCATCCACCTTTGAAGAGGCTTTAGTTGAATTTTGCGTCAGAATAAACAATGCAAAAAGACCGATCAACACCACGATCGCACCGAGGATTGCAATATCCATAGTTCGTTGCCTCCTGCAGCCTCAGCGTTCTAGAATATCACGCCAACAGTGTCCTAAACAGCTCAGATAAACCTAGGTTTTTACTGCACAGGCCTGGGCGAGTGGAGTTGCTCATAGGCCTTGATCTTATCCTCGTGCATCAATGTCAAGGCTATGTCATCCATCCCGTCAAGGAGGCACTGGCGGCGAAACTCGTGGGTCTGTGGATCGTTGTGTACCGTGAAGGGAATCACAAGGCCTGACTCGTCTCTCAACTCACATGCCTCTAGGTCAACCGTCATCTGATATCCAGGTTCTTCTTTTGCTTTTATCATAATCTTGTTGATCTGGTCTTGAGGCAAGTGGACTGGTACGATACCATTGTCAAAGCAATTCTTGTGGAAAATCTCGGCGAAGCTTGGGGCGATGATGGCCCGAAAGCCGTAGTCCAGAAGTGCCCACGGTGCGTGCTCTCTGGAAGAACCACTACCGAAATTACGGCCTGTAATCAGAATTGTAGCTCCGCTGTAGCCTGGGTTGTTGAGTTCGAAATCCGGATTTGCCTGTCCATCTGGAAGAAAACGCCAGGCGCCAAAAAGAAATTGGCCGAAGCCAGTGCGCTCGATGCGTTTGAGGTGAACAGCGGGGATGATCTGGTCTGTATCCACGTTTTCCCTGTCCAGGGCTGCAGCTATACCGGTTATCTTTTTAAATGGTTCCATGACACACTCCTTGACGTTTGCTAGGATTGATAAGTTTTCTCTCAGATTGTGATTCTCCGATCAACCAGCCCTAAGCGTTGATTGTCCACTCGCGAATATCCACAAAGTGCCCGGCAATGGCGGCGGCGGCGGCCATTTCGGGGCTCACAAGGTGAGTGCGGCCTCCGGGGCCCTGTCGACCTTCAAAATTGCGGTTGGATGTAGAAGCGCAACGTTGACCAGGCTGAAGCATGTCTGGATTCATAGCCAGGCACATGGAACAGCCAGCCTCACGCCAATCAAGGCCTGCATCCTTGAAAATGAGGTCAAGCCCTTCGGCCTCCGCCTGTTTCTTTATCGCTGTGGATCCTGGCACCACCATAGCATACACATTGGAATGCGTTTTGTGTCCCTTCACTACGGCAGCAGCAGACCGCAAATCCTCTATTCTGGCATTGGTACAGGAACCGATGAACACTATGTCAATCGGTATTGCCTGTATATCTGTGTTAGCCTCTAATCCCATGTATTCCAGTGCCCGTTCTGCGGCTACACGCTCCCTATCTGAGATGAAAGAAGATATGGAAGGGACTCGTCCGGTCACAGGGACTACCATGCCCGGGTTGGTACCCCAGGTAACGAAAGGCACCAACCTGCTAGCGTCAATTTCAATCACCTTGTCGAATGTGGCGCCAGGGTCAGTAGCAATGGCCTTCCATTTCTCAACGGCGGCCTCGAAGTCATCCCCTTGCGGCACCTGTGGACGACCCCGCATGTACTCAAAAGTTGTCTCGTCAGGCGAGATCATGCCAGCTCTTGCACCAGCTTCAATGGACATGTTACACACCGTCATGCGACCTTCCATTGAGAGAGAACGAATCGCCTCACCGGTGTACTCAATCGCATGACCGATACCACCGTCTACTCCTATCTGACCGATGATTCCAAGAATCAGATCTTTGGCAGTAACTCCAACTGGCAACGGACCGTTAACCCGAATCTCCATTGTCTTAAGTTTAGTCTGGCCCAGGCACTGTGTGGTTAATACTTGTTCCACCTGTGTTGTGCCTATGCCAAATGCCAACGCCCCGAAAGCACCGTGGGTGGCAGTATGGCTGTCTCCGCAGACAATTACCTGCCCTGGCTGTGTGTATCCCTGCTCCGGCCCTATGATATGGACAATGCCCTGCCCTGGACTGTTCGCGTCGTACAGTGTGAGGCCAAATTCCTTGCAATTGTTATCCATAGCAGTAATCTGCTTCAAGGAAATTTCGTCAGTGACGGGAAGAGACCTGTCCCAAGTTGGTACGTTGTGATCTACGGTGCATACGGTAAGATCAGGACGACGCACAGTTCTCCCATTCATACGGAGACCATCGAAGGCTTGTGGAGACGTGACCTCGTGCACCAGATGAAGGTCTACATACAGAATGGCCGGATTACCAAGATCTTCATGGACAACATGAGAGGCCCATATCTTCTCGAACATTGTCTTTGACATATTCACACCTCTTTAATTTAATGTAATCGATGGCTAAAAATCAAAATCCTTAAATAACATTATCTAAGGGATCAATTTCATACGGAAGCAGTCTAACAAATGGTGCTAAATGGCAATCTCGGCCTTAGTCTCAGGCTCCAGCACTCCCTCTATGGCAATCAGTTTGTTTATGGCATTCAAGTAAGCTTTAGCACTGGCAACTATAATGTCAGTGTCAGAGCCACGACCAGTGTACACTTTCCCGCTCTTCTCAATACGTATGGTAGCGTCACCGATCGCGTCTGTACCTTCGGTAATAGCTCCTATGGAAAACTCCTTGAGAGTGTTGGACACCTTGAGTATGCGATTGATAGCCACATAGACGGCGTCAACAGGTCCTGTACCAGTCGCAGCGTCTGTGAGAACCTGACCATCAGGGTTTATAAGACGTACCGTGGCTGTTGGTATCTCGTGGTCGCCGCAGGCTACCTGAACGTGATCCAGTTTGTACAATTCGTCCTCAGACCTACGACGGTCGCTCATCAGGGCTTCCAAATCCCGGTCGGTGACTTCGCGTTTTCTGTCCGCCAGATCTTTGAAGTTCTCAAATGCCTTGTTCAGGTCATCCTGGGTTAGGTTGTAACCCAACTCTTCCAGGCGTGATTTGAGACCTGCACGCCCGCTCAGTTTGCCCAGCACCAGAGTACTGCCTGGAATCCCAATGGACTGAGGATCCATAATCTCGTAAGTGGCTCGCTCCTTTATAACACCGTCTTGGTGGATACCGGAAGCGTGGCGGAAGGCATTCTGGCCCACAATGGCCTTATTTGGCTGAACTGAGAAGCCGGTGATATCGCTTACCAGTCGGCTGGTGCGATAGATCTGCGTGGTATCTATTCCAACGGTAATCCCGAAGAAGTCACCACGAGTGGAGAGCCCCATGATAACCTCCTCCAATGAGGCGTTCCCGGCTCTCTCTCCTATACCGTTGATGCACCCCTCAACCTGCCTCACACCAACTTTAACCGCAGCAAGGCTATTCGCCACTGCCAAGCCTAGGTCGTTATGACAGTGGACTGAGATAACGGCTTTGCCAATGTTTGGGACATTCTGTTGAATCCCCACCAGCAATCTGGCAAATTCTTCTGGAATAGCATAGCCGACGGTGTCTGGGATATTTACCGTCGTAGCACCAGCGTTGATGGTAGCTTCCAGCAAAGCGTAGAGGTAGGTCGGCTCGGTACGTGTGGCATCCATTGGAGAAAACTCAACATCATCGTAGTAGGTCTTGGCTCTGGCCACCGCACTCACCGCCATGTCCATAACCTCTTCACGGTTCTTCCGAAGTTGGTGCATTATGTGGATATCAGAGCTTGAGAGAAAGATATGTATGCGAGGGTGCCTAGCTTCTTTTAGAGCCTCAGCTGCCCTGTCTACGGCAGGCAAACTGGCATGCGACAAGGAGGCAATGATGGGAGTCCTAATCTCTCTGGCAATGGCCTGCACGGCCAGAAAATCCCCCTGGGAACTGGCAGCAAAACCAGCCTCAAGCACATCTACCTGCAGCCGTTCCAGCTGCCTAGCAATCTCTAGTTTTTCTTCCATGGTCATGGCTGCACCGGCGGCTTGTTCGCCGTCCCGCAGCGTGGTGTCAAATATTATTACCTTATCTTCAGGCATATCGAATTATCCTTTGCCTCTCCCGCAAAACGTTGAGGTTAAACCTGTCAACTTCGGGAAATATTCACCAAATAGACCACTACGATGGGCATACACCCCAACTCTCATATTGTGACGATATAAAGTAATTGTGAGTAGAGTATAGGAAAACAACGTAGTACATCGAAAGAACCATAATCCATTCTTGGTAACGTATTACGTTTTATACCTCTAAAAAAGCCCTCTTATTCATAAACAGAGGAATTATAGCAGACCTATACTTGCTTTAGAAAGCCCATCATCTGACGAAGCGTTTTGCCAATATTCTCTACAGGATGGACGGCGTCCTGCTCACGCATCTTATTGAACCGCGGCCTGCCCTCGTCGTTCTCAGCAATCCATTCCTTAGCAAAGGTACCGTCCTGTATCTCGGTCAAAACACGCTTCATATTCTCTTTGACCTTCTCATCAACCACCCTAGGACCGCGGCTGTAGTCACCGTATTCGGCGGTATCACTGACTGAATAGCGCATGTATTCCAGACCGCCCTGATAAATGAGGTCTACAATGAGCTTCAGCTCATGCATACACTCAAAGTATGCCGATTCTGGTTGATAACCGGCTTCCACAAGAGTCTCGAAGCCAGCCTTAATGAGTGAAGTAACACCACCGCAAAGCACAGCCTGCTCTCCAAAGAGATCGGTCTCAGTCTCCTCTTTGAAGGTGGTTTCCAATACACCTGCCCTTGTACAGCCAACGCCCCTAGCATAGGCAAGAGCTATCTCCTTGGCATTGCCTGACGGATTCTGATGTATCGCCAAGAGACCTGGCACGCCAGAGCCTTGAACAAATATCTCCCTCATGCGGTGCCCGGGAGCTTTTGGAGCTATCATGGTTACGTCTATTTGTGGACCAGGGATTATCTGCTTGTAATGAATGTTGAAGCCGTGGGCGAACATAAGAGTTTTACCATCAACCATGTAAGGCTGAATAGACTCACTGTATATTCTAGACTGCAGATGGTCTGGCACCAGCATCATTATCACGTCAGCCTGCTGTGCCAAGTCCGAAACGGTGCTAACGCGCAGGCCAGCTTCCTCCGCTTTAGCCCAGCTGGAACTGCCCTGGTATAAACCAACCATGACATTGACTCCACTATCCTTGAGGCTCAGGGCATGGGCATGACCCTGACTACCGTACCCAACAATTCCAACAGTCTTACCTTCAAACAAAGAGAGATCAGCGTCATTCTCATAATAGATAACGGCCATGATGAATTGACTCCTTATATATAGTATTACAATGAGAATACAGTCTACACCCACCACGTCGAGCCTGTCTAACCAGTCGTTGGAACATGATCCGTTCCCTTTGCAAACATCGTCAACATTAGGGTCGTGCTGTACTATGTACCCAGGTTATAGTGAACGACTAATCCGAACGCCTGACCTGCCGTTACCTGTGTCTGGCCTGTGTCGGCTGTCCAGAGCCAGGGACTTGTTCATACCGCGCATGAGGCCCACGCGACCTGTCCGCATAACCTCTAGTATTCCGAAGGGTCTGAGAATGCGGAGCAGGGAATCAACTTTGCCCTCGTCCCCGGTCACTTCAATAATCACCGAGTCCGGCGAAACGTCAACAATGCTTGATCGAAATATCTCAATCAGCTGAAGGACTTCTGGGCGTGAAGAAGCAGTGGTACGCACCTTGATAAGCGCATGCTCCCTTATCACCACATCCTCTTCGGATATATCTGAGACTTTCACCACATCTATAAGTTTATAAAGCTGCTTAGTTACCTGATCCACGATACCGTCATCACCGTCTACCACAAAGGTCATGCGGGAAAAGCCAAGTGTCTCACTGGGCCCCACTGCCAAGCTTGATATGTTGAACCCACGGCGTCTAAACATACTAGAAACACGATTAAGAACGCCTGGCTTATCCTGTACCAGAGCAACAATTGTGTGATCTTCGTTCATTATGATCTCGCCTCCTCTGCCAACGGTTCCTCCATAAGCTCCGCAGTAGTCTGACCGGATGGGATCATTGGATAAACATTCTCTTCCCGTTCTACCATGAAATCCACCAAAACCGGACCGGGATGTGACATCGCCTCTCGAATAGCGTCTTTTGACTGGCCCCGTTCAGTAACACGGATGGCATGTATGCCAAAAGCCTCAGCTAGCTTAACAAAGTCAGGATTCCCCGTGTAGTGAGTTGAGAAGTAGTTCTTTTTGTAAAACAAGTCCTGCCACTGCCTGACCATTCCCAGAAAACCGTTGTTAAATATTGCGAACTTCACGGGAAGGTTATTCTCAACTATGGTAGCCAGTTCTGACATGGTCATTTGAAAGCCCCCGTCGCCTGCTATAGACCATACTAGCCTATCTGGTTGGCCTACCTGAGCCCCCATTGCCGCGGGGACTTCAAATCCCATTGAACCCAGACCGCCGGAGGTGATGAAAGAGTTGGCTACTTTGCATGCGTAGTACTGTGCTGCCCACATCTGGTGCTGGCCAACTCCTGTCACTATCAGAGCTTTGCCCTCGGTAACCTCACAGAGGTCACGAACAACTTGTTGGGGCAACAATTTATCCGTTTCACGAATGTGCAGAGAAGGATGTTTAGCCTTAAGCTCTTCAAGGCGCTTTATCCACTCTGGATGTGTTGTCGACTGAACAGACGGGTTCAACTGCCTCAACACCCTAGCCAAGTCTCCAATTATGGGGACGTCGGCGCTAATGTTCTTATCTATCTCGGCTGGGTCTACGTCAACGTGAATGATCTTCGCGTTGGTGGCAAAGCCGCTAACGTCTCCGGTAATCCGATCATCAAAGCGCATGCCAAGTCCGATGACCAGGTCAGCCTCATCTATAGCCAGGCTCGCATAAGCCACTCCGTGCATGCCGGGCATGCCAGTAAAAAGAACGTGGTCGTCAGGAAAGGCACTACGACCCAAAAGTGTAGTCTCTACAGGGATCTGGGCTTTTTCAGCCAGCTCCCTCAGCTCATCAAAAGCATTGGAGATGATTACGCCGTGGCCAGCCAGAATGAGGGGCCGTTTGGCTTCGTTTATAAACTCGGCAGCTTTGGTTATCTGTGATGGATCTCCATCCATAACAGGCTTATAGCCAGGCAAATCCACAGTCTCCGGATAAACGAATTCCGCCATTTCCGTAAAAACATCTTTTGGAATATCGACAAGAACTGGACCAGGCCGACCGGTACTTGCAATATAAAACGCCTCTTTTATGGCAACGGCTATATCCTCTGCTCTCATCACCAGATAGTTATGCTTGGTGATCGGAAGGGTTATTCCTGTCACATCGACTTCCTGAAAAGAGTCTTTCCCAATGCCTGCCCGTCCTACTTGACCAGTAATGGCCACCATCGGCACCGAGTCCATCTGAGCGGTGGCTATACCAGTAACCAGATTGGTGGCCCCTGGCCCAGATGTAGCCATGCATACGCCAACCTTGCCAGTGGCCCGTGCATAACCGTCTGCGGCCATGGATGCGCCTTCTTCATGTCGAGTCAATATATGCCTGAGTTGGGGGTAGCTAGACATGGTCTGGTACAGGGGCAATATAGCTCCGCCAGGTAGCCCAAATATTACCTCTACTCCCTCACGCAGTAGGCTCTCACAAACTATTTGAGCTCCATTCAGCTTCATACTCCGTTACCTCCGTTGGTACTTTTCTACCAAAAAATAATTCCCGCCCCATTAAGGGACGGGAGTATTTGAAAAATCCCGCGGTACCACCCTTTTTCCCCGATTCATTATTAAACCGGGACACTCTTACAGGGCGCAAACACGCCCCTAGCCCTTGATAACGGGAGGCAATCCCGGCCAGTTCTACTTACCACGACTTATCGAAGCTTTCTTCCGGCGGCTCAGGAGCTACGTTCTGAGGATCCTTCCATGTCTGCTTTCACCGTACCAGACTCGCTGAATGGAGGATTCCCTCTTACTCTTCTCCATCTTAGCCCTTGCTTACCTTCTCTTTTTATAGTAAAGGAATCCTAAATGTAACACAACTCAATTATATTATCAATATACGTAATCATAAGGAAAACAGGCACGTCATATATGCATCAGCCGAAAAAATCAGGGCAAAAGTGCTCTGGTAGCCGACTCGATAGCGCCCACAAGAGGGCCCGGATACACGCCAACAACGATAACACCCGATATCAGCACACACAGCGCGCCCCCACTAACCAAGGATATCTTCAGAGGCGTATTGTCGATTGCAGGCTCCATGTACATCTGTTTCATGACCATCATGTAATAGTAGAGAGATATAAGGCTGTTGGTTATCGCTAACCCCACCAGCCACAGAAGCCCTCCATCAGCAGCCGCTGTAAACAGGTAGAACTTGGTTGTAAATCCAGCAAAGAAGGGAAGCCCTGCAAGGGAGAAGAGCGACACAGTCATGGCCATGGCCACCAAAGGCGATCTATCAGCTAGTCCTGCGAAGTCGGAAATCTCTTCTTTATCCGTTGAATTGTAGAAAATTATAACGCACATGAAAACTGCTAGATTTGTAATCCCGTACCCGACAAGGTGAAAGATCACACCATTGGAAGCCAAAGGTGACAGGGCCGCCACGCCCATCAACAGATAACCAACTTGGCCCACACTAGAGTAGGCCAGCATCCGTTTAATGTTCTGCTGTGCCAGCGCTACCAGGTTTCCAACCGTCATTGTCAGAGCCGCAATGATCATCAGAATTATCTGCCAGTCGTCGAAAACAGGCATAAATGCCTGTGAGAAGAGTCGCAATATAAGTGCGAAGGCGGCTGCTTTCGAGCCAACAGCCAGGTATGCAGTCACAGGCGTAGGGGCACCCTCATATACATCTGGGGCCCACATGTGAAATGGTACAGCGGCCACCTTAAAGCCAAGTCCAGCTATGATAAGAACCAAACCCACAAGTACAGATGGGTTTAGTGGCGTCCCATCTAGGAGAAGTACAGCGTGTATTTCATCGAACCGCGTGGTGCCCAACATTCCATACACCTGACTGATTCCGTATAAAAGCAATGCTGAAGCAAAGGCACCCAGCAGAATGTATTTGATCCCAGCTTCGCTGGGCTTGAGTCCATGACGACCATAGGAGACCAAGACATACAGACTGAAACTCAAAAGTTCCAGCGAGATATATGCCGTCAGCAGCTCGCCTGAGGAGGCCATTAGCATCATCGCCAGAATAGAGAATAGCAATATGCCGTAGTACTCTCCAGGATGGCTCAAATGTTTCTTCACATAGTCCACCGACACAAGAACAACCAGAACCCCGAGCACCAAGAAGAAAGCCTTGAAAAAGAGTGAGAAATTATCCACGAGAAAAAGCCCATCATAGAGATTCGCGTCCCTACCATGCATATACCACAAAGAGAATACAAGCACTCCTATCAGCCCCACCACACTCACCCATGGTAAGTAGCCTTTCTTGTCCTGTGGCAAGATAAGGTCTACACCAAGCACTCCAAAGGCCACGGCTGCGAGGGTGAATTCCGGTGAAAACAGCATGTAGTTCATTGCAGGCTAACCACCCTAGCAAGAATTGGAGCCACGCCGCTGTCAATTAAGTCCATCCAAGGTTTTGGGTATAGTCCAACTACTAGTAAAAAGACCACCAATATGCCCATGGACAATCCTTGAAGCCTTGTGGCATCTGGCAGGTGTTCCCAACGAGGGTCCAAGGGGCCGAAGAATACCTTGGCCAAAAGCCTAAGAATATATACAGCAGTGATGGCCGCACCTATTATTCCCAGCATACCAAGCGCAGGATAGTCTTTGAAGACACCAATGAATACCATCAACTCCGCCACAAATCCACTGAAGCCCGGCAGTCCAAGAGAGGTGAGCCCCGCCACGGCAAAGAAGGCGGCAGTCAGCCCCATACGCTTGGTCAAGCCCTCCAACACTCCAATATCTCGGACGTGGGTACGCTCGTATATAACTCCGACAAGTGCAAAGAGGAGGGCAGTCATAATGCCGTGCGAGAACATCTGTAGAACTGCACCACTGACGCCCAAAGAATTGAGTGTGGCAAAACCCATGAAGACATATCCCATGTGACTCACGCTTGAGTAACCAATAACGTATTTCAGGTCTCGCTGACCCATAGCCGACACAGCACCGTATACTACATTGATTGTTCCCAAGATGATCAAGACTGGCATCCAGTCCTCTGCACCCTGTGGTAGCAGGTCAATACCAATCCGTATTATTCCGTAAGCCCCAAGCTTCATCAGGACTCCGGCGTGAAGCATACTCACCGACGTTGGTGCCGCAACGTGACCGTCCGGAGACCAGGAGTGGAAAGGCCACAGGCCAGCCAGTATACCGAAGCCAATCATAAATAGTGGAAAGAAAATGCGCTGAAAATTCTCGGAGAAGGTCACATTTTCCAATTCCAGGAGTGAAAATGTACCAATACCTCCCTCCACAAACACTGCTATAAGAGCCACCCAAACAAGAATGCTCCCAGCCACCAGGTACAACATCAGCTTCATCGCCCCATACTCTTTGGGCCTCAGGAAGCTGCCGAAGTCGCTGCTACTTCCCCAAACTCCAATGAGCAGATACATGGGCATAACAGCCAATTCATAAAAGAAGAAGAAGAAGAATAGGTCAAGGGAGACGAACACTCCAAAAACTCCAGCCACAAGCAGAAAGAAGAGGACGAAAAATTCCTTAACTCGATACTCGATTTTCCACGACATTAAGACTCCAGTAAACATCACAATTCCGGTGAGTAAAATCATTGGCACAGAAATACCATCTACTCCCAATGAGAATGTAACGCCAAGGGAATCCAACCACTGAATCTCCCGAATGAGCTGATATCCAGCCTCAGCGGTGTTATACGCCAAGAAGACGTAGGCCGTGAGGGCCGTAACAACCACTGCCACTGCCAGAGATGTGAGTTTTATATGCTGAAGCCTTTTACTTGGCAGAAAGGCCAAGAGAACGCCCCACCCAAATGGTAGTGCCACAAGGGCCATAAGTACGTATGAGTCGAATGTATCCACTTTTACTCTATTTATCCTGCTATTTCATTACTACGTCAGTTGAGAATTTCTTCTTACGCATATGGCAACAGCAGTAGCCATATCAATGCCACTGCGACCACTCCAACAGCCATTCCAAGGGCGTAATTATACACCTTGCCAGTCTCCAAATACCTCAATCTCCACCCAGACAAGAACACCGAACGTCCCAGACCGTTCACTCCGGTATCGTTCACCACTATACGGTCAAAGAGTGCCATAAAGCGGGCAAATGCCAAGACAGCCCTATCAATACCAAACTGGTACAGGTCGTCAATATAGTACTTGTTTACCAGTACCCGGTGTAGTCCGGCGAACCGCCCACGAATGCGGTCTGCCGAAAGTGATTTCCTGGAATACATCGCCCAGCCAAGGCCAAACCCCGCTAAGGAAAGAACAACTGAGAGGGTCATCACAAGGAAGTTGATGTGATAGGCCTCCGCTTCCTTAAAGTACAGCCAATTTCCAAAACCGTCGTAGCCTGGGATCAAACCTGGAGCCAACAACCCAGCGCCCAATGCCAGAACAGCAAGAACCACCAGAGGCACGGTCATCACCAAAGGCGATTCATGAGAGTGATCATTCTCCGTCTTCAGATTGCCCAGCACCACAAGGAATAAAAGTCGAGCCATATACAGAGCGCTCATAAACGCGGCTATAAGGGTCATGATAAAGAACAGTGATCCTCTTCCGTCGAGTACAGCCACAAGTATCTCGTCCTTGCTAAAAAACCCGCTAAGTGGAGGTATACCTCCAAGGGCTAGCAGGCCTATACCAAAGCTAATTGATGTCACAGGCATACGCCTCCAAAGACCACCCATCTCCCGTATATCACGCTTGCCACCGGTACCGTGCGCAATACTCCCTGCCCCCAGGAACAGCAGTGATTTAGCAAAGGCATGGGCCACCAGATGGAATATAGCCGCTGTGAATCCAAACGACCCAAGCGCCAGCATCATGAACCCAAGGTGGCTTATGGTTGAGTACGCAAGCACCCGTTTGAGATCGGTCATCACCAACGCCATGGCCGCCGTGATAAGAGCCGTGACGAGACCAATTACCGCTACCACGAGCATCGCCGTATCTGACATAAAGAACAGAGGAAATGCCCTAGCCACAAGGAAGACTCCTGCAACCACCATCGTGGCCGCATGTATCAGGGCACTGACAGGCGTAGGACCTTCCATGGCATCTGGCAGCCACACATGCAATGGAAACTGAGCCGACTTGCCCATAGCACCCAAGAATATTAACAAAACCGCAGCCGTCAAAGTACCTGAGCCTATGCCGCCATTTTCTGCTATGTGGATAATTGTGGATATGTCAAAAGTCCCAGTCTCGTTAAACAACAGCAAAATGCCTATCAGGAGGCCAACATCACCAATTCTGGTAGTAATGAATGCCTTCTTGGCCGCCTCTGCAGCTGAGCGTTTGTGATACCAGAACCCTATGAGCAGATAGGAACACGCACCAACAAGCTCCCAAGCTATGTACATCAGTAGGAAGTTGTCAGCAAGCACCAGAGTCAACATTGCCGCCGCAAAGAGGGAGTGAGCTGCAAAGTACCAACTGAACGAGCCCTCCTGATCTTTCATGTAACCCAGTGAGTACACCTGCACCATTAAGGCCACAAATGTCACGAGCCCAAGCATAACCACAGACAACGGATCAATCATTATCCCCAATGTGAATGTGGTTCCTCCAACAGTGAACCAGTCCACAGAGAATATACCGCCGCCTGATGATAGAAACTCATTCAGCACATACCAAAAGACTCCGAAGCTAGCCAGGATTGCCAAAGGCGAGAGAAGAGCTATCTGCTTTGGGAGGAAGCGGCTAAAGACAACGATGGCAAAAAAAGCGAATGCACAAATAGCTGGCGCTAACCACGCCCACTGAACACCCAAGTTCGCCACCGATTCTGCATCAAGCATCATCTGTTACGTCCTTACCATTTCATCACATCCACATCATACACATCCACAGAAGACCGATCTCTAAAGAGCCTCAAAATTATGGCCATTGCCAATCCAACCTCAGCCGCCGCCACTGTAATAACGAATATCGCTATGACTTGCCCCGTGGCGGCCTGTGCCAGTTCCCCGTACGCCGCAAAGGCAATAAGATTTATATTTACAGCGTTTAGCATAAGCTCTAGGGCAAGTAGTATAAGGACTGCGTTGCGCCTAGCCAACACACCGTATATACCTATTGAGAATAGGGCGGCACTAAGTATCTGAAAATGGATGAGGCTCATTCTACATCCCTCTCCCTAGCTATGACTATGGCCCCAATGAGAGCCACAAGCAACACCAGAGATGCCACTTCAAATGGAACCGCCCAATCCGTAAAGAGGCTATTCCCCAGCTCCTTAAAACCAAGCGACTGACGTACAGTCTCTGTCGGAGCCCCCTTTATAATCGCCGCTGCCAAAAGCACAAACACTCCAAATGCCGTTACAATAGCCAATCGCCACTGGGGATTGGCACTCATGGACCGAAACTCCTGTGCACGCGTGAGCATTATAACGAAAAGCACAACTATGGTGATTGCCCCTCCGTATATAAGTACCTGCACCAAAGCAAGAAATTCAGCCAGCAATAGTAAATACAGTCCTGAAACAGCCATCAAGGACACAAGAAGCAGAAGTGCAGCGTGCACCACGTTGCGTGACATCACAACGCCTACAGCACCGCCAAGACACACGACACTCAGGAGATAAAACACGACCAGAGACAGGTTCAACTCTCAGCCTCCGCAGTTTCTTCCTTGGTTTCAACAGATGACCCCACTGGTTTGACATCTGCCTCAGCCTTTGCTTCCTTCTCTGGCTTCCATCCGGATTCCTGTTGATAAGCTTTACCCATTTCAAGTAATTTTGGAAGATTTGTACGGTTATCATTACGAGCGTACTTACTCAGTTCGTGCTCATGGCTCATCTCAATGGCATCGAAGTTACACACATCCACGCAGATAGCGCACAAGATGCACCGACCCAGGTTTATCTCAAAGCTGTCCACAATCTTCCTGCGCGTACTCTTGCCGTCGGCATGAAGGGGATTATCCTTCATCACTGCAGTCATACACTGTGTGGGGCAGTAGCGGACGCAGACCATACAGCCAGTACAGTAGGGTTCCTCCACATTTTTGTCCCACATGAGAACGGGAAAGCCCATATAACGGTCCTCAATGGGCTTATGTTCATCTGGGTATTGATACGTCACCGGATGACGGAAAAAGGTGGACAGCGTAACCATGAGTCCTTTTAGATTACCCAGCATTAGACGCCTCCGGCGCGGGCACGTATAATTTCACAGTGTACTCTGGGGTGGGGGCCGTGCGCATACGCCTGCTAAATCCCCATCCCACAACCACCAAGATAGCCGTAGACATTATGGTGAGGCTCCAGTCAGGCCAGCCATAGAACATGTAGACTGCAGTGATTATCACGTTCACAAAGGCCAGAGGCACCAATACCTTCCATCCAAGTGACATGAGTTGATCTATTCTAAGGCGTGGATACGTGCCGCGCACCCAAAAAATTACAAGAATGACCATATATGTCTTGACTAGGAAGACCAGAACCCCCAGAGCGGAAACATCGCCTGGAAGTCCAGGAAATAGCCACCCGCCTAGAAACAACAGCACCGTAAGTGAGGCAATTGCAAATGTGTTGATGTATTCCGCCAGAAAGAAGACCGCCCAGTGGGCACCGCTGTACTCCACAAAAGGCCCACCAACCACCTCAGACTCCGCCGGATGTATGTCGAATGGAGTACGACCCAGTTCAGCCAACCCTGCGATAAAGAATAGCACCAGCCCAAGTGGCTGAATAGCAGCATAGATGACCGTACCCTGTTTGCTCACAACCTCCTGCAGGTTCATGGATTGGGCCAGCATGACTACTCCAAGCACCGCCAAAATCAGCGGGATCTCATAGCTTATCAACTGAGCCGCTGCCCTAAAGCCTCCGAGCACAGCGTATTTATTTGAAGATGCCCACCCTGCCATTACCAACCCAACTATGGATAGAACGGAGAAGGCTATTATGTAAAAAAGGCCCATATCCATGTTCTGGATGACCAAGTCTCTTGCAATTGGTATGGTCACCCATATCATGAACGTTGGAACAAACACCGCCAAAGGCGCAACCCAGTACGCCACCCGATCAACCCAGCTGGACAGCAGATCTTCTTTAGCCATAAGCTTGATTGCATCTGCCACAGGCTGCAGCAGTCCGTACGGCCCCGTACGCGTTGGTCCCATACGCATCTGCATACGCCCCAAGAACTTACGCTCCAGCCATGTCAGCGAGAGGACAACAACGGAAAGTCCTGTCAAAACGCCTAACATCTTCGAGAGCAGCATCAGCGTTTCCAAAGCATTCAACGGTCCACCTCACCAAGGACTATGTCCAGAGAACCTAGGATGACCACTGCATCGGCAATATATGTGCCTTTGAGAAGTTCCTTAATAGCCATCAGGTTACAAAACGATGGAGGACGCACCTTCACTCGATATGGCTTGTCGGCACCGTTGCTCACCAAGTAAACACCCAATTCACCGCGAGGGTTTTCACCCCTCACGTATACCTCTCCCTGTGGAGGGCGAAGCACTAGACGGCTAGGAGTGATAGTAATGCCATCTGGCATCTGTTCTAATGCCTGTTCAATTATACGTATCGATTGACGCATCTCCTCAACACGAACGTAGTACCTATCCCATGAGTCGCCCTTTTCCCCTATTGGTATGCCGAAGTCAAACCTGTCGTACACCGAATATGGCTCGTCTTTACGCACGTCCATTGGAACGCCGCATGCACGCAGTGAAGGCCCACTCATTCCGTAAGCGATTGCTGTCTCTGCATCTATAACGCCAATCCCCTTGGTACGCGCAAGGAATATCTCACTGAAACTCAAAAGCCTGTCTGTCTCATCTATTCCTTGCTTGAGTTCCCTGAGAAGAGCTCCCATACGCTGTGGAAAATCGTCCGGTACGTCACTCTTCACTCCACCGATGCGTATGTAGTTGTGCATCATACGCGCACCGGTTACTGCCTCAAACATGGTCTGTATTTTCTCCCTGTCGCGAAAGGCATACATAATCGGAGTCATGGCTCCTGCATCGATACCAAATGTGCCGGAAAACAGAAGATGACTGGCAACCCGATTCAGTTCGCAAAGTATTACCCGGATATACTCTGCACGTTCAGGCACATCAAGCCCCATGAGCTTCTCGACCGCCCTGCAAAAGACCATCTCGTTGTTGAGATTGCTAATGTAGTCCAGCCTATCAAAGAGCGTGACTATCTGAGCATAAAGCTCACCCTCACACAGCTTTTCGGAACCACGGTGGAGATAGCCTATATGAGGCTCAAGATCCACAATACGCTCCCCATCCACCCACAGCACCATGCGAAAGACACCGTGAGTGCTGGGGTGCTGTGGCCCCATGTTCACCATCATCTGGACCGTATCAAGCTGGCCTTCTGTGTTTAAGCCTACCATTCTTTATACTCAGGCATCTCATAATCTCTGCGGCCAGGATAACCCTCAAAGCCCTCGTACAGAAGCAAGGGATCCATATTCGGATGCCCTTCAAAGACAACTCCAAAAAGATCGTGCCCCTCTCTCTCGTACCAGTCGGCCCCCACCCATAACGGCATTACTGATGGCAATGAAGGTTCATCCAGGGAAACATTCGCTTTCAGCACCATCATATGTTTAAAGGTGGTGCTGTACAGATGGTACACAATCTGTAGGTGCTCCACGTAGTCCACCACACACAGACACATGAGATAGTCAAAGGAAAGATGGGGGTCTTCTTTGGCCACCCGGCAAACGGCAACAATGTCCTGTGCATTAACAGTCGCCGCCACCAAGTTGACCGTTGCCACAATTTCCGGCTTAAACTCCGTCAAAATCCCAGGAAGCAATAGCTCCAAGGAGCGGCCTTTATCGTCTAAAGCGGAGAAGGCCTGAGGGACCTCCTCACGCCTATGCCTTTCTGCCACGCTCTCTAGCGTCATTCATGATTTTCTCTTGTAACTTCAATATACCGTCTATTAGGGCCTCGGGCCTTGGAGGGCACCCCGGCACATATACATCAACAGGAATTATGTGATCAACTCCCATAACAACTGAGTAAGACCTGTAATACGGCCCACCATTTGTGGCACAACTGCCCATTGCTATAACCCACTTTGGTTCTGGCATCTGTTCATATAGAATTTTGATTGGCTCAGCCATCTTCTTGACCACAGTCCCAGCCACTATCATAACGTCCGACTGCCTTGGAGACGGCCATGTAACAATGCCAAACCTATCTAGGTCGTGGTGTGCCATATATGTGCTCATCATCTCTATGGCGCAGCAGGCCAACCCAAAGGTCATTGGCCACAGAGACGACTTTCTGGCCATGGCAATAAGCTGCTCAGACTTAGCTGTAATCACCCCGGGAGCAGCTCTATTCAGCATGCTGCGTGGCTCCATATTACCGGTGCCAATGTTCAATTCCATTGAAGGGCTCCTTTTTTCCAGCTATAGATTATGCCGAAAAATAGAATCCCCATGAACAGGATCATCTCATAGAACACAGCGCTAACGCCGCTGAGAAAGACCAATGCCCAAGGAAAGAGGAAAACGGCCTCAACGTCAAATATGAGGAACAAAATCGCGAAGATATAATATCTCATATGCAACTGTGACCAGGAGTAAGGGGAAGGAGGGATGCCACACTCATAAGGCATATCCTTTATGGCAGTGCGTTTCTTGGGGGAGAGAACATAGGATGCGGCAAACATAATCGCCATACCTGCAAATCCCACCATGCCAGCTATGACCACCGCGGTGTAGTTAAGTGCCAAACGCATCCTCCAAGACAATGATTTTAGGAGGGCCATTGCCATAGGTTCGTAGACTCAGCAAGGATATACTAGCCCTTTATTACTGTCAATCGAGCATGCTGGCATTTGGGAAAGCGTTGAAACCACATCTCTAATATGCTATAAAGGATTGATTTCGTTTGAGATTTCCATGACTGCCTTCTCAACCTAGCAGAAAAAACAATTCACCAAGTAATCGTGGCAACAGTTCCAAATCAGCCACAAAGCGACGGAAATCTATAGGGTGACTTGGCTATGGAGACACTCAATGTATAAGCCATCTAAGGCCTGTCATTGAAGGAGTTGGTGAGTGGATTTTCGATTCAGTACGGAGCAACAGGCTTTCCAGGCAGAGATCCGAGACTTCATCCTCACCAAATTCCCACAAGAACTGCTATGGAGCGAGAGGGTCTCCTTCTCAGATGCCCTCTGGCCCGCCGTACTAGAGACACGCAAGGAACTGGCCGAAATGGGTTGGCCCACCATGCACTGGCCCGTAGAATACGGCGGTCAAGGCGCTTCACACATCACGCAGGCTATCCTCGTGGAAGAATTGGCCTACTGGGGCATGCCAGAGGCTATCACAGTTGACGATGGCCCAAATCTCATAGGCCCAACCATAATTCGTTTCGGGTCTGAATACCTAAAGAAGACTTTTTTGCCTCCCATTGCAAGTGGCAAGACATACTGGTGCCAGGGGTACACCGAGTCAGGAGCCGGTTCAGACCTCGCGGCTGTTCGTACCGCTGCCGTACAAGACGGCAATCATTACATTATAAACGGCCAGAAGAACTTCATCAGCGGCGCAGCTAGAGCAGACTGGATACACATCCTAGCCAACACTAACCCTGACACCGCACGACATAGAAACCTCAGCTACTTTGTTGTAGATATGCGTTCTCAGGGAATCACGCTGCGCTCCTTGGACGAAGCACAGGGCAGGAGCGGTATGCTCAACGAGGTTTTCTTCGACAACGTACGCGTGCCGGTTACAAACCTAGTCGGAGAGCGAGACAGAGGCTGGAATGTAGCTATGAATACGCTCATACTAGGGAGGGCAGGAATAGAGAATGTCGGTCTTGCCCGAAGCCTTTTAAAAGATATCACTACCTATGCTAAGGATACCGCCAGCAATGGCAAATCACTCTTCCACGTCGACATGATCCGCAACAAGTTGGCAGAGATGGCAGTGAAAATAGAGGCGTGTCGTCTGGCCGCATACAGAGTAGCTTGGTTGAGGGATAAAGGGCTGAACCCCATCTATGAGTCCTCTATGAGCAAGCTTCTAAGTAGCGAAATGTGGCAGCAGTTCACCGATGTTGCTTTACAGGTACTGGGACACTATGGCCCGTTGGAATCAGACTCAAGGTATGCACCACTAAATGGGAGAGTTGAAGAGGCATACATGGGATCAATCTTACAGACCATTTACGAGGGTACATCAGAGATTCAACGTAACATAATCGCTCAGCGCGGCCTAGGTCTGCCACGGAAATAATCAACCATCTTGGACTTCACAATCACAAATAAACAGGAGATGCTCCGCATCTCCTCAAGGGCATTCCTGGACCTTGAGTGTCCAAAGTCACTGGTAAGAACAATGGAAACCGACGACTTTGGGCACTCAACGGAACTCTGGCAAAAGATGGCAAGCATTGGCTGGCTTGGGCTACCTTTCCCTGAGCAGTACGGAGGCAGCAGCTTAAGCTTCCAGGACATGGCTGTTCTTCTCGAGGAAATGGGTCGGTCCCTGCTTCCAGGGCCTTTTTTCTCGACAGTAGTCATGTGCGGCCAAGCCATTCTTGAGGCTGGAACCAATAACCAAAAGGCAGAATTCTTGACAAAAATAGCATCTGGAAAGCTGATCATGTCCTTGGCCTTCACAGACCACGACGCCTCCTATCAGCCAGATGCCATCTCTGTTCGTGCCGAACTCTCAGGTGACAACTACCTCATCAATGGTACGAAGATGTTTGTGGCCGACGGCCAGACCGCAGACTACTTCATCGTCGTCACGCGCACCAACGCAAACACCAACCCTCGCCATGGCATATCGCTTCTGCTAGTAGATGCCCACAGCCACGGTATCACGGTCAATCCCCTACGTATCATGGGTATCGACAAACAAGCTGAAGTTGTGTTTCAAAACGTTCGCGTGCCATCAGTAAACTTGCTTGGCGCCTCCGATGATGGATGGCCACTGGCAGAAAAACTCCTAGCACGTGGTGCCGTTGGCAAGTGTGCCGAATCAGTGGGTGGCGCTCAGGCAGCGCTGGACATGACTATAAATTACATCCAGAAACGGCATGCCTTCGGGCAGCCCATAGGAAGTTTCCAAGCCATTCAGCATCACGCCGCCAACATGCTCACAGACGTGGACACATCCCGTTACCTCATGCATCAGGCTGCCTGGTTAGTTGACCAAGGAGAGTTGTACGCGCCGGAAATATCAAAGGCAAAGGCGTGGACAAGCGATGCATATCGACGGGTCACGACTCTGGCGCACCAATGCCACGGAGCCATAGCGTTCACAAAGGAGATGGACTTACACCTATATCACAAGAAGGCCAAAATCAACGAAATACTCTTTGGAGACGCCTCTTTTCACTGGGATAAAATAGCCGGAGATTTATAGACGTAAGGTTTCTCTGCAAAACAATCCCTGTCGCAGAGGATGATGGATTCCTGTATAATGACTAGAACTCTAATGGCAATTGAGAAGGAGCAACGAACATGGAATACCGACAGTTAGGCTCTACTGGGCTTCAGGTCTCTGCAGTGGGCCTTGGAACCAACAACTTTGGATTCAGAATGGACGAAGAGAACTCTCTCAAGGTAGCCCATCATGCCCTGGAAGAAGGTATAAACTTCATAGACACGGCAGATAGCTATGGCAGGGGCCTGTCTGAGGAACGCATCGGCCTGGCCTTCAAGGACAACCGCAAGGATGTCATCATAGCCACTAAAGTAGCCAACCCCGTTGGCGACGGTCCCAACAAACGTGGCAATTCCCGTCACCACATCATGAACCAGGTGGAGGCCAGCCTTCGCTTTCTGCAAACGGACTACATTGACCTGTATCAGATACACCGCGTCGATCCCAACACACCTATAGAAGAGACCCTACGCGCTCTAGACGACTTAGTGCATCAGGGCAAAGTGCGCTACATCGGCTGTTCCAACTTCGCCGCCTGGCAGACATGTGAAGCTATCCAGACCTCCAAGGCACTCAACCTTGCTCCTTTCGTCACGGTTCAGCCGGAATACAATATGCTCAATCGCAGCGTCGAACAAGAGCTGCTGCCATTCTGCAAAGAATACGGCGTCGGTATACTCCCTTTTTACCCCCTTGCCAGCGGGTTTCTTACCGGGAAATATCGTCAAGGAGAGGCAGTGCCAGAAGGCACTCGCCTAGCAGGCAATGAACGAGCCCAGGGAAACACTCTGACAGAAAAGAATTTCGCCATGTTGTCCAAACTGGAAAGCTTCGCTGAGGAACGGGGACACCCAATGGTGGAACTAGCCATAGCCTGGCTACTGGCTAACTCTGCTGTGAGTTCGGTAATCGCTGGGGCCACAAAGATTGAACAGGTTACCGCTAACGCCAAGGCAGCTGATTGGCATCTCACCACAGAGGACATGGAAGAAATAGAGAAGATTCTCCAGAGCGGTGACTAAACCCAAGAGCGAAAGCTATAAAATACCCTAAATTATCTCAGCCTTAATCTCATGAGATCTAGGAAGAGACACAACCAAATATGCCGTCCACGATAATCGTGGACGGCATATTTGGTTTGCTTGCACAGACGAGAAAAGGCAGCGAGCCTTAAACTAAAAGACAACCTGTACGGAATCAAGAGTTTTGATCTGAGTTTTAGACTCGCTTTATAGAAAGATTCACCTACTGCCAACCGAAACCTTGTAAACCCAGAGAGACGTCTGGAATATAAACGAAGAGTCAATCCAGATTATTTTATGAGTCTGGACGATAGGTAACAATCCGACTCATGTATATCTGGCGTGGAAGCTCCTTGAGCGCATTCAGAGATGGTCTCTCAACGTTCAGTATGCGATGTAAGCGGATTACCTCAAGGTGTTGCAGGAAAGGGCACCTTTTCTCGAAGGCCAATAGCGTCAAACGATCGCCTCCTAGAATCAGGTGTGTTAGGCTGCCGGGGTACGCTTCGACTCGCTCTTGCAAGGTTTCCGCAGCTTTGTCAAATAGCATCCTGGCCTGATCCTCGCGGCGGCGGGCAAAGCGAGCCGATGAACTGCCACCCTTCTTGTGCCTTCCTTTTACAAAGCGTGAACCAGTCTTGAACACAGCCAAGTGTTCGCCTTCAAATATGCCTACAGCAAAGCCGCTCATCCGTAATAGCAGTACCAAGACGATCCTTCGCCGTTCCAGCACCGACCACATAAGATCCACGTCCCAGCCGGAAGCTGTGGACTCAAATTCGATAGGAAATGGGGGCAGCACGAGTCGTACCTCACTCGGGCTCCAGAATAAAATGGCACCGGTTTCGGACGCCTGAATCGCTGCGATGGATTCATCTGACAGCTTCGTCTCTTCGGGTGGCAACTGAGTGGGTGTCAGGCAGTAAGTGTAACCATCCCGCTCCGGCTCTTGCCATTGCGCTACCAGATAGCGGAGGATCTGAATCGATACGTCTTGCATCAGGCTAGCTGGGCAATGGTGGCTCCATCAGTGCGCATGCTCTCGTCAGGAACAAAAAAGGCTACTTGCTTGTGCACTGCGAGGTATTCACGCAGAGCGCCTCGCAGTGCTCCTGTTCCCACTCCATGCACAATTCGCACAGAAGACAAGTCGGCCAATATGGCTTGATCCAAGAAGTTATCCAATTGCATTAATGCTTCTTCTACGCGAATCCCCCGGACGTCCAGTTCACGTCCTGAAGATGCTTCAACGGGAGATGACCCAGTAATGGTAATGGCAGGAGATTTAGCAGCAACTTCAGCCTTACACTCAATCTGGTCCAGGGGAATCTTAGCCCGTATGGAACCGAGCGCTATTTCCAGCGTCTGATCATCCGCTACAGCCGCAAGCACCTCCATGGGTTGACTAACCCCTTGCAAGTACACCATATCCCCTGGCTTCAGAACCCATATCCAATCGCGGCTAGCCCTGGCAGGGCGCCATGAGTGAGACCTGAGCTCTTTTCTCAGAGCCGACACTTCATATCTCTGATCACGCAAAGCCTTGAAAGAATTCGCCGGCACAAGTTCTTCCGCTCCTTTCGGCACAGATGTAGATACGGTACGTTTCGAGGATTGCTCAGCGACTCTCAGTTTTTGCCATATCTCTTCGGCCTTGATCTCCAAATCGCGGCGTACCGACTCCATCAAACTATCCTTCTCATGCTCCAATACAGTCAGCTTTTCGTCCAACTCCTGCCTCAGTATATTGGCGCGTTCCATTTCCTGTTCCGCCTCTTCTCGCTTCGCGGTAGCCTGACTCTTCTCTCGTTGTAAGTCACCCAGCAGCCCTTCCATTTTGTGATAATCATCTGAGAGTAGAGAGCGTGCATCATCAATGACAGCTTGCGGCATACCAAGTCGAGCGGCAATAGTAATAGCGTAGCTCCTCTCTGAAAGACCCATGATAAGTCTATAGGTTGGAGACAGTGTCTCAGGATGTAACTCTACGCTGGCATTGACCATACCTGGGTTCTCGCTTATGAATTCAGCTAAGTCTCGCAGGTGCGATGTGGCAATCGTCTGTATTCCCCTCCGATGGAACTCAAGGAGGAGAGCCTTGGACAGGGCTGTTCCTTCCTCTGGGTCCGTACTCGTACCCAGTTCATCAATAAGAACCAGTGACGCAGGCGTAGCCTCAGCAAGAATCTTGGTCAAGTTATCAACATGGGAACTAAAGGTTGAAAGGGAACGCTGAATGCTCTGCTGGTCACCTACGTCTGCATAGAAGCCGTCGTAAATACTGATAGTGGCCTCGTCTGCTGGGATGTGTAGACCAGAATGAGCCATTGCAGCCAGTAGACCAGTCGTTTTCAGCGCAACGGTCTTGCCTCCGGCGTTGGGGCCGGTAATGAGCAAGAGAGACCACATGTTGCCCATTTCTATGGTATTCGGAACCACATTGCCATAAAGCAATGGGTGACGGGCATCCTTGAAGCGCAAATAAGGTCTTTTAGTTTCGACCACCGTGACTGGCACACTATTCGTGGCAACCGAATATCGACCCTTAGCCATCGCTAGGTCAATCTGCGCCACCATCTCCAATCCCAGCAGTAGTTCGGCGCTCCTATCACCCACGGACTCCGAGAGTATCTGTAGGACTCGCTCTTCCTCACGCTCTACCGCCAAACGTAGCTCACGCGATTGATTACCTTCTGGAACTATAGCCAGAGGTTCCACAAATAGCGTTGCACCGCTGCCGGACACATCGTGCACGATGCCCGGCACATAGTGCCTCATTTCCGATTTTACCAACAGGACCATACGGCCCTGACGCTGAGTTATCAGAGGTTCCTGGAGCACACCTCCCTCCTGGAGATGCCTAAGGGTTTTCTGGAGATGTTCTTCTAATCGATCGTAAGTTCTCCGTGACTCGATCCTCAGGTCTGCCAGTTGAGTGGAAGCCTGATCCAACACTTCACCGTCTCTCCCAATTGCCTTGAATATCTGCAATTCAAGGCCGTTTAAGTCTGGTATTTTCCTGGCCAAGGAGGCGAGAATGGGCAATTCCGCATGTGCGATAACAGCGTGACGAGCCTTGCCGAGCACGGTAAGCACTTCGAGCACGTCTCGCAATTCATTGCCTTGGAGCCTGCTCCCGAGAGACGCTGCTTCTACCTGCAGCCTCACATCCTTGTTGGAGGATATGTCTAAATCGTTACCGCTACCAAGAAGCTGTACAGCCTCTGAGGTCTCAAGCTGGCCACGCAAAACATCGTCGTGTGTATAAGCAGGTCTCAGCGTAAAGGCCAACTCCCTTGCCATAAAGAACTGGACGCGACCTGCCAGGCGCTCTAGCACCAGAGGAAACTCCAACAACTCCAGTGCCTTGCACTGGAGTTGTTGCCGTCTATCGCTATCAACCGTGCCGTTCATGATATTCTTGCCTAAGGGAGATTCTCCCGCCAGCTTAACAGGCTACGAAAGAGCCGTCCAGAAAGCAATCCGACGTGAACTAGCAGCGTCCACTTTTTCCTATCGCACTCTCGCCAGGCCCAAATTTCCGTACCAATGACAAATATTCCTACGGATGTATATGACGATTCTTGAATTACATTGGCAAAAGGGGAAGCATACCATCCTCAATGTCAACTTTTAAGGCATTGATTGCCATGCACTGCATTGCGTAATAGCCTATAGTCACGATCAGATCCACCGTTCCTTGCTGCCCAAGCAGGTGCTCAACCGCACTGTAGGTCGCGTCCTTAACCTGATGATCCTCCAAGAGCTCCTGGGTGAACTGAACAAATACACTTTCCTTTGGCAACAATCTCCTAGGTGGACCTCCCTCCCTGATCGCTTCAATCACCTCATCTCTAACACCTGCCTCCCTAGCCGAGTCACAATGATGAGTCCATAAATACTGGCATCTCAAGCTTTTCGCTGTTGTAAGCGTAGCAATTTCTCTAACGTACGCTGAAATCTCGGGCGATAAATAACGAAGCTGGTCACCAAGCTGGGCAACACTAGCCGCTACGTCCGGACTATTGAGAAGCGCTGCAAAGGGCCTGGCCACATGCCCTCGATTTGCACCAATACGGTCGTAAATATCCCGTTTACTAGCTGGCATATCATCTTTATTCAAATATGGTACTCTAGGCACGTAACACCTCTTTCATGCAATCTTGGACTACCGCAACACCTAGAAACAGCTATGCCCTCCAACGAAGGCTCGTTCCTATCCATCCTTGGGGCCAATCCACGTATAAGGATTGTGCGCTATTTCCCATAAGTAGCCATCTGGGTCCGCAAAATATCCAGAGTAGCCCCCCCAGAACACCTTTTGTGGTGGCTTCACTAGCGTTGCTCCAACTGAAACTGCGTGTGCGATGATTTCATCAACTTCTTCCTCGCTTTCCACATTGTGAGCCATTGCAAAGCCGTTAAAGCCACTGCCCACCGACGAAACCGTTGCGTCTTTTGCCAAGGATGCCCGACTGTATAAGCTTAACCAACTGCCATTCAGCGAAAAAAAAGCAATCTCAGATGTAGACTCTATCTTTGGAAACCCAAGTCCTTTTTCGTAAAATTTCACTGAGATGACTAAATCGCTCACGCCCAAAGATATCATGCTTATTCTTGGCTTCAATTTTCCTCCCGTGCCAGAAACACATAGTGCAGATGCTTTTGGCTACGTCCTCAGAATCTCCCTGTTCCTCAGTGTCCCCTCCAACGAAAGCTGCATTTTCATGTCACGCAACTCGCCGATGGCCTCTCTCCTTCTATAGTGCCACAGCCGCAATGCCTACCACAATCAATGCTACTGACAGGAATTTTGCCATGACTATTCCGGGTGACGTGACTTCGCCAAGAGCACCGCGCCATACCATGGCCAAGCCCATACTATATAACACCACAAAAAGAGCCCTTGTCCCCCATACTGCCGTCACAAGAGACGCAGGTCCTTCGGAGAGCGCCCAAAGTAAGAGGAGTAGCCCTACGTTGGCAGTTATGAATTCATTAGTGCCGACAAATAAAAGAGCTGGACTCCGCCTTGAGAAGTAGCCCCTTACATCGGCCCATGGCGAGGACCTGAAAGCGATCACGAGAAAGACGAATCCCAGGGCAAGCATGCGTAGGCCATGCGTGTACAGCACTGGCAGTTCATCTAACGCTAGCTTCCCTATCACGTTGGCAGCACCAAAAAAAAACGCTGACAACATGAGCAAGAAAAACGACCTGTGAAGAAAAATACTGCTCATTCCGGCCGTGATACGGAGTGAGAGAAGAGTGCTTCCCGCAACAGTGGCGACAATACCAAGCCACTGTTGCGAAGAAATGGATTCATTCAAGATTACTAGCGCCATCAGCGCCGCAAAGATGGGCGCAGACTGTGTTACCGGAATAGTACGTGAAACCTCTTCTGTGAAAAGTACTCGTTGCGAGAGGATGCCGCTCAGGCCAAAGAGTACTCCTGATAGCACAGCGTATCCACTTGCTTCCAGAGTTGCTGCAGGGGGAATACGAGTCAATCCGAGCGTGATAATCCCCACCGTCGTTTGAGCCATGCCGATTAACAACGGAAGAGTCAACGGGGAACGAGCGTACCGATAGATTACGGTCTTATCAGAGATGCTTACCATAGCCGTCACTGCTGCGCTCGCCAGCGCAATAACAATCCAAGGCAATAAGCGACTCCTTTACACTAGGAAAAGTCGAGCTGAAAACAACCAGTCAATGAACGGTCATATGTTGGGAGCCAGAAATGATAAGACGCCGTGTCACTGGTTGCTACATTTCGCGTGAGGTCGTACCTAGCTCAGTTTAACAACAGAAGCTGCCGAGCCTGGATTCGAACCAGGGTTACGTGAGTCAGAGTCACGTGTGCTACCACTACACCACTCGGCAATGCAGAACGCCATCCAGTGTAATCCCACTCTCAGTCGTGGTCAATCTGGCTCATGGGGCCAGCAGTCCCGAGTCCCGCAGGTTCGGAGATCCTTCATTGCCTGGATACAAGTCTAACACCAACCGCCCACGTGATATTGCTTTAATGGTTTCTGCGTAGGTGCCCAGTGACTGTATGCGTGATGTTGCGTATGCCTCGATAGACTCCGGCGCAAGGCCAACTAGGTAATCGTACAATTTCAGTGACGACTCAGATCTTAATCGCCCCTGAGCAGTCAGTTCCTGTTTTAACTCCACCAAATTCGGGTCATCAAGCACTACCAGCCACTGAAGCAGATATCCCAGAAAATGTTCATCCCGACTTATGTCTGCGACCCAATAGTCGAACCTGTTTTCTATAAAATCCCTGAACACTTGGTAGTTTGGGTATGTCAGCAACGTCAAGCCTGTAAATGTCTCCAGTTTCAGCCAGAAGGCTCTCTCAAACTGCTGGGCCTGGGCTTCATGAATAGCCTTGCTCTGGAAGGAAGGGTTGTCACCATCGACCTGGTCAGGATTTAGGAATACCTGACGCATGTGCCCCAACTCGTGGACCAGCGACCCTATGACATCGGCAATATCACGCTCGGCATCTATGACCACCGCGATCTTGCCGAACCGCGAAGTCTTCAGCCCTGCAGATGCCTTTTTCTTCTCCAGCTCGGCAAGAAGTTCCGTATATTTTGCCTCATCGTTGAGAGCAAGCCTTTCGGCGTAGTAATCATCTATCCACGCCAGATAATCTTTGTGGTTGAGAAGAGATATGTCGACCCTCTCGTCCAGAAGACTCTTGCCTGTCAGGAGATAGTATCCGGCATCGACGACCTCCAATATATCTCGAGTATAATCGCGTCCATCCGGGCTCAAGGCAGACTCTCGCGTGTCGATTAGAACCTGAAGACCAACCAACTTCTGCCGAAGCTCCAGAATACTATATATAGTTGTCACAGGAGCTTCGACGATACCAGCCCTCCACATCAGAGTCACTTGGTAAACGTTGTCGCCTTCATCGGCTTCCGTTACCGCATCGTCCGAGTCTATGACAATCTTCAGAGTGTGTATCCCCTCGGTTATCTGGGTCAGGGTGGCAAGCTCATCCCAGTCCGGCAAATACCAAAGTCCGTTCGGTTTCATGCCTTCAGGAAACTCGAAAGAGTGGATAACTCTATCATCGAAGCACAGATCAACGGAAAAGGGTGAATCAGCCTCAACGATGCTCTCATTGTGTATTATCACGTCTACGAAAGGCGTTTCATCCACAGTCAAAGGACTGTTCAGGAACGTCTCCGTCTCATGAGAAACGATGATAGGACCGTCCCAATTCAGCTTCCATCCAGGAACGAGGTTGGGCAAGGTCAATGGCACTGGCACAGTAGTTAAAGGAGTCGGGTCGACAGCGGGCTTGGGAGCCACTGTACCAGTACCCCAGATGAATTCTCTCTCGACTGTGTTGTTCCGCTCATCAACTTCTAATATCAGGTTAGTGGCGTCCAACTCCAATCGCAAGATGTGAACACCTGATGTAACGTTGATCACATCGAACAAACCTGCCCACTCGGAACTCCCAACTGTTTCATCGGCAAGAAGTCCACTACCAAGTTGGGAAGAAACCAGAACGTCGTCCAGGTAGAGGTAGGCCCAAATCGGCACCTCTACGCTGGCGAGGCCCCGATTCTGGAACCCGTAGCGGATGTATGTGGGAACATCCACAGAGAGAGGCCCGTCCATCTTGTCCCCGCGATACGACGTAGCAATGAGAGAACCCGTCCATCCATTTGGGGCGTATGGCACCAAGTCAGGAAGCTTGGAGAGGGAAGGAGTGACCACTGGAAGATCATTATTAGAAGGCGCCCAAGTAAAGGCCGATACGAATACGTTGTCTAACTCGTTTGTCTCAGGAATCAGGTTAGTTGGATCGACCACCAACTTCAATATGTGAGTTCCGGGTTGCAGCCTCACTCTGGTAGACAGGCTCTTCCAATCTGTGACGCTTCTCTGTTGGTTGGCCTCAATGCTCTGATTCAGCCACCTCTGAGCAAGAACGCCGTCCAAATACACATCTACGAAAAAAGTGTGGCCGATGTTGTTGTGACTGTCGTTGATTACAGTCCAGCTTATATATATCGTGCCGTCAACGAACATGTCTGTGGTCTTATTTTGCCCAGGTGTGTCAGAGATAACCAGAGATGAAATCCAGTTTCTGGGCGTGAACGGCACAATGTTCGAATTCCTCTCACCAGTTGGCGTCGACTGAAGCGTAGCGATTGGAGTGGGACTAGGACTGTTGGCGAGATTTGGCGTAACCGTAGCCATAGCCTTAGTAGTACGGCTGGAAACGGGACTGGGCGTCAGAACTGGAAGCGGCGTCGGTGTTGACGCTGTCATCTCAATAGGTGTCACGATGGCCTGTGTACAGGCCTCTGTGGATAGCTCGGCAGAAGTAACAACGGGTTGCCTACAAGCCGTCACCAGCACGACAGTTATTGTAAACACACCAACCCATCGCATCACAATTTCCATACTCCGAGTGTAGCAGAACTCCTCTCATCAGGCATGAATCCTAAGAGAGACCAATTCGCCATCCACCCCACCCCTCTGACTTCCATTTCGACCGCTGCGCAGGTACAATTAGCTTGTCAACTTTATAGAGTGGCAATAGACACTTAGCTGACATGGCAAAACAAATGATTCTCTTAATCGACAACTACGACAGCTTCACCTACAACCTCTTCCAGTACCTGTGCGAGCTTGGCGCAGAGGTGAACGTGGTACGCAACGACCAGATCACATTAGAAGGCATTGAGTCGATGGCTCCAGAGAAGATTGTCATCTCTCCCGGTCCACGCACGCCAAAGGAGGCTGGCATATCCAACGACGTAATTCGCCGCTTCGAGGGACGTATACCCATCTTGGGCGTGTGCCTGGGCCATCAATGCATCGGCTATACATATGGTGGAACGGTGGACAGGGCCGGCGAAATCATGCACGGCAAAACATCCCTCATTCACCACGACGGGAAGGGACTCTTCAAGGGACTGCCCAACCCCTTCGAGGCCATACGCTACCACTCCCTGACCATATACAAAGATGACCTGCCCGATACCTTGGAGATCACCGCCTGGACGGACAACGAACTAATCATGGGCGTACGGCACAAGGAGTACCAGGTCGAAGGCGTCCAATTCCACCCGGAGTCGATCTTGACAGTTGTGGGAAAGGACATCCTTCGGAACTTCCTCGATATGCATCCTCAGAGGAAAGACCCCGGTGGAAAAGGAATGTAGATGGCAGTCCACAGATCTAACATCATCGTAGATAAGAAGAACCAGCTAGAGAAAATTGAAAAGAACGGCATGAGATCTACAATGGCTATTCCCACGCGTTTGTTCAAGGAAGCAGTGTCATAACAATGATCCAAGAAGCCCTAGCCAACATAGTTTCCGGCCATGACCTGTCCGTAGAGGACGCGGCCAAGGTCATGGAGGAGATAATGACCGGGGAGGCAACCCCGGCCCAGTTCGGAGCCTTCGTCACTGCTCTGCGACTCAAGAGCGAGACCGCCGAAGAAATCACAGGCATGGCACGAGCTATGCGAGAGAAGTCCTTGCATGTTCAATCAGGTGATGACCTTGTGGATACCTGCGGCACCGGCGGCGACGGCGCACACACCATCAACGTGTCGACTATCGCCGCCTTCGTAGTCGCTGGAACTGGCCTCAAGGTAGCCAAACACGGCAATCGCGCTATGACCAGCGCCTGCGGCAGCGCCGATGTGCTAGAGGCCGCAGGCGTTAAAATAGACTTGGGGCCAGAGGGAGTGGAGCGGTGTATTCAGGAAATTGGCTTTGGCTTCATGTTCGCCCAGACATTCCATCCAGCTATGCGATTCGCCGGGCCACTCCGGAGAGAAATAGGGATCCGCACGGTGTTCAATATACTGGGCCCTCTCACAAACCCAGCTGGAGCGCGAAATCAGGTGATTGGAATAGCTGATGGCGCACTGGGAGAGAAGATGGCTCGAGTACTGCAACAGCTGGGGTGCCAACACGCACTGATTGTACACGGAGAAGACGGGCTCGATGAAATCTCCATCGCCGCACCAACCCAGATATGGGAACTGAAGGCAGATGGAATACAGAACTATACCGTAACCCCAGAAGGACTAGGCCTCACAAGAGCCTCAGTAGACGCCATACGTGGCGGTTCAGCAGAGGAAAACGTGGTTGCCATGAAACGTGTGTTAGCTGGCGAGAAAGGCCCGCATCGTGACGTTGTACTGCTTAATGCCGCTGCCGTTCTGACTGCTGGGGACGCCGTTCAGAACATTGGTCACGGAATAGCTCGTGCTTCCGAAGCAATCGACAGCGGAAGAGCAATGGAAAAGCTCCTCGCCCTTGCAGCCCTAAGCCAAACCCTTACATAATTACATACTTCCAAACTTTATAAGATTCACACAACCTACAAAACTATGGCTACTATTCTAGACAGCATCGTGGAGACCAAGCGGCACGAAGTGGAGCGCCGCAAAATAGAAGCGCCAATCGTGGCCCTGCAAGAACGGGCTCGAGCGCTTCCGTTGCCACTCAATCTTTCAGGCACGCTCATGGGCGATGGCATACGCCTCATCGCCGAAACAAAAAAGGCATCACCTTCACGCGGACTGCTCCGTGATAACTACGACCCAGCAGCCCTGGCAAAGACCTATGCTGATAACGGAGCGGCCGCCGTCTCGGTCCTCACAGAGAGGGATAATTTTCAAGGCAGCCTTGAACACATGGAGGCGGTTAAGCAAGTCCTTCAGCCCCTTGGCGTGCCAGTTCTGCGCAAAGACTTCATATTCGATCCATATCAAGTACACGAGGCACGAGCCTATGGAGCCGATGCCATCCTCCTAATAGTGGCTGTACTCACCCCAGAAAGCCTGAAAGAACTGCTTGATCTGAGCCAGAGACTGTGGTTGCAGGTACTTACGGAAGTACACAACGAAGAAGAGATGGAAACAGCCCTATCGGCCGGTTCTGAGATTATAGGTATCAACAATCGCGATCTGCGCACTTTTACAACTGACATCTCAACCACTGAGCATCTGGCTTCTCTGGTTCCCAGAGGGAAAATACTAGTTAGCGAAAGCGGCATTCACAGCCACGATGACCTTGTCAGGTTGCACCGCATTGGTGTCCACGCCGTGCTTGTTGGTGAAGCTCTTGTAACTGCGCCGGACCCTGGAGCCAAGGTAAGAGAACTACTGCACGGTGCAGCATAAAGGGGTTATTTGACCAAAGTCAAAATTTGCGGACTCAATAATGTAAATGACGCATTGGCTGCGGCTAATGCAGGAGCAGATTTCCTTGGCATAGTATTTGAGCCTCACAGTCGTAGACACGTTGACATGCACGATGCAAGAGGTCTAATCCAGTCCTTTCGCTCCAAATGGCACACTGAAGAACCTCGATGGGTTGGGGTCTTCGCAAATCAGCCCTTAGATGAAGTCAACCACATCCTCAACTATTGCAACTTGGACATGGCGCAGCTATCAGGCCACGAATCTCTTGAGTACTGCGGACAGCTGGTGCAGCCAGCACTGAAAGTGTTCCACGTCAGGAACGACTCCCCAGCGCAGAGCGTACTGCTAGAAATGAAGCAGTCACTAAAGACGTACCAGGACAAGGGGCACATGTGTATGCTTGATACGTTCAAGGAGGGTGTGCTCGGCGGGACAGGCCAAGTCTTCAACTGGGAAGTGGCTCAAGCTCTGGCACGTGATTACTCTTTCTTTTTAGCAGGGGGGCTCAGCCCAGAAAATGTGGATGAAGCCATCCGGCTGGCAAGGCCAGATGGTCTCGACGTTTCCAGCGGTGTAGAAACAAACGGGCAGAAGGACGCTGGCAAAATCGTTAAGTTCATCATACAGGTGCGCCAGACGGACGAAGCATTCAAAGACGCCTCTCTACTAAGCAATCACCGGAAAGCAACACCATGAAAGCAGCAGGCGTAATTCTACCAGACTCCTGGGGCCATTTCGGCATACACGGCGGCCGCTTTGTGCCAGAGACTCTCATGACAGCGCTGGAGGAGTTGGAGACGGCATACCTGTCTTCAAAGGAAAACCCAGAATTCCAAGCCCAGCTTTCACTCTATCTCAACACCTACGCCGGAAGACCAACCGCGCTGTATTTTGCTGAGAACCTCTCCCGCAAATATGGCGGCGCCAGCATCTATCTAAAAAGAGAGGACCTTGCCCACACCGGAGCGCACAAGATAAACAACGCTCTAGGGCAGGGTCTGCTGGCCAAACGCATGGGCAAGCAGCGCATCATAGCCGAGACGGGAGCCGGGCAACACGGAGTCGCCACCGCAACCGCCTGCGCGATGCTGGAATTAGAATGCCTTGTGTACATGGGTGAAGAGGATATGCGACGGCAGGCCATAAACGTATACCGCATGCACCTTCTGGGAGCCGAAGTAAGGCCGGTGTCATCTGGCAGCCGCACTCTGAAGGACGCCATAAATGAAGCAATCCGTGACTGGGTCACCAACGTGCAGACCACTCACTATCTCATAGGCAGCGCTGTTGGACCTCATCCCTACCCGATGATCGTACGAGACTTCCAAACGGTCATAGGCATCGAGTCACGTCAGCAGATTCTGCAGGCTGAAGGACGCCTGCCAGACTACGCCGTTGCCTGCGTTGGTGGAGGCAGCAACTCAATAGGTCTCTTCCACCCATTCGTAAACGACACGTCAGTTAAGCTGGTAGGCGTTGAGGCAGGAGGAACAGGTGTGGAATCTGAGCAACACGCCGCAACCCTAGTAGCAGGAAGACCAGGAGTTCTACACGGCTCAATGTCCTATCTGTTGCAGGACGAACACGGGCAGGTAAAGGAAACACACAGCATTTCCGCAGGACTAGACTACCCAGGAGTGGGCCCAGAGCACAGCCACCTCAAGGACACAGGACGCGCCAAGTACGTAGCCGTTACAGACGCTCAGGCCCTGGAAGGTTTCCATCTGCTGTCCAGAACTGAGGGTATTATCCCTGCGCTGGAGTCGGCTCATGCCATATATTACGCCTGCCAGCTTGCCTCAACTCTGCCTAAAGACAACATTGTCGTTGTATGCCTCAGCGGCCGCGGCGACAAGGACGTGGATACCATAGCGAAGATGGGTGAAATAGAGAACGAAATGGAGTTACCACACTAATGAGTCTCTCTAGATGCAAGTCCTCTTAAGCCAGCACCATTGTCCTCCTTCCCTTTCTTGAATCACAACTGACCGCCCTGTATACTCCTGCTATGGAGCAGAAAAAGGTCACCATACGAGTCCCCGCCACATCTGGCAACATTGGCCCAGGATTCGATTGTCTTGGCATGGCCCTTGACTGGTGGAACGACGTACATATGAGTGTATCTTCGGCACCGACGATCAATGTCCTGGGAGAGGGTGCCGATACTATAAGTAGGACTGAGAATAACCTAATATATCAGTCTGCTCAAACCCTTCTTCATGAAGCTGGCGAGGATATTCAGTTTCTGTCCATCGAATGTGAAAACCGCATACCACTGGCACGAGGCCTAGGGAGCAGCGCCGCAGCCATCGTGGGCGGCTTAATGGCGGCAAACGCACTATGTACCACACCCCTCGACCAACATCGACTCATTGATATAGCTGTGAGATTGGAGGGACACGCTGACAACGTAACTCCAGCCCTGTTGGGTGGATGCCAAGCAGTCGTTCGTGATGGAGACAGGGTCGTTTCTGATACCGTTGCAATAGCTCCAGAACTGATGGCAATAGTTTTTGTCCCAGATTTGCCTATGTCAACCAGAGACTCTAGGGATATCCTTACCGAGCAAGTGACACGTGAAGACGCTATATACAATCTTGGAAGAATCGCCATGCTGGTAAACTCACTATCCAGCGGGCGTACCGAAAATTTGCGAGTTGCAACACAGGACCGACTACACCAGCCCGCACGAGAGAAAATATTCCCAGCCATGAAGTATATCTTCCGCGCCGCCCAGGACGCCGGGGCAGCGGGTGTATTTCTCTCTGGCGGAGGCTCCAGTATACTTGCACTCGCCACCTCTAATTTCATGACCATCGGCTTCGAAATGGCCAATGCGGCAGACAAACAAGGACTTTCCGGCAACATCAAAATAACAAGCCCGTCCTCCCTAGGGGCGCACGTAGTGTCGACGTAATGATGAAATCACCCACCACTGGCTTAATCGTCCAGAAATATGGAGGCAGTTCTCTGGCAAACGCCGAGAAAATCAAGGCCGTTGCGCGCCGTATTGCACGATCAAAGGACGAAGGAAACCAAGTGGTAGTGGTAGTCTCCGCCATGGGAGATACTACAGATGACCTCGTCCGCCAAGCCAAGGCCATCACGGAAAGACCGGACGAACGTGAATTGGCGCTCCTGCTTTCCACGGGAGAAATCGTGTCCTCCACCCTTGTCACCATGGCACTCCGCTCATTGGGGCACAAGGCCATCAGCCTCAGTGGAGGACAAGCCGGCATCCAGACCGACATGGACTACAGCCGTGCCCGAATAACCAACGTGGACCCACACCGTATCCTAAAGGAACTGAGAGAGGATAACATCGTCATAGTTGCCGGCTTTCAAGGGATTACCGAGGAAATGAACATCACCACCCTTGGAAGAGGAGCCTCAGACACCACGGCGGTAGCACTGGCCGCTGGGCTGGAGGCAAAGATCTGCGAAATATATACTGACGTGGACGGCATCTACACCGCAGATCCACGTATTGTGCCAAACGCTCGTATACTTGATACAATTGACTACGAGGAGATGCTAGAACTAGCAAGCTATGGAGCAAAAATGCATCCACGTTCCATAGAACTTGGAGCTATGTACAACATACCAATCCTGGTGACATCCAGCTTCACTGACACACCAGGAACCCTTATACACTGAGAGGCTATATATGGAAATGAGAAACCGAGTTAGAGGGATAGCCCACAACAAGAACGTAGCAAAGATAACCGTGCTGGGAGTTCCAGACAGTCCGGGAATATCTGCAACCATCTTCGAGCCATTGGCCAATAAGGGAATAAACATAGATACCATTGTCCAAAACGTCAGCGTTGAGCGTATCACAGACCTCACCTTTACCGTGGCACGGGAAGATCTTGCGGATGCTATGGATATTGTGGAACCCGTTGCGCAGAACATGGGAGCTGGCGGCTGCGTAAGCAATGCTTACCTTGGGAACGTCAGCATTGTGGGAACTGGCATGCAACATAATTCCGGCTACGCAGCCCGTATGTTCAGCGCCCTGTACGAAGCCAATATCAATATAGAAATGATAACAACATCAGAGATACGCATAACATGTATTGTGGCTGAAGACAGAGTGGAGGACGCAGTGCGAGCGCTACATGCGACCTTCCAGCTGGACCAAGGTGACTAGACTCGGTGAAGGGCAGCACAATCCTTTAACACAACCATTTCTATCCATCGTAATCCCTGCATACAACGAAGAGATACGAATCGCACAAACCCTAGACACCATTGTAGAGTACGCTGGCAGTCAAGGCTACTCCTGGGAAGTGGTGGTGGTAGACGACGGCAGCCAGGACAAGACTGCCTCCATGATTGAGTCTGCCTCTGAAACACACTCTGAAATACGCCTTGTCAGACTCAATCATGGAGGCAAGGGACTAGCAGTACGAGAAGGCATGTTGTCTGCGCGTGGGAAGTACAGGTTTCTGGCGGACGCCGACCTCTCAATGCCTATATCTCACCTTGAGAGGTTCCTACCGTCCACGCTCATAGACGCCGACATCGCCATAGGCTCCAGAGAAGCCAGTGGTGCTCGTCGCTTCGATGAACCCTTCAAACGCCATCTCATGGGTCGCGCATTCAACATCGCGGTGCGCCTCATAGCCGTGAAGGGCTTTACCGATACCCAATGTGGCTTCAAATGTTTCACAGCCAAAGCCGCAGAGACTCTTTTCCCACTACAGAGATCTCGCGGATTCGGGTTCGACGTCGAAATCCTCTTTTTAGCTCAACAGCTTGAAATGCACATCAAAGAGGTACCAATAGACTGGTACTACCACGAAGGAAGCAAAGTGCGGCTATTGAGAGACAGCTTCCTAATGCTAAAGGATCTGCTTTCAATACGGTGGAATTCCATCAAAGGTAAATACGGTAAGCTCATTCTCAAAGCCACCGAATCTGAACCGCCCGCCAATACGGACACAGATGACTAACTCTATTCCAATAATCCCTCTCACCGCCCACACATCATGCAGCGTCTTAAATACACAATCAATAAGATATAAAGAGAGTACACTAACTAGCCGGACAGGGGATTGCAATCACCTTGGTAGTCAGTATACAATCCTTTTTCTACAATATTTGCGGAGTGTGGGAAATGAATCCAACTGACAAAGACAAAGCACAAGTGAAAAAAGACAAGACAAAAGATGCCATAGCTCTGGCCTTGGTAAGCCAATGGGGGAAAGCAGCAACCCTGAACCGAGAGATTATCAGCGACTTTCCCAGAGATGTGGAAGCGTACAACAGGCTGGGCAAAGCTTTGTCTGAGTTGGGGCAGTACAAAGATGCCAAGGATGCCTTCAGCCACACTCTGGAGATATCGCCAGCCAACATCATAGCCAAGAAGAACTTCGAAAGGCTCACGCAGCTAAATGAGGATGACTCCACTCCCAAGCAGGGTCTAAAGGTGGCCCCTGAGCTTTTCATAGAGGAACGCGGGAAATCAACCACAATTTCACTATTGAGACTGCCAACCGACAGAACTCATTTACGCATGGCGCCCGGCGACGCAGTAGAGCTTCAGCTGTCCCTCACGGGCATTACAGTAGAAAGCACTGAAAGGCACTACCTAGGAGAGATTGAAGCAAGGATTGGCCATCGCCTTGCAAAACTGATCCAGGGAGGAAACAGATATGCTGCCGCCGTAACTTCCGTACAGGAACAAACCTTGACCGTCATGGTCAAAGAAATATATCAACATCGCAGCCAATATGGAACTGTGTCATTCCCCAACAAACAGCGGGCAAATAGCGCCTACTCACATCTAGAATATCCTTCACTACAAGCCGGATTTGACCTTGAAGAGAAGGAAATTGAATTTGAGCAAAGCCCCATCATAGACTGGGATGATGATGGAGAGGCATCGATCGCTGCTCCACCTTCCGACGATGACGTAAAACCCACAATGCAAAGCAATTACCTAGAGGAGTAATCTCGCTTCTAGGCCTACGCTCACACCAGTATGGCGCCAGCGTCATCCTTCCACACACCTCAAACCTAGTGTATTATCTCTTCAATATGTTCAGAGCAACCACATCTCAACCTGTAATCATAGCCAGAAACCTGGTTAAAAAATACGCAAACAACCTTGTAGTCAATGGAATTGACCTCACCATTTACAAGGGAGAGTGTTTCGGGCTCCTAGGACCAAACGGAGCAGGAAAAACCAGCACGCTTAAGATGATCTCGTGCATATCTCCGATAACCTCCGGAGAGCTCATAATTAAAGGGAAATCTGTATCGGATGACCAGTTGGGCGTCAAATCTGAACTTGGCGTAGTGCCCCAGGAGAATAACCTAGACTCAGACCTAACAGTCTTGGACAATTTATTAACCTATGCCCGTTATTACGATATGAACTCCAGTACAGCCCTCTCCAGAGCCTGGGGAGCGACACGTTCAGTCCTCACGGCTACCACAATATTGGCCTTCACATATATTCTTGGCATGGTTTCCTCTCCATGGGCACTACTGATAATACCGGTTTCATTCATCATCGGGCTTATGTTCGCATCCATAGCCATCACAGTAACGGCACTGGTTCCATCACTGAACAGCCTCAACAACTTCTTCACTCTTTTCGTCACCCCGATGTGGTTCTTCAGTGGGGTATTCTTTCCATTGAATGGGCTTCCAATTCCAATAACCATACTCGCCTGGTTCCTGCCTCTTACACCAGCATCTCATCTGGTACGCAGACTGGCTTTTGGCGAGCTCGACTGGACTCTGCTAGCATCATTCCTTCTTATGATAAATTTCCTGGCCTTCTTCTTGTTCTTAGCCTTACGTGTGATGAGAACGCGGCTCATCAAATAGAACAAGTTCACTGTTTCGCGATGGGCGGGTGACAGAGAAGAAGCAAGGTCCTATTATTCTAAAAGATTAACAACAGAGGCAAGCGCACATGAATTTATCTCGACGTATCTATCCACTAGACCCCAGGGAACTGACTGAGGAGCAGCTCGCGGTAGTCTTCGCCATGACCTCACGCAACCCTCAACCCTTCGATGAGATAGCCAAGGTTGTGAGCGCTGAGAAGGCCGCAAACTTCCACGAGCGATGGGTACTCAACTACGGCCATGCCTCGGTAGCAGAGCACGCAATTATCCACATGGCAGCGGAAAATATCTCACGCCTCGCCTGCGACACCATGGAGGACAATCGCCTGGCTTCATACACTGAGAAATCCTCACGATATCAGTTACTCGACCAAGGCCACTATCACATCCCAGTGGAACTTGAAGGACACCCTCTCAGGGACGTGTACGTGAACACCTGCGACTCACTGTTCAGAGCCTACCAGGAAACAACGGAAAGACTGCTTGAGCATTTGTCAAACGTTACGTCCAAGAACGAGGGAGAACGTGACTCTTCCTACAATCTGCGCCTGCGGCGTGTGGCCACGGACGTCTGCCGTTTTCTACTTCCAGCAGCCACCCTGACAAACGTGGGCATTACCATGAATGCCCGGTCCATGGAACACGCCATTCGCAAACTCCTATCCTCTGACCTCCTTGAGGAACATGAGATAGGCGAAGCGCTAAGGGAACAGGGAAGAACCATAACTCCCACACTCATAAAATATGCCGATCGCAACGATTATCTAGTGTTATCTAGAGAAGCCCTAGATAACCTGGATCAGAACGAGGAAGAGGCAATTCCATACGCCGACTGCCGAGCGGAACTTGTACACTACGACCAAGAAGCTGAATCCAAGCTGGTGGCCACACTGCTATATCGTTTCTCATCCAGTTCGTATAGTGATATTTTGCAAAGAGTTAAGAACATGAGCCAGTCCCAACGAGAGGAAGTAATTCACAAGGCGCTAAACAGCCTTGGGCAACATGACATTCCAGTAAGAGAACTGGAAGCTGTAGACTACACCTTTGACCTTGTCATGGACTACGGAGCTTATAGAGAATTCAAGCGGCACCGAATGCAAACATACATCTCACAGCCGGCAACGGTAGATCTAGGGTACATCGTCCCGGACCTCATTTTGCAAGCCGGGCTGGAGGGACAATTCAGGGAATCGATGGAAACAGCAGCCAAGGGATTCCACAGCCTTTCCGAGGCTTTGCCAGGGGTTGGAGGGTATTTAGTAACACACGCTCACCTTCGCCGCGTGCTCTCAAAAATGAACCTGAGGGAGTGTTATCACCTCTTCAAGCTCCGCACCAGTCCCCAGGCCCATTTCACCCTGCGCAGCGTGATGCATGAAGCCCTTGACTTAGCAACTCAGCGCCATCCACTGCTGTTCAAGTACTTACGGCTGAGGGACGAATAGGGAAGGCCGTAATCCTATTAAGCCTTCGGTAACGAACTGTTGATACTTGTCACGGTAGCAACAGTCATCGAATTACCCTTTTCCTTGTCTCGTATAAGCCACACTCCCTGGGCAATACGCCCAGTCACCCTAACCTCTGATAAAGCGAGCCGCTCTATAATGCCCTGCTCGGATACCAGCATGACTTCTGTGGCATCCATCACCAAGTGTGCCGCTGCCACAGGCCCAGTCTTATCAGTAATTTTGAGGGTTATGACACCCTTGGCGCCCCTGGCCGTCCTACGATATGCCTGTATGGGAGTCAGCTTTCCAAATCCTCTACGGCTTACAACAAAGAGCTGTGCCCCAGTTATGACCGTATCCATAGATACTACTCTGTCATCCGAATCAAGACGGATTCCTCTTACGCCGCCGGACATTCGGCTGCTTATCCTGACATTGGCAATTGGGAACCGGGCAGCCATGCCCTTATCCGTAACCATCACAACCTCATCACCTTCATTAGCCCCACGAACCGAAATAACCTCGTCACCTGGCTCAAGATCCATAGCTATAAGCCCATTATTCCGTATGTTAGTCAAGGAAGAGAAAGCCATTCGTTTTATCTCTCCCTTTCTAGTGGCCAACATTATAAACTCATACTTATCATTGGAAGAAATCGCCAGAACCGTGCTGACCTGCTCTCCCTCATTGAGAGACAGCAGATTCACAGCAGAAGTGCCGCGAGTAGTGCGCGAAGCATCTACTTGTACGTCATAGCACGGTTTTGAATATACTCTGCCCCGATTGGTAAAGAACAAGAGTGCATCGTGTGTATCGGCTACGAGGAGATTTTGGAGTATATCGGTTTCTCTAGTGACCATCCCTGTCACTCCCCTGCCTCCCCTGTGTTGGGTTTTGTATGTGTCAAGCGGCATGCTCTTCACATAGCCGCGCTGAGTAATGGTAATCACCATATCCTGATGGGGCTCCAATTCTTTCCTAGTAGGAGCAGTAGGTTCCTCATCCCATACCTCGGTGCGACGATCATCGCCAAAGTCCTTCTTAATCTTTCGGGTATCTTTCTTCACTTCTGCCAGTATCTTCTCAGGGTCTCCCAGCAGATCTTCGAGTTCGTCTATAGTCTTACGCAGTTGCTGGAACTCCGTCTCTATCCGTTCCCTCTCAAGAGCTGCAATACGCCGCAACTGCATATCCAAAATTGCCTGTGCCTGTATCTGGGTTAGGGCAAGCCACTCCATCAGTCCCTGCCGAGCGGTATCCGCATCGGCGGCCTGACGTATTAGTGTGATAACTTCGTCAAGATTAGAAAGGGCCGTTCTCAGGCCCTCAAGTATATGGGCTCGTTCCTCGGCTTTTTTCAGGTCGAACTTCGCTCGCCGTGTGATCACCTCACGACGGAAGTCTATGTAATGTCTAAGAAGCCTCTTCAGAGGCAGCACCTGTGGTTGTCCATCCACCAGGGCCAAAGTGTTAACAAAAAAGGCCGTCTGCATGGACGTATGCTTATACAGGTTATTTAACACAATCTCTGGCTGAGCCTCGCGCCGCAGTTCAACAACAACACGTAAGCCATGGCGGTCTGATTCATCTCTAACCTCGCTGATACCCTCTATCTTCTTGTCCTTAGCCAGTTGAGCTATCTTTTCCACTAGCGTGGCTTTGTTCACCTGGAAAGGGACTTCAGTCACCACTATCTGCTTGCGCTCAGATCGCTTTTCGCCTTCCTCAATTGTAGCCCTAGCCCGTACCAACACACGCCCGCGTCCCGTTGAATAGGCATTTAGAATACCTTCCCGGCCCATGATGATACCCCCAGTGGGAAAATCAGGGGCCTTGATGAACTTCATCAGGTCTTCGACGTTGGCATTCGGGTTTTCTATGAGATAAATAGCCGCATCGCACACCTCTCGCAGGTTATGCGGAGGGATATTGGTCGCCATTCCAACGGCTATGCCAGAAGCCCCGTTAATCAACAGGTTTGGGAGCACCGCAGGAAGAACCTTAGGCTCCCGAAGGGTATCGTCAAAGTTGGATGAAAAATCCACGGTGTCGCTGTCTATATCTCCCAACATATGTTGTGCGATGGGGGACAGACGAGCCTCAGTGTATCGCATGGCCGCTGGAGGGTCATCATCAATGCTTCCGAAATTACCCTGCCCGTCGACCAAAGGATAACGCAGTGAGAAATCCTGGGCCATACGAACCATGGCCTCATATACCGAACTATCTCCGTGGGGATGATACTTTCCCAACACTTCTCCAACCAAGCGGGCGCTCTTCTTATACGAAGTTCCGGCCCTCATGCCTAGGTCATCCATAGCGTACAGGATTCGTCTCTGCACAGGTTTGAGTCCATCACGCACATCTGGAAGTGCCCGAGCGACAATAACGCTCATGGCGTAGTCTAAATATGAGCTGCGCATCTCATCTTCGATACGCACTGGTCGTATGTTGCCGATAGAAGGAACTACCATAGATCTTTCCTCTCTTTGCTGAGGTTATATGTGAGCCAAGTCCATATTAATGCAGGCTCGCCTTTTTTCTCTGTCCATATGTCTCTGCACGTTCTACAAATGACTGGAAGAGATTGCCAAAGTTCTTTGGAACTTGTTCCTCTATCTCATTGTGCCACTGGACACCTACAACCCAGTCATGCCCAGGACTCTCTATGGCTTCTATCAATCCGTCCTCAACTGAGTAGGCAGATGCCATAAGCGCCGATGCCTTCTGAGGTTCACCAAGTCCCTGATGGTGAAGGCTGCTGACACTCACAAATCCCCCTGCACCTAAAATGGCAGCCAGTTTACTGCCGGGAGAGATATACAGTTGATGACGAGCGGACTCCCAACGACCATTCTGGAGCTCTACCCTGTGGCCCGGCAGGTCCTGTATGAGCCTACCTCCAAATACGACGTTCAAAAGCTGCATGCCGCGACAAATAGCGAGCACCGGCATATCGCGATTAAGTGCGGCCTTTAGGAGCATCATCTCCCATTTATCTCTACGTGGGGCATGCTTAATCCCAGATTTAGAATCTTCTGACTCACCGTAGCATTGAGGGTCTATATCCGGACCGCCGGTGAAGAGAAGCGCGTCAACTGAGGATACAGTCTCATCTACGCGGGCTAATGAAAGGGGCTTCAGGAGACGCTCCTCCACATCACGCTTTACCATGGCATATATGTACCGACGAGCCTCACGCTTATTAGAGGCTACCACTCCAATTACAGGCATGGATTAAGCAGCTACCTTCCTCATATATGCGTTGCATCTAGTATCCATTTTCAGGTCGCTAAGACCATATTTGCGATTATGTTAAGAATATAGCAATGATTGTCTTTAGACAACTCCAGCGAAGGGCTAAAACAGGACTGCGAGACAGTAACCTCTTTTAGCCCTAACCCTCTATGATTTCCATGAGCCGTAGGGGTTCTTGGCTTTCTGAAGACAGATCAAGCCCATTAGCAAGCCCCGCCGCATAGAAGTTTTTAAGAGAACTCAGGACCTGAGTGGATGGACGTTCACCTTCGCTCAGATGCTGCTTCAAGTCAGTGAGTGAGTTGTAAGCCTGATCAACGTGCCAGAAAAAAGACAAGAGCCATGACAACTCACGCTCATTGGATGGCGCAGGGATATCATCAAGGCTAAAGATTGCTTCCGTGACTTTAGTATAGCGTAGAATACCAGCCTTATCCTCGGCATGCTCTCCGTAATATCGTTTCTTTTTCAACTCCAGCACACGTCGAAGATACTCAGGTTCACCGTATATCTCCCTAGGCAACCAGTCCTTCCGAAGATCTAGTACTTCTTTGCCCTGCTTGTTTACAATGGCCACAGCCACATCTACGCCAAGGGCCGAATCGTATTCAAACTTCGCAGCACCTCTAAGAACAGCTTCCTGAAGCATAAGAGTCACCTCTCTGGTGATCTTCCTATACAGAGGCCCACTGGCTTCTTCGTTCCTGTCCGCACCCAAGCCACCGGTGTTGAACATGTAGTATTCCTGAGGCAGACCACCCTGAGTGATATCCTGCAATATGGAGTACATCAAATTCGCGTTCTCGTCCTCCAAGCCGATGATGAAAGGGTCCGAAAAGTATTCCACATACGGCCTGCCTATGGCACCCGTGGCGGCACCCGTCTGGACTGCCTCACCATACATGAGAGCACGAACATAAGTCTCTGCCGTCAAACGAACCAGAGGCGGAACAACGGTGTTTTGACGCATCACGCCCTGCCAAAGCACCTTATCAGTACTCTCCATTGGCACATGAACCATATCACTTAACCTTCCGTTAGTGAAAGCCTTTGGCAGATGCGCAACGCCCTTTCTATCTAAGAGCCTGGACCGAGACAGTATCATCCTCATATTGCGAACGGGGTTTTGAAGGAAATCCGGTGTGCTATCGTTTAAATTGAAGGGCACGTTCTCAAGAGTTTCCTGCGAATTCGGCTCGGCCTCAGACCCGCGAAGAACATCGTATGCTATAGGGTCGCTTTCTTGAGTGAGTCCAAATGGCACCGCATACAGGTTGTTCTCAGTACCGTCTATACCATAGGAAACACTGATCTGCTTGCCATTGCGGTCAATCTCCACCGGTTTTGCCAACGGTTGAAGCAGTACTATATCGTCATTCATCGGGTAAATACCCTCATCAGAGTCAATCTCAAGTTCAAGAAGTGCCGATAAATCACTCTTAATCAACTCTATCATGACTGTGAGGGTGCTTTTGCCATGCAATGAAGGGCCAGTGGTAACCAACGCGGCATTGGTCATTTTACCATCTAAGTTCTTGGTTCGCGCCATACTCAGAGCCGCCTGCAGAGCAAGTCCCTTGGTATGTTTCACCAGGAACATAGCTATAGACAGCGGACCCATCTTGTGCTCACCCAGATAATCGAACCCTAGGTGCAATGATAGACCCTTTGTGGGGGCCTTAAAGACCAACCTGTTGAGTCCCGCCTCTTGGACGCGATCCTTAAGCGCCTGTGGTAGCCCTAGGTCATCCAGCCACTTGGGGATGGAAACTTCCAAAATCTGAGGTGCGTTTTGCATCTCATCCTTGGGCGAGTCGAATGTCAACTGTCGCCACATGTATGGAAGCTGAGGATAGTCGGTGCCGAACAAAAGTTGCCGTGCATGAAATGAGCGCTCAGGAACGTCGCCGACCTGCCTGTCTGTCTGGATGATGGTGTCGCCAGATGAGAAACACTGTTCCATCATACTGTTTATGTAAGGGAATATCTCTGCAAAAAGGGATTGATTGGCCTCGCTGAAAGACAGGGAGTCACGATTCCTTGGAAAGCCATCTATGAAATATTGGGTCAGGTCTGGCCTCCGGGCCACCCCCAACTGGCTAAAAAAGCCGAGTCCACCAGTGTCCAATCGGACCACTATATCAGGCCAAGCCCGAATGCCAGCCTTACCTTCGCCATTAAGGCGTCCTGATTCCTGAGTGATCTGTTCAGCTTCCTTCCGCACTTGCTCGCGATCTGAGGCCGGAAGATCCTGAAAAATACGCATGTGGCTTATTAGCCACTCATCTGATGGATTAAAGAATTGGCTATCAGGCTTATGCCCTCTTTTGGCTAAAGCTACCAACTCATCCAAAACCTTAGCGAATGCTGGGTCGACAGAAGGCCCCGCCAAAGTCGATCCTATATTCTGAAAGACTGCCATATTGCAAGCCCTCCTACTCAAAGCTTATACCAGGAGGTATCTCTGATCCATCAAAGAAATGGGACAGCTACAAACAACCTACAGCGCATGCTGATTTCAATGACTATTTTACAGCGCAATGATACACATGTGCAAGCTAAATATCCATCTATTATGACGGTTTTCGTCTCATATAGGATATTGGCCCTTAATGTATGTGGCTCACAACGAACACCGCTATGACTACACCAACATGACTACTGGGTTCTCCAGCACGCGCTTGATTTCCACAAGGAACTGAGCGGCTTGAGCGCCGTCGGCCACACGGTGGTCTGTGGACATGGTTGCTTTCATCACCTGAGCTATGGTTATCTGGTCCTCACGCACCACCGGCTGCTTGCGGATTGTGCCAACGGCTAAGACCGCTGACTGGGGAGGATAGATAATGGCAGAAAAGCTGTCGACATCAAACATTCCCATGTTGCTGATGCTGAAAGTGCTCCCAGTGTAATCCTCTTCCCGCATCACCCCACTCTGTGCCCTCTCCACCACCTCTTTTGCGGTCTTGGATATATCCACTACTGACCTATCACGGCACTCTCCCAGGGAAACGACCAAAAGTCCCTGCTCTACTGCAACGGCTATACCTACATTAATTCCAACATTCATCCTCATGTGGTCGTCTTCAAAGGAGCCGTTGAACACTGGAAACTTGGCCAGAGTCAAGGCGCACGCCTTCACTATCAGGTCGTTGACCGTAACTTTGGTTTCTCCGTTCAACGTTTCGTTGAGTTGTTTCCTCAGAATCATGGCCAGAGTCATATCAACGTCGGCGGTTATATAGAAATGAGGAACTTCCCGTTTACTCTGGGCCGTGCGTCGAGCGATAGCCTGTCTCATACGGGAAAGCGGCACAATCTCGCCACCTGTGGCACCCGCTAGCAGAGTTGAAGTCTCTTCACTATGCAACGCGGCTGGTACACGAGTTGCATAGGCCAATATGTCATTCTTGGTAATGCGCCCATTAGGCCCTGTCCCTGTAACCTGTTCTAAGGTTATCCCATTTTCTTCGGCAAGCTTACGGGCCAGTGGTGATGCCTTTATTTGGGATAAAGCGGGGGTTGCCGATTGTTCGGTCTCTTTAGGCTGGAATACTGCGGGTTTCTGACCTTCAGACTTAACGGCAGACTTTCCCTCATGTATAACCTCTCCAGCTACCCCTATGAAAGCGATGGCCTGGCCCACTGGTACCGTAGACCCTTCCGAAACAATTGTCTTGAGCACGACCCCTGAGATGTACGCTTCCATCTCAATCACGGCCTTGTCAGTTTCAATCTCTGCAATGGCCTCCCCTTTCTTGATCTCCTCCCCCTCCTGCTTCAACCAGCGAACCAGGGTGCCTTCCTGCATATCAAAGCCCATCTGAGGCATAACGACTGTTGTAGCCAATTTCTGTGCCTCCAATACGAAGCGTTACCGACCAAGCGTGGATTCCACAGCTTGAATAATGCGATTCTCATTTGGAATGGATGCCTGCTCCAGATACCTTGAATATGGCATTGGGACTTCTGATCCAGCCACCCGCGCCACCGGCGCATTCAAGTAATCAAAGGCTCTCTCTTGAATCAGTCCCACCACAGTAGCACCAAATCCCCCGGTATACCACGTCTCCTCCACCACAACAGCATGGTTGGTCTTCCGTACTGACTCCGCCACAGTATCTCCATCCAGTGGACTCAAGGTGCGCAGGTCAATTACCTCCGCGCTGATACCCCTTGACTCGAGATCCTCGGCAGCCCGCATTGCCACCATAGACATGCGGGCATAAGCCACAATTGTAACGTCAGTTCCAATCCGTTTGATATCGGCCTTCCCAAATGGAACAACGTATTGCTCATCTGGAACCTCTCCTCTGCTACTGTACAGAAGGGCATGTTCCACAAAGATCACAGGGTCTTCCTGTTGCAGGGAAGACCGGAAGAGTCCAAGAGCGTCATATGGTGTAGATGGCACAACTACACGGAGTCCTGGCACCGAAGCAAACCATCCTTCAAGACTCTGTGAGTGAGTCGCCCCAACCGAAGCGCCTCCTCCCGTGACCGTGCGAACGATCAATGGGCATGTAAGTTGTCCGCCAGACATATAACGAACCTTGGCTGCATGGTTGATAATCTGATCCATCGCCAAAAAGCTGAAATTGATAGTCATAAGCTCTACTATTGGCCTCAAGCCAGCAATGGCAGCCCCAGCGCCAGCGCCAGATATGACAGATTCAGATATCGGCGTTTCTCGTATGCGTTCCCCCCCATACTCCTCCAGAAAACCTTTTGTCACAGCGTACGCTCCGCCGTAACTTCCTATGTCTTCTCCCATAATAAAGACGCGCTCGTCCTTCAGTGCCTCTCTCAAGGCTCTGGACATAGCCTCTCTATATGTAATTTGCGCCATAACTTACTTACTCCCGTACACGTCTTCATAGAGGGCTGCCGGTTCCGGAAATGGACTTTCGTCGGCAAACTGGACTGCATTATCCACGATCTTTTCTATCTCTTGCTCAATCTGATCCAATTCCTTCTTAGAGGCTATCTTTTCGTCTATAAGCCATTTACTGAAGCTAAGGATAGGATCTTTCTTCCTCCATCGTTCTTCTTCAGACTTGTTCCTGTATTCTGAGGGATCTGCCATGGAATGCCCTCGAAACCGGTAAGTCATGGCCTCTATCAGATAGGGGCCTCCACCTTCTCTAACGCTTTCCACCGCTTTGTTTGTGACCTCCATCACCTGCACAACGTTCATGCCGTCCACTCGTACGGCAGGCATTTTATATGCTTGAGCAAACTTGTAAATCTCATCGTGAAACACCAGCGTCTGTTCAACCGATGCGCCCATACCGTACAAGTTGTTCTCAACAAAGAATATAACCGGCAGCTTCCACAGTGATGCCAGGTTCAACGACTCATGAAACTCACCTTCGCTGATAGCACCGTCGCCAAGGAAGCACAATGTCAGGCTGTCTTCACACTTGTACTTGCTGGCCAAGGCCAGGCCAACCGCCAGAGGAAGCTGGCCCCCAACGATGGCATAGCCTCCCATGAACCGCTTTCCGATATCGAAGAGGTGCATGGAGCCGCCTTTGCCTTTGCTAGACCCCGTAGCCTTGCCGAAGAGTTCAGCCATCACGACGCTGGGATCCATCCCCTTGGCCAGGGCATGACCATGATCCCGATAGTGTGTCACAACGTAGTCCTGTAGCATGAGCGTGGAAATTGCACCTACTGCGATGGCCTCTTCGCCGATATACAAGTGGAGGAAGCCGCGTATGTTTCCAAGCGTGTACTGTTCAGCGGCCCTCTCTTCGAAGCGGCGTATGAGGAACATTTGACGATAGAAATCCAACAGTTGGTTCTTTTCCGGAGCGTTCTGCAATTTCATGGAATTTGTCAAATTAGCTTCGATCAGGATATGGTGGCATATGAAGACATTTAAATGTGAATGGCAAGGTCGTCAACAGCCAGAGCCGCCTCTTTAACCGCCTCCGACAGTGTGGGGTGAGAATGAACCAACCAGCCCAATTCCTTTACGGTGCCTTCCAGCAAGCTGGTCATTGCCACCTCAGACATCATCTCCGTAACCTCTGTTCCTATCATGTGGGTTCCTAGAATAGCGCCGCTATCACCGTCCGTCACAAGCTTGACAAGGCCCTCCGTTTCCCCCAAGGCAAGAGACTTGCCATTGGCGCGAAACGGAAACCGGCCCACCTTGACCGAATAACCAATATCCACTGCTTCCTTCTCAGTGTACCCGAAACTGGCAACCTGTGGCTGGCAGTATGTGGCTCTTGGCATCTTCTTATAGTCCAGAGCAGGACTCTCCATTCCAGCAATGATCTCCACCGCCAGAATACCCTGGGCCTGGGCCACGTGAGCCAGCAGCAGCTTGCCAGTTACGTCCCCAATGGCATAGATTCCCGGTACACTGGTCTGCATTTTCTCATTCACTTCGATGAAACTTTTCTCTATTTCGATGCCAAGCTTAGTCAATCCCATACCATCGCTGTTGCCCTGCACTCCCACTGCAACCATTACCTTCTGGCAATCCAATTCTTTGGTTCCCTCTGGAGATTCCACACTAAGGCTGACTCCTGTTGATCCCTTTTTAACTTCCTTCACCCGGGAGCTTGTTAGCACCTTTATCCCGCGGCGAGTAAAGGAGCGCTCCAACTGCTGACCAATCTCTTCATCTTCGTTTGGAACTAGGTTCGGAAGCATCTCAACAACTGTGACATCAGCGCCATAGGCATGGTAAAGATAGGCAAATTCCACTCCGGTTGCCCCTCCGCCCACAATCACCACTGGTGAGGGCACCTCACGAAGCTCAAGAGCCTCTCGGCTGGTAATGATTGTCTCGCCGTCCACCTCAAGGCCCAGTATTGGGAGCGAGCGAGCCCCTGTGGCAATTATCACGTTTTTGGCAGCAAGGGTTTGAGAGCCACCTTCCACCTCAATCGTATGTGCATCCTTCAACCGAGCATGCCCCTTAATATAATCTACCCTGTTCTTCTTCAGCAAGGATTCCACTCCGGTAGTGAGACGCTTGACTACGCTACGACTCCTGGAAATAGCCTTGCCGAAGTCGTAGCTCAGATTATCAAATGATATTCCAAACTCTTCAGCTCGATGGAAGAGTGTCAATATCTCAGCATTTCTCAAAAGGGCCTTGCTAGGTATACATCCCCAGTTGAGGCAAATTCCACCGATATCCTGGTTCTCCACCAACGCCGTTTTCAGTTGCAATTGACTTGCGCGTATGGCCGCCACGTACCCACCCGGCCCTCCACCGATGATTACTATATCGTAGTCTACATCTGCCATTAAAGCCTACTTTCGCAACGAAAATGCCTCATAAATCTCCCTTGAGTATAACACCCTGCGCATGCAGGCACCAATATTCCTGCCCTTGAAGCAGAGAGACCTCTTTGCTACACTGAGCTTACTTTTTTTCGACAGGTACACAACCATGACCTCACCCAGACTGAGCCAGGACGAAGTCCAGCACATAGCCCTCATCTACCGCCTTGGCTTAAGCCGAGAGGAGATTGAGAATCTGCGAAGCCAATTATCCGACATCATAGAGAACTTCCAGGTGCTGGAACAAGTGGACACAACAGACATCCCTCCTACGGGGCATTCCGTAACCCTTGAGAATGTGATGAGGCCGGACAAAGCCGACTCTCCATTACCCAAGGAAGATATCCTTGCCAACGCTCCACGGCGAGAGGGCGACTACTTTCGGGTCAAGGCAGTGCTAGACTAATGCCTTCAAATCTCCACAACCTCACCATTCATGAAGCCAGTGAACTTCTCGCTAGCCGACAGATCTCTTCGCAGGAGTTGACTCAAGCCGTTCTCGATCGCATCGAACATGTGGAACCTCGCGTAAAGTCCTATGTCACCATCACAGGAGATTTGGCCCTTCAACAGGCCCAAAAGGCCGACACCGCCATTGCCAAGGGAGAAACAACTGCACTGGCAGGAGTACCGATGCAGCTCAAAGACAATATGTGCACCCTCGGAGTTCCCACCACCTGCTCCTCACGGATGCTTGAGAACTTTGTACCTCCTTATAACGCCACGGTTGTAGAGAAGCTCAATGCTGCGTCAACAGTGGTGATTGGAAAAGGCAACATGGACGAATTCGCGATGGGCTCTTCTACCGAGAACTCAGCCTTCTTCCCGACCCATAATCCCTGGGACTTAAAGCGTGTACCTGGTGGCAGCAGCGGAGGCCCAGCAGCGGCGGTGGCAGCGGGAGAGTGCCTATACGCCCTCGGTTCTGATACTGGCGGAAGTATCCGGCAACCGGCGTCACTCTGTGGTATTGTCGGAATGAAGCCAACCTACGGACTAGTAAGCCGCTATGGGCTCGTAGCTTTTGCTAGCTCACTGGACCAGATCGGCCCACTAACCAAAGACGTAACAGACAGTGCTCTTGTGCTCAACGCAATTGCCGGTCATGACCCACGAGACTCCACATCCATACCCCAAGCTGCAAAAGACTACACCAAGGCGCTGACAGGAAACATTCGTGGCCTGAAAATAGGAGTCCCAAAGGAATATTACGAGGGCATCGACCCCAAGGTAGCACAAACTATGCGAATAGCCCTAGAGAAACTGGAGGCATTGGGAGCCTCCGTTGAAGAAACTTCTCTGCCGCATACCAAGTATGCACTGGCTGTATATTACATACTTGCCCCTTCAGAAGCATCGGCCAATCTAGCCCGATACGACGGAGTGAAATACGGCTACTCCTCTCAGGAAGACGGCAGCATATGGGAGGCCATGGAAAAGACCAAACAGCACGGCTTTGGGCCGGAGGTAAAGCGTCGTATCATGCTAGGAACATACGCGCTTTCCGCGGGCTATTACGATGCCTACTACATAAAGGCACAAAAAGTGCGCACACTCATAAGCAGAGAGTTTCAAGAATCCTTCCAAAAATATGACGTGCTGATCACTCCCACATCTCCCTCGACGGCATTCAATCTAGGGGCCAAAATGGATGATCCTGTACAGATGTACCTAAGCGACGTGTGCACCATTCCCATCAACATCGCAGGCATCCCAGCCATATCCCTCCCGGCAGGACTTGTAGGCGGCCTCCCAGTAGGAATGCAGGTGATAGGTAAGCCCCTAGCGGAAGAGACTATACTACGAGTAGGATACGCCTATGAGCAGGCCACCGAGTGGCACAAGATGAGGCCAGAATTATGAAAGACATACTTGTCATCCTTGAACAAAACGCCAAAGCCACTCCGGAGGAGATATCTGAGATAACCAAGCATACTCTGGAAGAGGTCAAGGAAGTCATTGCCCAGGCAGAACGAGACAAGACCATAATCAAATACAAGGCCGTCGTAAATTGGGACCATCTGGGAGAACAAGAGGTAATTGCCGTGGTGGAATTGCGAGTAACTCCCCAACGTGAGGTTGGTTTCGACGGCATAGCCAAGAGAATTGCGCGCTTTCCAGAGGTGCGCTCACTTCACCTTATGTCAGGCTCCTATGACCTGTCAGTGATGCTGGCAGGCAAGACCATGCAGGAAGTCGCCAACTTCGTAGCTGTAAAACTGGCAGTACTGGAAGGGGTCCAGGGAACCACCACTCACTTTCTCCTGAAACGCTTCAAAGAAGACGGAGTGATTCTAGACAGAGAGCGCGGAGACAAGCGCCTCCCTCTTGCCCTGTAAAACCAACCATTGATTAATAAACAAGAGCCAAAACAGAAGAAATCCCCACTGTCACAACGAGTGAAAGATCTCTCTCCGTCTGGCATACGCCGCTTCTTCGATATCATCACGACCATGGACAACGTTGTTTCCTTAGGCGTGGGAGAACCTGACTTTGTCACTCCTTGGCATATCCGTGAAGCTGCCATACAGTCCGTGGAGAATGGATACACCATGTACACCTCCAACTTCGGCCTGTTGGAGTTACGTCAAGGAATAAGCAAATACTTAAATGAGCGATATGACCTGAACTACGACCCCGCCAATCAAGTACTCGTAACCGTGGGAGTAAGCCAAGCCCTTGACCTTGCCATGAGGGCAATTCTGGATCCTGGCGACGAAGTCATAATACCGGAGCCCACTTACGTCTCTTATATCCCATGCGTCTCCCTCTCTGGAGGCATCCCAATAACAGTACCAACCAACATGGAAAACTCCTTCAGAGTGCAGCCAGCAGACATTGAGGCACGGATAACACCGAAAACCAAGGCTATACTCATTGGCTACCCCAACAACCCAACAGGCACGGTCATGCCCCGTCATGAAATGGAGCAGATAGCAGACATTGCGCGACGTCACGATCTTACAGTGGTCTCAGACGAGATATACGAGCGCCTGGTGTACGGAGTGGAGCACACCTGCTTCGCCTCGCTACCAGGAATGGCTGACCGTACCATTCATGTAGGAGGTTTCTCCAAATCCTATGCTATGACAGGATGGCGCATTGGCTACGCCTGCTCAAACTCTGAAACCATTGAGGCACTAATGAAGGTGCACCAGTACACCATGATGTGCGCACCAATTCAAGGCCAGATGGCAGCCATTGAGGCACTGGCCTCAGGAGATAGCTCTGTAGAAGAGATGAGGGAGGAGTACAACCGCCGTCGGCACATCATGGTAAATGGTCTAAACCAGCTAGGATTGAATTGCCTAGAGCCCCAGGGTGCTTTCTACGCTTTCCCATCCATCAAGGGCCTGAACATGTCCTCAGACGAATTCGCGGAAAGGCTGCTACTGGAAGAGCGAGTGGCTCTCGTGCCCGGCTCGGCCTTTGGCCCCAGCGGTGAGGGCCACGTTCGATGCTGCTACGCCGTCTCAACCGAGGAGATAAAGGAAGCCCTAGAGAGAATGGGGCGCTTTATTGGAAACCTCAAAGGGTAGTCGCTGAACTTTCAGATAAGAACTTCCTGGTATCGGAATCCCCTAGGCCAGGCAAAGAAATATCCTTCGATCCATCAGGCCCAAACATCGTATGCGCCGAAGCAGACGAGCACCTGCTTTATCAAAACAACGATGCCCTTTTGACGTGGCAACGACCTGTAAATGCGGGAGACAATATCTAAGCACGCACCACTAGTAACGCATTCACCACTAATTCAAAAAGGAATTGATGAGGGCAGAAATCTCCTTCAGCCTAGTTCGCACAAAGAGGTGACCCGTCCCTTCTAAAGTGACCAGCCTGGAGTCCTTTATTCCCCTCACCAGTTCCCGTGCAAAACGCAGTGGCGTCATTACGTCCTCTTCTCCAAAGACAAGCAGCGTTTGGCAGAATATGTTTTGCAGACGCTCTCGTGAATTAAACGCGATGGTAGCCTCCATCTGACGCTCATATGCCTCCGGCTCCTGGAATAAGGTGTCCTCCAGGACACCCTGAACCACCTGGTCTATGAAGCCTGGTATCTGATATTCCTTGTATGTGTATGCCCAAGGCAGGACAAGGCGAATATAATCTTCCCGCGGCAAGTCTCTCCTAAGAGATGCAAGGCCTCTGAACAGAGCGGCCCCACGCGGATCAGTTGCATCGTAGGTGGCAAGAAGCACGAGGCGGTCAACCAGTTGAGGAAAACTGATGGCCAATTCCTGGGCTATTGCACCCCCCATGGAATAGCCCACCACATGAGAGTGAGCGATGCCCAGCTCCTTCAACAGCCTTGCGGCGTCCTCCGCCATATCCTTAATTACATACGAGGCGTCGGCACGTTGGCTCTGGCCACTGTCGCGATTATCGAAAGATATCACCCTGTAGTCGCTCAACATGGAAGCAAGAGGCCCCCACCCACGGTGATCACCACTCAGGCCAGATATGAGCAGCACGGGAGGAGCATCAGGCTCACCTTTGATTTCGTAATAGAGATTCAGGCCGTTGACTGTTGCGTGTGGCATTATAGTTCCCGTTCCGTTCTTCTGTTCTAGCTCAGTAAGCTGCAATTTCGAAGCACACCGCTTACCATCACCTCATACGTTTACAAAAGAATCATTGACGCCAGGCAAGTCCCTCAGTGGCCGCTAGAAACTGGGAATGGAGGCTTCTCCCTGAGGCAATAACGCTCTCAGCTTTCAAAGAAGATGGAGTCTCGTACTTATCAGTGATCACTCCTCCCGCCTCAGGCAACAGGACAAGGCCGGTGGCTATATCCCAGGGGGCCAGGTTGTGATGGAAGTACATATCAGTTCTTCCGCACGCGGCATAAGCAAGGCCGAGACCAGCGGAGCCCATTATTCTTGTGCCCTGGATATTGGGCCACAAATGTAAAACAAGCTCAATCGCCATGGCGGCTTTTTCATCCACGTAACCCAGATCATAGCTCAAAAGAGAATCGTCCAACTCAGTCTTGTCAGAAACGCGTATAGGACTACCATTCAGAAAGGCCCCCCCTCCCTTTACGGCTTGAAACATCTCCCCGCGCACAGGGTCATAGGTCAGGCCAATTAGCACCTCGTCATCCTTTGCCAAGGCTATGATCACGCAAAAGAAGGGTATCTCCAAAATATAGTTCCTGGTGCCGTCCAAAGGATCCACTATCCACGTATATCCGGATTTTGTGGGAATCGCCTCAGACTCTTCCGCCAAAAAGCCGTCGTCTGGAAATTCCCTGTGCAATTCCTCGATGATCTGGTGCTCAACCAACTTGTCAACGTCACTGACCAGATTGGCCCTGCCCTTATATGAGACCTCTTTCTCTCCATGAAGCCTCGACATCAAGGTCTCTCCTGCTTTCTCAGTCACCCTAAGAGCTACCTCCAAGGCAGATAGTCCTGAGATGGAAGTAGGCAACAGAACAGGGCTTCCATTCTTCAAAGGGACGTCTCTGAAATGCCCATTTTATCGCGAACTTCAGACAGGGTTTCTTTGGCAATGACTCTGGCATGCCTTGCCCCTTCCTGAAGTATCTCTTCCACATAGCCTGGTTTCTCGGCAAACTCGCGCCGCCGTTCCCTAAATGGTTCCAATGTTTTATTGATACCGGTTGCCAGCAACTGTTTATCGTCAACGCATCCAAGCTGAGCGGATACGCACATCTGATACACCTCGTCCAGTTTGTCTGGGTTGAAGAGCTTGTGGAGGGAGTACACATTGCAAACCTCAGGGCGCCCCGGATCCGTACGTCGAAGGCGTTGGGGATCGGTAAAGGCCGTCTTAACCCTCGCGATTGTCTCTTCAGGAGTAGCAGCCAACTCAATGTGATTGTCCAAGCTTTTGCTCATCTTCTGTTTCCCATCAAGGCCAAGAATAAGAGGATACTCAGTAAGCTTGGGCTGAGGCTCAGGGAAAGTGGGGCCGTAAAGGTGATTGAAGCGACGAACTATCTCTCTGGCTAGTTCCAGATGGGGCAACTGGTCCTCCCCAACCGGGACCGTGTCGGCTTTATAGAGTATGATGTCAGCGGTCATAAGAACTGGATAGCCCACCAACCCATAACTGACAGACTCCTCCGTCTCCTGTAGCTGCCGCACCTTGTCCTTGAACGTTGGCACCCGCATAAGCCAACCAAGCGGGGTGACCATACTCAAGAGAGTATGGAGAATCATCACCTCGGGCACCTGAGACTGAACAAAGACCAAGCTTCTCTCCGGGTCAACACCGGCAGCCAGCCAGTCCAGGACCATCTCTCTGACATTTGACTGAATCGCCCTGGTAGCCTCTCCCTGCATATCAGTAAGAGCGTGAACGTCCACCGCGCAGTAGATGCAGCGGTACTCTTTCTGAAGGGAGACCCAATTTTGCAATGCCCCTATGTAGTTGCCCAAGTGCAAACGCCCAGAAGGGCGCATGCCTGAAAAGACACTATGTTCAGCAGTATTCATGACACCTCAGGCTGAAAGTCTATCACAGAAGGGAGGGCTGGAAAAGAAAATTCCTTATTAGGAAAAGTAAATGGTATTCCCTGCGTCATTTTAAGAGCCGCTGCCTTTGCGCGATTTTGACGCAATCTCAGGGTTGTGCTACAATTACACTGCGTGACAATTCAGATCCAACCCCATATCTTGTGCTTTCACCCTGGAATTCGTTGCCACGCACCAACTCGCCTGCTCTCTTTAGTGTCCTGATAATATCCACGCCTACCAACAGCAGTGACACAACATCGCATAGATACTAACAGTAGCTTTAGCTGCTGACCAGTCAAATTTTCTAGGGTGATTCCCCTAGCACGAGAGGTTGGAAAACAATGGAGACACAAGCTAAACCTGCCGGATACACAGCCCAGGATATACAGGTGCTTGAGGGGATGGAGGCGGTGCGAAAGCGCCCCGGGATGTACATTGGCAGCACTGATCACAGAGGACTTCACCATCTTATCTATGAAATTGTGGATAACGCGGTGGATGAAGCCATGGCCGGCTACTGCACCACTGTCACAATTCGCATCCAATCCGATGGCTCTGTCCAAGTGGAGGACGATGGCCGAGGTATCCCCGTTGATATTCACCCTGCTACCGGCATATCCGCAGTTGAGACGGTGATGACCACACTTCACGCTGGAGGCAAATTCGGAGGCAGTGGGTACTCGGTTTCCGGCGGCCTACACGGAGTGGGAGCCTCAGTCGTAAACGCTCTCTCCTCATGGCTACGAGTAGAGGTTCGGAGGAACGGTTTCCTGTACGCTATAGAATTCCAGAAAGGTATTGCATCTGGCCCACTGGAACAGGTACGTGAGGTATCAGGATCAGGCACAGGAACCACTACAACATTTATACCAGACGAAGAGATCTTCGGGTCGATTGAGTACGACTTTGAAACGTTAAGTCAGCGGTTCAAAGAGATGGCGTATCTGAACAAGGGGCTTAAATTATCCCTGATTAGTGAATGGCATAAGAACCAGGGATACTCCGCATGGAAACAGGAGTACTCCTTTGAAGGCGGCATTGTCAGCTTTGTCAACCAACTCAATCACAATAAAGAGGTGATTCAACCCACTCCCATCTATGTTCAAAAAACAATGGAGACTACCCTAGTAGAGGCCGCCTTTCAATACAACGGTGGATTCTCGGATACCACATACTCTTTTGTCAACTGCATCAACACAGCCGATGGAGGGACACATGTAACCGGGTTCCGTGCCGCCATCACGCGAGCGCTCAATGACTACGCACGCAAAGGAAAATACCTGAAGGACGACCAATCCAACTTCTCTGGGGAAGATGTAAGGGAAGGTCTTACCGCTGTCATTAGCATAAAAATGATAGACCCCCAATTTGAGGGACAGACCAAGGGCAAGCTGGGCAACGCAGAGGTAAAGGGGTACGTGGAATCCGTCGTAGCCGAGGCCCTCACTTATTACCTTGAGGAACACCCGCAAGAGGCTAAGTTAACCATGGACAAGTGCCTCATTTCTCAAAAAGCCCGTGATGCTGCGCGAAAAGCTAGGGACATGGTGCTCAGGAAAAACTCTATGGACGGCAGCTCCCTTCCAGGCAAGCTTTCCGACTGCTCAGAAAAGGACCCCGCCCTCTCCGAACTTTACCTAGTGGAGGGAGAGTCTGCAGGCGGCTCAGCCAAAGCCGGCAGAGATCGGCGCTATCAAGCAATCCTACCTCTGAAGGGCAAAATCCTCAATGTAGAAAAGGCTCGCCTGGACAAAATGCTGGCCCATGAGGAAATCCGAATCATCATCACTGCAGTAGGAGCAAGCTTGGGTGACGACCTGAACCTGGCGAAGCTACGTTACCATAAGGTGATAATAATGACGGACGCCGATGTGGACGGATCCCACATACGGACCCTTCTGCTTACTTTCTTCTATCGCAATATGCAGTCCCTCATAGAAGACGGATACCTATACATAGCCCAACCGCCACTGTACAAAATCCAAGCAGGAAAAGACTCACGTTATGCTTATCTGGAATCTGAGAAAGAAGATATCCTCAAAAAAATGGAGGGCAAGCGAGGCCTCTCCACCCAGCGTTATAAGGGACTTGGCGAAATGAACCCCGACCAGCTCTGGGAGACAACCATGAACCCAGAAACCCGTAGCCTCCTTCAGGTGACCGCGGATGATGCCGAAACTGCCGACAGGGTCTTCTCCGAACTCATGGGCGAAGACGTAGCGCCACGCAAGGCGTTCATACAGGACTATGCTACCAGCGTCCGCAACCTAGACGTGTAGACAGTCCCCTCAAAAGCCTTTCTTTTTCCCATCTATAGTGGGGCCTGTAAATACCGCACACACCCACGCCTAAAGCTGATCGGCCATTAGCAGGGGCATTTCCTCCTCATCCTGGGGGTAAAAGTAGCCCTCAAGGGAACCTGCAAGGTAGGCCGACAAATCAAGGTGATCATATCCGCTCAAGTTGAACAGGAGAACCCGGGACTCACCCAAATCTTTGCACTTGAGGGCCTCGTCTATTACCCCATCTGATCCACCTCTAGGCCCGGGCAGTCCCCTCCATCCGCTATACACCCGGGGCCCCCTTCTAGAAAATCAGCCCTTTACCCCAATTAGATTAGCGATCACCAGGAGGCGATGATCGTATATATATGCAGGAACACAGGCAACCATAGTGATAGTAGATAAAGAAGATTGCTGCAGTGTAAAGTCCTCCTGGGCTATCTTCGTTGTCTTGGATACCTGATAGAGGTAGGCTGTATCTTTTTCGTTATAGAGAACAACATATATATCCTCTCCCTTCCTGAGCAAGTCTGGAACCTGAGCCAGATTGTGGAATATGGAGCCCTCTCCCCTAATGGGACTCTGCAGGTGACCAAAGAGGTACCCGGTGCCAGCCTCACCTGGGTTTGGAGTAGTGGGAATATGACCCACCACGTCCTTCGGTGTTTCCCACCCGAGCGCATCACCATAATTAATAATCTGAAGAGCTTTAACTGGAGAGCTCAGGCCTATGGCGGGAATTTCGATCCTAGTGGGGGCAGACAGGCCCTCGGCCCCTACAGATAAACCACTGCCGTCTACCGAGATAAAGCCCTCGAAGAGAGCGTTGCCGAAACCATAATCAACATCCGTCCAACGTGGGTCGCCCCAAAAGATAGCCGGCACTCGGCTCCCAGGATAAATGAACGAAAACCCATCTGATTGATCTGCCGAATCAAAAGGGGCTGAGTACTCCAAGTCACCCGGGTAAAAACGAGCCAAAACAGAATAAAGGGAGTATCCGCCACTGGCAACAAACAAGAAGGCGCCCAAACCAATCAAGGCCAATGCCCCCCAACGCTTCTTGTTCCAGGTGCGCATAGTCCTCAACGCTGGGAAGTTTCTACCTGCTACCACCATCACAAAGCCTCCACACCGTAGTCGCCGCCACCGATTGGCCACAAAGAGGTTGCTCTTTACCGTAACCACCTCTGAGAATGTGCCCAGGCTACCCTTGACGATATAGTCCTAGCAATGCAATGTCAATTGAAGACCAAACATTCCTTACCTATCGCCGCCTAGGAGGCTGCCTCGGCTGCCTCTATAGCACGCAAAACGGCCTGGGCCTTATGAAGCGTCTCCTGATACTCCGCCTCTGGCACGCTATCAGCCACTATGCCGCCGCCTGCCTGTATATAAGCCACTCCATCCTTGAGCACCATAGTTCGTATAGTTATGGCCGTGTCCATTGCATTATTGAAGCCAAAATATCCCACAGCTCCCCCGTAAGGCCCGCGTCTTTCGGCCTCCAAGTCTGCCAAGATTTCCATGGCCCTTATCTTTGGGGCACCGGATAGAGTTCCAGCGGGCATACAAGAACGAAGCGCATCGTAGATGGTCTTGTCTGCCCTCAATCTACCATGAACTTCCGATTCTAGGTGCATAACGTGGGAGTAGCGCACTACGCGCATAAGGTCTGTTACTTCCACTGAGCCTGATTCAGAGATACGGCCGACATCGTTGCGGCCCAAGTCCACGAGCATAATGTGTTCGGCGCGCTCTTTCTCGTCGGCTTTTAACTCCGCTGCCAGGGCCTCATCCTCCTCTACAGTCCCGCCTCTGGGCCGCGTGCCAGCCAACGGGAAGTTGTATATAATCCGATCTTCCACCCTCACAAGAAGCTCCGGGGAGGCGCCGATGATGTGAAAATCATCCAAGGCCAGAAAATACATGTATGGCGATGGGTTGAGCGTGCGCAACGCTCGGTATATATCGAAAGGCTGTGCCTTAGTCGGCCTTGCCAAACGCTGCGACAGCACCGCTTGAATGACATCACCAGCATAAATGTATTCCTTTATGCGTTCCACCAGCGCTCCGTGCCGCTCTTTGGTCATATTGGAGGTAATTGGTGGCTCATTATCCTCTCTTTTGGGACGAGGTTCCACGACCAGTGGCTTGCCCAACCGGCCGACCAGCCCATCGATACGTTCAATAGCCTCTTGATAGGCACTCTCGACTGTCCCTTCGTCCAGATGAACGTGAGTCAGCACCTTTATTTTGTGCCGAACATGGTCGAAAACCAGCAAAGTATCAACAAGCAAAAACAGAGCCTCTGGAAGTCCCAAAAAATCCTTGGACGGCGGAGGAATCTGTTCGAAGTAGCGCACAACATCGTAGGCAAGATAGCCCACTGCCCCACCGTGGAACCGCGGCAGTCCTTGTATTGGTACGTGAGTATATTTCTCCAACATTTCCTGTATGAGCACCAAAGGATCAACCTCTCCATCAGGTTGCCCCAGGCCAGTCTTGATCACATGGAAAGGTTCGGTCCCAATGAAGCTGTAACGGGCCAGCCGCTCTCCGCCCTCAACACTCTCCAGGAGAAAGGAATATGGAGGCTGGGCTATTTTAAGATAGGCAGAAACGGGCGTCTCTAGATCCGCGTTGATTTCTCTGTATAAAGGAATCAAATTTCCCTGTCCCGATAATTCTTTTACTTCTTCTAGCGATGGATAATAATTGCTCATATTTTTGTCCTTAAAACAAAAAGCCTACCCTCAAAGGGGCAGGTTTTAATCCATTACAGATCTCTAAGGGTCACTTAAAAGGCCTATTCACCTTATTATCAGCTTTAATATGTATAGTTTGCCCGAGTATAAGAGCCTCGTTCTGGGCTGTCAAGAAATGTTTTTGTTTGATGGGCGCCTAATGAATAATGAAAAAGGCTAGCGGAGCTAATCGCTATCAATCTTCTCAGAATGTCCATGCATTCTCTACCTCTGATGTTCTCAATTCTCTTATGCCCTGACAGCCCCCACCTTCATCTCCGGCGCATCCTCACCCTCTTACGAGGGCGCTACTTTTTGTCAAAATCCACAACCTGGACAGTACCATCAGATGCCGGTTCCAACAGGGCACTGAACTCATATCCTCGGCGGCGAAGCTCGGCGCTGCCACCCTGGTGGCGATCCAGTACTGCCATAACCTTCACCACTGTGCATCCCGCAGCCTCTGCAGCATCAATGGCAGTGAACAACGAACCTCCTGAAGTACAGGTGTCGTCTAAAATCATCACGTGGTTGCCCGACTCAAGAAGGCCTTCAATCTGCTGCCCGGTGCCGTGCGCCTTCGTCTCTGTCCGCACGAAGAATGCCTGAACTGGAGTGCCATCCATCTGACTCATAAGCGCAATGGCAGTGACAATGGGTATTGCAGCCATGGACGGTCCTCCCACCGCAACAATATCGTACCCCTTAATTTCTTCGAGAAAAACCTTGCTGAGCCAATATGCACCCTCTGGATTCAAGCTTATAAGGCGCCCGTCGAAATAGTAATTGCTCTTTGCTCCTGAGGACAGGGTGAATTCCCCATACTTCAAGGCTCCCAGTTTTTCAGACAGCTCAAGAATTTTCCGGGCAATCTCAATACTCAATGCCGTCCTCCTCATAAAGGTGATGCTCATATATATACTTCTCAATGATACTAGGAACCCAGTCGGTTATAGGCAAAGATTGAAAAACACGGCGGCGAATTTCATTCCCACTAATGCCTATGTCCAAGCTGTCGATTATGGCGATTTCGCTAGCAGCTCCCGGACGAATGTGGTCAAGAGATCTCAAATCAAAGGTGCGCTGCGCGGGTCTTGATACTCCGACCAATGTGCACAAATCAAATAGGCGTTCCGGCTGATGCCACTGGTGTAGATCCTCTAGGGAGTCCATTCCAAGAATGAAGAAAAGAGAATCGCCCTTAGCGTCGCCCTCCCGAAGAGACTCCAAAGTATCCACCGTATACGTCGGCCCGGGCCGATCTATCTCAATGGTAGATACTTTAAATCCTGAGTTACATCGAATTGCCCGCCTCACCATCTCCAGTCGGTCATTTGCTGGTGAGATCTTGCTTCCATTTTTAAGCCACGGCTGACCAGTTGGAATAAACCATACTTCGTCAAGAGCAAGCCTTATTGCTGCTTCTTGAGCAATCATGAGATGCCCAATATGAATTGGATCAAATGTCCCGCCCAAAATGCCAAGCTTCATGCTATTTCCACACTAATTCCATATCTCCGATTTTAACTGTATCGCCGTATTTTGCACCGGCTTTCTCCAGAGCGCGGACTAAACCGATTCGCTTGAATTCTCCCCATAGCTGCGCCTGAACACCCCAATCTTCAAGGTCCACTCGTCTGATTATTCGCTCAGCCTTGGCTGATTTTACAATGAAACTCCCTTCGCTCTTGCGAACGGAAACTCTGTTAATCTCAGCCCTTGGTTGCAACACTGAAAGAGAATCACCTTTAACGGTTTCTACCAAAGGAAGGGACGCCAGCATCTCGAGAACTTTATCGAGAACATCCCCAATCCCCTCTTCTGTTACGGCAGAAATGAATTGCCCCTGAAGGCCTATTTCCTTCAACGCCTCCTCTATTTCAGTCCTAAAAACCTGAACCTCAGGGGTGTCCATCTTATTTACTACCACAAGTTCAGGTTTTTCCAATAGGCGGGCATCATACAATCTCATCTCTTCGCGGACCTGCAGGTAATCCTGCACTATGGTTTCAGATGTACCATCAAGGACATGAACGATACTGGAAACACGCTGCATATGCCGTAGGAATTCATATCCCAGCCCTGCTCCATTATGCGCTCCTTCAATCAATCCGGGAATTTCTGCCAAAATAAACTCCTGCCGATGCCTTTCCACAAATCCAAGAACAGGCTCCAGCGTTGTAAACGGATATGCTGCAACATCCGGCTTAGCCCTAGAGCAGACTCGCAACATTGAAGACTTTCCTACACTGGGCATACCAATAATTGCTACATCAGCGAGTACCTGTATTTCGAGCTCAATGGTAATCTCTTCTGGAATATCTCCATCTTCTGCAAGTAGAGGAACGCGATTATTAGGATTGCTGAATTTAATGTTTCCTTTTCCCCCCACTCCTCCTCTTTGCACCACAATGCGTGAGCCAGTTAGTATCAAGTCTCCTAATTCTTTTCTACTGCCATCTAAATCAATCTTAGTTATAATTGTGCCGCTCGGTACATTTATTATGCAATCTTTACCTGAATGTCCCGATTTATTTTTTCCAACTCCTTTACTACCATTGTCAGCTTTAAATATTCTATTATATCGAAATGCTCTAAGCATGTGGAGGCCATCAGTAGCTTGAATTATTATATTGCCACCATCACCACCATCACCACCATCAGGTCCTCCTTGAGGAACATATTTTTCTCTACGAAAACTAATTCCTCCACTTCCTCCATTTCCCGCCTTAACTTTTATCTTAGCTGTATCAATCATAGTATTAAGTAATATCTAATATAATAGGAATAGGAATATACAATAACTCTTTAATTAATGGATTGTGAGGAGTTAGTACAAATTGGTATTAAAATCGATTTTATTCAGGCTGCTAAATAGTTAATTTGGTTAGTGGGATTAGTGGGGATACTGTGGATAACTCTCTTATTCGGAAAGAGAATCTTCTATATCTTCATAGAGCGCACCGAGCTGAGCCTTAAGGGCACTATTACTATCTTTGTCCTCTACTATTTTAGCCCATGCATGTCGGATGGTTGTATGATCTCGGTTACCAACTAGGAATCCAATATCCTTTAAAGACATATTTGTTAGTTCACGCAACAAGTATACTGCTACCTGTCGAGCAAAAGTTACTTTTTTATCTCTACGCTTACTTCTGAGTGCTTGAGCGTCGACGTTATAGAAAACACATACTCGAGATATAACAACTTCAGCTGAAGGTCTTTTCTTTTGCTTGGTTGTTAATAAGTCACCTAGGCTTTGATAGGCGAGATCAAGGCCTAGAGGTTGATCGGTGAGGTCAGCATATGCACACACACGGTTCAGAGCTCCCTCTAAATCGCGAATACTTGAGAGGAAATGTTCAGAAATAAGGTCAAGGACCTTGTCGGGAACTCCAACTCCCATAGAACTAGCCTTAACTTCAAGGATTGCCTTTCGCGTTTCAATGTCCGGCATTCGGATGTCTGCACTTAGCCCCCACTGGAAGCGAGACCGCAACCGATCTTCCAGTGGGGCCAATGCGGATGATGGCCTGTCGCAAGCAATCACGATTTGGCGGTTGGAGTTGTGAAGATCGTTAAAAGTGTGGAAAAAGCCTTCTTGAATGGCTTCTTTCCCGCGCATAAATTGGATGTCATCCATGAGGAGGACATCTACAGATCGATATTTTTCGCGGAACTCGCCGGTTCGTTTTAATTGAATTGCTGTGATAAATTCGTTTGTAAATTGTTCTGAGCTCACGTATAGACAACTGAGGCCCTTGCCGGCCGAGGCATGGCCAATCCCATGTAAAAGATGCGTTTTCCCCAGGCCAACGCCGCCATACAGGAAAAGTGGGTTATAGGCGATACCGGGTCTTGAAGAGACGGCGACAGCAGCAGCATGTGCGAGTTGATTTGATTCGCCAACGACAAAGGAGTCCAGGGTGTATTTCGGATTCAGTTTAATTGATCTAGGCTCATTTGAGGCGGCGCGGCCATTTGCGGGGCGAATAAGTTGGGCGGGTAGAGCCTGAGGTTCCATTTGGTTGACAGTATGGAGGGATGGTTCCGTGAGTACCTGGAACCGTATGGTTGCAGGCTGACCAGTTACTTGAGAAAGGGTGGCTTCAACTAGTGAGGACATCCGCTGCTCAAGCCATTGGGCAACGAAAGACGAGGGAGCTCCCACAACCATTTTATTGTCATTAAAAAATAGGCCGACAGTCCCTTTGAGCCAGGTGGCGTAGCTTGGTCGACTTACTTGCAATTCCAAGCTGCCGAGTGCTGCTTCCCATATTTGGATAGGATTCGAGTATTTCACGGGTGCGTCTTCTCTCCTAACATTGCAAACCAATACTCTAATAGGTGAAGCAATTGAGATAAGCAGCATCTAGGGACGCTGAAACAGCACCTGAATATCAGGTTAATTAATAAGCCTTGCGGAGGTGAGTCCGGGGCGGAGTTGGCGGCCCCATTTTGTTGGGACCACTGCTAATATAACAGGTGGGTTGTCCAGGGGTTGCAAGGAGTGGGGAAGGGAGTTTTCGACGAGTTTTAAGTGGTTATTGTTTGAGTATTGGTATAACTCTATACTCTAGGCATGGATAAGAGAATGAAAGTAATTTACATGGGGACGCCACACTTTTCGATTTCTCCTTTGGAGCTCCTAGTTGAAAGTGGAATTCAAGTTGTGGGGGTGTACACCCAGCCGGATAGACCGGCAGGAAGGGGAAGGGCCGTGCATCCATCGCCGGTTAAAATTTACGCGGAAGCGCATGGCCTCAGGGTAATTCAGCCCTCCTCTTTAGGGGCGATAGATACATATCGTGAGATGGTGTCCCTCACTGCTGATATCATAGTTGTTGCTGCCTACGGGAAAATTCTCCCCAAGGAGATAGTGAACTTGCCAGCCTTTGGATGTGTGAACATACATCCGTCGCTGTTACCGCGCCATAGAGGCCCTTCCCCAGTTGCCTTTGCCATCCTGGAAGGGGACGAGGTAACTGGCGTAACAGTAATGCGATTGGACGAGGGAATGGACTCAGGCCCGATAATTGCCCAGCAAGAGTGGCCCATACTGCCCGAAGACACAATGGTGACTCTGACGGATAAGTTGTTCCGTGAGGGAGCGAAGCTCCTAGTGAATAGCTTGCCCTCCTATTACCGAGGCATTCCTGCACCCCTCCCTCAGGAAGAAGCGCTAGCAACTTACGCGCGTAAGTTAACTAAAGAAGATGGGGTCATTCAGTGGCAGCGTTCTGCTGATATCATATGGCGTCAGGTGCGTGCTTACTCCTCCTGGCCGGGCTCTTACACACGCTGGCAGGGGAAATTGCTCAAGGTTGTGGAGGCCGTGCCTTTGCCTGCTCAAACCTATCAGATGACAACTGGCGATGATACTCCCGGCACAGTTGTACTCTTATCCCCTAACTCTCAGGTGGCAGTTGGTGTGGTTACAGGAGATGGCGTCCTCGGGCTCAAGAGGGTTCAGTTTGAGGGTAAAAAGGACGCGGAGGCCAGAGATTTTTTACAAGGCCACGAGAATTTTCGAGGCTCGCTTTTGCCCAGTTAGTAGGGCTTTAAGGGCAAGGCCCTAGAGCCATTCTGCAGAAGGCAGATTAGCTGCCTTCTGCTTCCGTGCTTTCTGTTGCTTTTCCACTGGTTGGAACTGCCGCAGGCTCAGGTCGTTCGGCCGTTCCATCGGTGGCGGCTATTCTGGGAGAGGCAACTCTGACAATTAGCTCATCTGGGTCTGTTAGAATGGTAAGGCCTGATTTGGGAGTGTAGTCAGTGACACGCATGCTCTGCTCTAGATCCTCAAGGACGGATATATCTATCTCTATGCGTTCCGGCATTTCCATTGGCAGGCATTCAACTGAGAGCATGTGTAGGGTTTGCATTAAGATCCCCTTACGCACCTTTACTGCAGGGGCCTCTCCTACGAGAACAATAGGGACCGCTCCCATTGCCTTCATGCTGGGGTCCACTCGGAAGAAGTCCACATGCAGTAGTACGTTGGTAACGGGATGGAGCTGAACTTCGCGGACAAACACTAGCTCCTGTTCTTCGGCGCCCTCAACCTTGAGGTACAGGGGAATGTTCTGTCCCACTTGCCGCACGACTTTGCTGACAGTCATATTGTCAGCTTGCAAGGCCTTCGAGGGTATCCCATTGCCGTAGATATGTATGGGAACGATGCCCGTTCTCCGTAGAGCCTTTACTTTTTTCCTTAGGGTGCCCCTTGGACTAACGTCTAGGGATATTGTATCCATGACGTTCCTCCTTATTGAAAGTCGACTTTATATACTTATAATATCGCCTCGACTTGAAGGTGTACAGGGGGGGTGATATAATTTGTCCATTGATGTAAGCAGGAGATGGCGCGCGCAGGCGTCGATGCAGTCCATAGAGTACTAAGTATCACTTCCATTCCTGATTTGGCAAATTCCAGAATCGACTTCAAAGTCGGCGGATGTACCAGATTTGGTATTGGTTCAAACTGAGAGGAAGGTCGGTTCTGTTAGGATTTACGCTTCAGGCCTCAGCCGAGAGTTAAATTTTCGGATTAGGGTGCATCTGCGAGATGGGATTAACACTTAATGGTAAGTGCCTGTTAAAAAAGGAGGGCCAAGATATGACTCAGGCAACAGTATTAACATCAGAACAAGTAAAACGGTATAGTCGACACCTTATCATGCCCCAGGTGGGGAGCAAAGGGCAGCGCAATCTTCTCAATGCGAAGGTCCTCATTGTTGGCGCCGGCGGGCTGGGTTCCCCTGTGGCTGTGTATTTGGCTTTGGCTGGTGTAGGCACCATAGGAATCGTGGATTTCGATGTTGTGGAGTTAAGTAACCTGCAGCGCCAGATTCTTCACCGCCAGGGGGATATTGGGAAGCCAAAGGTTTTGTCGGCCCAGGAGAGCCTAGCTGAGTATAATGCTGACGTCAAAGTGGTGACCCATGAGGCCCCCCTTACCTCTGCAAACGCTATGGAGATCATTCCCCAGTACGACATCATAATCAATGGTGCTGACAATTTCGCAGCCAGATATCTGGTTAACGATGCTGCCTATCTTTCAGGCAAGCCGCTGGTGGACGGCAGTATTTTGATTTTCGATGGACAGGCCAGCGTGTTCATCCCTGGTAAAGGATGCTACCGCTGTCTCTTCCCCACGCCTCCACCCCCTGGAGTAGTGCCAAGTTGCGCCGAAGCGGGCGTGTTGGGTGCACTATGTGGCCTGGTGGGGAGCATTCAGGCGGTTGAGACTATGAAGTTGATCTTGGGAGTAGGCGAGCCCTTGGTGGGCCGGTTGTTGCTCATTGATGCTTTAAGCATGGATTTTCGCACAGTGAAGCTGCGGCGTAATCCTCAGTGCCCGCTGTGTGGAGATAACCCTACAGTCCATGAGCTTATAGACTACGAAATCTTCTGTGGGCTCAAGGACCCTGTAGTCGCCAGCTAAGGCTGAGATGTATTAGAGAGTAAGCAATTGGACAATAGGTTATGAAGAAAAAAGACATTCTGGATACTGTTGGCGGGACGCCAATGGTGGAGATAGAGCGGATGAGTCCTAAGAAGGACGTCCACATATTTGCCAAACTAGAGGGGAATAATCCCACAGGCAGTCTTAAGGATCGGATTGCTAAGTATATGATTGAGCGGGCTGAGGCCGATGGCACTCTTACGCACGACAAGATTATTCTGGAGCCCACCAGTGGGAATACGGGAATAGCCCTTGCGTTTCTTGCGCGTCGAAAAGGATACAGGATAAAGGTGATTATGCCAGAGAATGTCAGCGTGGAGCGGGCACAGCTGCTACAGGCTTACGGCGCGGAGATAGTGTACAGCGATGGGGCCCAGGGCACTAACGGGGCCATAGTAGTGGCCGAGGAAATGGCAGCCAATGACGATGGCTACTTCATGCCGTACCAGTACGGCAACGAGGCTAATCCAAGGGCTCATTATGAGACCACAGGGAAGGAAGTCGTAGAGGACCTCCCAGAGATAGACGTGTTTGTGGCTGGATTGGGGACAGGTGGGTCGCTCATGGGAGTGGGTAGACGCCTTAAAGAGTATAACCCAAATATAAAGGTGGTTGCTGTCGTGCCACACCCCGATGACGTAATCCAGGGCCTTCGCAGCCTGGAAGATGGGTTCATTCCCCCTATCTTGGACCTTTCTATCCTAGATAGTCGCATAATGGTTGAGAGCAAGGAAGCCTTTCGAGTCACGCGTGAGCTTATGGAGAAGGAAGGCATATTCGCAGGCGTCTCATCCGGGTCCGTAGTGTGCTGTGCAATCAGATTGGCAGAAAGCATGGATAGCGGGAATATTGTTTGCCTGCTAGCCGATGCTGGGTGGAAGTATCTGAGCACTGCTCTATGGACCAAGGACTTTACGGAGTTGCAGAGTAGCGTTGAGAACAAGATATGGTGGTAACCGTTTGAGAACATAGCGCGAGAATAAAGAAAGTTGAATTCGGGCAACGAGGCGGAATTCTTATAGATTGCGAATAGCTCAGAGATTTTTATATCTCCGGGCTATTTTTATGTTAATAGCTGCCTGAAACTCTAAGTGCGCTGTGTTATGCTTGTAAAGTGCATTGATAATGCTGATAAACTCTTGGTAGCGCTTAGTATGTAGGGAAGGTGAAATATGAAGATATCTCAGATCATGGTTTCCAAGGGACCAATGGAGGAAGGGTTGCCTCCCCTTCAGGCTATGCTTTTAGAGGAGTTGAACCGACGTACAGACGAGGTTTTTGATAACAGTGACGAAGGCCTGCTCCAGATATTCCCTAGGTTGAAGCGCTCTTCATTGAGCTGGTCTCTCTACCTTTTGCACAAAAGAGGACTCATTGCCAAGCGGCGAGTGAGGGTCAATGGGAGGCTCACTACCGTATTCGGCTGTCACCAAGCTGTGGAGGCTTTGAAGGAACACTTGAACGTGGTGGATTAAGTAGGGATAAACTGACTGGGGTTGATTGCTTCTGCTTCCAGTACGATTGGTGATGTTGCCGCTGAAGAGATTGCGAGTGGTCACTATCTGCATTGTTCCCTTCGTTGTAGCACTTACTGTTGGGGTCGCCATCAGGGCTGCCAGCCCCTTACCGGCCAGGAGATTGGCAGATACTATCAGCACTCGCTGGTTGTATCTTATTAGGGTGCTGGCCCTACAGATAGCACATAGGACGAGGGTTGAGTTGTCTTTGGTGCGATGGGTGCGATTATCACTATTGCTCGCTTAATGTCGGTACCGAATCCTTTAAGAAGTAGAGATCCACTTCCGGTCTGATTAATGGACATGCTCCGAATGCTGACCTCGTCTCCTATCTCTATGACCTGTACCAGGTAGGCTTGTGGTACGCGGTTGTCGGTCCTGATAAACCCTAGAGCCTCCCACTGACCATCGCTCTCGGCGTCGTCGAAGTAGCCTATCTCAGGGATAGAGATGTCGTCTATGCAAATACCATCAGTGTTGGTGGCCCCGTCGGTTATGTATTCAAAGCGAAGAAGGATTTTCATTTTTGCATATGGAGTTAGGCTCACTGAGATTTTTTGCCAGCCGTTGCTTTGTCCAGTGTAGCCAGGGCCGAAGCTGAAGCCGACTGGGTTTTGCGAAGTGGATTGGCTACCCTCCAGAATATCCCAGGTCTCTCCGTCATCAGATGACACTTCTACGTATGCGTAGTCCCATGATTCTTCTATGTTGTACCATGTTTGGAAATTTAGGGTAGCTTGGGCGGCTTGAGTGAGGTCGATTGCCGTGGTTAGTACTGAATCTATAGAATCTCCGCGGTTTCCCCACCAACAGTAGTTGCCACTATATACTGCGGTGGGTAAAAGGGGTGCTTCTAATTGTCCCTGAAAAGATAACAGAGCGTCGCCTTCTTTCATGCGTACCTCTATGTACTCTCCTGAGTACTGGTTTACGGTGCTGCGGTGGTTGCCGTACTCATTTATCGTTTTCGAAGGGCTGACACTTACATCAAGCCCTGCGTATGTGTATTTACCGATTTTCTGTGAGTCGAGATAATTTGTTACCAGCCAGTCCTGGAAGACTTCTTGAAATGTCGTCTCGTAGCCAAGTGCTTGTAGATAGGATGTGATGCCCTCTAGTCCGTCTTCCTGTTGGCTTACGAGTTTGTTGAGGTCGTCGTGACTGCCATAATGCTGGGCTAGGTATTCCATAAAGAGGTAGGCGGCGCCGTAATGTGGCAGAGTTGATGTTGTGCCTAATGGCCAGGCAGTTAGAGAGGTATTTGGGGACTGAGTGAAATAGTTGACAAAACCGGGTCCGTAGTTAACTAGTGTCTTAGCCACTTCTGAGAGCCCCTCGTTGATCCATGTTTCTTCTCCTGAATCGCCCGCCCAGTGAATAGCGTGCTGCAGTTCGTGGGCCAGGGTTCCCAGATATGAGGGTGAACCCACGAAGCCACTTGTATTCATGTAGAAAATCTCTCGTTCATTGCTGAAGGGATTGATTTCTTTTGGATATTCGTCGGCGGCGCTGTAGTAACCAGCGATTTCTCTGGGACGTAATGCAGAATGAAGGATGGTTATGTGGGTATCATTGTCCACTCCGGGGGACCACTCATTGCCGAAGGCCTTGGTCACTGTGGGATATATGGTTTCTTCAAAGGCTTGAGCAGTGGTCGGAAACGCTTCCGCAGGAGGCTCATATCCAGCCTGGAAATACCAATAGGCGTGCTCGCTGACGAAGAGTATTTCTGCTTCTATTTCGTACATCTCCATATCCACATGGTCAAGTACCCAGAACACATCCCGCCGTCCTATTTCATAGCTGACAGGGTTTGGGTTCACGATCCGCTCTATCGGTTGGTCTAGATCAGAACGCAGCCGCTGAATCAAGGAGTAGTGGTCTCTATCCGGTGCTTCTGTGAGGTATTCCTTCGCTGAAAGGGGAATGGGAGTAACGTTAGCGGAAAGAGAGGCTGTCTTTTCAGGTTCACTTGCGTGATCTGCCATTGGTTCCTGAGTGGGAGTGCAGCTCAGAACCAGGGAAAGCGCCACCAACATCAATATCATCACCGATAACTTGCTCATAAACGTTGGGACCTGCCTGAAGGCATTGAATCAGCGTACCTGATACTGACTAAGTATCAACTGAAATAGTTCCCTTGTCCATACATTTACCCCATGCTATCATGTTGAAAGATTAGTAAAGTGGAGGGTTCTATGGCCACGGAAAAGGCGAAAGCTCTGGAGTTGGCTCTGAGCCAGATAGAACGGCAGGTGGGGAAGGGGAGCATAATGAAGCTGGGCGAGGCTGGCCAGAGGCTCGCAGTGGAGGCCATACCAACCGGATCTCTTTCTTTAGATATGGCGTTGGGTATAGGTGGGATTCCTCGCGGAAGGGTTATCGAGATATTTGGGGCCGAGTCTGCAGGGAAATCCACGCTGGCCCATCACATAATGGCGGAAGCACAGAAAGCGGACGGCACGGCGGCTTACATAGATGCCGAGAATGCCCTTGACCCTGCTTATGCCAGTAATCTCGGGGTGAACCTGGATGAGCTCTTGGTATCTCAGCCTGATACTGCAGAGCAGGCCCTAGAAATAACTGAATATCTAGTTAGAAGCGGTGCAGTGGACGTGATCGTTATCGATAGCGTGGCTGCTCTTGTCCCGAGGGCAGAACTTGAGGGTGATATGGGTGACACCCACATGGGGTTGCAGGCTCGTCTCATGTCACAGGGCTTACGTAAGCTATCTGCGGCAATCAATCGATCTCATGCCTCGGTCATCTTCATAAACCAACTTCGAGAGAAAATAGGCGTGGTTTTCGGCAATCCTGAGGTCACTCCTGGAGGACGCGCGCTTAAGTTCTACAGTTCAGTCCGCATAGATCTTCGTCGAGTGGATTCCATTAAGCATGGCACAGTGGTTGTGGGGACCAGGGTCAAGGCCCGGGTTGTGAAGAACAAGGTAGCTCCTCCATTCCGTGTTGCCGAATTTGACATCATGTTTAACCGTGGAATTAGCAAGGAAGGCGATATTCTAGACCTTGGGACAACAGACGGCACAATTACAAAAGCTGGCTCTTTTTACTCCTATGGCGATCTTAGGCTTGGTCAGGGAAGAGAATCTGCCAAAGAGTATCTTTCTCAGCACCCGGAACTATCTGCCGAAGTGGAAGGACGGATTAGAGCTTCTTCGGCAAATCTGGTTCCCGTTGTAGTGGAAGTCGAAGCTGAAGACGAAGAAAAGGCCTAGCCTCAGTCTTTTATTTGTTAGGAATTAACTAGCATGTCTGGTTGCTCCGTTGGCATACTGTCTGGGTATATGCTAAATAATCGATTGCTGTGGAGGCCGAAGGAACACCATAAGTGCGGCTCCCAGCGTGCCGGAGATCGCAAAAACAATGAAAGCGATGTAGTAGCTTTCAGTCATATCGTAAACAAACCCCGCAAAAACCGGCCCTAGAACAAGGCCGAACATTTGGACAAAATCCATCATTCCAGATATGGTGCCGAACGCTCTCCTGCCAAAGTAATCGGCTCGCACGATCGACATTGTCGTTGCACCTCCTCCCCACCCTACGCCGTAGACCAGCACGAAGAAGATCAGGTGCCACCATTCAGTTACGTAGGCTAGGATCAGAGGGCCAAGGGCGGCCAGCCCTATAGTGATGGCCATGACAAACCTCGCTGGGATTCGGTCTGCCAGCCAACCAAACCCAAGCCTCCCTAAAATACTGGTCAGGGCTGTCATTCCCAGCACCACAGCGGCCATTTGAGGGTTAATGCCTATGCCAATAAGGAACGGGACTTGATGAAGTCCAATAGCCCCTATGATAAGCTGACGCAGCCCAAATACTACGCTTAGAAGCCAAAACACTGGGGTTCTAAGCGCTTCTCCTATGCTGTAGGTTGCCTCTCCATCGCTTTTGTCGCTGGGAGTGATTACCTCGGTGCGGATAGAGTCATCTCCCCCGGCATCCGCCAGTTGAGGCGCTATCGATGATGTTGCAATGCGACCATCGGGTAGCAAGCCGTATTGTTCCGGGCGATGGCGCATCACGGACGCCAACGGAATACCCACAACCCAGATAACTAGTCCTGCGATGGCGGCTGAGGGCCTCCATCCCATGTTAATGATGAGCCAGCCCAGTATTGGGACAATCACTCCGCCTAGGCCTACTCCGGAGGTGGCGATTCCAAGGGCAATGCCCCTCTTCTTAACAAACCAGTTGGTTGGGGCCACAAGGGCAGGGACACGGATACCGATGGACATCCCAACAGAAATCAAAAGGAGGTAGACAAGATAGAACATGACTAGCGATTCTACAACACTCATCCACAGAAACCCGAACCCCATAATTCCTACGCCAATGAACATCATGCGTCGCGGCCCGAATCTATCTACTAGGTAACCGCCCACGGGACCAAGTAACCCGCCTTCTAATTGAGTGATTGCGATGACCCCCGAAAGAGCGGTTCGGCTGGTAGAAAACTCGTTTGCAAGCGGCATGAAAAACACGCCGAATCCAAGCCAGTAGATTCCCGCTCCAACAGCGAGCACTATCATGGAGGCGAAAACAATCCACCAACCGTAATACACGCGTTGCAAGTTCAGACTATATAAGAGTGAGCTCAATATATTTTCCAATTCAGAAGAAAGACGCTCTCGATGCCTGAGCAAGCGTACTCCAAGGAATTGTTTGCTGCAATGGTTGTACGCTGATGGCTGATGATTTACAGAATAGCAAAGTAGGGGTGCTATAATTGTGTGCACATCAATATTCATAATCGATGATTTTCATTTTTCCTTTTTATAAAACATATGGACGAAAAGAAGACACTTGAAAGGGCGACATCACTTGCCCTTCGATATATTTCCTATAGGCCCCGCAGTGAATTCGAGGTTAGAGGCCGCCTTAGGCGCAGGTACGATGAGCCGGTTGCCGATTTGGCCATAGAGCGCTTGAAAGAGATGGGTTTGTTGGACGATAAAGCCTTTGCCTTAGCCTGGAGCCAAGGCAGGCTGTCCTTCAAGCCCCGCAGTGCTGCCTTGATTCGTAGAGAACTGCTGGCCAAGGGCATAGACAGAGAGACAGTCCTCACGACGGTGGAAGTCATAAACGATGAGGAAAGTGCCTACAACGCCGGGCGACGGTCTGCTAAGTCCTTGGCAGGCGCCGACTACACAACCTTCCGCAGGCGCCTGTGGGGGTATCTGCAACGGAGGGGATATAGTCAATCTATCGTTCGTAAGACGGTGGACCATCTGTGGGAGGAGCGTGGGGCGTCGGGATGATCATAGATGTGCTGGAAAGGAAAATATCCAAACTCGCCATGACAATTAACGAACCCATTCGCTGTTTTGGAGATTCCAGTGACCCGTTGATGGCCCGCTACCACGACGAGGAGTGGGGAGTGCCGTTACACGACGATCTGGGCCTCTTCGAGTTTCTGGTGTTGGACGGCTTCCAGGCGGGGCTTTCATGGCGAACCATTCTCCACAAACGGGAGAATTTCCGTAAGGCCTTTGACAACTTCGATGCGTCTAAAATAGCCCGCTATACCGATGAAGACCAGAAACGCTTGCTGAGCAACGCTGGCATAGTGAGGAACCGGCTGAAGGTTGCCGCCACCATCTCCAATGCCCAGGTTTTTTTGGAGATACAGAAGGAATTCGGCAGCTTTGACAGATATATCTGGCAGTTCACTGGGCATAAGACTTTGGGGAGGCCGGAGAGCATTCATATCTCATCCATTCCACCATCTACAAAGGAATCAGATTCCATGTCCAGGGATTTGAAAGCACGCGGATTTCGCTTTGCGGGTAGTACTATCTGCTACGCATTCATGCAGGCTGCCGGCATGGTCAATGACCACATTGACGACTGTATATGCTCCATGGCAGGGAACTCATAGTACCTGTTCATGTAATCGTGGTGTGCCCTGCTTAGTTCTTAGCCGTCTTTTCCGGTGATTGGACTGGGGGTGGAAGCAGGAAGATCTTCGTCTTGGAAGTTCATGGAGTAGAGGCGTGCGTACAGCCCGTTCTTTGCCAAGAGGTCGCTGTGTTTCCCCAACTCCGCTATGTGTCCATTTTCAAGCACCAGAATCTGGTCTGCGTCTTGTATGGTGGAGAGGCGATGAGCGATGATTATAGCTGTCCGGTCCCGTAGCAGTTCTTTCAGCGCATCCTGTATCAGACGCTCCGTGTAGCTGTCTACATTTGCGGTGGCCTCGTCCAGTATGATGATGCGTGGGTCTGCCACTAGTGCCCGTGCGAAGGCAACGAGCTGTCGCTGGCCAAGACTCAGATTACTACCGCGCTCGTGGAGGATGGTTTCGTAGCCCTGTGGCAGACGCATGATGAAGTCGTGGGCGCCAAGGGCTTTTGTGGCTGCTTCTATTTTTTCCTGGGTTGCTTCCTGATTAGCGAATCGTATGTTATCAGCTACGGAGTTTGAGTAAAGAAAAGGTTCCTGTAGCACTAGGCTCATCTGCCCGGCCAGAGAGGAGCGGGTGATATCCCGTAAATCGTATCCGTCCACCGTAATGCGTCCCTGGGTGACGTCGTAGAAACGGGCAACAAGGGTCACTATCGTAGTTTTTCCTGCACCCGTGGGGCCAACTATCGCTAGGGTCCTCCCGGGAGGGATGTCCAAGGATACATTGTCGAGCACCGGCACATTCGGGAGGTACTGGAAAGACACATTTTCAAACTGAACTCGGCCCTTTATGGGAGGCAATGCCGCTGCCTCCGGGGCGTCTACCAGGTCAGGTTTCACGTCCAGCAATTCGAAGATGCGCATGCCTGCCGTCATCGCTCGCTGCATCATTGCGTACTGCATCACAAGGGCGCGGATGGGTTCGAAGAATCTTTGTACGAATAGCGTAAATGCCACCATTGTTCCTAATTCCATGGAGTCGGTCTGTACCATCCTGCCACCTACTATTATTACGAGGCCAAAACCGACAGCGGTGAGTACCTCCACAGACGGCATCAGACTCGCGGTTAGCTTTATGGCTCTGAGGTTGGCATCCAGGTGTTCGCCGTTCAGCTCATCGAATTGGGAGAGATTAATGTTCTCTCTGTTCATGCTCTGGGTAACCCTGACCCCAGTGATGTTTTCCTGTAGGCTGGCGTTTACTCCCGCAATGGCGTAGCGGATACCCATGAACGCCTGCCGCGCGCGCTTTTGCCATATGAGCATGATGACCATGAAGATTGGAATGACAGTAAAACAGATCAGAGCTAGTTGGAAGTTCCATGCCAGCATTATTATAACGATTACTATCAGGCTGAGTATTTCAGCGAAGCCCACAACGAAAATGGTCATGAACTCCTGAAGGGCCGTGGTGTCGCTCTGCACTCGGCTCATGAGGCGCCCTACCTCGTTGTGGTCGTAGAAGAGGGTTGAGAGCCGTTGCAGGTGAGCATGCATATCTGTGCGCAGCTTGTAGAGGACTGACATGTTCACCTTGGCAAGCCCCCTCAGATGGAAGAAGTTTCCCGCCAGATTGAGCACTGCAACAACAGCAAAGAGTATTGCGATTGTGTTTAGCCCTGAGATCTTCTCAGCTACCGAGAGACCTTCGTCTCCTATGTACTGGTTGATGGCCAAGCCAACTAGCAGGGGGACGGAGATTTGCGTGCCAATATAAAGGAGCATAGCTATCATACTGATGAGCGTAAGTTTCCAGTGCGGTTTTAAGTAGACAAAAAGGCGGCGTATGACATTTTGGTCGTAGACATGGCCGAACTCCATATCTTCCAGGACAAGACTGAGTCGGCCGCGTATTCTGCGTACCTCAGCAGCTCCGGGGAGGTTGGGATTCCAACCGCTGCCCATGTTCATCATATTACGAGTTTTTCTTTTCCAACAGTAGGCGCTCCATTTCCTGTGATGCTAGTATTAGCAGTTATCTCTTGGTAGCCGTTGTCTTCAGGTTCCTGGGGGCGAAGTTGAAGCTCGTAAATCTCCTGGTACGGGCCTGCGACCTGAATCAACTCATCGTGAACTCCACGCTGTATAATTCGACCATCCTTCAGTACAATGATAGAGTCTGCACTCTTAACGCTACTCAAACGGTGAGCGATGACGAATGTGGTCCTGCCCTGTATCACTGTATCCAAGGCTTGACGGATTAGGTGCTCAGTTTCTGTGTCTACGCTGGAGGTCGAATCATCGAGGATTAGAATGGGTGGGTCAAGTAGTAGAGTGCGGGCTATGGCCAGACGTTGCCTCTGCCCGCCGGAAAGGGTAGTACCACGCTCTCCCACGTAAGTATTATATCCCTCAGGCATGGACTCGATGAAGTCGTGGAGTTGAGCCAGCTTTGCCGCTTTGATAATATCCTCCATGGATGCGCCAATTACTCCGTAGGCAATGTTTGCGCGTATTGTGGATGTGAAGATGAATATATCTTGCTGCACAATGCCAACGTTTCGACGCAGCGAGTCCAGAGTGACGTCACGGATATCTATGCCGTCGATGGAGACTCGTCCCTGACTGACATCGTAGAACCGTGGAATCATGTGAACCATGGTGGTTTTCCCACTGCCGGGTGCGCCCAGGATAGCCATGACCTTGGTGCTGGGCATGTCAAAGGTGATGTTCTGTAGCACCGGAGATTGTTCAGTATATTCAAAGGACACGTCTTCGAATCGCACGTCTCCATTAACTCTCGGCATCACCAGTGCGCTTTGGTTTTCTTCCACTGGGGATTTGGCGTCTAGTACGTAGAAGATCCGTTCCCCAGAGGACATGGCCCTGGAGAAGCTGTTGACTATCCATGCTGTCATGCGTACTGGTATTGCCAGTAGGCCCATGTACAGTAAGAAGGCGACTAATTCCCCTTCAGTCATACTTCCCTCGACTACCTGGCGGCCTCCGAACCACAGAATAATTCCTGTTCCTCCAAGGAAGAAAAAGTTGTTAAGTGAGGTAGTGATCGCCTGCAGTCGCTCGGCGGTAAATCCATATCTGGCTACTTCCCCTGCGCGGTAGCTGAACTTCTTTTTTTCGTACTCCTCGGCAGCAAATGCCTTTACCACACGCTGGCCGGCCAGATTCTCCTGAAGTACTGTGTTTAGGTGTCCCATCTCGGTTCGTTCTGCCATCCAGTTGCGCCGCATCTGCAACATGATGGTGGATGTGCGTAGGAGTATGAAAGGAACGAACACAAGGCTCATCAGTGCTAGCTTCCAGCTTGAGACTATTAGGATGACGCTGACTCCTAGGATCAGGAGCGCCATGTAGCCCCCCCGGATTACGCCGCCCTGGATGAACATCCGGACTCCTTCCACGTCTGAAGTCGCACGAGACATTAGGTCTCCAGACCTCTGGTTGTCATGGAAGGCAAAGCTGAGCCGCTGTAATCGATCGTAGTAGATATTCCGGATGTCGTAGGCTACTCTCTGACCCAGTGACTCTCCAAGATACTGTTGAGCGTAGGCGGCGACGCCTCTCATAATGCTGAGTGCCAGGATGACGAGGGCTAGCACGATGAGCTGTCGAATCTCTCCAGAACTCACTACCTCATCGATGGCGGTTCCCAGAATTTTGGGAATTGATAAGGCAAAGACAGTGACTCCGATAATGGAAAGATAGGCCAGCAGTAGTCTGACTTTGTATTTTAATGTAAAGCCGATAAGTCGACGTAGAATGGACATGGTTCTTTAGCGTGTGCTCCTCGCGTGTTTGCAGTGACAGAGATACTCAAAGTCAAAAAAGGAGGCTTTCAGTATAATTTTAACTGTATATTAGCCTCAATACAGTGCTGTGTCCAGATGCGAAGTGCTTTTCTGGTGTCGACGTTGACTTTGTTTGTTGATGCTCGTTATCATCCAAAGGTTATGGCAGAAGTTAAGGGTGGTCACCAGGTATTGGGTTGGGTTGCCGTCAAGGGGATTGTTACGTCCATGAGACCGCGTCAGTGGACAAAGAACCTCATTATTTACTTTGCCTTCTTCTTCACAACAGAACAGGCGTGGGAGTTAAATGAGATGGAGGAAGGGGTTCGCCTCTTTGTCCGTATTACGGCAGCCTTTGCCATCTTCTGCCTTATTACCAGCGCCGTTTATCTGTTCAACGATGTCCTAGATACGGAGAAGGATAGACACCACCCCGCGAAGCGAAATCGACCCGTAGCCGCAGGCGTCTTGTCACATTTTCTTGCCCTAGCTATAGCCATGACTCTGGCCGTAGTCGGGGTATCTTTGGCCTTTATTCTGGAATCTCTCTACGCTGGAGTGGTGCTTATATACCTAGTTGCTATGATAGCTTACTCCGTGTATCTGAAGCGCTTGATAATAATCGATATACTTGTCATCAGTTTAGGCTTCGTATTGCGTGCCGCTGCCGGAGCGGTGGTTCTTGACGTGACCATCTCTCCTTGGCTGTATATTTGCACCACTTTGGGGGCGCTCTTCCTCGGCTTTGCCAAGCGACTTAATGAGATAGTCCTAGCTGGTGAGAATGGCGTGAGGCAAAGGGATACTTTGGAAGAATACTCTCCGAAATTCTTGGAGCAACTCATATCAATAGTTGCCCCGGCCACCCTCGTCTCATATATCCTATACACCTTCACGGCCGATAACCTGCCTGACAACAACGCCATGATGCTGACCATACCCTTTGTTATGTACGGGCTTTTCCGGTATCTCTACCTGGTGCACAATAAGAACCTAGGTGAAAGCCCTGAGCAGATTCTTTTGACAGACGTGCCCCTGATTTTGAACATCACCATGTGGTTGGCTGTTGCATTCGGGGTGTTGGTGGCATACAGGTAGCTAAGTTCGGCTATTTTACAGATGATTGTAATCTGTGCCTATTTGACATCGTTTCATTAGGTTAGGCGGAACGATTTCGTTGCTATGGTGGATATGTCATGGCCGATTGCTAGGGACGCTGTTGCTCCGGGTGAAGGGGCGTTACGCACGTGGATGGCGTTCTCGGTCTCTGTGATGTGGAAGTCGTCGGCCATGAGGCCGTTCCTGTCCACTTCCTGCGCCCTGACTCCGGCTCCGCCTCTCTCAAGGTGGCCCTCCTCTATCTCTGGTACTAGCCGCTGAAGAGACTTTAGGAATGCTCTCTTGTTCAATGACCGATAGAATTCCTGCATTCCCAGCATCCAGTACTTGGACGCCATTGCCCAGAAGCCACGAAACGCTAGGGTTCCCATAGTCTCTGTTACATTGACGCTTGTCATTTTGTATCCTTCACGGGCGAAGGCCAATACCGCGTTTGGCCCTGCCTCCACATCACCGTATATTGTTCTAGTGAAGTGCACACCAAGAAAAGGAAATTCGGGGTTAGGCACCGGGTAAATGAGCCCGCGTACCAGGTGGCGCGCTTCAGCGGAGAGCATGTAGTACTCTCCCCTGAACGGTATGATTCTGACGCCGTCTTTGACGCCCATCATACGGGCAATTGAATCGGAGTAGAGTCCTGCGCAGTTGATTAAGTATGTGGCTTTCACATCGCCGCTGTCTGTCTCCATGTTGATGAGTCCATCAGCCTGCTTGATGCTTCGGACTCGCGCTCCTGTGATGATCTCTCCGCCGTTATTGCGAAAGTTGTTGGCGTAGGCGAGCGTGACCTTGGTGTAGTCTACGATCCCCGTGTTAGGTGAGTGGAGTGCCTTTAGCCCCCTAGCGTGCGGCTCCAGTTCCTTTAACTCCTCAGCTTTTATCATGCGTAGTCCGGTGACCCCGTTGGCAACCCCGCGCTGGTACAACACATCTAGTCCGGCTATTTCTCGCTCATCCGTTGCGACAATAACCTTGCCGCACAGCTCATATTCAATGTCGTTCTCCTGACAAAATTCCATGAGCGCTCTCCCTCCGGTCACGCAGTTCTTGGCTTTGAGAGAGTCAGGTTTGTAGTAGATACCGGAGTGAATTACGCCGCTGTTGTGCCCAGTTTGATGGGACGCCAGCTTTTCTTCCTTTTCCACCACCACTATCTTGTGACTAGGGTATTGGGTGGACAATTCCAGAGCGGTGGCAAGGCCAATGATGCCCCCGCCTATAATGACTATATCGTAAGAGTGGTTTGTCATGTTCTATACGCTTATTTTGAGTTCAGCGTACACGGTTTGACCAACGCTGTGAAGGCGCAATGACAGAACAGGAGGAGTGCTACAGTGCAGGAACTGTAAAAAGAGCTAAATTGACCCTCGCTCGTCCCCCGTGATATCATGAGCGTGATGAATGATAATCCTTGGCGCAGCTAGTATATGGGATGGATAGTCTAACTCAGATAGACTGGGAGGTTTCGGTGTGCACCGATTGTCACCTCTCCCGCGAAAGAAATAAGACGGTTCCAGGGGAGGGACCTGAGAACGCTGAGGTAATGCTCATTGGGGAAGCTCCTGGCTCCAATGAGGACAAGCAGGGACGGCCATTCGTTGGGGCCGCCGGGCGCGTTCTTCAAGAGTTTTTGGATCTTGGCAAGTTACGTCGCGAGGATGTCTACATTACCAATACTGTGAAGTGCCGTCCCCCCAACAACCGCGACCCCCTTACAGTGGAGTTAATCGCCTGTCGTAAATATCTTGACCGTCAGATAGAGGCAATCTCGCCCAAGGTGCTTGTAACGTTGGGCCGCCATGCTTTGACCAGTTTTCTGCCTAATGAGACCATAAGCAAAGCCAGGGGCATACCTAGGAGCGTGAATGGACGCACACTTTTCCCCATATACCATCCGGCGGCGGCCTTGTACAAACAGAACATTCGCAAAGTAATAGAAGAAGATATTATGAAGCTGCCTGCTCTCATAGAAGAGCTTTCTTTCTTTAAAAAGGAAGTTTCTTATCCTGCTGACGTTGAACCGGAAACAGGAGAGCAGTTGAGCGTAGATTGAGGTTTCCTATGGAACAATCACTAAGAGTCATTCCCTTAGGTGGGCTCGGCGAGATTGGGAAGAATATGATGGCCATTGAGTACGATGACGATATTATCGTCGTCGACGCTGGAGTGCTCTTCCCTGAGGAGGATATGCTGGGCGTTGACCTGGTTATTCCAGATATAACGTACCTCAAAGAGAACAGTGATAAGGTCAGGGCAATTTTGATTACTCATGGTCATGAGGACCATACTGGCGCTCTGCCATTCGTGCTGCGTGATCTGAACGTTCCGGTCTATGCTCCCAGGCTGGCGGCAGGCCTCATAGAGGTCAAATTGGGAGAACACCGAGCCACCCGCGGAAATACCAATTTGGAGACGGTGGAGCCGGGTGTGCCGATCAAGTTTGGTAAATTTAGTGTGGAGTGGTTCCGCGTTTGCCATAGTATTCCCGATGCTATGGGACTGGCTATCAAGACCCCGTTGGGACTGATTATACATACCGGTGATTTTAAGATAGACCATACTCCCGTGGACGGAATGCCTACTGACCTTAGCAACCTAGCAAATATTACAGCAGACGGCGTCCTCCTTTTATGCTCTGATTCCACATACGCTGAAGTCCCTGGCTACACGGCCTCGGAGATGGTTGTAGGAGAAGCCCTGGACAAGGCCATTGCCGCTGCGCCAGGGAGAGTCCTGATCGCTACTTTTGCGTCGCTAATATCCCGCATCCAGCAGGTCTTGGATGCCGCGCAAAGACATGGGCGAAAGGTAACATTCGTTGGGCGGAGCATGGTTGGTAACGTCAAGATGGCAGTGAAGATGGGATACATCACTGCAGCGCCCGACGTTATGATCACTCTCAAAGAAGTAAGTTCCCTGCCTCCGGAGAAGGTAATTATTATGACTACCGGCAGCCAGGGAGAGCCAACCTCAGCCCTAGTGCGCATTGCAAAGCAGGAGCACAGGGACGTTAGCATAATGCAAGGTGATACAGTGGTTATTTCGGCCACTCCTATCCCTGGCAATGAGACAGTAGTGAGCAAGACTATAGATAATCTGCTTCGCCAGGGTGCTCACGTGCTGCATGATAAGGTGGCCCTTGTTCATGTACATGGGCATGCCAGCCAAGAAGAACTGAAGCTTATGCTCAACCTAGTCAGGCCGCAGTATTTTGTGCCTGTCCACGGAGAGTACAGGCATTTGAAGGCCCACGTATCGCTCGCCCACGCGCTTGGCATACCCAAAGACAATACGTTCATCATGGATAACGGCGATGTTCTGGAGATAACGCCCAAGTCTGCTGCAGTGGTTGACAGGGTGATTGCTGGTCCCATATTCGTGGATGGCCTGCGTACCTGGGGCACGAATAATGTAGTGTTACGGGATAGGAGGTTGCTTTCCAAGGATGGGATTGTGATCATGGTGCTTACACAAGACAAAAAAACAGGGCGCTTGGTCCAAGTCCCTGAGATGGTCTCCAGCGGTTTCATAGACATAGAGGGATACGGCGATATATCAGAAGAAACGGCCCAAGTAGTGATGAAAGCCATTAACGATTGTGGAGATGAACTCCTTGACCGCGAGCTCATTACTTCCAAAGTGAAGGAAACGGCTAGCAGTTTCCTTCTTAAGGAAACAGGTCGGCGGCCTATGATCATACCAGTAGTCGTGGGGGTATGAGAAAAGCAAATGGTTATTTCGGTATTGATGGGTTGGCGCCATCGGAGGTTCATTGGGATTGGCTTCGTCGGGATTGCGGCGATAGGAATTGTTCTATGGCAGCTTCCTGGGATTATTGACTGTCGGGATCTGTTGGTTCGTAGCTTTGCCTTTGGACTCTTACCTCCTTTCCTGTGGGTCGTTGCTCTGACGCTGGCGTTGTGGAAGAGGTCATCTTTTCTTAGGAGACGCTTCTGGAGCAGATGGATTGCTGCCTTGCTGGCATCTACTGTGACATGTGGCATTCTGGCCTACTTCTCGGCCTTATCGGGCATTTTGGAAGAGGTTTCCATGGGGGGGTGGATCGGGCAGAGTATCAAGGGTTCTTCCGAGGTGCAGGGAGTATTCCGCCTGACGGGACTGGTTACCATAGTTGCTGTAGTGGCGTTTCCGCGTAACTCCATTAACCTCTTGAAGCGCGTTTTCATAGTGTCCCAGCGTGAATTAAAAACCTCGCATGCCTCTTTGCAAAAGCCTGATTCCTCCGGTACAGTGGTGGTTAAAATTAAAAGATTGCCGATTGCAATGCTCAGAAAAGCATTGAACGGCAGAAAAAAAGGTCGTACTCAGCCACGGATCACCGTTCACACTGCCACAGCTCCGCATGTAAATGGACGCCCAATGCCGAAGCAAAGAGCGGCTGTATTGAGGAAGCCCAGCAGCGAAAGTCAATTTCTGGGTTCTCAGAATGCACCTCCTGATCAACATTCAACACTAGTTACCATACCTATCCCAATTGCTGAACCGGGAAAATTTGTAACCCGGGAAGATATAGAGCAGTGGGTCACTCCCTCTATTTCAATGTTGGCGCTACCTCCTGATGGGAGTCATGAGCCAGGTATAGATCAGGAAGCTACATCTAAGCTCATAGAGACCACCTTGGGAGACTATGGTATTGAGGTTCGTGTGTTAGAGGTTAAGCCTGGGCCGGTGGTTACCATGTTTGGCTTGGTTCCCGGCTGGATCAGGCGGTCACATGATGTAAGAGAGCGGACTGTCGATGGCAAACAAGTAGTAGATGAGAATGGAAAGGCAGTTGTCCGCAGGGTTGAGGATAATATGAGAGTCAAGGTGGAGAGCATTGTCGCTAGGGAAAAGGACCTGGCACTGGCATTGGCTGCTCCCAGTCTCCGGATAGAGGCGCCCATACCCGGTGCTTCTCTGGTGGGCATCGAGGTGCCCAATCCACGGCCTGCCGTCGTGACCCTTCGTTCTGTCATGGAAACAGACGTGTTCCATGACCTCAGCTCTAAGTCCAAGTTGGCGCTCGCGTTGGGGATGGGGGCAGGAGGGGAAGTAGCGATCGCCGACCTTGGCAGAATGCCTCACTTACTTATAGCCGGATCCACTGGTAGTGGGAAGAGCGTGTGCATTAACTCAGTCATTGCATCCATCATTATGCACAACTCACCTTGGGAAACTCGTATGTTGCTCATAGACCCCAAACGGGTGGAGCTTACGCCGTACAATGGCATTCCACATCTTATTGTACCCGTAGTTGTAGAGGTGGAAGTAGCCGTGCAGATGTTGAAGGGTATGATTCTGGAAATGTTGCGGAGGTACAAGGTTTTCGAAGAGGCCAGTGCGCGCAATATTGATGGGTACAATAAGAGTCGTTCCTTGGAAGATAGAATGCCTTTGATTGTGGTAGCTGTCGATGAGCTGGCCGACTTGATGATGTCGGCCCCTCGTGATATAGAGCGCTCCATAATAAGATTGGCTCAGTTGGGAAGGGCTGCCGGGGTTCATCTTGTGGTAGCCACCCAGCGGCCTTCGGTAGATGTTATAACAGGCCTTATCAAAGCCAATTTTCCTAGCCGTATCAGCTTTGCCGTCGCCTCGCAAGTGGATTCCCGTACCATTCTGGACTCGGTTGGGGCCGAGAAACTCCTTGGGCGAGGAGATATGTTATTTCAGCCCCCGGATGCTCCAAAGCCCAAACGGATTCAGGGTGCATTCATCTCAGATAAAGAGATAGAGGAGATGGTAACCTATTGGCAAAAGCAGAATGGCCCTCCTCCTCCAGAGATTCCATTGGAAATAGAGGAGATTGTTCTGTCGTCCAGAACGCACGCCGGAGAAATGGGAGATGAGCTTTTGGAGAAAGCGTGGGAGTTGGCTATTCAATACAATCGTATGTCCACATCACTTCTGCAGAGAAGACTTAGGATTGGATATCCAAGGGCAGCCCGGTTGATGGACCTTCTTGAAGAAGAGGGAGTGGTTGGCCCTGGGGAAGCAGGGAAAACTCGAGAGGTGTTGGTTGCCAGAGGCGTAGGAAATCAAGATGTGGGGGACTAGACTATGGTTCGCAGCCTTTCCGATAGACTAAGCTCCTTTTTGGGAAGGACTCCCATCCCTCTTGAAAAGGATGATGGGCTTCGTACATATTGCGAAGCCTGCAACACCGCGCTTGTGGGCAACGTTCTTTATCTCCAGTACAGAGTGTGCCCATCGTGCCGTCTTCACTACCCACTTGCTGCTAGGGAACACATTTCTCTGTTGGTTGACACCGGCACCTTTCGAGAAAGCCATCGATCCATTGTATCTTTGGGTTTACCTGCGGTAGCACAGATACGGCGAGGCAGAGATAGACGAATGACGGGCCTTACTGAGGCAGCCATAACGGGCCCAGGGGTGATTGGCGGGATGCCGGTGATGCTGATAGCTTTGGATTTCAGGTTCTTGGGCGGGGCTATGGGGGCTGTGACTGGAGAGAAGGTATCCTTGGCCTTTGAGATGGCCACGCGGAGGAAGCTGCCAGTCATCGCGGTTATCACCAGCGGCGGGGCAGGGTTACAGGATGGGGTCCTCTCGCTGATGCAGATGGCTAAGACATCCTTTGCAGTCAATGGCCTTGATCGGGAGAAACTTCCATTCATCACCGTCATGTCGAATCCTACCACAGGGCAGGTGTATTCCAGCTTTGCCAATCTCGCTGACATTATTCTGGCAGAACCTGGGGCGGTTCTTGGCTTGGCTCCGTCCCGCACACATCTAAAAGTTCAGGTAGGAGATCTTCAAGGCTCCGTTGTTTCAGAGATGCATTCTTCTGAAATGCACCTGATGCATGGAATGATAGACAGAGTCATAGACAGGGAGCATCTTAAGGGACTTTTGACTCTCCTCCTTGGTTTTATATCTTCGAAGCAGCCCCATGTGACCAATGGAACATCGGATGAGCAGCTACTTCCAAAGACAGAGGAGAAGATTGGATCTGAGCAACTTGAAGAGTTATGGCCTTCGACGTGGGAGGCGGTGCAACTTTCCCGCCATAGCCAGCGACCTACCTCCATGGATTTCATAAGCCGCAGTCTCACTAACTTCGTGGAACTCCATGGCGATCGCTTGTATGGTGACGATCCTAGCGTTGTGTCTGGTCTTGGATATCTGGGGACTCAGGTGGTGGTAGTCATAGGTCAGGAGACGGGCCACGATGTCACGGCCAGGGAGCGACATGAAGGTAGGACATACCCAGAGGGGTTTCGTAAGGCTGATCGTGTGATGAGGTTGGCATCCAAGTTTGAATTGCCGTTGATAACTTTTGTTGACACCCCAGGGCCTTACTACGGTCGTGAATCGGAGGAGCGAGGCCTTGGGAACGCCATCGCATCTACCATGGCGCTCATGTCGCGACTGTCTATACCAACTATATCAGTTGTTATTGGAGAAGGCGGGAGTGAAGGAGCTTTAGCGTTTGGGGTAGCAGATCGCATTCTTATGCTTGAGAATGCCACATATTCTGTGACTTCTCCTGAAAACGCTGCCGCCTTGCTCTACGGAGATTCGCCTGGTGTGCAGAAGGTGCCGAAACCACTCAAACTTTCAGCTCGGGACTGTCATGAGTTGGGGATTATCGATTTAATAGTCGACGAGCCTTCGGGTGGGGCGCATAGGAATCCAGGTGAGTCGGCCTTGAGACTGAAGAATGTGTTGGAAGAGGAGATGACGACGCTGAGGGACCTATCAACCAAACGCTTACTAAGAGACAGGCATAAAAAATTTCGCAACATGGGGGAGTACAGTTCTTATTTCCGGCTTGCCCTTGCCAAGGAGGTATCTAGCCTTCAGAGTTATGTGTCACACAGGGTACGGCTGATTCGCCGCAGGCGACGGCAGAAAGAGCCATCTCATTTGGAGGAAGGGTCAAAAGACTAGAAATTAGGACAACTCGTTGGCTTCTGCTAATGCCGGTTCCAGTGCCATGAAGATACTCTCGTACTCCGCTGCGATGACAGGGCTTAATAGGACAGCTGGCTTGGAAGTGTCCATGTATTCTGGCCTAAGGTCAAGGCGGCCCATGAAGTTCATCTTCATCTCCTTGGCCAGTTCTTCGCCTGCGCCTGTGCCGAATATGTCTCCGCTAAAGTTCTCCACCACTCCCAGCACATTTACCTTCAGCTTACGCACCATGTTTATGGACCTCTTGGCGTCTAGCTTGGCAAGGGCCTGAGGGGAAGTCACTATTACAAAGCCATCTAAGCTTAGGACCTGCATCACGGTTAGGGGAGCATCCGAAGTGCCAGGTGGTAGGTCTACAATCATGTAGTCGAGGTCTCCCCATGCGGTGGTCTGAAGGAACTGGTTAATGGCATTGTGTACCATAGGTCCGCGCCAGATTATGGCTTCTTCTTCGTTCTCTTGAAAGAAAGCCATGGAAAGTATTTTGACCCCGTACTTTTCCGGAGGAACAAGGAGTCCTTCTTCGTAGGTGGGCTTTTCATCAACTCCCAATACCTTGTTTGCATTGGGGCAGTCTATATCGCAGTCCATTAGGCCAACTGAGTATCCCTTTTGAGCTAGTGTTACTGCCAAGTTAACCGCTACCGTAGTCTTTCCTACTCCACCTTTACCGCTGTAGACTCCGATCTTGTTTGTTATACGGGCTAGTTTGTCGCCTATTTCGCGCTTTTGTTGCCAACTGCGTTTGATGGAGTCTAGGCGTGCCTGTTCTTGTGGAGACATCTGGCGTGTCATCTGATTTCGCTCCTTGCTCCACCACTACTGTGGTGAAGAAACTAGTATAAAGAATTTTAAGATACGGTTCTTGAAGTGACAGCTCAGATTTTCTTTTATGATCGGAACCGGGGCAATCGTAACTGATGGACTATGCAGAGGCTATTTAAACTATGGATTCAGGGTTATGAAGGATACTGAGAATAGCTCGCCAGCGACGCAGGTTGGGCGACGTAGCCTAATCTATACCCAGCAGCTTTTTGCCATCTTCAGTAATCATCTCGGAGTCCCAAGGTGGATCAAAGACCATCTCCACTTCCACATCTAGAACTCCTTCCACTTCGGCGATGCGCCACTCGGCATTCTGGGCTATGTAGGGACCCATTCCACAGCCAGGAGCCGTCAGAGTCATTCTTACGTACACTTGGCCCTCGGTCACTTTTATGTCGTAAATCAGACCCAAGTCCAAAACATTCACAGGGATTTCTGGGTCGTAAACGTCCCTCAGGGCTTCTTGAATTGCTTCCAGCGTCACTTCTTTTGTTTCTGGCATGATGACCTCGCTTGAATTTGCATTAGTTATTGGGTCACTTATATACGTCAAAATTAATTGTAGCAAGGGGCGCAGAGGCGTGTCAATGTGACTGGGACTGAAAATAGGTTTAATGTAGATATTGTAGGCTTAACTGTTGAGCTCTGGAGTCATACTAAGTGAAATTCTTGTCGTTGCGCACGATTTCATAGGTGATGTATGATATTAAGAGTGGGATTTTTGGGTTTGGAAGGTACAGTGGGAAATCTGGCAAGCAGCGATATGATAGAGGCGGACGGCCATGATTTCCTTGCCATACGGGTGAGGGGACTGACCAAGATATATGGGCCTCAGGTGGTGCTCAAAGACTTGAGCCTGGATTTGGCATGGGGCAATTTCCTCATCGTTTTCGGCCCAAATGGGTCAGGTAAGACTACCCTTATCAAAGTTCTGGCCACTATTTCACGTCCTACTGATGGAGAAGTTATGGTTGCAGGGTTTGACTTGAAGAAGAATCCCGCTGCAGTGCGACGGAATATAGGCCTAGTAACGCATCAGCCTTTGTTGTATGGAGACTTGACGGGCATTGAGAATCTGAGATTCCACGGCAGGATGTTTGGGTTATCCAATTTGGAACAACGCATCGAAAAAGCGGCTGATTTGATGGGAGCCACTTCATTCTTGGGTCGCAAGGCTAGCATCCTCTCCCACGGTATGCAGAAGCGCCTTTCTCTTGCCAGAGCCATTCTCCACGACCCGCCGATATTGTTGCTTGATGAGCCGGAAACAGGGCTGGACCAGGAAGCCTTAGAGATGCTTGGACAGATGATGGGTGCCGGTGAGAGGGGGCGTCGGACGGTGTTGATGGTAACCCACAGTGTGGAGCGCGGCCTTGCCCTTGGCAATCAGGTTGCCATTATGTCAGGCGGCAAAATAGCCTTCCATGAAGACCGATCCCATGTGGATGAGGATATACTTAAGAGTGCTTACAGTCGGTTTACAGGGGTGGCATTGTGACTAAGTTCTGGCCAACCGTTGCGGCCTTGATGTGGAAAGATATCATGTTGGAGCTACGCACCAAGGATATAGTGATTTCTATTCTTGCCTTTGCATTGTTGTCTTTAGTTATTTTCAACTTCGCCCTAGGGCCGTCGTCTCAGATAACTTCGGCCGTTGCCCCCGGGGTATTGTGGGTGGCCTTCACCTTTGCGGGAGTCCTTGGCCTGACACGCTCCTTTGTTTTGGAGAAGGATCAGGGCAATCTCATAGGCCTTATGCTCACTCCAACTAGCAGAGAGGCCATTTACGTGGGGAAAATGCTCGGCAGCTTTTTCTTCATGCTGATGTCAGAGATAATTCTTCTGCCTGTCTTTGCCGTGCTCTTCAACATCTCTCCGTTCAGGCTTGAGCTGTTGTTGATCATATTACTGGCCACCATTGGTTTTGCTTCCATTGGGACGCTCTTCTCGGCCATTGCAATAAATACTAAATCCAGAGAAATCATGCTGCCGATGCTTTTCCTTCCCATAGTAGTTCCTATTATCATAGGGGCAGTGATGGCTTCTAGCACGGCGTTCGAGTCTGGGCCTTGGTCAGATATGGTCAAGCCGGTTCAGCTTATTGTGGTCTTCGACGTTGTTGCCTTGATATTCTCTGCATTTGCTTTCGAACACGTTCTTCAGGAGTGAAATGATGTCTATAGGTGCGGTCCTAAAAAATGGCTTGCTTGTTGTCAGTGCCACAATGATGTTGGTGATTTTGTATCTCATATTTATGTGGGTTCCCACGGATAATATACAGGGAACTGTGCAACGGATAATGTACTTTCACGTATCAGTTGCCTGGGTAGCGTTCCTCGCTTTTTTCATTGTTTTGGTGGGAAGCGTTGGGTACTTGTGGAAAGGGACCAGCAAGTGGGACCAGCTTGCTTATTCCGCGGCTGAGATAGGAGTGCTGCTTACGACCTTACTTCTCATTACTGGGATATTATGGGCTAAGCCCATTTGGGGGGTGTGGTGGACATGGGAGCCACGCCTTACAACTTCGCTAATGCTGTGGCTCATCTACGTGGCCTATCTCATGCTACGCGCTTACTCTCCTCCTGGGAACCAGGGAGCGCGGTATGCTGCGGTTTTGGGAATAATAGGCTTTATAGATGTTCCGATAGTCTATTACTCCGTGAAGTTGTGGCGTACAGTCCACCCTCAGGTCATTGTTGGGCCAGCGGCATCAGGTTCCTTGGATGCATCCATGCGCAACCTTCTTTTGCTGGCCGTTGCAACCTTTACGGTTCTCTTTGTATATCTCTTGATAGCCAGATTTTCCCTGCGAAAAAGTGAAGACGAGGTGGAGTTGATACGCGGCCTTGCCGAGCACTCCCCTAACCTGCCACCATCCCTGAGATAACCATATTTTATATAGGAGATGATATGAACCTTTTTGCCCTTAAACCGCTAATCGCCCTGATTGTTGTGTCTGTGATTTTTATATCCACTGCGGCAATCCCTGCCCTAGCGCAACAAGACATATCCATTCAGCAGGCAACCAACGCAGAATCAGGTGTCCCTGAGACTAATTTGCCGTTCCTATTTGCCGTTTACTCTATAACTTGGATAGCCTTCTTTGTTTATCTCTATTACATGTCACAAAGGCAACGAAACCTGAGGATTGAAGTGGAAGAGCTACGGCAAATGCTGGCTGAGAAAGAGGGTAAGTCTCAGGCATAGTGACGCTTTGGGAACGAGTCAAACGTTAAGGCCATGTGCTTCTTTCCATCATGCTAGTCAGGTATGAATCAACCTGTTTGGTTGGTTGTTGTTGAAACTGGACGGTGTTGAGGTTTTTCTCGTGTATGCTCGTTGCGATATCCTGCAATAGCATTGAGGCCCTGTTCATTGCCGCTACTGCCAGTCTGCCATGAAATCTACGAGCGTAGTACAATATCCGTTAATTTATTCAAAGCAATGTGGAATTTGCTCTGCCTGTTTTGAATGCATTGGATTTATAACTTACGGAGCATAGAGGGTACAATGCCTCAGGAAAACATAGTCGTCAAGGGAGCCAGAGAGCACAATCTCAAGAACGTGGATGTCATCATCCCACGTGACAAACTGGTGGTCATCACCGGCGTATCTGGCTCCGGTAAAAGTTCCTTGGCCTTCGACACCATCTATGCTGAGGGGCAACGTCGCTATGTGGAGTCGCTGTCCGCCTACGCACGGCAATTTCTTGGTCGTATGGAGAAGCCGGACGTTGAGTATATAGAGGGTCTTTCCCCTGCCATCTCCATTGACCAGAAGGGCGTCTCGCACAACCCACGCTCCACCGTGGGGACCGTAACCGAGATATACGATTACCTCCGCCTTCTCTATGCTCGCACTGGTCGCCCACACTGTCACCAGTGTGGGCGACCAGTGCAGCGTCAAACTGTTCAGCAGATTGTGGATGCCGTTCTCAATCTGCCTAGGGACAGCCGCATTATGGTCATGGCTCCACAGGTCGTTCATCGTAAAGGAGAGCATAAGGACGTCTTAGAGGATGCACGTCAAGCTGGCTACGTTCGTGTGCGGGTGAATGGAGAGATTCGCGACCTTTCTGAAGATATCGTTCTCAACAGGCAGAAGTGGCACACTATAGAGGTGGTAGTTGACAGATTGGTCATCGGAGACAGCGCGGAGACTAATCGTGTGGCTGACTCTGTGGAGCAGGCGCTCAAATTGGGCAATGGTGTAGCACAGGTATCTGTTGTGGATGGTGAAGAGCTCCTCTTCTCTGAGCAATTTGCCTGTGTCCACTGCGGTATTAGCATGGGGGAGATGGAGCCACGTACCTTCTCTTTCAACAGTCCTCACGGTGCCTGCCCTTTCTGCACCGGCCTTGGGTTCAAACTGGAGATAGATCCGGAACTGATAATTCCTAATAAAGACATTACCTTATCGGAAGGGGCGGTTCTACCGTGGGCTAGGTCTGGCACATCCAGCCCCTGGTATGCCAGCCTCATTGAGTCCCTGTCTAACACGCATGGCTTTTCAATCAGCGTAAAGATTAAGGACTTGAAACAGGAGCATTTGGATCTCATTTTGCATGGTAACCGCGGAGAGAAGGTGCCCATGCGCCATCGCACTCATCGTGGACGGGTCTACTCTTGGCATACTACTTTTGAGGGAGTTATTCCCAACTTGGAACGCCGATATCGCGATACCGAGTCCGACTACGTACGCCAGGAGATAGAGAGATACATGGCCTCTCGGCCCTGTCCTGTTTGTAACGGGAAACGTCTCAAGCCACAGTCGCTGGCAGTTACTGTGGCTGACAAAAACATTATGCAGATGACATCCATGACTATCGGACACGCCATGGAATGGGTGGAATGGCTGGAAGGCGATGGTAGCAGCGATAAGGCACTGCCTTTGAATTCCAGAGAGCAGACAATTGCCGAGCAGATACTTAAAGAGATTCATTCCCGTCTTGTCTTTCTCAAAGACGTCGGGCTGGACTATCTTACCTTAGACCGCACCGCCTCCACGTTAAGCGGCGGCGAGGCGCAGCGCATTCGTTTGGCCACTCAGATCGGTTCCGGTCTGATGGGAGTCCTATATGTTTGTGACGAGCCGAGTGTCGGTCTGCACCCAGTCGACAATAATCGACTCATAGGTACTCTGAAGCGACTACGTGACCTTGGGAACACCGTCATCATCGTGGAGCACGACGAGGCCATCATGAGATCGGCTGACCATATCATAGACATGGGCCCTGGTGCAGGAGAACACGGAGGACGTGTTGTGGCCACTGGAACTGTCGAAGAGGTGTCTAGTGTTCCGGACTCAATCACTGGCCAGTACCTCAGCGGACGCCGCAAGATACCCCTTCCTCTGGAGCGCAGAGCTGGGAACAATCAGGAACTGTTTGTCAAAGGAGCCAGGGAGAACAATCTGAAGAACATTGATGTGTCAATTCCTCTGGGCAAATTGGTGTGCATCACGGGTGTATCCGGTTCTGGTAAGAGTAGCCTTATCTACCAGGTCTTATACAAAAAACTGGCCCAGATTTTCAACAACACCAGAGACAAACCCGGGGAATGCGACAATATTCTAGGGATACAGAATATTGACAAGGTTGTGAACATAGATCAGTCTCCCATTGGACGCACTCCGCGGAGCAATCCTGCCACATATACAGGAGTTTTCACGCCTATACGGGAACTCTTTGCCGCTGTGCCAGAGTCCCGTGTGCGCGGTTATGCCGCCGGGCGGTTCTCCTTCAATGTCAAGGGTGGCAGGTGTGAGGCCTGTGCGGGCGGAGGGCACATACAGATAGAGATGCAGTTCCTACCAAACGTCACAGTCCCATGTGAAGTATGTCAGGGCCAACGGTACAACCGTGAGGCTCTGGAGATCCTTTTCAAGGATAAATCTATAGCGGAAGTGCTAGATATGACTGTGTCAGAGGCTCTGGAGTTGTTTTGGAACTTCCCGCGTATACGCTCGAAAATGGAGACCATGAGAGATGTCGGCCTTGGGTACATTCGCCTTGGACAGCCGGCTACCACTCTCAGCGGCGGCGAGGCTCAGAGGGTGAAGCTGTCCACTGAATTGTCTCGTCGTGCCACGGGCAAGACTCTATACATTTTGGACGAGCCCACCACAGGCCTCTCCTTCGAAGACTGCGCCACCCTTTTGCGGGTGCTGCAGCGTTTAGTGAACTCAGGGAACACAGTTGTTCTCATAGAGCACCACCTTGACCTTATAAAGAACGCAGATTGGATAATAGACCTTGGCCCAGGTGCTGGCGAGAATGGTGGATACCTTATAGCCTCCGGTACTCCAGAAGAGGTGGCCGGAATGGAGCATTCATATACTGGACAGTACCTGCGTGAGGTGCTGGAATTGGGCAATAAAGTGGACAATGGCAACTGGACTAAACCAAAGCCAAAGCGCAAGTCGAAGACTGCTGGGTAGTAGGCGGAGGTCTACGTGGTTGAGGGAGAAGCTTCTTTACGCTGAGGAATATCGGGCTTTTTAATGAAGAACACCAGTGCCGCTCCAATGAGGTTTATAAGGGCTACGACGGTGAATACCATGACGTAGCTCCCTTGCACATCATATGCAATCCCTGCGGCTATGGGGCCAAAGAACGATCCCAGCATCATGATTGGCTGGGAAAGGCCCATTATGGTCGCGAAATTCCCTGGCCCAAAATACTCACCCCGAAGGGCTATTAGAATTGGAGCCCTTGCTCCGTAGCCGAGGCCGTATAAGACGGCGAAGACCAGCGCCTGATTCACGGTCTTGGATGTGGCAAGAACAATAACTCCTGCCGACATCAAGAAGAAACAAGTTACAAGCACTGGCTTCATGCCAAGCTTGTCGCCAAGGTACCCCCCTGCAACGCGTCCAACAACGGCGACCCCAGTCATAAATGCAAGAACAGCAGCGGCGGTCTCAAAGGATATTCCGGCATCTACAAGCAGTGGTATCTCATGGATCGTCACCATGCCTATAACGAGTATAGACAGGCTATGGCAGGCGGAGATCACCCAGAACGCCGGTGTTTTGAGAGCTTCCAAAGCCGTGAAATTTGGTGTTTCTTTGGCTACGTCGTTTTTGTCTTTGTCGCCGTTGCCGGAGACGGCCATTTCTCCTAGATCGTCCCCATCCGGCAGATATCCGTACTGCTGAGGCTTGTGGCGGATCATCGTCGCCAGTGGAAAGCCGATGATCCAAGCTAGGGCTGCTATTGCCACTGCAGTAGTGCGCCACCCGTATGTGCTGATGGCGATGGCTACCACTGCTACTAGCACGCCACCTACGTTGACTCCTGCAGAGCTTATTCCGGTGGCAAGCCCTCTCCTTCGGGAGAACCAGTGGTTGACTGCCGTGACTACTGGGAGGAATCCTGACCAACTGGCTCCTAGGGCAATAATGGGGAACACTATGTAGAAGCCCATCAACGACTCAACGCGGCTGAAGAGGAAGAATCCCACTCCCAGCATCGTGAAACCTAGATACATCACTGTACGTGGCCCTAGACGGTCTATCATGTAACCGCCAATGGGTCCTAGGAGAGCGCTTTCAAGCCTGGTGAAGGAGAACGCTAGTGATAGTGACCCGCGGCTTGTGCCAAGTGTTGCGGCCAGGGGCACAAAAAAGGCGGTGAACCCGTAGACCATAAAAGCTCCTTGCATAGCCAAGAGCAATGTGCCGGCTCCTAGAAGCCACCACCCGTAGAAGAAGTGTCGTTTTTTGGGGCTTTCTTCCGATGTCATTGGGGGCACGATCACGTTACGCTCCGTTTTGCACAGCACCAGCACCATGGACGCTGCATAGTTACATGGAGTGCGATATTGGGAAGTCTGATGTCAGCTGTATTTTATATTGACAAACATTAGCGGGCAAGTGTCCTGATTATTGAGTTACGGTGCTGAGGAAGATATAAAAGATACAAACCCATCAATTGATAAGAAATCTTTGCCTTGCTATAATGTGCTCGTAAACAAGAAGGCTTCTCCAGAAGGAGTAAATATATGGCTGAAGATAAGACTCAAGGGACGTGGAGCGTCAAAGTTGGACACGCTCAAATGCTCAAGGGTGGGGTAATCATGGACGTGGTTAATCCAGATCAGGCCAAGATTGCTGAGGACGCAGGAGCATGTGCTGTAATGGCCTTGGAACGGGTGCCATCTGACATCAGGGCCGATGGCGGAGTAGCCCGCATGTCAGATCCAGCGATGATCATTGGCATAAAGAATGCGGTTTCCATACCAGTAATGGCTAAGTGTCGTATCGGTCACTTTGTAGAAGCTCAGGTGTTGCAGGCTCTGGAGGCGGACTACATAGACGAGTCCGAAGTGCTGACTCCCGCCGACGAGGCCAACCACATTTGGAAGCACGCCTTCACGGTTCCATTTGTCTGCGGCTGTCGGGACCTTGGCGAAGCGCTACGGCGCATTGGAGAAGGAGCTGCCATGATACGCACCAAGGGGGAGGCTGGGACGGGAGATATCGTAGAGGCAGTGCGTCACATGAGGACCGTTCAGGGAGGAATACGTAAGATTCAGTCTATGACTCAGGAAGAGCTTATGGCCGAAGCTAAGAACCTTGGAGCACCCTTCGACCTTGTCCAAATCGTCCACGATACGGGTAAGTTGCCAGTCGTCAACTTCGCCGCAGGTGGCATCGCAACGCCCGCCGATGCTGCCCTGATGATGCAGCTTGGAGTTGAAGGCGTATTCGTTGGTTCCAGTATCTTCAAGCTTGCAAAGAACGACGGAACACCTGATTTTGATAAGCAACTGCGTCTTGCCACGGCCATTGTTGAAGCTACTACTCACTACAATAACCCGGATGTCATAGCCAAAGTTTCTGAGGGCCTGGGGTCATTAATGTCTGGCATTGCTGTGAGAAGCCTGAAACCAGAGGAGATTCTGGCCGATAGAGGCTGGTAGAGTGGCAGTTATAGGGGTATTGGCACTTCAGGGTGATTTTGCAGAGCATATAAAACTTCTTGAAGGCATAGGGGTGGAGACCACGGAAGTGCGCCTGATAGACGATTTGAGGAAAATTCAGGCCCTTATCATCCCTGGAGGGGAGAGCACTACCATTGTTCAGCTCATGGACACATTTAAACTGACCGAGGAAATCAGTGGTCTTGTGAAGGATGGGATGCCAACTTGGGGTACCTGCGCAGGCATGATAATCCTAGCCAAAGAGATAACAGAGAATAGGCCTAAGCCACTCGGTTTGATGGATATACGTGTTCGGCGCAACGCCTACGGTAGCCAGGTTGACAGCTTTGAAACTGATGTTTCTGTGCCTGTTTTGGGCGAAGACCCCTTCCATGCTGTTTTCATACGCGCTCCTGCTATTGAGGATATCGGGCCTGAGGTAAAATCACTCGCCGACTTGAGTGAGCACGGGGTGATTGCGGCTAGGCAGGGGAACATGCTGGTAACTGCTTTTCATCCTGAGCTTACACAAGACCAGAGGTTCCACTCATATTTTCTGAGCATGATTTCCGGTAATTAAAATGGTAACGCGTATGTTTCTGTTGGCGTATAGAGGCATTCTCAGCGGAGGCAAGTAACTGATAAGAGCGCACGTTGGTAAGTATATACATGATGACCTTGAGGCTCTGATTGGGGCTCTTCCTCCCCACATTCAGACTCCTCTGAGGGAACGCGACAATCTCGGAGACTTGCTGGAAGTTGTCATGGACTTGGGCCGTCCTCCGGAAGCCAGGTTCTTGGGATCAGAAGTGGTGTTGACCTCTCAGGAAATCACGGAACAGGACATACAGAACGTGGTGGAGAGGATTGGAGGCTTCGGTGATGACAACCGTGCCGGGATAGAGTCCACCCTGCACCGTTTTTCCGCCATGCGTAATCGTGGCGGCAGGATAGTGGGATTGACATGCCGTGTTGGTCGGGCAGTTTACGGCACCATTCAAATCATTGAAGACTTGGTTCGTTCTGGGAAGAGCATCCTTTTGCTGGGCCGCCCCGGAGTTGGAAAAACAACTATGTTGAGAGAGATCGCTCGTGTACTTGCTGACGATGTCCGCAAACGAGTGATAATTGTAGACACCTCCAACGAGGTAGCTGGTGATGGTGATATTCCACACCCCGCAATAGGACATGCGCGGCGGATGCAGGTGGTAACCCCTGCTCGTCAGCACGCTGTGATGATAGAGGCTGTGGAGAACCATATGCCGGAGGTTATCATTATAGATGAGATGGGGACGGAACAGGAGGCCTCTGCCGCCCGTACCATCGCCGAGAGAGGTGTACAACTAATCGCCACGGCTCATGGCAACACTCTGAATAACCTGATCCTGAACCCCACCCTGTCTGACCTGATAGGCGGGATACAGACAGTTACCCTAGGGGATGATGAAGCCAGACGCAGACGTTCTCAGAAGTCCGTCCAGGAACGTAAATCTCCACCTACTTTTGACGTTGTGGTTGAAATACAGAACTGGGACAAAGTGGCTGTTCACGACGATGTGACCAAGGTGGTGGATGCAATCCTTAGGGGAATGCCTCTCTCGCCAGAAATTCGATGGTCTGATGAAGAAGGAAGGGTAAACAAGTCGAGGGAAAGCCAGCCCAAAGCGATTGCCATAGAAGAGGCGTATGAGGCAGAGGAGTCTCCTCAGACTCCTCTGGGTATTACCAGAGTACTCCCGTTTGGAGTGAGCAAGGGCCGAGTAGCCCAGATAGTCCAGACTACCAGAATGCCCATACAGTTGGTGGACAATTTGGAACGCGCTGACATCATTCTTACCACGAAACAGTTCTTTCGCAAGATGCCAAAGATGCTCAAGACTGCCGAAGAAACGGGTAAGTCAATTTTCGTACTAAGGCGAAACACATTGCCTCAGATAAGAGACTTCCTCTGGTCTGTGTCACGGGAAAAGGGATGGGAAGACCCAGTTGATAAGGCCGTGAGAGAGACAGAGGTCGCTGCAAAGCAGGTGCGCGATGGTCAGGAAGCTGTCTCCCTGGCTCCACAGGTTGCCTATATACGGCGACTCCAGCACCAGATTGCCCAGGAACTAAGCCTATCATCCATTAGTGTTGGGATAGACCCAAACCGTCGTGTAACCCTTTCAGACAGCTAATTTTGTAAAAACCATGGCAACAGGTATTTTCATCACATTAGAAGGCGGCGAGGGCAGCGGCAAAAGCACTCAAGTCAGGTCTCTCACAAGGCGTTTGCAGAAGGGCAATGTCTCTGTAACAACAGTTAGAGAGCCCGGCGGGACTTCGCTTGGCAATCGGCTAAGACGGCTCCTGAAGTTCTCCACCGTTCCATTGACACCGGAGGCAGAACTCCTGTTATTCAATGCCTCTCGTGCTCAACTGGTGACAGATGTCATGCGGCCTGCTCTTGAGAGGGGCGAGGTAGTACTTTGCGATCGCTTCACAGACTCCACCATAGCATACCAGGGATACGGGCGCGGTATTTCTCTTGACAGTGTGAAAGCTGTGAATAATATTGCTACTGGAGGTCTTGTTCCAAACCTGACTATATTTTTAGATTTATCTCCGGAAGAGGGAATGAGAAGACGCTCCACCACCATGGATCGTTTTGAACAAGGGTTTGAAAAAAGGGATGTTACTGACTTTCATCAGATGGTGCGAAAGGGATACCTGGAACTGGCCAATCATGAGCCTCAACGATGGCTGACAATTGACGCTAGTTTGTCCTCGCGGCAGGTAACTCGTCTCATCTGGCAGCGGGTTGAGCCTTTGTTAGAAAGCATGAGACTTGCGAATAAAGTGCGATGATTATTGATTTCCACACCCATATTTTCCCGCAATACATTAGAGTGCACAGGGAAGAGTTACTTCTCAGGGACCTGACGCTGTCGACCCTGTATGGGAACTCTACGGCACAGATGGCCTCCGCTGAGGAATTGGTGGCTACTATGGACGGGGCCAGCATAGATCTATCGGTAGTGATGGGTATCGGATGGAACGATTCGGAATTATGCCGTATTGCTAATGACTATGTGATAGAGGCGGTGCAGCGATTTCCTCTACGGATCAAAGGGTTTTGCGCCGTTAACCCATTGTGGGGTGATGCTGCCATAGCCGAGGTTGAGCGGTGTGCCAGCGAGGGGTTGGTCGGTATAGGAGAGTTGCATCCAGATACACAAGGGTTTGACCTTGGGGATAGTGCCGTCATGGCCCCCCTAGTGGAGGCAGCCATGCGGCTTGGAATGCCGATCCTTACTCATGCCTCGGAGCCGGTGGGACATCCCTATGCCGGTAAGGGCCACACCACCCCGGAAGTGCTGAGTCGTTTCATAGGCAACTTTCCAGACGCAACCATTATATGTGCACATTGGGGAGGCGGGCTTCCATTCTACGCCCTTATGCCGGAGGTGTTCGATGCCTTGCGGAACGTCTACTTTGACACCGCAGCGTCCCCATTCCTCTATATGCCGGAGGTTTTTTCGGTTGTTGTGGGGTTGGTAGGAGAGGATAAGGTGCTTCTCGGCACAGACTATCCATTGATGAGACAAAGCCGACTGATACGGCAGGTCGTCGACTCTCCAATCTCCGACGAGGCTAAAGAAGGCATCCTATATAACAACGCTGCTGGACTCCTGGGGATCCCAAATTGGAACAACTCAGAGATGGCATAGCCGTTGACTGCAGCTGAATTGCCTTCCCTGCATTTTGAAATTCCTTGACGACATCGCTACCGACTTCGATGTACCTATTTTCGGGGTGATGAGTTTCTGCCCACCTCAGATGCTCCATTTCATCTGGTACTGAGTGCATTTTGAATCTTCCGCAACATGAAGTCCCTCAGTGTAATCTGGATTGACCCTTGTGCTACCCAGTGCGGAATTGTTTGGATTGCTGATCCTTCAGGTATATCTGGAGGATCAGATGGAAGGCGTGGGGTATATCAGCGAAGTGCGCTATTTAAGTCCACATCTGATCATTGGTAGAATTACGGAAAGAACCCCTGTTTTCTATCGAAGGAAAATTGGAGAAGATTTTGTCGCCTTACCAATGGACATGAAGATAGATATGTCGGTTAGAGAAGTAGTGATCATGCAGAGAACTCCTTACCACTTCATGTGTGACACATTTTTACGTCAACTGGCCGCAATTCATAGCCTGAAAGATCACCTAAAACAGCGATAATATCTAGTACGAAAGCGCCATGAAAGAGTGGCAATGACTGCAGTATAAGATGGGAGTAAGTCTTGTCACTGGCGAAGTAATGGTGCTATACTTCGCAAAGTTTTGTATCGGCAGGGAGGAGGATTCAGTGGAAAACTTGTCATTCCCAAAGTGTCAGAAATGCAATGAAGGTGACTTGGTGCCATTGTCAGACTTTGGAAGTCAGGGAGCACCTATCTATTATAAAGCATGGGTGTGCACTAAACCCGATTGTGGCTTCAACATCAAAATTCGCAATGGAGATGTGTATCTGAATGAACCCATAGCCAGTGGTGCGATGCATGAGCCCAGGTCTCGTACTTAACTCATAGGAATTTAGCGCACCTAGCAGCGACGCAATATTGCGTCGCTGCTAGGTGCGCTTTGCAGGCCAGTCAGCCATGTAATCGAAGAGGATTTTATTAGGTTCTAATTATGAACTGTTTTTTTAAAGCGGTTCGCCCCGTGCTCAGTTTTTTGATGTGTTGTGCTTCAGTTCGACTTGACGCACATGCCTGCCTGGCCTAGACTGTAGACTGACTAGTCGGTCTGGAGGAAGGGTATGATGGGCACGGATACATGGGTTAGATCCGCTCCAGAGGGCAAGGAGTCCACTCGTCAGCGCATCCTCGACGCTGCTACTGATGTTTTCTCGGAAAAGGGATATCACGGCGCTGCTGTGGACGATATTGTAAAGGCCTCCAAAACCTCCAAAGGGTCATTCTACTTCCACTTTCCTAGCAAACAGGACATTTTCTTCTCCTTGGTAGACCGATTCATTGCTTCCCTTGCAAGGTCTGCTGAGGCTGCCATAGACCAGGAAAAAGGGGCGTTGGCAAAGGTTAACGTTGCCCTTGAGACTGTATTCAACACATTCTCTCACCATCGCAACCTAGCCAAAATACTCCTCGTTGGAGGCATTGGCCTTGGTAAAGTCTTCGATGAGCGGCTCCTTGGCATACATGCAAAATTCGCCTCTCTCATCAAGGAACACCTGGACGAGGCAGTAATCGAAGGTTCTATACCACCGTTGAACACTGAGATAACAGCGTATGCCTGGCTAGGTGCTGTGAATGAGGTTATAATCCGTTGGCTATATACAGGCCAATCCGACCCCCTTGAGGAGAACCTAGACGTGTTGAGGAAGCTTCTTCTTAATAGTATTTGTGCTGAGCCAGAGAGGTAGGATAGAATCGTGAAATTCAAGGACGTGCGTGAATTCATAACCTTCCTAGAGGGCAAGGGGGAACTGCTACGTATCAAAACATTGGTCAGTTCCGATCTGGAGATTACTGAGATAGTCGACCGCGTTGTGAAGCGTGGAGGCCCAGCGCTTCTTTTTGAGAACGTGGAAGGCTACGATATGCCAGTCCTTGTTAATATATACGGGTCATCACAGCGTACTGCTTGGGCACTGGGAGTTGAGACGCTCGATGAACTTGGAGACCGTATACGCAAACTCCTTGGCATGGTGCAAGGGCCACCTCCCAGCCTTGTGGGCAAGCTGCGCACTTTGGCTGACTTGATCAAGATGGCAGGGTATCAGCCCAAATCTGTGCGTACTGCCCCCTGTCAGGAGGTCGTACTCACAGGACCGGATGCCGATTTGAATCGTATCCCAGTCCTTAAGTGCTGGCCCATGGATGCAGGACGATTCATTACATTGCCACTTGTAATAACCAGGAACCCGGAGACCGGCATCCGCAACGTTGGGATGTATCGCATGCAGATCTACGACGGCCAGACCGCTGGGATGCACTGGCAGACTCATAAGGTGGGTACCCACCACGAGCGTGTGGCGCTTGAACGTGGGCAGGAAAGAATGGAGGTGGCTGTGGCTCTTGGCGGTGATCCTGCTACTGTGTGGACAGGCTCAGCTCCCCTTCCACCTGATTTGGATGAGCTTGTAATGGCCGGCTTTCTACGTGAAGAAGCCGTGGAAGTTGTCAAGTGCAAGACTGTGGACATTGATGTGCCTGCCAACTCCGAGATTATTTTGGAAGGCTATGTGGTTCCAGGCGAGGTACGCACCGAGGGGCCATTCGGTGACCATACCGGCTATTACTCCATGGCGGGCGAGTACCCGGTGTTCCACCTTACAGCCATCACCCATCGCCAAAACCCCATCTACACGACAATCGTGGTTGGGAGGCCAATTCAAGAAGACTACTACATGGGTAAAGCCACGGAACGCCTCTTCATGCCAATTATTCGGATGGTGCTGCCTGAGATAGTGGATATCAACATGCCAGCGGAAGGGGTGTTTCACAACCTTGTTATAGTATCAATCAAGAAGGAGTACCCTGGTCAGGCGCAGAAGGTGATGTACGCTCTTTGGGGGCTTGGATTGATGATGCTGGCAAAGGCAATTGTAGTTGTGGACGACTTTGTGAATGTCCAAGACGTATCCGAAGTGGCATGGCGTGTTACTAACAACCTGGATGCTTCACAGGATATTGTTATTGTATCCGGTCCCGTGGACGACCTTGACCACGCCTCGCCAACGCCTAATCTTGGCAGCAAGATCGGGATAGATGCTACAGCCAAAGGGTCATTGGAGGGTCGGACTAGAGAGTGGCCACCAGACATAGCGATGAGCGACGAGATAAAATCACTGGTTAATAATAAATGGCAGGAATACGGGCTGTGACAGAAGGCAGAGAAGATTGATGAGAATTGTAGTCGGAGAGAGGATAGAAAGAACATAGACGTGTTAATGTATGCACTGGTTAAAGAGGACATTTAGAATGTCATGAATACCTTAATTGCCATACCAATCAAACTCAAACTCATACTGGATTCTATTCGGTTTGAGCACACCGTCTTTGCTTTACCCTTTGCATATTTGGGTATGGTGCTTGCCGCTGACGGCTTGCCAACTCTCACACAGTTCATTTTGATAACGCTTGCGATGGCTTCGGCACGCACCTTAGCAATGTCGGCCAACCGCATCATCGATCGTCAGCTGGACGCCGAGAACCCCCGTACTGCCTCCAGGCCCCTGCCTGCGGGTCGTCTCAAGTTGTGGGAGATGACCGTCATGTCCGCCGTGGCTTTGGTGGTTTTCCTGGTGTCTGCGGCCATGCTCAACACGCTTACGCTTATCTTGGCCCCTATTGCTGTGATTGTTGTTGTTGGGTATCCATATACAAAACGCTTTACATGGACTTCCCACTTCGTGCTTGGCTGGGCCGATGGTATTGCTCCTGCGGGCGCGTGGATAGCAGTGACGGGTTCGCTTAGCTGGGAGCCTGTATTGATGGCCTTTGTCGTCGCAACTTGGATTGGTGGCTTTGATATGCTGTACTCCTGCCAGGATCGTGACTTCGACGTACAGCGCGGCCTCCATTCCATACCGCAGAAGTGGGGCATCCCTGCGGCGATGAGGTGGGCTAAGGGTATGCATATATTGACAGTTCTTTCCCTGTTGGCCTTGGGTCCCTGGCTTGAGCTTGGCTTTACGCACTACATAGGCTGGGCACTAGCGGCTGGGCTACTGGTGTATGAGCATCACCTTGTGTCTCCGACGGACTTGTCAAAGCTCAACATGGCATTCTTCAATGTCAACGGCTACATAGCTGTAATTGTATTTACGTTTACATTTGCATCTATTTATATGTAGAGTGTGGGTAAGTCGAATGTTTGTGAAGGTTAAACGAGGCAAAAAATGGATCCAGTAGTGGTGGGCATATCTGGCGCAAGCGGCTCCCTGCTCGCACAGCGCTCCATCGAAGCGTTGCTGAATCGTGACATGCCAGTCATAGCCACCTGTTCCACGGCAGGAAGAATGGTATGGCAGGAGGAAATGGAAGAACCATTCGGTACAACACTGGCACGTTGGAATGAATCGCCTCACTTCACCTACTGCCCAATAGGCGACCTCAAAGCGTCAATAGCCAGCGGTACAACTCCGACTGCTGGTATGATTGTTATTCCGTGCAGCACAGGGACGCTAGCCGCCATTGCTCATGGCCTATCTACCAACTTGCTTCAACGTGCCGCTGACGTGTGTATCAAAGAGAAAAAGCGCCTAGTGATAGTGCCCCGTGAGACCCCTGTGTCCACAATTCATTTGGAAAATATGCTTGCACTGTCACGTATGGGAGTCATAATTCTGCCTCCTGCACCAGCCTTTTACCTGCACCCGACATCGGTGGATGACATTGTTGACTATATAGTGGGCAAGGCACTAGATGCCATTGGTTTGCCGGGAGCTAACGAATTCATGGGAGGAAGCTTGCGTTATCAGAGGCACAGCGATTAGATGGTGAATACATGGTGCAGCTGAAGGGTGATGAGAAGGCACGGTATGTGGCGACCATGTTTGACCGCATATCCGGCCGCTATGACCTGCTTAACACAGTGATGAGCGGAGGGATGCACCACATGTGGCGACGAAGGGCTACACGTCTAGCTATCCCGAATTTGGCTACGTGCGAAGGCATTGGCGATGCCCTTGACGTGGCTACTGGGACCGGGGATTTTGCCATTGACCTTGCAAGAAGGCCAGGTGTAACAAGAGTAGTCGGAATCGATTTTGCGCCCAAGATGTTGCCACTGGCCCGGCATAAAGCCAAGAAGCATGGATTGTTGCAAAGGATGAATTGGATGCTTGGAGACGCCCATGGTTTGCCATTCCCTGACGACAGTTTCCTGTGTGCCACCGTCGGTTTCGGGTTGCGCAACTTTGCCGACAAAGAAGCGGCTTTGAGAGAGATGGCTCGTGTTGTAAGGCCTGGAGGACGTGTGGTTATTCTGGATATTGTTCCATTTGCAGGCAAGGGAATTTTCCATGGTTTGCTGAGGGCTGGTTTTCGTGGAGTTGTTCCATGGCTGGGGGCACTTGTGGCAGGTAATAATGAAGCATATAAGTATTTGCCTGAATCTGTTGATAGTTATCTTACTGCTGCCGAGCTTTTGGCCGTGATGGAGAGTGTAGGGCTTAAGAAGATACGCTACGAGATGATGGGCATGGGTACGGTGGCTATGCACGTGGGAGAAAAATCGACTGTGCCTTCATAGTCATGACTACTTCAGAAACGCTACGTGCGAAATATACTTACCTATGGGACGGATTGTTTCAACATCCGTTTGTTGTTGGCCTAGGCTCAGGCCAGCTTCCCTTGGAGAAATTCCAGTTCTATGTGAAGCAGGACTACTTCTATCTCATTCAGTATAGTCGGGTGTTGGCCTTGGCCGCCGCCAAGGCCCCTGATCTGGCAAACATTGGCCGTTTTGCCGACCTGTTCAAGGATACGCTGGATACGGAGATGGCTCTCCATCGCGACTTTTGCTTAAAGTTCGACGTGTCCTCCAGGGAACTGGAGAGCACGCGTCCTGCACCAATTACACTGGCATACACCGACTACTTGCTCCGTGTGGCTTACGAGGGCACCATGACCGACATTGTTGCTACTCTGTTGCCATGTCAGTGGGGATACAGTGAGACAGCTCTCCATCTGTCTCGGACAGGCTATGCCTCAGAGAAAAACCCCTATGCGGAATGGATTTCCATGTATTCATCAAAAGAGTTCACGGCCTTCGTTGTGTGGCTGCGTGAATTTTTGGATGACCTTACACGCGGGTCCGACGAGAGAGAGATGATGCGTCTGTCAGGACATTTCTTGACTGCCACCCGTTACGAGTTTCTTTTCTGGGAGATGGCTTACAATATGCAAGACTGGCCTCTATAGGATGGAGAGTCTTTACTACGTTGGGAATATCATCATCCGCACATCTATAAAAAAGATGGACAATTTGTGTTGCGAAAAAGTGGTCAGGACGCGATGAGACGGACCAACTCCTCGACCGCTTTCTGCATGGGCACTTCTTGCTGTTCACCATGTGCCATATCGCGTATGATCACTGATTCATTCTTCATCTCATCCTCTCCTAGGATCAGGGCGTATGGTATGCCGAGGGAGTTGGCGTAGCGCATTTGGGATCGCAGGCTACGGCCTGCAGGGGTCAAGATAGCCCCTACCCCACCGTTGCGTAGGTTAGAGGCTAATGAGATGGCTGTCTGCTTGGCGTCGTCTCCCAGATATGCGACCACGGCTTTCACTAGATTCTCTCCCTGTACAGGCACTCCCTGGCGTTTGAGGTTGAGTACCATGCGTTCCATGCCAGCTGCAAACCCAATGCCTGGTGTGGGAGGACCTTCCAGTTCCTGAATAAGTCCGTCGTAACGACCACCGGCACAGAGTGCACTCTGTGCGCCTTCCTTAGCAGGATGTATCTCAAAGACTGTCCTGGTGTAGTAGTCAAGGCCACGTACCAGTCTTGGCTCCACCTGGAATGGGACATCCAGAGTTTGTAGGTAGCTCAACAGCTTTTGCCAGTGGTCATGACACTCTGAGCAGAGATGATCCACTGTCTGTGGGGCATCCTGTTTCAGTGCAATACAGGTCGGTTGTTTGCAGTCCAGTAGGCGAAGCGGATTGCGCTCCAGTCTTTCTTTGCAGTCTTGGCAGAGTTGTGTCGTCAGAGGTGTGTAGTAGTCCTTAAGATGTTTCAGATAGTCTGGTCTGCACTGAGCATCGCCTATGCTGTTGACGAGCAATGTGAGGTCCTTTAAGCCAAGGCCTTTCATGAGCTGCCAAGCCATTTCAATCATTTCTGCATCCACGGAAGGATCACCATCTCCCAGAGCCTCCACTCCAAACTGATGATGTTGCCGAAAACGCCCTGCCTGGGGACGTTCGTATCGGAAAGCTGGAGCGAAGTAGTATAGGCGCACCGGTTGTGGCAGGTTGCGCATGCCGTGTTCTAGGTATGCGCGGCAGATGGGAGCAGTCCCCTCCGGCCGTAGTGTCAGTGGGTCGCCTCCTCGGTCATCGAAGGAGTACATCTCCTTCTCTACAATATCAGTGCCTTGACCTACGCCACGTATAAATAGGCTGCTTTGTTCAAATATAGGGGTATTCATCTGGCCGTAGCCAAAACGCTGTGCCATAGCCCTGGCGCTGGCTTCTATATAATGCCAGTAACCCTGCTCTTCCGGCAGAATGTCTGATGTGCCTCTTGGAGCACGGTACAATATAGGCCTCCTGTTACTAATGACTCTGGAGAAGGATAGCCTACGAAAAAGGGTTTGCCAAGAAGGAGGGCGATATATCCTGCAAAATCAATCGCAATGTAATAGAGACAGACCCTTTTATGTTTTTTGCTAGATATACGTACTTGCTGGCATGCCATATCACAGGGTAATATGATACTCGACTCATGTGATCTACTCGCTGTTTGTCCGGGATGAAACAGCAGAAAATACATCCTGAGGTAATGGCAATGGAGAAGGATGTTTGTAAGGGTTTTTCCTGAGGGTAACTCATATAGCGCGCTTGTAGCTCAGATGGATAGAGCGCAGCCCTGCGAAGGCTGAGGTCGTGGGTTCAAGTCCCACCAAGCGCACCATTCTCGTCAAATTGGAGCAAGCCTAAGCAGCCAATCCATATGTTTGGGATGCTTGCTCCGCACTGGTTTTACACACAACAGCCAGACTTGCCCAGCCTTCCCTGGTGGCTGTATACTCTGATGTAACTGGTCGTAAGTTTTTGCCGCGTGAGCACGTTTCGGTAAGTGCTTGCCTGACGGTAGAGATCAAAAGTGCTACTCTCTGAGCAGAAACATAGAGGGGGCGGTTAGCTCAGCTGGTTAGAGCGCTTGCTTCACACGCAAGAGGTCAGAGGTTCGAGTCCTCTACTGCCCACCATAGAGAGAGTAAGCTGACAGTGCATTAGGCCCAGGTTATGCCGAAGTGGCGGAATGGTAGACGCGCTGTGTTCAGGGCGCAGTGTTCCTTGCGGACGTGGGAGTTCAAATCTCCCCTTCGGCACCATACACCTTAGGCGCCTAGTAGCGTATTGTAAAAGGCCACGGCGCTCTGATAGGGCCTTTGTTGTGTCAACAGTTTGTCAAAGGAATATTCTCAAATGGTGTTTCCACTGTGAATGGTTAGGGAAATTCCATGTATCATCATCTGCCATATGACGCGTTGCTTGGTTTTGCCACACTGATGTGGAATCGTCGTTGGCCCATTGTGGAGCTGGTGATTCAGCGGCCATGGCCTGTCTCTTCGCGAAACATCTGCGTTGATTTAGGGTGACACTTGCCTAGCATTTATTGCAGATAGGACCATAATTTTGTCATGGGTTTTTCTTTCCCTCCTAAGTTCGGTGATTTTTGCGTTAGTTAGCATCATAGATAAGTTGCTCATATCCTACTATATGCCAGGCTTCAGGAGTTTTGGAGCCTGGGTGGGGTTGGTTACATTTACCGTAAGCATCGCACTGATATTTATTATGCCCGCTTCCCGCGATATTGCTGCTGTGCTTGCAATGATTGCTTTGGGATCTGGCTTTCTTTGGGGTTTAGGCTTGGCATTCTTGTTTTTTGGGATGCGGTCACAGGACGTCTCACGAGCTATTTCTGTTTACTCTATTCACCCAATCTTTGTAGCGTTACTGGCATCGGTATTTCTTGGAGAAAGCCTGAGCGTTCTTCAATGGGGAGCAGTTGCCATCACCGTAACTGGGGTAATAATCGGATCAAGCCAGAGTAAGATTACGACTCGACGATTCGATTTGAATCAATCAACTGTGCTGATCTTATTTGCAGCTATACTCATTGCTAGTGCCCAGTTGGTTAGCAAGCATGCACTTGGTGGTACGAGTTTGTGGAGTTTCTATCCTTATTGGTATCTGGGGCTGTCAACGCCGTTCCTTGCACTATTGAATCCATCTACCATGAGGGAAATTCGGATGAGCTTGATGAGACCAAGTAGCATGGTGCTGATGGTAGGAGGAGAAGCATTTCTTGGAAGTTTGGCTGCCTGGATAACTCTTGCAGCTATTCAAGCAGGCCCAGTCTCCTTGGTTACTGCAATAATAGGTACACGTCCAGTTTTCGTTTTTCTAATTGGCGTGTTTCTGAGTACTCCACAGGTTAAGCTTCTAGACGAGCAGACTCAAAGAAACGTACTTCTCAGGAAGACTTTTTCGATCCTTCTGATAGTCACGGGAGTAGCCATAATCTCTACCGGGAGTGCGATCTAATTCTCTGCATGCGGGTTATTGGGTTTTTAGTTTTTATCACTTAAACAACTCTATGAGTGACATTACACAACGAGAATGTCACTCATAGAGTATAACTTATTGGTGCTACCTCACCAGGAATATATAAGGCTTAGGATCCAATATGAGTCTTATAGTCAAGCCTAGAGTGCGGAGCTCCATTGCCAACACTGATGTTTTGCTACGCCTTGCCTATACGGTACATACCTGTATTGCAGATTGGGCAAACACCTTTCGTTGCAGGTCTGCCGTTTTTCATTGTCACTTGTGTTGGGTTGCTGATCTCTCGTTTGCTCCTGCACTTAACACAATATGCTTCCATAAATGCCTCCAGGATTTGTAATAGGCACATCGTAGCTAAATATGTCTAGAAACGCAAGCCTAAAAATAATGATGGTATTTGTTAGCTGCCTGAGAACACGTATTCGCTCTTCTAGCCTCCAGAAAAATGTTGACGTTTAGGGGGTAAAGCGTATACTTTGACGTGCGTTTGCATGGGCTCAAATATGCATCCACCTCCCTTACACTCAGAAAGCGAGAATGCTTCATTAGTTACAGTGGCAGTTCCAGCGACGATCAAGCATCTCCCGACCACACTCCTGCTTCTTACGGTAGAAGCCCACTACGCGCCTTGTCATATGCCCAGTTCCGAATATTCTGGGTTTCATCTCTGATGTCCATCATCAGTTTCTTTATGACTAATATAGCCCGTGGATGGCTCATTTTGGATATGACAGATTCGCCGTTTATGGTAACGGCCATCAACGGCGTAGGTATGCTTCCAATGCTGATCTTCTCCGCCTTCGGTGGAGTTATAGCCGACCGCATGAGCCGAAAGGTCATACTTATCTCCAGTGACGCTTTCAGTATCGCTGTGCTAGTGGTGCTTGCTGCACTGGTCGTAACTGACGTTGTTCAGGTGTGGCAGGTGTTCTTCCTAACCGTTCTTCATGGAACTGGGTTCGCCTTGGGTATGCCCTCTCGTGCTGCGTCCGTAGGCAGTATACTGAGTAGGCAGGACCTGCCAAGCGGAGTGGCGCTTTTCACCACTATCTTCAGCTCGGCACAGCTACTGGGGCCTGCCCTAGCTGGATACCTTATAAACTCCTTTGGTATGGGAGTGCCTTTTGTTGTTGCGTTCATGCTTCTAATCCCGGCTATAGCCCTGATAAACACTATCAAAATATCCGATCCAGCAGGTGATCATGGAGCAGGAAGTTCCGTGTCTGTGCTGAAAAGCATTGGTCAGGGGATAGCATATGTGAGACATAGCCCGATACTCATGGGGCTATTGATACTGGGCCTTTCGGCGACGGTATTTGCTTTGCCATACCAGGTTATGTTGCCTGTGTTTGCTCGAGACGTTCTTCAGGTGGGTGCTGGCGGTCTTGGAGTGATGGGTGGAGTGACAGGAGCCGGGGCTATTGCAGGATCGCTGACTGTGGCAGTTTTCAGTAGTCCGAGCCAGCTAAGGCGACTGATGCTCATCGGAGGCATTGGCCTTGGTATCTCCATTGTCCTCTTCGCTTTTTCCACCATCTACCAACTCTCGTTAATACTACTCTTTTTCACAGGTTTCTTGTTCCAGATATTCATGACCAGTAATTTTACACTTGTACAGGTTATCTCTCCAGATTATATCCGTGGTCGTGTCCTGAGTTTACGAATGATAGCCCTTGGGCTTGGCCCGATTGGTATGTTCTCGCTGGGGGCCGCGTCAGAGATCTTCGGCGCACCAAGGGCCACCGCAGTCATGGGTGCCATATCCCTGATCCTAGCGATGGTAATATTGGTGGCAGTTCCATCGTTACGGCGCGTAGAAGCTCAGGCAGACGAGCAAGTTGCTGAGATGGAAACATCTCTCAATCCAACAGATTAATTGTATTGATTCATGGCCCAATTAAGGCCACGCTCAATTATGCCTGCCACTGCGGTCTGCACAGATACCACAGTTTCTTTAATAATGGGATTTTCCTGTGCGTTGAATGCACCCAGAACGAATGCGATTGTGCTTATTTCTGACTGGGGATGACCTATGCCAACACGTATGCGAGGGACATCATGGCTTTTCAGGGTTTCAATAATCGATTCCATTCCTCTGTGCCCCCCTGCGCTTCCTGAGGGTCGAATGCGCATTTCACCAACTGACAGGTCCATATCATCGTAGATGACAAGCAGGTCATCAAGCGCTGATGGAAAGCGACTCATCAGATACGAGAATGCCTCCCCGCTGTGGTTCATAAAAGTTCGAGGTTTAGCCAGGACTACTTCCTTCCCGTCCAAACTGCCTTGGCCTAGGACTGCCAATTGTCTCCGATCTGATATTGCTATGCCTGTATATCGGCTGATGGCATCAATGCACTCAAATCCAACGTTGTGCCTTGAATTGGCATACTTTTGACCAGGGTTCCCGAGTCCAACTATTAGTTTCATAGATTTGCTCTCATAGCCTAGCAAGGGAGGTTCGTAAAAATGTCATTACTTTAGCACTCATGATGTTATCCAGAGAGCTCAGGTTCGTATCGAGGACTATTTTTATAAATTTATCCATGATTTGTTCGTTTCCCTGATCGAGTATTTTCTAGATACCGTGCAGGGTGAGGCTATGATCTCCTAATTTCCGCCAATCATTTTGAGAAATTCGTCCTCAGAGAGCATTGGTGTTCCCAGTTTTAGCGCCTCTTCCAGCTTGGAGCCTGCGTCCTTTCCTGCTACTAAGTAGTTTGTCTTGCGACTGACGCTGCTTCCTATTGCCCCCCCAAGCTCCTTGATACGTGTCTCTGCCATTGCCCTGGTGAGACTCTCCAGTTTGCCGGTGACCACAAAAAGTGTTCCTGTCAGACGTAATTCTAGTGGGTTTTCTTCTTGCAAGCGCACCCCGGAGGTGCGCAGTTTTTCTATGACTTCCATGTTGTCCTGGTCGTGGAAATAGGAGGAGATGCTCTGCGCAATTATCGGCCCAATGCCTGGAATCGTTACAAGCTCTTCTTCCGGGGCGCGTGCGAGCGGGATTATATCCCCGAAATGAGAGGTTAATATTTCAGCCGTCTCAGAACCAACGTGAAGGATACCAAGAGCGAATATAACCCGTGCCAGGGGGCGTTCTTTGCTCTTATAGATGGCATTGATGATGTTATCGGTGCTGATATCTGCCATGTGGTCCAGTTTTATCAGGTCGTCCCTGGTGATGAAATAAACATCAGCTATGTCCTCGATCAGGCTTGCATCCAGAAGGGCCGCACACAGTTTTTCACCCATTCCTTCTATGTCCATTCCTCCTTTGGAAACGAAGTGCTTGAGTAACTCATAGAGTTGAGCAGGACAGGCGGTGTTGGGACAACTTGACATGGCTACCCCAATCGTCCGTACTACGATCGTGTTGCATATGGGGCAACGTTCTGGCATTGCGAACTTCCGTTCATGCCCTGTGCGATGTTCTATTACGGGAGCTACCACTCTTGGTATGACTTCGCCGGCACGCTCCACCAATACCCAGTCGCCTATACGAACGTCCTTTCGAAGAATATCGTCCTCGTTGTGGAGTGTAGCCGTTTTTACCGTCACCCCACCCACATTGACCGGCTCCAGAACTGCATATGGGTTCAATCTGCCTGTGCGCCCAACGTTTATGCCAATGTCTAGAAGTTGGGTGACAGCCTGAGTAGCGGGGAACTTGTAGGCGATAGCCCATCTAGGTTCCCTTCCAACCTGGCCAAGATTTCTTTGATAGGAAAGTGAGTTCACTTTCACAACGACGCCGTCGGCATCGTAGTCCAAATCTTTTCTGTCATCCAGCCAATGCCGATAGTAGTTTTTCACATCATCCAAGTTATGGCACAGGACGTTATTGGAGTTTATTCTGAACCCCAGGGACTTGAGATACAGCATGGTGTCCCAGTGATTGTCAGGCATTTGGGTTCCATTAGCGTATCCAAGGCCATATATGAAGATATCAAGGGGGCGCTGTGCCGTGTTTCTGGGGTCCAGTTGACGAAGGGAGCCTGCGGCTGAATTCCTCGGGTTGGCGAAGGGTGGGAGGTCATTTATAATCCGCTGTTCATTGAGTCTTGCGAAGTGTGAGCGAGGGAAATAAACTTCTCCGCGAACTTCGAAACGTTCGGGTGATGTACCTGAAATAGAGAGTGGTATGGATCGTATGGTACGTAGGTTCTGTGTGACATCCTCGCCGCGAAGGCCGTCTCCGCGGGTAGCGCCGTGGATAAGCAAGCCGTTTTCATATGTGAGCGCTACTGCTAAGCCGTCCATTTTCAACTCGCATACTGTGTCGAAAACAGCGCCGTCTAGTAGGCTGGTTACGCGTTTGTGCCATGATTCAAGCTCTTCGTCGTTGAAGGCGTTGCCTAGGCTGAGTAGAGGAACGACGTGTTTCACCTCAGTGAATCCATCAGCAGGGGGTGCGCCCACCCGCTGCGTTGGAGAATCCGTAGTGATGAGGCCTGGGTACTGATTCTCCAATTCGCCAAGTTCTCTCATGAGCCGATCGTACTCGGCATCGCCTATTTCTGGCCGGTCGAGGACGTGGTAAAGATGGTTATGGCGGTTTATTTCATTGCGGAGGTACTTTGCCCTTTCCCTGATGTTTGTGTCAATCATAGCTTTATCCTCGAAATAGTCACCGCCATGTGATCTCTATCAAAGCTCTAGGTGACGCCAAGGTATTTTATCATCTTTCTTCGCATAGCGAAGAGTATTATCACAATCCTCAAATGGAGCCCATGGTGATATACAATAGCGATGCCTTTGTATGACTACTTCATCAATTGAATCAACTTGCGGGTTTCGTTCAACCAGAGTAACGGCAGGCCCTTAAGTTCTTCTACGAAGCTCATATCTTGACATATTTAGAACAACTGTTCTATAATAGTTATCATATGAGGAGGTGAGCTATGGTCTTGAGCACAATGCCAGCTTCAGGAAACATCAAAGTACTGTTCAGCGATGCCGGCAGTAGCAATTATCCTGTCACTGTCAGGCTGAGCGGTCCATGGGATGATGTAAGGGCGGTTGTGGCCCATTGGTGTATCGACGTGGAGTGGGGAGAGGCGGTCACTCAACTCGGTGAGGAGTGTGCCGTGGATGGAATGCTGAGCATGAAGTACTAACAGATATATTCCTGCATGTGCGATAGCCATGTATGTTGCTATCGTGGTACTTACACATGGCTTTATTATATCCAACGGCCGTCGGATATTAACCGTCACAACGTTTTCCCTTAATTAAAATCCGAAATAAGCTTTTGAAGCTCTGTATTATTTAGATTTCTCGCTCGATTGAAAGTAAAACTCAATGTTATGGTAGAATGTTTGGTGCCTGACGCTTTTAGACAATGAGGTGCTTTCAGTGAACATAGACTCAGAATCTCAGCGTATAAGTCGGTTCATCGATGTAGGTGATGTTGCCATCCACGCCTTAGACTGGGGAGGTGATGGCATTCCATTAATTCTGGTACACGGAGCCCTTAGAACAGGTCGTAGTTGGAACGCGATGGCCCGCCGTCTTCATGACGACTTTCGAGTTATAGCTATCGACGTTCGTGGTCACGGGGACAGTGGATTCACAACCGCAGGCAATGATTCACGCAGCCGGATGAACGATATAGCTCATGTATCCGCTGAGCTAGACCTCGGACCACATTTTATCATGGCCCATTCTCTGGGCTGTGTCGCTGCTGGACTCTATGCATCTCACTATGCCGATCAGGTAAAAGGCCTGATTCTCGTTGAGCCAGTGATGGATATTCACGCTTTCTGGACGAAGGGCGAAACTTCTAAAAGCAGTTGGATGGAGAAGGCATCAGTAGGACGTAAAAATGGCTGGGCGAGCATGGATGAACTTAGGTCAAGGTTGGAGCAAAATCGCGCCACCAAAGCATGGGCTCCAGAGGTTACTGAGGACATACTCCGAGAGGAGACCCGTTTGTTTCCGGATGGTCGCGTAGAAATCAAGTGGCATTCATCCATATATAATCTGGATGAAATGTGGGAAGACAGGACCTCTTTGCTAGATGAAGCACCGCGTATTGTCATGCCTACTTTGGTATTGGCAAGGGTCGATAATCCTCAACTTGAGAGTAACCTGAAGACCCTTTCCAGGGTGTTGCCAAATGGGACAATCAATGTTCTACCAGATCTTGGCCACTCCATGTATATGGAAAATCCCAGCCTTATAGCCGATATTGCCAGACAATTCTTTGGTTAGTGCGGTGGACTACTACCCTGCGACGATATTGACCAAACGACCTGGCACATAAACAATTTGGAGTACCTGTTTGCCATCCAAATGCGGCTGCACCGTGCGACTCTCCATCGCCAAGCGTTTGGCGTCTTCTTCACCAATGTTCGCTGCCACCTGAATGCGGTCACGTACCTTACCATTGACCTGAATCACCAAGATAATCTCCTCGTCCCTAGCCATCTCCTCGTCCCATTGTGGCATTAATTGGCTGTGTATGCTGTAGGCATGGCCGGTACGCTCCCAAAGTTCTTCGGTGACGTGGGGAGCAATTGGGGCCAAGAGTAGAAGAAGCTTTTCGATTGTTTCCTTCCAAGTGGTGGCGGAGATTGCTCCATCGTCCCATGCCTTGCCCATGTAGTTGGTTAGCTCCATCATGGCTGCTAGGGCGGTGTTGAATTTGAACCGTTCAAGATCATTTTCGACTCGCTTGACGGTCTTATGAGTTATGCGCAGGAGGTCTCTATTTGCTTCCTGCGAAGCTGGTTGTGCTTTCAGATCCGAAACGTTCCTTTGCGAAATATCCCACACACGGTTGAGCCATCGGGCCATGCCGTTGAGTCCGGCGTCTGCCCATTCTCCACCTTGGTCCCAGGGGCCAAGGAACATGAGATAAATGCGTACTACATCGGCTCCAAATTCCTGCACATATGGATCAGGGGTGACGACGTTGCCGCGTGACTTGCTCATCTTCTGATGGTCGGCAATGATGGTTCCCTGGTTGAAGAGGCGCGGGTATGGCTCGTCGTAGTGCACTATGCCAAGGTCTCTTAGGGCCTTGTTGAAAAAACGGGAGTAAAGGAGGTGCATGACGGCGTGCTCGGCACCACCGGTATACTGGTTCACTGGGAGCCAGCTTTTCTCTGCATCTGGATCAACCGGGCCGTCGTGGTAGTTGGGGCTTGCATAGCGCAGGTGATACCAGGAAGAGTCCACGAAGGTGTCCATGGTGTCGGTCTCACGCTTGGCAGCGCTGTGGCAGTTTGGGCATGTGGTGTTTAGAAAACCCTCATGGTATTTGAGAGGTGACTCACCAGTAGGACGAAACTGGGCATCTTCAGGTAGTAGCACAGGAAGGTCTTCCTCTGGGACTGGTACGATGCCGCACTTGTCGCAGTAAACAATGGGAATTGGTGTTCCCCAGTAGCGCTGTCTGGATATGAGCCAGTCCCGTAACCTGTACGAGACGGTGCGATGACCCCATCCCTTGCTTTCAATGTGGTCGGCAATGCGCTCTTTGCCTTGGCTAGACGGCAGGCCGTCGAAACTACCTGAGTTGACCTGTGTCCCTTCGTACACAAGGGCCTCCTGTAGCTTATCATCGTTCCAGTCAGGAGGTGATATAACCACACGAACCGGCAAGTCGTATTTCCTGGCAAACGCGAAGTCGCGTTGGTCGTGGGCAGGTACACCCATGACAATACCAGTGCCGTAGCTAAGCAAGGCATAATCGGCGATGTAGATCGGCACGCGCTCGTTGTTGAGGCGATTGGTAGCGTATGAACCAATAAACACCCCTGTCTTCTCATGCTCGGTGGAGAGACGCTCAACCTCCGTCTGGCGGCGGGCCTGTTCTACGTATTTTTCCACCTCGGAGCGGCGTTCCGGAGTAGTCAGTTTCATCACAAGGGGGTGTTCAGGGGCCATTACCACAAGAGTAACACCGTAGATTGTATCGATGCGGGTGGTGAAGGTGCGTATCTCCTTCTCCTCCAGTCCGTATTCGGAGATGTCGAAGCCTATTTCAACGCCAACGCTGCGACCGATCCAGTTGGTCTGCATGGACTTGATGCGCTCAGGCCAGTCAATCAGACCTGAGAAGTCCAAAAGTTCGTCAGCGTATCTGGTGATCCGGAAGAACCACTGTTCCAGATCACGACGTGATACCGGAGAATCACACCGCTCACATTTGCCATCAACAACCTGCTCGTTGGCTAGCACAGTTTGGCATGAGGGACACCAGTTGGCCGGTGCCTTGGCGTGGTAGGCCAGGCCTGAATTGTATAATTGCAAAAAGAACCACTGGCTCCACCGGTAATACTCCGGCTGGGCACATATTATCTCCCTGTCCCAGTCATATATGGTGCCCATTGAGCTTAGCTGATGGCGCATATTCTCAATGTTGCTCATTGTCCACTGGTATGGATGGATGCCGCGGCGGATGGCCGCATTCTCAGCTGGTAGGCCAAAGGCATCAAAGCCCATGGGATGCAGGACATTGTATCCCTGCATTCGTCGTAAGCGGGCATGGGCATCAGCGGGGGCCATGGCGTACCAGTGGCCTATGTGGAGGTCGCCGGAGGGATACGGGTACATGGTAAGCTCATACCATTTGGGACGAGGGTCGTCATCCCTAACTTGGTACAGCTTGTCGCTGGCCCAACGATCCTGCCACTTATGGTCTAGTTCCTTGGGGTCGTATCTCTGCTCAGGGCTGCGCATGTACATAGATATATCTCCGTCGACAATTGCAGGTATTATTATAGGATCCTGCAGACACAAACCACAAGAATGAATCAAAAGTGCTCACGTATTTGTTAACGGTCTTTCCCCCCCCACCAGTTCGGCAATTATGAGATTTGTGGTAACTCTGCGTCTTTCGGCAGTGCGTTGTGGAGTTACACGTGGCATACTTTTGGCGTGGTCGGTAATTTATCTGGTTGTGCCGTCCTAGGCTGGATACTGTCTAAAATACTTTGATGGTATTATAGGGCGTTACCCTACCACCTTAAGACCAGCATATCCAAGCAGGAGCTTCTTTATACCGGACTCTCCCTTGAAGGCCACCGTTACTTGGTGGTCTTGGCCGGAGGTTATGCAGCTTACCACAATGCCTTCGCCGAACTTTGGATGCCGCACTCGTTCTCCGGTTTTCAAGGGCACGCTGGTAATTTCCTCAGCAGGCAGGTTTGATCTTCTGAAGATGGGTTGCACTGCGGAAGAGACGCGTCGTTCCGGCTTGCCCATAGGAGACACTAGATTCTTGGGTATGTCACTCAGGAAGCGGGACGGCATGTTGGCACCGCTTTTGCCCCAGAAGCCGCGGCGAAATGCCCGGGTGATGTATAGTCGCTCCTTGGCTCTTGTCATACCGACGTAAAAAAGCCGCCTCTCTTCCTCAATCTGGTCTGGATCGTCGAAGGAACGTATGTGAGGGAGCAGTCCCTCTTCGAGTCCAACAAGAAACACCAATGGGAATTCCAGTCCCTTGGCTTGATGGAGAGTTATGAGTGTGATGGAGTCCTGATCTTCTTCCTGTGTATCCATATCAGAGACTAGAGTTACACTCTGCAAGAACTCGGATAGTCTGTCCTCCGGGTCAATATCCTGGAATCTCAATGCCGTTGAACGCAGCTCCTGCACATTCTCCCACCGTTCATGCCCTTGCTCGCCGTCCTCCATGAGAAAGCTCCTGTATCCTATATGGTCGACGATGGCATCTATCAGTTCCGCCACTCCGAGGCTTTTTCCTTCTTCAATGAGAGAGTTTATGATACGGAGAAACCTGGTAACTGCCTGAGAAGCGCGGGTATCCAGTGTTTGGCCTCCGAGTGGTTCATTATTTTTGTCCACAGCGAGCTGCATAGCAGAGTAGAGCGCAATATCACCGTCGCGGGCTATCTGAGTAAGCTGTTCAACGGTCCGTTGGCCTATTCCTCTCGGAGGTATATTAATCACCCGTGAGAGACTTACCTCATCGTAGGTGTTATTGATGATACGTAGGTAGGCCACCACATCCTTTACTTCCTTACGCTGATAGAAACGGAGGCCTCCTATCAGCTTATAGGAGATGCCGTATTGTAGACATCCTTCTTCCAAGGCACGGGACTGTGCGTTTACACGGTACATCACGGCGCAATCACCAAGGCTGTGTCCTTCTTCTCGTTTCAGCCTTTGTATTTCTCGCAATACTTGCTGTGCTTCCTCTTCTGGATTAAAGGCTTCCCCGATAAATACAGGCTTACCACGCTGGTTCTGAGTGACAAGGGGCTTGTCCATTCGTTTGCGGTTGGCCGAGATGACACTGTGTGCTGCCTCTAGGATTGTCTCTGTAGAACGGTAGTTCTCCTCCAGGGTGACAATCCCTGCATCGGGGTAGTCACGTTGGAAGGAAAGGATATTGCGTATATCAGCGTTGCGCCATGAGTATATTGATTGGTCTGGATCGCCCACAACGCAGATGTTCCGGTGTTTTGTTGCAATCTGACGTGCGATGGCGTACTGGGCTATGTTTGTGTCCTGGAATTCGTCGATTAAGATATGTTCATAGCGTGATTGGTATTTGTCCAGCACTGTTGCGTTGTCTCTGAATAGGACGTAGGTCTTGAGAAGTAGGTCGTCGAAGTCAACCGCGTTGTTACGTTGCAACAGGTCCGTGTACCGCTGGTAGACTTTGTAAACGATCTCTTCCGTTGGGCCGGAACGGCTAGAGGCGAATGTCTGCGCGTCTATCAACTTGCTCTTGGCTGCGGATATGGCTGACAGTATAGATCTGGGAGGGAATCGTTTGGGGTCTATTTCTGCAGATTCCATCGCCCGTGCGAGAAGTGAAAGTTGGTCTTCTTGGTCATAAATCACAAAGGCCTTATCCAGGCCTATATGCGAGCCTTCCCTGCGCAGAATCGATGCGCAGAAGGCGTGGAAGGTAGCCACTGTGAATTCGTGCTGCATGCTTCGCCACCTGGCAAGCAGTGGAGATGTTGGGTCTTGGTCTGTTTTTCCAAAGAGACGGTCCCTCATTTCTCTGGCGGCCTTGTTTGTGAATGTAACAGCTACTATGTTACGCGGAGCTATGCCCTTATCTCTGACAAGATGGGCTATACGCTGTGTGATTACCCTAGTCTTGCCGCTTCCTGGGCCCGCTAGAATGAGTAACGGTCCGTTCACGGTCTTCACAGCCTCGCTCTGACGTTGGTTGAGTTCGTCTAAGGCATTCATATCGTTGGAAGTATACAACAGGACAGTATTCTAATCAGGTAAAATGCCACACGAATTCATCGGGTATGGTTATAATATCCTATGAAGATAGACGTTTTGTTGTAGCGCTCGCTATACTGAACTAGAAATTTTGCATCATAAATCCTATGGAAATCTTGGAGTCAGATAATGAGTGATATTCAACCTTTTAAGGGATTACGATATAGTCTCAATAAAATTACAGACCTAGAGCAGTTGCTATGCCCTCCCTACGATATCATCTCCCCGGAATTGCAATTGGAACTGCACCAGAGGAATCCCTACAACGCCGTCCGGCTTGAGTTTGGTATGGAAACTCCATCTGACTCGGCAAATGATAACCGATATACAAGAGCGGCCAATTTCCTTGAAGAGTGGCTTATCCAGGGGACGCTGCTTACAGAAAACGAGGACGCTTTTTATATACTGCAGGAAGACTTCTATCATCAGGGTCGCTCCATGAGGCGCCGCTCCATCCTAGCCGCTGTGCGCTTGGAAGAGCTTTCGAAGGGCGTTGTACTCCCTCACGAAGAAACTGCACAGGGGCCGAAACGTGACAGAATGGAACTGCTGACTGCAACAAAGGCCAACCTGAGCCCCATTATGTCGATATACCGCGACTCATCCGGGGAAATCGGCACACTTGTGGATGAGGTTGCGTCAGGTCCACCCTTAGCCAGTGTCGACTACGACAACACCCATATTCAGCTATGGGCATTTACGGATAAGACGATGGTACAGACTGTAACCCAGTCGTTGAAGGACACCCCTGTCTACCTTGCTGACGGCCATCACAGATATGAGACAGCACTCCAGTATCGAGATATACAGCGTGCTGATGGAAATCGGAGGGATTCTTTAGGCAACGACTTTGTCATGATGTCCCTCATAGAAATACAGGACTCAGGCCTCGTGGTGCTCCCGTATCATCGTGCTATGCGGGGATTGTCCACAGATGAAATGGACCGAATAATGGCACAGATAAATGAGTCCTTCGACATCCAGGTCCTTGATGTAAGACTCGATCAGACAGGTGATGCGATTTCTCATTTGGAAGAGCTACTTGAGGAGACTGCCGTTAATCAGGTTGCTATCGGGTTGCTGAAAGCCAACGAGAGGAAAGTTTACTTGCTCACACTTCGCAACCAGCCTGGTGCCTCTTCTCCTCCTCTTCAACGATGCGCCGCCCAGGTACTGGGGAGAGACATCCTTGAGCCTGTTCTGGAGACTCAACAGAGGGCCGTGGAAAGGGGTATTTTGCGATTTACACACGACTCAAAAGAGGTGAACAAATTGGTAATAGATGGTGACTACCAACTAGGCTTTATTTTGCCTGCCCTGTCCATGGACTTGTTTGAAGAGGTGGTGTTATCCGGCGAACGCATGCCCCTGAAGTCAACCTATTTCAGTCCGAAGCTGCCTACTGGACTAGTGATAAACAACCTTGGGTGAGTGTTAAAACCATAACTAACTACCATAACCGTTTGCTACGTTGTGCCATAGCGGCAATTGGTGTGAGCTTAACTCCCTTGCTATACTTTACCTACTACTCAGGCTAACCATGCTTCCTGTAGGGCATGGTTTTTGCTCATCCTGAGCTATAAAAGCGTGCAGCAACCAAAAGAGGAGAAAGATGACAGCCAACCAGCCCATAGTTCTTTTCGTGTGTGTACATAACTCGGGTCGAAGCCAGATGGCCGAGGCATTTTTCAACTATTTGTCGAAAGTATCCAGAAACTCTGCCGTAGCGTACTCGGCCGGTACTCAACCAGGTGACAGGGTTAGCCCGACTGTCGTCATTGCGATGGCCGAGTTGGACATGGATCTCTCTCAAAAGCAGCCCGCATTACTGACACAAGATATGTTGGATTCCTCAGAACGGGTCATAACCATGGGGTGCAATGTTGATGAGGCATGCCCTGCCAACATGATTGTTACCGAAGACTGGGCCTTGGAAGACCCCAAGGACAAGCCATTGGAGAAGGTTATAGAGATACGAGATGAGGTCAAACGTCGGGTGGAGGAGCTTATAGACGCGATTGGGCAACAGGGTCTGGAACGATCCAATTTGCGCTAAAGTATTCATACTCATGGTTTGCCTGCCTGGCTACGTATAGCAGGCTATCCACCGTTTAACGAATTTTCTGGCACATCGTGACAATTAACTCTTAAGTCACAATTAACGCGTGGAGCTTCTACTCTACAATGTCTTAAGATCTTATTTAGAACATCAGATTATCAAAGCAAAACCAAGCGCTCGCTAGGCCGGTGCGACGGTATCTTAGTGGGTGTGCAGGGACTGACCGGCCCTAAAGCTCGGTTGACTTTAGGGCTTTAGACAGCCCTCCCAATCGCAGTCTCATCAGCCCCTTCAGGTCGTCCGTGGCGGTCTTGATGACGCGGACGCGTGTGTCTGGGTCGTCCACCCACTCCACAGGGACGTCCTTTATGCGGAATCCACCCTTTTCAGCAAGTATTAGCAGCTCAGAGTCGAAGAACCATCCCTGGTCCTGTATCTTTGGGATCAGGAACTGGGCAGCGTTACGACTTATGGCTTTGAAACCGCACTGTGCATCGGAGAACCTTGTGAAGAAAACGGCCTTTATTATTAGGTTGTAAATGCGTGAAGTAATTTCTCTCTTTAGGGAACGCTTCTTCACAACAGAACCCTTCATGAGCCGAGATCCTATCGCTACGTCGTAGCCGTTCTCTCCGATAGCACGCGTCAGCGTTGGAAAGGCGGTCAGTCCTGTGGAGAGGTCAACGTCCATATATGTGAGGATATCCGCGTCACTATCTAGCCATGCCTTGCGCAGCGCCCTGCCCCTTCCTCTAACCTCTAGACGCGTCCAGCTAACCTCAGGGTACTTCTTGGAGAGGTCTTCGGCTATGCTTGTGGTCTGGTCGGTGGAGCCGTTGTCGGCTATGACAATACGGAATTCATATGGCGAATGTTTCCACAGGAACTCACGTAGTGATGACACACACTTGGGGAGAGCTTTCTCTTCGTTGAGGACTGGTATGACTACGTCTATCATTGGAGCCATGAGGATATCCTGTCTTGCTAGCTCCCAGACCTAATGTCGGAAGTGGCGTACTCCAGTGAAGACCATAGCCAGGCCAAGACGGTTAGCTGCTTCTATCACTTCTCCGTCTCTAATGGAACCGCCAGGGTGCACTACGGCCGTAACTCCGCCCTCCGCTCCTGTCTCCAGACCATCGGCGAATGGGAAGAAGGCGTCCGAAGCTAGAACAGCGCCCTTGGATGCCTCACCAGCAGCCTTGAGCGATAGCTGGACGCTTATGATCCTGTTGGGCTGCCCGGCTCCCATGCCCAATAGCGTTTGGTCTTTGGCGATCACAATGGCGTTAGACTTGACGTGTTTCACGGCTTTCCATGCAAAAGCCATGTCAAGAAGCTCTTCCTGTGTGGGTTTGCGGTCTGTAACCACTTGCCAGCTCTGTGGGTCCTCTTCCAAAACGTCCGGGGATTGTATCAAGACACCGCCTGAGACTTGACGGACTTCCCCGCTTTTCCCATTCACCGCTCCTGATTCTCCGAGTGCTAGGATACGCAGGTCACGCTTTTTCGTGAGAATATCCAGAGCGGCAGGCTCGAATTCCGGTGCCAAGACTATCTCGTAAAAGACCTGGCGCATGGCCTCGGCTGTCTCGCCGGTCACTGGGCGATTGAAGGCCACTATGCCTCCATACGCGGATACTGGGTCTCCGGAGAAGGCACGTTTGTATGCCTCCTCCTGGTCGTCGTGACAGGCTAGACCGCAGGTGTTGGTGTGTTTTATCACTGCGGCAGCAGGTTCTTTGAAGTCCGATACGGCACGCCAAGCGGCATCGGCATCAAGGATGTTGTTGAAAGAGAGTTCCTTGCCGTGAAGCTGCTTTGCACCCGCAATGCCTGATGGAGAGGAATCGCCGTAGAAGGCAGCTTGCTGGTGTGGGTTTTCTCCATAGCGCAGGTCGTACAGTTTGCCGTATCCAAGAGTCAGTTCCTGACCGAACCCGTCATCCTGACCACGCATGTAGCCAGCGATCAATGTATCGTAGAAAGCTACGTGCTGAAATGCCTTCTGGGCCAATCCCTGCCTCTCTTCGATAGTGAGATCACCCGCAGTTATACGCTCAGCCACCCAGAGATAGTCATTGGGGTCTACAACAACGATTACGAAAGGGAAGTTTTTGGCCGCCGCCCTGATCATGGTTGGGCCGCCTATGTCTATGTTCTCAAGGGCTTCGTCCAGTGTTACACCTGTTCGTGCAATTGTAGAGGCAAAAGGATATAGGTTCCCTGCCACAAGGTCTATGGTGTCCATCTGAAGTGCCTTCAACTCAGACAGGTGCTCCGGGTTGTCCCTCCTGGCCAGTATCCCACCGTAGATAATGGGGTGCAGTGTTTTCACGCGACCGTCTAGAATCTCCGGAGAGCCGGTGAGTTCAGAGACCTGCTGAACTGGCAAACCCGCATCGCTTAGGGCCTTGTGGGTGCCACCAGTGCTGACTAGGTCCATGCCAGTCTTCTGCAGACTGCGAGCAAAAGCCACAACACCGGTCTTATCGTATACGCTGAGCAGAGCTTTCATGGACTACCTCGATAATATTACTTCGTTGCCTTTCACTACTTCTCCAACCACAATGGCTTCTGGCACAAGCCGGCGCACCTCCTCGGTCTTGTCAGGAGAGCACGCCAGTACCATGCCCACTCCCATGTTGAACACATCGAACATCTCGTCCCTCTCCACACGACCCGCCTCTTGAATCAGAGTGAAGATTGGAGGAATCTCCCACGTGGAGGTATCGAACCGCGCACCAAGACCTTCAGGCAGAATCCTGGGCACATTTTCAGGTAACCCGCCTCCTGTGATGTGTGCCATACCCTTTATCAGAGGCAGAACAGGTTCCAGCAGAGGGTAGTAACAGCGATGTGGCTCCAGAAGCGCTTCCCCTAGTGTCCTACCCAACTCCGAGTAGTTGCGGCCCAGGATAGAAGGGTTTTCTTCGACCTTGAATACCCTTCGCGCTAACGAATATCCGTTGGTGTGAAGGCCGTTGGAGGGTATGGACAGCAGTATATCACCCTGAACGATGGTTGAGCCGTCTATGATATCATCTTTTTCCACCACACCCACAGCAAAGCCTGCCAGGTCGAATTCCTCCTCAGGATATATGCCTGGTAACTGTGCCGTTTCCCCGCCTATGAGGGAACATCCTACTGCAAGGCACGCATCGGCAACTCCCTTCACAAGAGCTTCGGCTCTTCCGGGGATCAGGCGGCCGACACCTATGTAGTCTAGGAAGAAAATGGGCTTGGCACCGCAGGTGAAAATATCGTTGACGCAGTGGTTCACCACATCTATGCCCACCGTATCGAAGCGCCCGGTAAGGGTGGCGAGCTTTAGTTTGGTGCCTGGAGAATCCGTGCCGGAAACTAGCACAGGCTGACGATAGCTCTGCAGTTGGTACATTCCTCCGAAGAAACCAACACCGCCAATCACCTCTGGTTTGAGGGTCAAGGTTGCCATCTTTTTTATGGCCTCTTTGGCTTTCCTGGCCGCTTCGTGGTCAACTCCGGCGGCACGATATGTCTCACCTGGCATAATGTCTCATTATCTGGCGCCAATTTCCAGCGCCAATTTATTCATCTCAAGCTGTACAGGGATAGGATGATTCCCGGTAAAACAACCGTCGCAATGGGTGTTGTTACCGGCACCAACAGCCTTACGCAGTCCATCAATGCTGAGATAGCCAAGGGAATCGCATCCCACAAATTGTCTTATTTCCTCAACGCTCTTGTTTGCGGCAATAAGTTGACTATATGAGGCCATATCTACTCCAAGTTGGCAGGGGTGTTTGATAGGCGGAGCACACACGCGCAGGTGTACTTCGGTGGCCCCAGCTTTCTTCACCAAACTGACTACGTGCGGCGTGGTGGTCCCGCGAACAATACTGTCGTCTATAATTATTACCTTTTTGCCAGTCAGCACTGCCGGTAGCGTGTTGAACTTGAGCTGCACGCCCAAATCCCTTACACGCTGATCAGGCTCTATAAATGTGCGACCCACGTAGCGGTTCTTCACCAGCCCTTCACTATATGGAATTCCGGCTTCCTGTGCGTATCCCACCGCTGCAGCGGTGGCCGAGTCAGGTACTCCTATGACAACGTCGGCATCCACAGGGTGCTCACGGGCAAGTTCGGCTCCCATGGCCTGTCTCAGGGAGTAGGTCAATTTGCCACCGATGATGCTGTCTGGGCGTGCAAAGTATATATATTCAAAGATGCAGGAGGCGCTGGCACGCTGCGGGCTCTGGTAGAGGGTTTTCATGCCCTGATCGTTTATGATTATGGCTTCTCCCGGCTTCACTTCACGTATCAGGTCAGCACCCAGATGGTCCAGTGCGCAACTTTCCGAAGCAACTATCCAGCCCCCGTTAATTTTACCTACGCAAAGGGGTCGCACTCCTAGGGGGTCTCGAATGGCCATCAGGGAATCCTTGGTAAGAACCACTAGGGAGTATGCTCCTTGGACTCGTCGCATTAAGTACTGTATCCGTTCGGCCCAGTCACGTCCTGGAGCATTGGCGAGTAGTTGTGCGATGACTTCTGAATCGGTTGTAGCTGAAAACGTGCATCCCCATTCCACTAGTTCCTGTTTCAGATGAACAGCGTTGACCACGTTCCCGTTGTGTCCCAAGGCCAACTCTCCGTAAGCCCCCCGTACTAGTATGGGCTGGGCATTACAGAGGTTGCTGGAACCGGCAGTGGAATATCTAGTGTGACCTATGGATATATGCCCGGTGAGGCGCTCCAAGTCTGTCTCTCTAAAGGCTTGTGCAACAAGCCCCATGGAGGTGTTAACGCGTATGGTCTCTCCATCGCTGACACTTATGCCAGCGCTCTCTTGCCCTCGGTGCTGTAAGGCAAAAAGACCAAAAAAGGCAATGCGGGCTACGTCTTCGCCTGGAGCATATACTCCAACAACTCCGCAGTTTTCATGCGGTAAATCGTCGGCCTTTGATATCTCAACACTTGACGGAAAGGTTACTTTATTCAATAGCTCCCTTACCATGTGAAAACGTATTAGAAATTGTATTCTCTCGCTAGAACTCGGTCAATCCCCGTACAAGACTATATTCTTGGAATTGTGCGTGTTGACAGGAGTTTCGCAAGCCTTTAAATTACGTGGGTGTGTTAGCAGGCAAAGGCTTAATTTGCTAACATACCGCGCGGAGGACAGTTGCCTATCTACGAGTACGAATGCGTAAGTTGCAATCATCGCTTTGAGCTAAAGCAGGGATTCGATGCTGAGACAACTCAGCCATGCATTCTCTGCCAATCGGTGTCACGTAGGAAGTTTCATGCTCCAACAGTGATATACAAGGGCACTGGTTTCTACACGACTGACTACGCTAGGAAAGACCAGCCCAACTACGACAGTGGCAGCCACAGTAACGAGCCCGCAGATAAAGATACAACACCAGCGGTAGGGAAAGAAACCTCATCTAAGGATGTTGCCAAAGAAGTAGTTAAAGAAGTAACTAAAGAGACAAACAAGGAAGCCTAGGCAAGGAATCACAAGTATGCGCGCTCTTGTCCAGCGAGTCGTTAGTGCGTCTGTGACGGCGGATGAAGTGTTGGGGCGGATCGAGAAGGGGCTTGTCATATTCCTTGGAGTAGGACAAGGCGACGGAGAAGAGGATGCACGCTACGTGGTTGAGAAGGTTGTCAACCTCCGTATCTTCGATGACGAGATGGGTCATTTCAACATCTCCTCATTGGAAGCAGCAAGGCAGCTCCTGATAATTAGCCAATTCACTCTCTATGCTGATGTCCGTAAGGGACGCCGACCATCCTTCACCGATGCAGCTTTGCCAGAGATAGCGAAAGCCATTTTTGATATGACAGTGGAACTGTTCAGAGAGACCGGCCTGAGAGTGGAAACTGGACGCTTCCAGGAACGGATGTTGGTTGAGATTCAGAACGATGGTCCAGTTACAATAATGGTGGACAGTGTAGGTAGGCACAGGCCTAGTCGCGCGTGACGTGAACAGTGTTTTTTGACTTCATAAGTCAGCCTTAATTAAGGTCTTGTGGAGATTCATGACTATCTGGTATATTTAGTTATGCGTAGACAGGAGGGATCGCATAGAGGTCTAGTGCGGCCGCCTGCTAAGCGGTTAGGGGGTGTAAGCCCTCTCATGGGTTCGAATCCCATTCCCTCCGCCATTCCCTCATCAACAATCAAGGGACGTAACACTTGTTAGAAGACCATGTAGATTCCCAGCGTTACTATATTTGGACTATAGGATGCCAGATGAATAAGGCTGACTCTGAGCGATTGTCCAGTGCCTTAGAAGGCCTTGGCTTGGAGGAAGCTGCCGTTCCAAAAGAAGCGGATGTCATTGTGCTTAACAGTTGCGTGGTTCGTCAGAGCGCTGAGGACAAGGTCATTGGTATGATGACCTCCCTGAAGCCCTTGAAGCAGGGCAATCCACAGCGGATTATCGCACTCATGGGGTGCATGGTCGGGCCAAAGTCAGATGATCTTAAAAAACGCTTCCCGTACGTTGACGTGTTCATGCGCCCGCAAGAATATGAACCTCTTATAGATCTCTTGGGAGAGCGTTTAGGAATAGATGTGGAAGGCTGCCTAAGTAACCTAGCGCCAGTCAAGCCTCAAATATCCACCTATCTACCTATAATTCACGGCTGTGACGAATTCTGCTCGTTCTGTATCATTCCGTATCGCAGGGGCAGGCAGGTCAGCCGCTCTATTGACGACATTGTGAAAGAGGTGGATCTACTGGTGCATCGTGGAGTCAAGGAAGTTACCCTCCTTGGGCAGACGGTGGATGCCTACGGACATGACCTGCCAGATAAGCCAGACCTGGCCGACCTCCTGAATGAGGTGCATGGCATAGATGGACTACATAGAATACGCTTCCTGACGTCACATCCTAACTACATGAGCGACCGTATCATCCAGGCGGTTGGTAACCTGCCCAAGGTGTGCGAGCATATAAACTTGCCGTTCCAGGCAGGTGACGACGATGTCTTGCAAAATATGCGCCGTGGCTATACCTCTGACGACTACAGGCGTCTGGTTGACAGGATTCGTGAAGCGGTCCCAAATGCATCCATGAGTACAGACGTCATTGTTGGGTTCCCTGGCGAAACAAGCGAGCAGTTTCAATCATCACTTAACCTCATTCGAGATATAAGATTCGATAAAGTACATGTGGCAGCCTACTCCACTAGGCCTGGGACAATCGCCGACAGAAAGATGGATGACGACGTTTCATCTGAAGAGAAGAAATCACGCGTCAAGGCCATTGAGGAGCTTCAGGAGAGCATTGTCGCAAACACCAACTCTGCCCTTGCGGGGCAGGTTGTTGATGTGCTTGTGGAGAGCCGTCATCGTGGTCAATGGCAGGGACGTACACGCAGTAATAAATTAGTATTCTTCTCCCAGGACGCCGATGTCTTGGGTGAGCTTGTAGACGTGCGAATTGAGAAGACCGGCCCATGGTCTCTCCAGGGAATTGGCGCTGGTAAGTTCTTAAAGGTATGATGAGGTGATTAAAGATGTCAACTACTGAGAAGCTTTCCTTTATTCCTCTGACAGAGGTGGAGCAATCCGCTTTCTGTCGTACAGATGAGCCGTTGGACGTGAAACCTTTGGCGGAGGAATTTGCCGCTGTGGTCAGCTGGCAGAGTATCCCAGCTGAGTACCATTATCTTGGCGGCGAAGAACTGAGCAGCCGAATTCATGAGGCTAGAGATGCCCTTGGTACTCGATTGGTCGTCCTAGGCCATCACTACCAGCGCGATGAAATAATCCAGTTCGCCGACTTTAGGGGCGACTCCCTGAAGCTTTCTCAGCAGGCAGCGGCCCAGCCTGACGCTGAGTACATCATATTCTGCGGCGTACACTTCATGGCGGAGACCGCAGACATACTTAGCGCACCCAATCAAAAAGTGATACTCCCTAACAGCACCGCCGGCTGTTCTATGTCAGATATGGCGCGTACCGACGATGTGTTGGACTGCTGGGAAGATCTGACCAATGTCCTTGGGGATGGAGGTATTATCCCCATTACGTATATGAACTCAACCGCTGCTATAAAGGCCCTTTGCGGTCGCAATGGCGGCATCGTTTGTACCTCTTCCAATGCACCTGCGGTGATGAAGTGGGCCTTCGAGCGTGGAGAACGCATTGTTTTCTTTCCAGACCAGCACCTTGGCCGCAATACCGGACTGAAGCTGGGCATACCACCAGAGCAAATGTTGGTGTGGAACCCATTTAAGCCCATGGGTGGCCACACTGAAGAGGAGTTGAAGCAGTCTAAAGCAGTCCTGTGGCAGGGTCACTGTTCAGTACATACACGTTTCACTGTGGCACAGATCAATAAGGCACGAACTGCCTATCCTGACATCAATGTGATAGTGCACCCGGAGTGCATTATGGAGACAGTTCAGGCTGCAGATTCCGACGGCTCCACCGAATTTATCATCAAGACCATCAATGAAGCGCCAGCCGGCAGCAAGTGGGCCGTTGGTACAGAGATCAGCTTAGTCAACCGCCTAGCATTAGAGAACCCTGACAAGTTGGTTTTTTGTCTGGACTCAGTTGTGTGCCCATGCTCAACCATGTATCGCACACACCCTGCATACTTACTGTGGGCTATGGACTGCCTACTGCGCGGCGAGGTTACTAACCAGATCGATGTGGATAAAGAGACAGCTCTCTACGCTCGCATTGCCTTGGACCGTATGCTTAACGAGGTGTAGTGGTTATAGCCAGCCTAAAGTTGGCTTCCAAAAGACTTAAGCGAGAGCTTAACGTGTATAGAATTGTGCTCAAGCATAGCCAATCTCCTAAGATGACAAAATTGCTTATTGGCATGCCAGTTTGCTATCTTCTTCTTCTGCCTTATTCCTGACTTCATGTATGTTATATTGCAACTGGATGATGTTATTATTGTGTCGACTTCGGCTGTTCTAGTGGTTAGGATGGCACCAAAAGAAATTATTGAGAGCTGCCTGACCAAAGCGGAAAGTATTTAAAAAATATGCTGCAAATCACTCCATCCATAAAGTCCATTATAGAACGCGCTATTATGGAAGACCTTGGGCATGGCGATATCACAACCGATTCCCTGATTGCGACAGAAATACAGGGCATGGGTACGGTATTGGCAAAGGCTCTTGGGGTTATCGCCGGATTGGACATAGCACTTGAGGTGTTCCGGCAGGTTGATCCGTCTGTGGAGACACGCGTTTTCATGGTAGATGGATCAGAGGTTAGGTCAGGGGATGTGGTAGCCGAAGTGCATGGGAGCATCGCTAGTATCCTCAAAGGGGAGCGCGTAGCACTCAATTTCCTGCAGCGCCTCAGTGGCATAGCAACGGCAACATCCATATATGTCAGTGCCGTTCAGGGCACAAAAGCGCTCGTTATAGACACTCGCAAGACAGTTCCAGGACTACGTGAGTTGGAAAAGTATGCCGTTCGAGTTGGTGGAGGCCGTAACCACCGCTATAACTTAGCAGACGGCATTCTTATTAAAGACAACCATATCGCCGCCCTGCGTGCTCAGAAGTTTAGCATGCAGGATATAATCAGGCGTGCGAGAGAGAATTCGCCTCATACTCTTCGCATAGAGGTGGAGGTTGAGACTGTAGAAGAAGCGCGTGAGGCTATGGAGGCCAATGCAGACGCTATTCTCCTAGATAACATGTCCCCTGAGCAGATGAGCCAGGCGGTCGCTATTATCCAGGGAAGGTGCTTGCTGGAGGCATCTGGTGGCGTTAATCTGGAGACAGTTCGTGCCGTTGCGGAAACTGGAGTTGACTTTATATCCATTGGCGCACTGACACACTCAGTCAGCGCTTTGGACATCAGCCTAGATATAATCTAATAACGATAGATTCCATATATGCTAGGCAACCGCTCGAGAGAGATTCAGCTTGCATTGAGGCTGTATTTGTGAGATACTCCTTCAGTTCATTATGGTGCGATAAGTTCTTAGAGAGATAGGAAAATAAGGCATATGGTCTCAACGGGTGAGAGAGAAGTTTCGCAAGATACGCTTACAATGAAAGCGCTGCTGGAAGCAGGCGTGCATTTCGGGCATCAGACCCAGAAATGGCATCCTCGCATGAAGCAGTACATATTCACTCAACGGAACGGCATACACATAATTGATCTTCATCAGTCCCTTGGTCTTGTGGAACGGGCCCGTCAGTTTATCTCTGATGTGGTAGCTCGCGGAGAAACCGTTTTGTTTGTGGGAACCAAGAGGCAGGCACAAGACTCAATTGAGCAGTCAGCTAGAAGATGTGGCATGTCCTTCGTCAAGAACCGCTGGCTTGGCGGTATGCTGACTAACTTTTCAACCATCCAGAAGCGCATAGCCTACATGATTCACTTGGAAGAACGCAGGGATAACGGTAGTCTCAGCCTTCTTGTGAAGAAGGAGGCGCTGAAGCTTGAGGAAGAAATCGAGAAATTGAACAGGAACTTCGGCGGCGTAAAAGATATGGTAAAGCTGCCCGGAGCATTGTTCATTGTGGATATAACCAGAGAGAAAATTGCGGTTGAGGAAGGTCGTCGAATGGGGATACCCATCGTTGCACTTGTTGACACGGATGGTGACCCGGATTTAATAGACTACCCAATTGCTGCCAATGACGATGCTATTCGATCTATTAACCTCATTACGTCACGGATGGCTGAAGGCGTAATTGAAGGAGAGCGGAGACGCATGGAGATAACCATTGCAGCCCAGGAGCAACAAGAGTCTGCAATGCAAGTTCAAGCGGAGACAGAGATGGAGACTCAAACGGATGAGGCCGTGAGCCCCGCTACCGATGGATCTGTGCCAGAGGTTATATAACCAATGGTTGAAGTATCGCTAGAGGCCATAAAAGGCTTGAGAGAGCAGACCAGCGCAGGCATAATGGACTGCAAGAATGCTTTGCAAGCGGCTGGCGGTGATGTTGCGAAAGCGGTGGAGTTGCTTCGCCAGAGAGGCCTTACAATAGCTGCTAAGAAATCCGATCGCGATACCTTGGACGGAGTTGTAGACTGTTACATTCATGCTGGTAATCGTATCGGAGCTATAGTGGAAGTGAACTGTGAGACAGACTTCGTGGCCAGAACCCCTGAGTTCAAGGAGCTTGTGCATAACTTGGCAATGCAGGTTGCGGCAATGGCACCACGATATTTGGATAATGAGGCAGTTCCAGAGGGTGACGCAGTAAACTCTGAGGAAGCTTGTCTTATGGAACAGCCTTTCATAAAAGACCCATCGCAAACCATAAGGGATCTGGTGAACGACGCTGTGGCGAGGATGGGTGAGAATATCCGCGTGAGGCGATTCGAGAGATTTGTTCTCGGGGAGTAATCGTGCTCCACCCTCTGATTTCTGAATATACGATAGCCTTGCTCAAACTGGGCTAACAGGTTTTCATTGTCGGATAGAGTTGCCATGCATAGAGCAATTCAAGACAAGACCTCAAATCCATTTCTATGAATCTACGTAACCCAATATTTACGTCATATTCATACTATTTTAGGCATCTACGCTCTATGTTTATTTTGGAAATCCCTGTTAACATGGTATAGGATGAGACAATTAACTCGATATTCTCACGCATGGAGTAGCAGATGACTACCATAAATGAGTTCCTTCAGGACGGCGACGCGAGAAAAAAGCTATCGGTTGAGGCCTTGAAAAAAACGTTGGGGACCTTCAAAACCGGAAGAGCAAACCCATCTCTTATAGAGAGCGTCATTGTAGATTATTATGGAGCATCCACTCCATTGAACCAGCTGGCCTCTATAAATGTGGCGGAAGCACGTTTGCTGGTTGTACAGCCCTGGGATAGACAAAGCTTGCCGGCAATAGAAAAAGCCATACTTAAGCTCGGAGCAGGGCTGAATCCCTCGAATGATGGAAACTTGTTGCGCCTGGCTATTCCTCAGTTGACAGAGGAACGCCGCAAAGAGTTGGGGCGTTTGGTAAAAGCCAAGGTGGAAGATGCTAAGGTTGAGGTGAGAAATATCAGGCGTGATATCCTAGAACAGATTAGGGCATTGGAAAAAGACAAGGATATCTCCCAAGATGAAGGCAAGCGTGCTCAAGAGCAACTCCAGAAGATGACAGATCAATACGTTGCCGAAATGGACGCTTTGGGGGTCGTAAAAGACAAAGAGATCATGGAAGTTTAGGCTTTGATTTGACTTTCCGGCATAATATATTGTTCGACTACACCGAGACGTAAAGGTACCATGAAGGTAAACGGAAAAGTATCCGTGGAAAACAGCCAGGGGATTTGGCCAATTCCAGTCCACGTGGCTATTATCATGGATGGCAATGGTCGGTGGGCGGAACAGAGGAAGCTTCCCCGCCTGGCAGGACACAAGGCTGGAACTGAGAATATCCGAAGGATTATAGAGGAGTTTGTCAGCTTTGGTGTCAAGTATTTGACTCTATACGCCTTCTCCACAGAGAATTGGAAGCGTCCTGATGAAGAGGTGAGTGGCATCATGAATATCCTGGAAGATGTTATCCCAAAAGAGAGTCAGGAACTCCATGAGCAGGGCGTTAAATTGCTGCATCTAGGCACGCTTGACAGGCTTTCTCCGAAACTTCAGGAAGCTGTGTGTCAGGCCGTAGAGTTGACGAAGGACAACCAGCGTATAACTCTGAACGTGGCATTCAACTACGGAGGAAGAGATGAAATTCTGGGAGCAGTGCGGAGAATAATTGAAGAGGGGATACGCATACAAGATATAGATGAGGCTACCTTCAGCGGCTACCTTAATACTGCAGGCATGCCGGATCCAGACCTGATAATTCGTACAGCGGGAGAGATGAGATTGAGTAATTTTCTCTTGTGGCAATCGGCATACAGTGAATACTACTGTACACCTGCATACTGGCCTGACTTTAGCCATGAGGAACTGCGTACGGCTCTGATAGCTTATAGCCAGCGTCACCGTAGATTTGGGAAGGTTACAGGGTAGGCCCAGAAGCTTTTAATGAAAGATTCTGGGCTGCATACATATGACTGACGATGATAGCTTTCACATTTATCTCTACACTCACCAACTACTGCACAATTGTTGACTAATGGCTTCAAGGATAATAAGCGCCCTTGTTGGCATACCCATTGTAATGACGGCCGCTTGGGCTGGGCTTCCCTGGCTTTCTCTGTTGGGAACCATCCTCGCATCCTTTGCTGTGCTGGAGTTCTACCGCATGGTGCAGAAAAGAGAAGCGTGGCCAGCGGTCTTACCGGGCCTAGTATGGACACTTGCGTTCGTCGTAAATGGACACGGTGACTATTGGCCCGCTACAGGAGTAGCACTAATAGGGGCGGTCATAACCTTCTTATGGCACCAATTGTTGCGACTTGCTGCTCTGCCTGTATTTTCAAGATTCGGAGTCAGGCCGCGTAGCTTTGGCGATGCAATTATGGACTGGATCTATACTGCAGCGGGGGCATTCTACATAGGGTGGGCACTTTCGCTATTTTTGCTACTCCGCGTGCATGCGAACGGATTTGAATGGGTCATGGTAGTGCTACTTGGAACCTTCGCTACGGATACAGGAGCATTCATTATAGGCAAGGCGTTTGGTAGAAGAGCGTTGGCACCACGGATTAGCCCTAACAAGACGTGGGAGGGGGCAATAGGCGGATTCATATTTGGAACTGGAGCAGTCCTGGCACTGGTTTCCTTATTTGCACTTCCTGTATCAATGTTCGAGGGCATCGTTCTTGGAACGTTGGTGGGGGTCTCAGCTCAAGTTGGAGACCTGATGGAGTCCATGATGAAGCGAGCGTCTGGGGTGAAGGACGCAGGGCGTATGATTCCTGGTCATGGAGGCATACTTGATCGGCTGGATAGCGTTGTGTTCGTTATCGTAGTCGTGTACCATTTTTCCATATGGATAATAAAATAAAAGGTCTGGCAATTCTGGGTTCCACTGGGTCTGTTGGAAGACAGACTTTGGATGTGGTTCGTTCCTTTTCAGAGGCATTCTCAGTGATCGGATTGGCCGCTGGTTACAACGTGGATCTTCTGACTAGGGAGGCTGAAGAGTTTCATCCTAAAGTGGTGTCTTGCCAAGAACCTGGCGATGCCCTGGCATCCAGCCTTCCTAGTGGTTGTCAAATAGTGTCGGAGGAGGAATTGGTTTCCCATCCAGATGTGGATATGGTTGTGGCGGCCAGCGTAGGTAAGGCTGGCTTGAAGCCGATTATAGCGGCAATCCAGGCAGGTAAAACAGTCGTTCTGGCTAACAAGGAACCGATTGTCATGGCGGGCGAGATTGTCATGGAGGAAGCCAAGCGTAATGGAGTGGCAATTTTGCCTGTTGACAGCGAGCCGAGCGCTATATGGCAGTGTTTGAGGGGTGAGGATAAGGAGCTATCCAGAATAATAATTACGGCTTCAGGAGGGCCTTTTAGAAATCGAACTCCAGACCAGTTGTTTACGGTTACACCTGAAGAAGCACTGAAGCATCCAACCTGGAGCATGGGAAGGAAAATTACAATTGATTCCGCCACTCTGATGAATAAGGGTTTCGAGGTAATCGAATCACGTTGGCTTTTTGATCTGCCCTGGGAGAAGATAGACGTGGTGATACACCCTCAGAGCATTATTCATGCAATGGTGGAGTTCGTTGATGGTTCAGTGAAAGCTCAGTTGAGTCCTCCCGATATGCGTATGCCTATTCAGCACGCATTATTCTATCCGCAACGAATGGAGAATGCCTCCCTCACACGCTTCAACCCAGTGGAGACGGGCTCTCTGACATTTGAGGAATTGGATGTGTCTAGATATCCCTGTTTTAAATTGGCACTGGAAGCCGGCAAGAAGGGATCAACATATCCAGCGGTGCTCAGTGCAGCGGATGACGTGGCGGTGGAGCTATTCCTCGATGGTGCCATCGGTTTTACAGCCATTCCCAATCTAGTGGAATATGTGCTATCCAAGCATAATCCCGCGTCCAATCCTGACATAGAAACCATCCTTGAAATAGACGATTGGGCCAGAAAAATGGCCTATGAATGGATTAGGTAACTCGTTATGTATATGTCAGGATTGATAGTATGTTAGGTGGATTGATGGTTGTGGTGGGATTCATTGCCATCTTGATGATCCACGAAGGTGGGCATCTGATTGCTGCAAAATCCCTTGGAATGAAGGCAACCAAGTATTTCCTTGGCTTTGGTCCTACTCTGTGGTCGTTCCACCGCGGCGAGACGGAATATGGTATCAAAGCTATACCAGCCGGGGGTTACGTCCGTATTATCGGTATGAACTCACTGGAGGAAGTTGCGCCAGAGGACGAGGACCGTTCATATAGAGCACAGGTATTTTGGAAAAAATCTGTGGTTGTTATGGCAGGAGTTGCCACTCACTTTGTCATAGCCTTTATACTGCTTTGGGTTGCCAACGTGGTGATTGGGTCACCCGACCTGAACCAACCTCAGCTTGTGGTGGCTCAAGTGCTTCAGGAAACCGACGATGGCTCAGTCACTCCAGCCGTGATGGCCGGTATTGAAATTGACGACCGAATAATCGGCGTTGACGGCATATCCGTTGCCACCTGGGATGAGTTGACATTTCTATTGAAAAAACGTCCCGATCAGATGGTTACGCTGCAGGTTAAAAGAAATGAGGACATACTACATCTTAATGCCACTCTAGCTTCAAGAACAAATGCTGACACTGGGGAATATCAGGGGTATTTGGGCGTTGCCCCCAAGTTGAAGAAGACCCGCGATAACCCAATTTTAGGAATCGCGACTGCTGCCGGTGACGTGGTGTTTTATACTAGACAAAGTGCCGTTGGTCTCTGGCAATTTATTACCAATTTCAATAACTTAATTAAAGCGATATTCGGCAACGACGAGGTGCTGGATGAAGTGCGTCCGGTGAGCGTTATAGGCATCACACGGTTCGGGGCTGCAACTCAACGGTTCGGCTTCAACGTCACCCTGTCACTGATAGCCTCTATCAGCATCTTCGTTGGAATAGTTAACGCAATCCCCCTCTACCCTTTCGATGGCGGCCACTTTGCAGCGGCGCTATACGAGAAGCTGACGGGACGGAAGCCAGATATGAGTAAGATGGTTCCAGTTGGGGCCGTGGTCTTCTTCCTAATAGCGTTAGTTGGTGTTCTCGGCATCTATTTTGACATTGTTAGACCAATGGACCTAGGGTGATATATCTGGACAATTCTGACAGTATATGATGACTTCCAATAGCAACAATCCCATAAGCAATTGACCATGTTGATTCCTTGCCATAGACTATTCTATATATAGAAAGAAAGCGTGCTTAAATGAGAGCTCGACGTGTTTCCAAAGCTATACAAGTAGGCGATGTGACAGTTGGTGGCAACGCACCAATAGCGGTTCAGTCCATGACTAAGACTGATACACGTGATGTTAAAGCGACGGTGCGTCAGATAAAGGAATTGGAGGATGTGGGGTGCGATATCATACGGCCAGCCGTTCCAGACATGGAGGCGGCCTTGGCGTTGCGGGAAATCAAGAAGCAGGTGAAGATACCTGTTATTGCGGATATCCACTTTCACTATCAACTTGCTTTGGAGTCCATTGCCGCAGGAGTTGATGGATTGCGCCTCAATCCAGGCAATATCAGGGATCGCGAGAAGGTGGCGCTGATTGTGAAGGCGGCCAAGGAGAGGCAGATACCTATACGCATCGGAGTGAACTTCGGTAGCCTGCCGCCGGTTGGACAGATAGGTAAGTTTGGAGGCCTGCATCGTCATACAGACGGTGTGAACAAGCTGGCCAAGGCCGATGAGGCCACCGAGGGCCAGTTTTCCGTGGTAGACCACATGGTAGCCACTGCCCTGTGGGAGATAAGCATTCTGGAAGACCTAGATTTCGATCTCATCAAGATATCACTTAAGGCCTTTGACGTGCCAACCACTGTGGAGGCCTATCGGAGACTGGCCTACATGGTTCCATATCCCATGCACCTGGGTATTACCGAGGCCGGAACGGCCAAGGCGGGCTCTATTCGTAGTGCGATTGGGCTAGGATACCTCCTGTACGAAGGAATCGGAGACACAATTCGAGTATCACTAAGTGCGGACTCAAAGGAAGAAGTCCAGGCTGGATACGAAATACTGAAGTCACTGAATCTGAGAGAGAAGGGATCCACATTGGTAGCATGCCCGTCTTGTGGCCGTGCTGACGTTGATGTCATCAAACTGGCCAACACTGTGGACGCTTTGTTGCAAGAAAAGAACTACAACGTGAAAGTGGCGGTAATGGGGTGCGAAGTGAACGGCCCTGGAGAAGCCAAGGATGCCGATGTTGGAATTGCCGCGGGAGTTGGCCGTGCCATCATTTTCCGCAAGGGCCAGAAGGCACGCGTGGTGGAAGAGTCTGCAATGCTTTCCGCTTTGATGGAAGAGATAGAACTGGTAGTGGCAGACCAGCAGATCTAGCGCTGCATATGTAATACATGACGGGCTGCTGATATCTGTCTTGCCAACATAAAGCAAGAATCCCACGTTTTGCTGGGCTTGGCATGTTTTTTAACATTTCTGAACTTGGGGTGAGTATTGCTGGCAGACTACGTGGCAGAGGTGGATGGCGCCATGTTAGCCATAGTAATTACCTTCGAGTGAACAGGGCCTGTAGGCTAGGCTAATTACTGTGCCCAGATCTGCTGCATTCCTGAGAACCCCGGGCCTTTTAGCTGCTGCGCAAGGGAATCTGGTTCAGTTACTGGCTGTTGGCAGACGTAGTTCTGACACACGAAAGCGGTTGGTATGCCGTTCCACATGTTTTTGTCTTCCAGCAGTGGAATAGCTGGATATGAGTCCGCTTCCATCGGGTTGTAGCCAGCTATGACCTTGTTTGGCAGGTATGTCTCGTAGATACAGTCCACAAGGGATTGGGTTGCTGCTTCATTAGGTGGCCCAATGACGACGATCTCATTAGGGGATGACAGGTAGAAGTCCATGGCTGCCAACCAGTGCCCGGCGCCCTGTGGAATGCGACCCATGAACTCTTGGACAGACATGAGCGCTGAGGAGGCTTTCCGCTCGTAAACTGCATCTCCTGTAAAGACACTGAGTCGCAGGAGGACATCAGCCGCCATTGAACTGCCACTGGGCATAGCTCCATCGCTGATGTCACGTGGTCTTATTATCAGTTTCTCATGGTCTAGGCCAGTGTCGTAGAAAATTCCCTCTTCCTCATCCCAGAACAGCTCCAGCATTTGTTGTGCCAGATTTTGAGCCTCTTTGAGCCAGGCGTAGTCGAATGTGGCTTCATACAGTGTAATGAGTCCATCCGTAAGGCAAGCGTAGTCCTCCAGGTACCCCTTGAGTTTGGCCTGACCGTCCTTATAAGTTCGCAACAACCTCTGTCCATCTCTCATATTCTGCAGGATGAATGAGGCATTTTTAATTGCTACTTGGAGATAGTCGTTTCTGTGGAGGATTGCAGCACCCCTTGCCATGCTGGATAGCATGAGACCGTTCCAGGATGTGAGTATTTTTATGTCTTTTGCAGGAGGAACGCGTTGCCCCCTAGCCTTTAGAAGAAGAGCCATGCCGCGTTCTACTATGGTCGCCAGTTCTACCGAGTCCAATCCCAAATCTGCTGCAACCTTTGAAGCATCCTGTGGCTGGTACAAAATGCTTCGCCCGTCGAAGTTACCATCATGAGTAACGCCGAAGTATCTCTGTATTACAGTGGCGTCCTGGGTGCCCACGACCATTTCGATTTCACCGGGAGTCCACACAAAATATTTGCCTTCCTCTCCTTCGCTATCGGCATCCTGTGTGGAGTAGAAACCGCCCTTAGAGTCTGTCATTTCCCTCAGGACGTAGTCCAGTGTCTCTTGGGCGATGTTGCGATAGAAGGTATTTCCAGTAGATTGATATGCATTGAGGTATAAACGGCTCAGGAGAGCATTGTCATAGAGCATTTTCTCGAAGTGTGGGACAAGCCAGAATTGGTCTGTGGAGTAGCGATGGAATCCGCCGCCTAGATGGTCGTAAATACCGCCTCTGGCCATGTGCTCCAAGGTGGTCTCAACCATGCCAAGAGCCTGTGGGTCTTTGGTGCGGTGATGATGCCGCAGGAGAAATTCCAGGGCCATTGGCTGAGGAAACTTGGGAGCTGTCCCAAGTCCACCGTATTCAGGGTCGAAGTTTTCTTTGAGCCTATTGTAGGCTTGTGAGAGTAAATTAGCGTTCAGCGGTTCTAGGCTTTGAGCGAACTTGCCAGCGGTCCTCAGCACCGAGATTATTTGCTCCACAGATTGCGAAATGTCTCCGCGACGGGTCGAATATGCCTCGGCTATGGACCCAAGGACATTCTGGAAACTAGGCATTCCATGACGTTCCTCCGGAGGAAAATATGTCCCTCCGTAGAATGGTTCACCCTTTGGGGTTAGGAATACAGAGAGAGGCCAGCCGCCACTACCTGTCATAGCTTGGATGGCTGTCATATAGATTGAGTCAACGTCCGGGCGCTCTTCTCTATCCACTTTTATGTTGATGAATTTCTCATTCATCAGGCGGGATATTTTGATATCTTTAAATGATTCCCGTTCCATGACGTGACACCAGTGGCAGGCGGAGTAGCCGATGCTGAGGAAAATGGGTTTGTCTTCGTCATGGGCTCTCTGAAGGGCTTCCTCGCCCCAGGGATACCAGTCCACAGGGTTATTAGCGTGCTGAAGCAGGTAGGGACTGGTCTCTTTGGCAAGGCGGTTTGTCATTTCATCTCCATTCGGAGGTTTTGCATCCAGTATAGACTTTTTATCTATTTCCTATTGTCTCAGATTTCACTGTGGGTTGGAATGGTTCTTTTAAGAAATGTGAGCTTCGTAAACTAATGCTGGAAACGCCAATATGGCTCTTGAACAGCCTTCTACATGCATGATGTGTTTTGTGCCTGAGGGTTGTTATTGGATAGATTTATGTATAGAATTCTTACTATGTGCCCCAGGGGGAGAATCATGGTAATAATTGGACTAGCAGGTGGCATTGGTACTGGCAAAAGTTCGGTGTCGCGCATACTGGAAGAACTTGGTTCTGTAGTGCTGGATGCGGACAAGTTTGGGCACGAAGTGTACCTGCCTAACACAGATGGACTGCGTGAAGTTGTCGCCGCGTTTGGCGAGGATGTCCTTCTGTCAAGTGGAGAGGTAGACAGACGTGCGCTTGGTAGTAAAGTTTTCGGCAATCCGGAGGCTATGGGTAAGCTAAATGCTATCGCCTGGCCACGGATACGCCAGAAACTAGAGGATGGTATAAAGGAACATATAAGTGCGGGCACACAGGTTGTCGTGCTTGACGCAGCGGTTCTCATAGAGGCTGGTTGGACGGACGCCGCTGACCAAGTCTGGGTGGTCACAGCACCAGAAGCCCAAGTTATACAGCGGATTCAAACACGTAATAACATTACGGAAGAACAAGTGAGAGCCCGTATGGGATCACAGATGTCCACTGAAGAGAGAGTGAAGCATGCAGACGTTGTTGTGGACAATGATGGTAATTTAGACGACCTGCGGCGCAAAGTAGAGTCTTTATGGAAAGATCACATAGCGAGCAATGGTGTTGTTGGGAGAAATAATGACTGAGCAAATAACTTATACATCATATAAGACTGAGGAATATCTTATTAAGGAAGAACCTTTTTACCTGCCTGTTGCAGATGAAGTAGAGTTGTTTGAGGTAGCCTACGCTCAGCATTTGCCTATCTTGCTGAAAGGACCAACCGGGACTGGAAAAACTCGCTTCGTCGAGTATATGTGTTATCGCCTGGGACGTCCGCTTACCAAAATAACCAAGAACAATGGAGATGGTAAGAGTGCAACTAGAAGTATTCCTTTGATGACTATAGCCTGCCACGAAGACCTCACTGCAAGCGATCTGGTTGGGCGGTACCTTCTTGAAGGTGATGAGACAAAATGGATGGACGGCCCTTTGGCACGCGCTGTGAAAGTCGGGGCTATATGTTATTTGGATGAAGTGGTGGAGGCACGGAAGGATACCACTGTGTTGATTCATCCTCTCACGGACCATAGGCGGTTCCTTCCAATAGACAAGAGGGGGGAGATCATTGAGGCCCACGAGGGATTTCTACTGGTTCTATCCTACAATCCCGGTTATCAGAGCGCTCTCAAGGATCTCAAGCACAGCACCAGACAGCGTTTCATGGCGTTGGAATTCAGCCCGCCTCCGGCAGAGTTGGAGGCTAAGATAATTGAGCATGAGAGCGGGGCATCCACTGAAATGTCTCTTGCACTCGCCAAGCTTGGAGAGAAGGTACGCAATCTCAAGGACCACGGTCTGCAAGAGGGTGTTGGCACTAGGTTGCTGATATATGCCGGTAAGCTGATAAACAATGGAATAGCTCCCAGAAGGGCAGCACAGGTGTCTGTAACTTGGGCACTCACGGACGATGTACAGTTGCAACGTAGCATTGATGAGGTAGTCCACTCCATTTTCGAATAGTTTTGGACAGATTGACTTGACTCTGTAGAAATCTTGATAAGATGCTTAGGACACAAGAGCTAATGAAAATATCTCTAGTTTCTATTCGATTTATTTCAATCTCGACTCAAGAGACGAACCATTAATAATGTGCAAATAACTCTGGACTCCATAAGGGATTCCCTGTCCTCTATCAGTTCCCTTATCATCGATAAACCAGAGGATTATATATCTCTGGCACCAGCTGGTGTGTTCTTGCTTGTGTACGTTAAGAACGAGGAAGTTTGCGTACTTCTGAATAAGCGCACTGATCGCGTCGAGCATCATAAGGGCGAGATATGCTTTCCGGGGGGCGCTCAAGACACTGAGGATGCCACAATATTGGATACCGCTCTTAGGGAAACCTATGAGGAGATGGGTATCATAGGTAAAGACGTGGAGGTGATGTGTAAGCTGGATCAGGTCTCAACTCGAAGCAGTTTTGTAATCACTCCATTTGTGGGAATCATACGGCAATCCTATCCTTTCCACTCCAGCCAGATAGAAGTGTCCGAGGTTCTTGAGGTGCCTCTGTCTCTTCTTATCGACAAGGCCAATTGGCGTGAACAAGTGGTTAATGGACAGAGTGGCGAAATGGCTTATGCTTATGGAGAACATCTAGTATGGGGCGCTACGGCCAGAATTTTAACCCAGTTTCTGGAACTCATTGTTCCAAACTTACGGTAGGTGGTTAGTGACTTTATCAACTTATAAAGAAGAGTTTCAGAAATTGCCTGGTGAGATTACGGAAGCCTTTAGTGAGGCGTGGGGGGCACTTGTTGAAGTGCTGACAGAGGAGGAGCTAGTGACTTGGGCCGATAACGGCCTGTCAATAGCTCAACGACCAGGACGTTCCTGGGAAGCTGCCATAGAGTATTTCAAGGCAAGTCCGTTTATGGTGCAGCATCTCCCGTTTATCCATCTCAAACAATGGGGCTATTGGGGTAATGCAATAGCTGAGGAATCCCCAATTGTGTCTAGGATATATTTCAAAACTAGCCCACAGATAGCCAAATCGCTTAAGCCATGGGACGTGGCTGAATGGGCACAACTTGGCAAGAAACTCTACGGCAAAGGCAATAGGTCCGGAGTGCTCAGCATTCGCTACTTTGAGGTCAGCGGAGATATACTGGATGTCCTGTCCTTCAGCGAATTTCAGCACTTGGTGGTCTTGGTGGAGTCCATTGCTGAGCGATCCGTGGATGAAGCTGCAACATTTCTCTCATTATCCAAGGATATTTTGCCGACACTGAAAGAAGATACACGTCCCTGCCTGTCATTAATTTCTATTTTGGTGAGGGAAAACTGGCAACAGGCAACGGCTTGTTTAGAGGTGGTGGAGGAAGCATTGTCACGCATTGAACGGGTGGAGCGGTCTAGGTTTCTCGCTCTGGTAGGACGTATTGCCGAGAGAGGTGATGCAAACATACCTGTTTTTCTTCGAGAGAGTTCCGCAGCACTTGGGCAGGTGGATGGATATACACATGTACACCTCCTGAACTTGGCAGACAACCTATCTAGGGTTAACACAGGGGTTGTTCTGGATTACATCAAAGGAATACCTCAGGTACTGCATCGAGTAAGTATCAACCAACTGGAGACATGGTATGAGATAGGGTTATCGATGCTGACAGATAACCCAGAGGGGGCTGTAGCCTTCTTCAAGGGTGAATCGGCACGTTCTGAGGAGGTGCTAGAGAGACTCTCAATGGGGGTTGAGCTAGGACGCGTTAAAGAGATCATGCGACTGTACTGTCGCGCTTTGTCTGCCATTGATGTGGAGATTGATTCACATTCCGAAGAGGACTCTCAAGGCAAGGGTTGGGTAGCTCTGGAAAAGATGATGGCAGAGGGTGCGACGATTTACCTTCCTTCTGTGGCAGAGAGGTTCAACAACAAAGAAGAGAACTTCGACTGGTATAAGGTTGTGGCCACCCACCAGGTTGCTCATTTGGAGTTTCGGAGTTTTCAGTTTTCCTTCGACACTCAGGCTACTCAATTTTCAGATATGCGAAGTCAGCTTGTCCTGCCGATACCGCAGGTTTATCCTGATGAAGAGCAGAACGGAACGGAAGACGAGCAGCCCGTCGGTCTTGCAGATATACAGCGGTTTTTCGACATATTCGTGGATGGCGTTCTGGCCAGGGATATATTTACTGCTGTGGAGGACTGTCGCTTGGATCACAGGGTCAAGATAGAGTATCCCGGTATACGGGAAGCGTACACGAATGTTCAGAGGCAGTCTCTTGAAGATCGCCCCTCAATAGATGACCTTCCAGCCAAGGAAGCCATGGTAGAACTCCTGATACGCTTCAGTCTTCAGCAGGGTATGGAGTTGATGGTATCTGTAAAGTACTCCCAGTGGGCAAAAATGCTCTGGGATATAGTAAAACCACTGTCCAATCCTCAGGCATTGGTTGAGGACAGTGCTGAAGCCACCATACGCCTGTATCAAATAATATCTCAGGTTCACAATGCAGATATGCCGGAGCAAGATCTGGAGCAGGGAGATTTTCCGGATGAGCAGTCCGGCAGTGGAAGTACTGACGCTGAACAGTTGGATAAGATGCTTAAAGAACTGATGGATTCCCAGTCATCTGCAGAAGACAGTGAAGAAGAACCATATCAATCTCCGCCACAGGTGGACTACAGAGGTGACTTTAAGCCTGAGTTGATGCAGGTGATTGCCATGTTGAGGGAAGCTCAGAAGGAGCAGGGAACCAAGGGAGATACCATATCCAAAGGCGAGATGGAAAAGCGCCTGTCTCAGGCTAACCAACCCATCAGTCAATCTGACGTAACAGATACAAAACCCCAGGGAATGTTCACCATAGACATGGTCAAAGAGATGGGACCCAAAGGAGCTCCGCAAGGGGCTATTCGGCAGAGCAATTTCTCATACGACCCTAGCTTTGGCGAAGAGGAACAGGGCGGTCCCCTGCATATTAAGGAACCACGGTCATTCCTTTATGATGAGTGGGACTATCGAATGTCAGATTATAGATCTCGCTGGTGTCTGTTACGTGAGAAAGACATGGCGGAAGGTGATTCATCTTACTTCAGCACAACGCTGGATGGGTATGCCGGTCTGGCATCACAGATAAAACGCCAGTTTGAACTGATGGTTCCACAGGGCTTGCAGAATATGAGGAGGCAACAGGACGGTGATGAGCTCGAACTAGACGCTGTAATTGAAGCTATGGTTGATAAGCGCTCTGGGGCTTCTCCGTCTGAGAAGGTGTACCTACGCCGTAACAAGATACAGCGTGACGTGGCAGTGGTATTCTTATTGGATATGAGTGCTTCTACTGCTGAGGCCATAGATGAATCTCGTCGTCTGGCTGATGAGTGGGATGCCCCTGACGATCCACTAGAGTATATGTTTTGGCTGCGCAGTCGCCGCGGTGAGGGCGTAAGACGGAACTACAAACGTATAGTAGACTTGGAAAAAGAAAGCATTGTCCTCCTCATTCATGCCCTTGAATCCATCGGTGATACGTACGGCATATACGGTTTTTCTGGATATGGACGTGAGAATGTGGATTTCTTTGTCATCAAGGATATTAAAGAAGGCCTATCGGAGAAGGTCAAGCGCCGCATAGATAAGGTGTCTCCGCTACAGGCCACCCGTATGGGACCTGCAATTCGTCACGCAATAACAAAGCTGGATGGATTGGAAGCCCGTACTAAGTTTCTCGTTCTAATCAGCGACGGTAGACCTCAGGACAGAGGGTACAGTCGTGAGGGCGTTGAGAAAGATTACGCTATTCATGACACAAGGGTTGCTCTACTCGAGGCTCGAAGGAAAGGAATTACCCCATTCTGCCTCACGGTAGATAAGGAAGGGCATGACTATCTGAGAGCTATGTGTCAGGACATGGGGTATGAGGTGTTGGCTGATATACACTCTCTTCCAAGGCGTTTGCCCACTCTGTACCGACGATTGACGGGGTAACGTAGGCGCTGTCTTACGCCTCGGCTTTTTGGTTCTATTTGCCCTTCATCTGGTTCAGAAGGTTCCATACCTCTATTAGTGTCTGCGTGGTTGCCCTCTGTTTGACGATGGCGCGTTGTGATGGGTAACGGCGACTGAAGTGTAGTATGCCTCCCGGGTGGGCCAGCCCTATGTGTACAGTACCAACAGGGTTACCTTCAATCTCATTGGGCCCGGCCACTCCGGTTATACCTATTCCAATATCTGCCCCCATTCTATCTTTGGCCGCTCTGGCCATATCCTGAGCTACTTGTGGACTGACAACTCCGTAGTCCCGTATCAGGTTTGGGGCAACTCCTCCGTCTATTTTCATGTCAATGGAATAGGCTACTATCCCGCCTTTAAAGTAATTGGAACTGCCTGGAACCTGGGTTATTGTGTGTGCCAGAAGCCCTCCTGTACAGGACTCCATTGTGGCTAGTGTTAGCCCATGACGGATTAGTTCTTTGCCAACCTGTTCCTCAAGAATTTGTTCGTCAACGCCCCAAATGTATTCACCTATAAGGCTCCTTAGTTCTGATTCTATGGGTGAGAGGAGCCTCAGGGCTTCTTCGTTGTTCTGCGCCTGGACTCTTACACGTACGTGGACTCCCTGTGCTTGAGCGTACATTCCAAGCTCGGCGTTCGGGAGATGAAAGAGAGGGGCAATCAACTCATTGAGAGCAGATTCACCAAGGCCGTTGGTCTTGAAGTTTCGTGTAAGGATGACTGTCTCCGGAACAATGCGATGCAGTTGAGGCAGCACTTCAGACTCCCACATTGTGTGCATTTCTCTAGGAGGGCCTGGCATGGCGACAATGATTTTCCCATCCTTCTCCATCCACCAACCAGGAGCTGTTCCAATAGCGTTTAGAATTGTTCTGGCGGAATGGATGAGGTTAGCCTGCTTGATATTTGCATCCGGCATGGATGAGCCCCTTTGATTGAACACTTCTTTTAGGTGTTCTAAAGACTGATGGTCTACATAGAGGGATTCTCCTGCAAGCTGTGCAATAGCTTCTCGAGTGAGGTCATCATCTGTGGGCCCAAGGCCTCCAGTTGTTAGCACAAGGTCGGAACGTTGCCACGCTTGCTGAAGGGTCTCCACTAGCATGCCTATGTCATCTTTGGTCTGGGAAATCCTCTGCAGTTCTATGCCCATGGGCGGCAGTTGGGCTGCAAGGTAAGGTGCATTCGTATCTACCAATTCTCCCATGAGAATTTCAGTGCCAATGGAGATAATATCCGCTCTCATAATCGGTCTCAGTTCCCAGGGGCATCACCATTGAGATACGGAGGATTATCGGCTAGGGATTGAATGCCATCCACCCAATCGGCGTTTACGCTGAAAATATCCGGGAATGTGACAGTACCCCGTTGAGTTTGGGCATAGTATTTTGTCCCGTCTTCTGTGGGGTTGCCTATTAAGAATCGTGTGTGAGAAATCACGGTAAGTCCCTCATCATCGACCTTCTCAGTTTGGAAGAACAGTCTGATTGAAGGCATATCGAGCCCGTACGGTGCTAAGTCGAAAGGAGCGTATTCTACCAGGGCCTGTAAGGGTTGCTGAAGATAAACTAATAGCTGTGGTTCATCAACTTGCCTCTTACTCTCGCTATCGAATCTCCATCCCGATGCGTCGTTATCCAGTGCTACGCCGGTCTCTTTGGTTAGCAATTCTATGCGTGTGATGTTTGATGTAGCTATGTTGTAATACCACTCTGGGTATGGGACATCGGTAACCAATCCCGTTATGATATCCGTCCAGCCGCCAAAGATGGTGAACACCTCATCGAAGCCTTTCACCTTGGCGTATGTGCTCTCACCATCCGGGGTTGTAAGTCCTAGTAGGATGCCTATGGTCTGATCCCCTTTGAGCTCTAGATCAATGGTGGTTATAGGAGAGTCAAGGCCATAGGGTGCAAGGTTCGTAGGCTGCTCGTCTAACAGGCGTCGACTTTTGGGGCCGCTCAGGAGAAGAGCAATGCCTTCCCAGCGATCTATGCCAACTGGTATGCCATCTGGTTCGCCTATGTGCCATCTATTCTTCTCTCCCATGTAGAAGACGGCCTCTTCTCCATGGTCAGTGATCGCTATACGCGTCATGTTATCCAGGCTTACGTTATAGAGCCAGGGGGGTTCATTCGCTGCTTCGGGAGTCTTTCCGAGTTGGACGAAGAAAACATACCCTGCAACCATTGCAAGAGACACTACCAGCATTATTGATGTACGAATACTCACGGTGTCAGATTATCGCCTTCGCCACCAACTGATTCCTGCCAAGAGCACAATGCCCGTTGGCAGAAGAAACCAGCTGGAATAGCGGATGAAATCGAATTCTTTCTGGTCGATGATAAGTAATCGGAAGGCCTGTGGCTTGGAGCGTATGGAAATCAGATCATACTTCTTCGCAAGCCAGTCCACAGCATTGAGGAAAAAGTCGCTGTTATTTAAAGCATAATAAAATTTATTGGAGACAAAATCTGAGTCTCCAAATACCACTATGGATGAGACCTTGCGTTCCTCTCCTAGAACTACTGGATCAGGCTCTTCTCCAACGCTGGTAATAGCCTCTACTGCCATGGCTATTGGAAATGGACCAAAGAGATCGTTATTTCCTAAGCAATCGTTTGAGTCGCTCTCCGTAGTAATACAACTAGCTACGGATGTCACGGCAAGGGGTGTGAGAGTTATGTTCCGTTCGTCAGGATTGCGAGGTAGTCCCTCCGGTGCTTTCAGTATGATATCCAATATACCGGTAGTTTCTGTGAAGAAGGTATCATCTAAGGGCTTGGTAATAGGATGTTCAAGGTTGTAGGAACCGCGTCGTATTATTGGGCTTCTGGGGTCGCTGGTGGTGGAACTCCCTATATCCACAATGTTGCCTTGAGGCAGTTCCATCCCCCACTTGTTCAGGAGATTGTTCATCTGAGTGTTGATTGCATCGTCCAGAAGGAACATGGCTCTTCCGCCATCTTTCAGGTAACGCTCTATTTTGTCCCGCTCATCTTGGAGAATGCTATTGCGTGGCCCGGCAAGTATCAGTACGGCTGTGTCCGCTGGTATAGCCTCAACCTGTTTCAGGTTGAGGCTACGCACCAGGTAGTTATCTCCCAGGAGACCGGCGCGTGCCAAGCCGAAACCAGTGCTCTCTTCGTTCGCGTCCTCCAACTTTCGTTCTCCATGTCCAGTGGTGAAGTACACAACCTTCTGTTTTTCCCCGGTGGCGATTAGTATTGCACTTACAAGATCTTGCTCGGAAAGCGCTAATTCCTCTCCAAAAAAGAGTGGAGTCAGAAGGTATGGGTTGTGTTCAGAATCAGAAAGTTTGAAGGCAATTGTGGGGTAATCTTCAACGCCATCCCGACGGGCCTGGGAAGGAGTTAAATCAGGGTCTACAAATTCAAATGTGAAATTACGGTTGCGTCTATTGAACTCGAAGAAGAAATCATCGGCGCGTCTTCGAATCTGTTCCTGGCGAGCGTCTTGCGGGCTGGAATAGACGATGGCCTTCAGGGGCTCAGTGAGGTCATCAAGAATTTTTTCGGTCTGAGGTGCCAGTGTGAACTGCCTAGTAGCAGTCAGGTCAATTCGAAAGACATTTTCAAGAGATATAAAGCTGATAAGTCCCAATATGGCTGTTAGTGCAATTACCATTACAAGAGTGTTGGCGGCATATCTTCCTGTGCGTGCTGTAACAACATTTCTAACCGCGGAAAGGTGCGTTACAGTGGATGTGATCAACATTATGAGGGCCAACGAGACCAGTATCTGGGCAGCCCCCCGTAATTCACTGATGGTTAACCACACCACAATCCCACCTGCCAGGATAACAATTCCAGACAGAGATAATATGGGGCCCGCATCGACAATCCAGGACTTTAGATGATCAAGACTAGACCAGTTCTCTGAGTTTTCTTTTGCGCTCTGTTCTCTGCGATGGTCGCTTCCCATATTATCTCCACCTCCTGGATTCAAGAGACTTGACAGTGAGGAAAAGCATGAAGGTTGTGAAAATTATGTAGAAGATAAAGTCGTGTGTATCTATTACGCCTCTGGCGAAGCTCTCAAGGTGCGCGGTAATGGATATCTCAAGGACTAATTCCGTGAATATGCCACCTACATAAGTAGAGGCAAGGTCTATTATCGACAGCAAAAGGAGTATACCCATGGCTACCACGGCTGCCACAATCTGGTTGCCTGAGAGGGATGACGCGAACAGTCCCACAGACAGTGTGGCCATGCCGAAGAGGATGATGCCCAGATAGCCGCTCAAGATGGGGCCGATATCTGGAGTTGCAAACCACATTAGGAGAACTACCAGATAGACTGTGGGAATTAAGAGAGATATTAGACTAGCCATTGAGGCCAGGAATTTGCCCATGACAATCTCGTAATCGCGCACTGGGGATGTCATGAGAAGCTCGAGTGTGCCCAGTTTCTGTTCCTCGGCAAGAAGCCTCATTGTCATGATGGGAGAGAGCAGGGTGAAGATGAATGCTGTGGGGATAATGTAACCGCGTACGGTAGCTTCAGGCAGGACTCCACTAATGCTGGTTACAAAGTAGTAAGCAGCGAGAGCTGCATATATGGCTATGACAATGTAGGCCATTGGAGAAACAAAATACGTCCTGGTTTCCTTCCACGCTATGATTAAAGTATTTTTCATGTCTTGTCTGATTCCGTCACAGTGAGGTGCAGGAAAATCTCCTCAAGGCTCATTTGTATAGGTTGTAGTCTAAGCAGACCCCAACCCATATCATGTACCAAGTTCGATATCTGCTCTCTGAGGTCTGCTCCACTGGAGGTCTCTATGTTGTAGATGCCCACATCTCCCCTATCTGTTCGAGTCACCTCTTGAACACCGGGGATATCTCTGAGAGAGGTCATTACTTGGTCAAAAGGTCCTCTGATATCCGCTTCTATGCGTTCAGTCCCTTTGAGACGCTCTGATAGGTTATCTGGTCGGTCTATGGCTACAACTTGGCCTTCGTGGATGATAATTACCCGTTCGCAGATCATGCTGACCTCGGGAAGTATGTGAGTACTGAGAATGATGGTATGCTCCCCACCGAAGCTCTTGATGAGATTACGGGTCTCAACTACTTGAATCGGATCAATTCCGATGGTGGGTTCATCCATTATGAGTACTTCTGGTTCGTGTAGAACGGCCTGGGCAATTCCCACCCGTTGACGGAATCCTTTGGATAGTTTACCTATAAGTGATGATCTGTACTCTCCTAGGCGGCATATATCAATAACTTCGCTAATACGCCGAGTGCGCCATTTTTTGTCCATGCCCCTAAGCTGTCCCATGAAGTCTAGATAATCTAAAATGCTCATCTCGGTGTATAGAGGGACCGTCTCCGGAAGATACCCTATGCGACGTCGCACCTCAAGTGACTGGTCTATCACGTCGAATCCAGCAATCTTCACGGTACCTGAGGTAGGCGGCATAAACCCCGTGAGTATCCGCATGGTAGTTGTCTTACCGGCTGCATTCGGCCCTAGGAACCCTAGGATCTCCCCTTTGTTTACGGTGAAACTGAGGTTCTCCACGGCAGGGAAGTCGCCGTAATATTTGGTGAGGTTGTTGACCTCTATTATTGGAGTATTGGTTGTATTTTGCATGTATTATGGTCTCCAGTGTGCCCAGCACATAGGGTATCTAGCCCCAACAAGTACACATTAACTAATTATATATGAATTCGCGTCCCCGCTTCAAGAGGCATGGGATTATCAGTAATGATTATTTAATGTGCATGAATGTTACAATCAGCCAAAGAAAGTAGGATATTAGTCCAGACAGTTATGAAGCCTACGCAGGCAAGTTTGTCGCTCAGCACTTGATAGGTCATAGCTTGGATTGGTAGCCCCGCTATACCAGTCCAAGAACGGTGACAATTGCAGGAAGCTAGGCGGTTCGCTATACTTCCCAAGTAAGTCCAGCTTTGTTGGCGGCGTAATATGCAAGATATTCTTACCAAGGCTAAGAGCTATCTACCCGAAGATAAAATTGGGATTGTAGAAGACGCCTTCGTATTTGCATCGAAGGCCCATGAGGGACAGAGGCGACTGTCAGGGGAACCATATATGGAACACCCCATCAATACCGCCCTCTTTCTGGCAAACCTCAACCTTGATGCCCCCACCCTAGCGGCTGCCCTCCTCCACGATGTGATTGAGGACTGTGATGTCACATACGAAGAGATCCAGCAGAAATTCGGCGACGAGGTGAGTCGTTTGGTAGACGGGGTTACCAAGCTTAGCAAGATGGACTTGATGACTTCTGAAAGTGGTTCTCGATATGGTTACGAAGATGGACAGGCTGAAAGTCTACGCAAGATGCTGGTAGCCATGGCGCAGGATATTCGAGTTGTACTTATCAAACTTGCAGACCGCCTACACAATATGCAAACCCTCAAAGCTCACTCCCCCGAGAAGAGGATTACAATCGCCAGAGAGACTCTGAATATCTACGCTCCACTGGCGCATAGATTGGGCATTTGGGACTTCAAATGGAGACTGGAAGACCTGGCATTCAGCTACTTGGAGCCCGCTAAGTACAGAGAGGTATCGCTCCTCATGACAGCGAAGCGAGAAGAGCGGGAAAAATACGTAGAGGATGTGTGTGAGGTGTTGAAAGAGGAGTTGGACAAAGCTGGGATAAAGGCAGATGTTACGGGAAGGCCGAAGCATATCTACGGGATTTTTCAGAAGATTGAGAAATATGTAGAACAGGGCAAGGAATTCGGTCAAATTTACGACCTCTTTGCCCTGAGGGTTATGGTTTCTGATGTACAGGACTGCTATAGCGCCTTAGGTGTCATACACGGCTTGTTTCGTCCCATACGAGGTGAATTTGACGATTACATAGCCAGCCCCAAGGATAACATGTACCAGTCTCTCCACACCGCGGTGATGTACCAGGTGAATACACCCCTGGAGGTGCAGGTTCGGACCTATTCTATGCACCAAGTCTCAGAGTACGGTGTGGCAGCCCACTGGCGTTACAAAGATGGTGAGGCAAAAGACCTTCACTTTGAAGAGAAGATGAGTTGGCTGAGACAGCTATTGGACTGGCAGAGAGAAGTTGCTGGTGCAGCGGAATTTTTGGAATCCGTGACAGATCTGTTCCAAGACCAGGTGTTTGTGTATACCCCAAAGGGTGAGGTTAGAGAACTACCTTCAGGCTCTACTCCCATAGATTTTGCCTATCGCATCCATACAGACTTGGGACACTGTTGTATTGGTGGCAAGGTGAACGGCAAGCTAGTGCCCTTGTATACTCAACTGAAAACTGGGGATACGGTGGAAGTGCTCATAAGTAAGGTGGCTCGCGGCCCCAGTTTGGATTGGCTTAACATTAACCTTGGCTATGCCAACACAGCGAACGCCCAGGAGAAGATACGTCAGTGGTTCCGTAAACAGGAGCGGAGCGTCAACATTCAGAGTGGCAAGGAATTGCTGGACAAGGAGTTGAGGCGCCTTAACTTGAATATTGATGAAGGAGAAGTCGCTGCTCTCTTCAAATTTGAGACTACCGCAGATCTTCTGTGGTCCCTGGGGAACGGTACCGTAAGCATTTCGCAGGTAACTACTAAGCTAGCGGCTCAACAAGAGCAAGCCACTGAAGAATCAGACGTTCCTGCGATACTAACTTGGCCGTCCTCTGGAATAGAGGTGCTGGGAGTAGGAGACCTGTTAACCAGAGTAGCCCAGTGTTGCAATCCTATCTTCGGGGAAGAGATAGTTGGCTACATAACCCGCAGTGGGGGCGTCTCAGTTCACAAGGCGAATTGTCACAACATACGGAATGAGGACGAGAAGGAAAGGCTGGTAAAGGTAGAATGGGGTAAGAGCAAGGTGCTCCATCCCGTCAGACTCCGCATTGAGGCATGGGACAGGGTTGGATTGCTAAGGGACGTGACAACCATGGTATCCCAAGAAAAGGTGAACATTGCGTCCGTTATCACCACAGAGCACGAAGATAGTACTTGCTCCACCTATTTGACGCTGTATACTATAGGGGTTGGGCAGCTAAGTAAATTGTTTTCTCGACTAGAAGGCGTAGAAGGAGTATTCTCTGTAACGCGTAATACCATAGACGAGGAATCACAAATTCAATCCAACTCAAGAACTTGAAATTATAGGGGGAACTCATTTGCCTAGCGAAAGATCGGCCAGAGTATTAATAAGAAAGACCCTGCGTAATCGTCCAATTCGCACTACCGCTAGGACATACGTCAAGAGGGCCCAGGACACCATTGAAGCAGGAGACTTGGAGGCAGCTAAGGAGAGTACAGCGCAGGCTATAAAACTATTGGATAAGGCATCTACAAAGGGTGTAATCCATAAGAACAACGCCGCCCGTCGGAAATCCAGGCTCATGTCAAGATTGAATCACATTAATACTCCTCAGTCCTGACCTGTCCAAAGGCTAATCTCTACCAGGAGGAACAGAACAAATGGAGGAACAGAGACCAGATATCAGCTTAATAATAAAGCGACACCGTATGTCATCACTGTGGAATGGTGTAATCATTGGCATAGGGGTTGGTACGCTCATGTCAGTGGGTCTTGAAGGAGGGGTTTTGGCCATACTTCCATTGGGATTGGGTATAGGCGTTGAGGTGATGCAGCGCAAGCGTATTAATAGGGAACAACTTTAGAGTTACCGTATTCTGTTCATGGATCTGGATTTAATCACGCGCTGAGACATATCCAAATTACTCTGTATTCCTCTTGTATTGTGAAGGCGTGGGAAAACTGCTAAAATTCCTACCGATATATTTGAGGCTGTATTTAGTCTAAACGTAGAAATGCCGTAGTATGAGGTAGATAATAGTGCCGAAGATAAATGTAGCAATTATAGGGGCGGGAAATTGCGCTTCCTCTCTGGTGCAGGGAGTGTATAAGTATTGGGAGGCCGATGAGGACGCCTTTATCCCAGGACTGATGCACCCTACTCTGGGGGGTTATCACATATCGGATATCAACTTTGTTGCTGCCTTTGACATAGACAAGAACAAGGTTGGAAAAGATTTGTCACAGGCTATATTTACTGAACCAAACAACACTATGAAGTTCGCCGATGTGCCCTTCATGGATGTGCCGGTAGAGAGGGGTATGACCCACGATAGTCTTGGAAAATACCTGTCCCAAATGATTGTTAAGGACTCAAGTTCCACTGCGGACATTGTTGGCATCCTCAAGGAGAGGGAAGTTGATGTTGTAATCAACTATCTTCCAGTAGGGAGCGAGGATGCCACAAAATGGTATGTTGAACAGATACTTGCAGCCGGCTGTGGCCTAGTAAACTGTATTCCTGTGTTCATTGGCAGGGAGGACTACTGGCAGAAGCGGTTTGAAGAGAAGAACTTGCCAATTATAGGTGACGACATAAAGTCTCAATTTGGAGCCACTATTGTTCACAGGGTTCTGACCCGCCTGATGAGGGAAAGAGGGATCAAACTGGAGAAGACGTACCAGCTCAACTTTGGAGGTAACACAGACTTCTACAATATGCTTGAGCGGGAGCGTTTGGAATCCAAGAAGATATCCAAGACCAATGCCGTAACCTCTCAGTTGGACTTTGAGATGGACCCTAAAGACATTCACATTGGGCCGAGCGACTACGTGCCATGGCTGGAAGACCGTAAGTGGTGCCACATTCGAATGGAGGGCACCACATTTGGTGATGTTCCCATAAACTTAGAGCTTAAATTAGAGGTCTGGGATAGCCCGAACTCCGCAGGAGTTGTTGTAGACGCCATACGGTGTTGTAAACTTGCTCTTGATCGAGGTATTGGGGGTACATTAAAGGGCCCAGCGGCCTATTTCATGAAATCTCCTCCAGTACAGTACTCAGATGACGAAGCACGGCGTATGGTGGAGAATTTTATAGCAGGGGACTAGTTATTTCTGCTCTCTGAATATCGGCGTTGAATGAAAATAGGATTAGTTTCCCCATATGATTACGCTTACCCAGGTGGGGTTATGGCTCATATATTTCATTTGGGCCAACACCTCATCAAGTTGGGTCATGAGATTAAGGTCATTGCCCCTCTATCTAGCCCGCCCGCCATTTTGGACAAAGGCTTTATACGTCTTGGTAGGTCAGTCCCTGTTCCAACGGGTGATTCTACAGCCCGTATATCTTTGTCGGTATGGCTTGAACCACGTATTAAGCAGCTCCTGAAAGAGGAGAGCTTTGATATCATACATCTACATGAACCTCTGGCTCCAATAATACCCCTGTTCATCCTACAGCTCTCCCAGGCAGTAAACGTGGGCACTTTCCACGCCTTCCACGGAAGCGGACGTATGTACTGGATCACCAAATACATCCTGAAAAGGTGGTATGATAAACTGGACGGTAGAATTGCCGTATCCAATCCCGCTCTGGGCTTTGTCCGTAACCACTTCCCTGGAGATTACAAGGTGATTCCCAACGGGATAGACTTCGAACGCTTTTCCAATCCGGCCCCACCTCTCACTGACTTTCAGGACGGTAAGATAAATATCCTGTTTGTGGGACGCCTAGAGAAACGCAAGGGCCTAAAATACCTCTTGGGAGCGTATAGTAAGCTCAAATGGAAACATCCCAACACGAGGCTCATAATAGTCGGCCCTGGTAATCCTGAGCCTGAGTCTTATCGTTTCATTGCTGAGCGAAATATCGAGGACGTTGTATTTGTGGGTAGCGTGTCTTACGAAGACCTCCCGAGATACTATCAGGTTGCGGACATATTTTGTTCACCAGCTACGGGACAAGAGAGCTTTGGTATCGTACTTCTGGAAGCTATGGCCGCTGGCAAGCCGATTGTTGCAACCAGCATAGAGGGATACTCATCGGTGATGACACATGGACAAGAGGGACTGCTTGTCCCTCCAATGGACGAAGCCGCCCTAGAATCATCTTTGGAGACTCTCATAGAGGATGCCTCTCTTAGGGGAGAACTGGCTAATAATGGTCGCATGAAAGCCCCTAAATATGACTGGGAGGTAGTGACATCCGAGATAGTGGATTACTACACGCTCCTTCTGAATAATCGTAACGTCAATGAATCTTCAATAAGTGACGTAGATGAGAAGACAGGAATTGTTCTGCCGTGATTAATTTGCTATCGTGGCAGGAATATCGGACTAGGGTTCGTGAAATCTCCACACGTTGCGTGGAGCTGCCTGCGGCTAAACTGCTTGAGAAGCTTGGGCTCTCTCCAAATCAATTGACGATAATTGGTTTGCTTCTTAGCGTGGCCTCCGCTTATCTTCTTACCATTGGAGAATTTGTTGTAGGAGGGATCATCCTCATGATGGCAAGTGCCCTGGATATGGCCGATGGTTCACTCGCGCGTCTTCAAGGGAGAGCGTCGGCCGTCGGCGCCTTGTTGGACTCCACCGTGGACCGCGTATCAGAAGCTGTAATATTTCTTGGATTGTTGTTGTTCTATATCAATATTAACTCTTTACCTGAGGAATTGCTGATATTTATGGCCCTCACCAGCTCATTCATGGTGAGTTACTTGCGAGCCAGAGGAGAGGGCCTGGGAGTCGATTGCAAGGTGGGGGTGATGACACGTCCGGAAAGGGTGGTGGTTCTGGCAGCGGGTCTCTTGATCAATCAAGTGTTAATAGCACTGGGAATCATATCAGTGTTGGCATTCTTCACGGCTATTCATCGCTTCTGGCACATCCAGAATGAGCTTTCCAAAAGGCAGTAGAGGAGACATCCCCTCAACCCTGCGCTAGTCTTTTGTAAAATTAGGATTACCTAGACTATTATTCCGTAGGTTCACTATATGAAGGATAATCTAGAAGGCAGCCACCTATTCCCCCACTGTAGATAGAAGATACGCTTGCAGGAAGGCATTCAGGTCTCCGTCTAGGACGGCGGCTGTGTCTGAGGTCTCGTAGCCGCTTCGGTGGTCTTTCACCATTTTGTATGGATGTAGGATATAGCTCCTTATCTGACTTCCCCATTCGGCCGATATGTGCTCACCTTTTAGTTTGGCTTGTTCTTCCAGATCACGCTTCAATTCCATTTCCATGAGACGTGCTCGAAGGACCTTCATGGCATATTCCTTGTTTTGGAACTGTGAACGTTCGTTCTGACATGTTGCCACAATGCCAGAAGGCAAGTGGGTTATGCGCACAGCGGTCGAGTTTTTTTGCACCGCTTGCCCACCGTGGCCGCTGGCTCGGTATACGTCGATACGTAGGTCATCGGAGTTGATTAGGAGGTCTCCCTTCTCGTCAGCCTCTGGGAGCACTTCCAGCAAAGCAAATGAGGTGTGTCTCATGTGGGCAGAGTCGAATGGTGATAGACGGACCAATCTATGTACTCCCTTGTCTGCCTTCAGATAACCGTAGGCGTACTTGCCCTCTATATTGATGAATACATTCTTTATCCCTGCCTCATCTCCCGGTGCCATGTCAAGGATATGTGTTTTGTAGCCTTCCTGTTCTGCCCATCTAAGGTACATTCGCAGGAGCATTTGGGCCCAATCCTGTGACTCAGTTCCACCTGCGCCGGCGTGAATGGCTAGAATGGCATTACGTGTGTCGTGCTCTCCGGAGAGGATAAGCTGGAACTCACGTGTGTTCAGCTCCTTGGATATGGCCTCCGCTTCCTGGTACAGTGTCTCCTCCAGCGAGGTATCTCTTTCCTCTAAGGCAAGGGATAGAAGGTCATAGGTTGAGGAAGTACGTGACTCTAATGACCTCCACGCATCTGCCACTTGTTTCAGTTCTGCCAACTGGATCATCACCGCCTGAGCTGCCTGGGAATCGTCCCAGAACTTTGGATGTAGGGCTTTTGCTTCCAGTCGAGCCGCTTCTATTTCTTTGCCAGGGACGTCAAAGTCGCACCAGCATTTGAGAGATACGTTCGTTCAGGTCTTGTACGCGGCCTTTAAGCTCTTGCATTACTTCTGTACCGTCCTTATAGATTTCTGCAACATCCATATAACCCATGCCGAGATTTAGAGGCCTATCGCCATTGATACAATGCGGCTAGACGCCAAGTATGACAACTGTAAGGGTTCTAGCATACGATAACCCTTGCTGTAGGTAAGAGTCAATTTCTGGGTGTGGTTAAGTACGGTTATCTACGCTCCCTCTTGCTTGACGACCTGCATAACTGTAGACTACCCAACTGACTAGGCTTAGGAATGATGATTACTCAAGATAAAAATAAAGAAATGCACTCTCTGCGGGAGCGCATGCGCCATTCTGCCTCTCACATTATGGCTGACGCAGTGCTTCAGATTTTCCCTGAGGCCAAGCTTGCCATAGGCCCGGCCACTGACGATGGGTTCTATTACGACTTTGATGTTTCCCGTCCATTCACTCCAGCGGATCTGGAGAGCATCGATGCCTACATACGGGAAACCATCGCTAAAGACCTGGCATTCCAACGCGAGGAACTGAGCCGAGAAGAAGCTTTGTTCATGTTCGCTGAACAGCCTTTCAAGCTGGAAATTATAGATTCACTGCCACATGGCGAAACCATAAGTATATATCGTCACGGCAACTTTGTTGACCTGTGCCAGGGGCCTCATGTGGACTCTACAGGGCAGATAAGTGCCTATAAGCTTTTGAACATTGCCGGCGCGTATTGGCGAGGCGATGAACACCAGCCTATGCTGCAGCGCATCTACGGTACCGCCTTTGAGACAGTCGAGGCCCTTGAACAACACCTAGAGCGGATTGAGGAAGCTCAACTCCGCGACCATCGCAAGTTGGGTCGTGAACTTGACCTGTTTATGTTTGATCCCATAGCTCCTGCCAGTCCATTCTTTCTTCCAAAGGGGACAATTATATACAACCTTCTCGTAGAGTACGTTCGTGGCCTTTACGAGCGATACGGCTACACAGAGGTCATAACTCCCCAGATTTTTGATACAGAACTCTGGAAACGATCCGGCCATTACGAGCATTATCTGGAGAATATGTACATTGTGGAGCAGGACGAGCGGGAGTTTGGCCTGAAGCCCATGAACTGCCCTGCCCATGCGCTGATATTTGGCGCACAACTTTGGTCTTATCGCGACTTGCCGGTCAGGCTCGCAGATTTCGGTCGTCTGCACCGTTACGAGCGCTCGGGCGTCATCCAGGGCCTCACCAGAGTAAGAACCTTTGCGCAGGATGACGCTCATATCTTTTGCACCACAGATCAGGTGGACAATGAGATACGTACGTTTGTTGGAAGCTTAGATGAGACATATAAATTACTTAAGTTTGACAACGTCCGCATTGCCCTTTCGCTGAGACCAGAAGACCGGGTTGGCACTGACGAGCAGTGGGATCACGCAGAGAATGTGCTTGCTAATTCGTTGGATGCTCAGGGCTTGGAATACACTCTTATGCCTGGCGAAGGTGCATTCTACGGCCCGAAAGTTGATTTCTTTGTAGCGGACGCGCTTGGACGTGAGTGGCAGCTCGGTACGATACAACTTGACTACAGTCTGCCGGAGAGGTTTGATCTTGAGTACATGGCTGCAGACGGCAGTCGTCAGCGACCAGTACTGTTACACCGTGCTTTAATGGGCAGTTTGGAACGGTTTCTGGGAATTCTCACAGAACATTACGCCGGGGCTTTTCCAACTTGGCTTGCCCCTGTACAAGCTACAATAATTCCTATCGCAGACCGTCACTTGGACTACGCACGTTTGGTGGAGAAGACTATGAAGGCGCAGGGAATTCGGGTTGGCATAGACGACCGTTCCGAGCGCATGAACGCAAAGATCAGGCATGCACAGATGCAGAAGATTCCATATATGCTGGTGGTTGGTGATAAAGAAGCTGACTCCAACTCCGTTGCTGTGCGCTTGCGTGGTGGCCAGGATGCTGGCACACAGACCATAGATGAAATCACAACTCTTATCAGAGACGCTATAGTCGGCAAGACTTAACCATAAAAACTGGTGTCAGATTGCTTGAAAACAGACTGTCGGGGCCCCTATAACTAGGATAGGGTATGTAGAAGCTCAAATTATCCTTCGTAATATGCAACCGCACTTTAGATGCTAGTTTGGGGTACTGAAGACGCAGATATAATGTCCTCAAACATGTGTTGCAGAGCTATGGAATGACTGTATCAGTCGTTGATAGTGAAGAATAGACATAGACAAGCTAAGTTTTCTTTGATGTATTCCAATCTATGATCGCGGTTCGCTCCCAAGAACTCAGGCTCAAAGCTGTTGAAAGTCAGCTTGTATTGTCCCTTAGCGTACTTCTTGGACTTCTCTATCTTACCAATTACGTTAGAGTTCATATATGCTCATTGGCATATGATATTAATTAAATCCATATTCCTTACTTATTGATGTCGTCAATGGCGTTCTTAGCATTTGCGAGAATTCTTCGAGAGAGGTAAATGTAACAATTGTGGCTTCTGTGGTATAATTTATGATGCTTTTAAATACGAAATAAGCGGCGGAGCACCTCAGTATGACAACAGTGTATATAGCTTCAGACCAGGTACGGGTAGGTAAAACGGCTTTGTGCGTTACTTTGGCTCATCGTCTATCTCAAGATGGCAGGAAAGTGGCATTGTTTAAGCCCTTTTATTCGAAGACCCTGACAGGTGATATGGATCCAGACGTACAAATCCTCAGACAAGCTGCCAATCTACAGGGACAGAAGAACCAGTCCTGGCCTATGGTCCTGCCTAAAGATGGAGAATCTAAGGAAATCCCTGTGGAGCAGGCAATAGCAGGGTTCCGCGAGGCAACAGTCGGGGCTGAAATTTCGATTGTAGAGGGTCTAAGCGGGTTGGTAGATACCTTGGGTTTCGCTTCCAACCGCCTAGCTCAGGACATGGACGCCGTTGTTATTGTTGTAATTGGCTACACTTCTAATCTGGAGTTGCAGGATGTTCTTAGAGCCAAGGACCTCTTTGGCGACAGGTTGGCAGGGATAGTTCTCAACGGAGTCACCAAGTACAAGCTCCGAGAGGTTAAAGACAATCTTGTGCCAGAGATAGAAGCCGAAGGAGTGGAAGTGCTGGCTACCATACCGGAAGATAGGCGTCTCCTTGGTGTTAGCGTTGGCCAATTGGCCAAACACTTGGATGGTAAATTCCTTAATTTGGAAGAGAAAAAAGACAATTTTGTGGAGCACTACCTTATTGGAGGGATGATCTTGGACTGGGGAGTGCTTTACTTCGAGCGGTTTGCTAACAAAGCGGTCATAGTCAGGGGTGATAGACCTGATATTCAGATGGCTGCGCTGCAAACCAAAACCAGTTGCATAGTCCTTACCGGAGGATATGCTCCCATTCAGTACGTTAATTACGAGGCTGGAGAAGAAGAGGTACCTCTGATACAGGTTGAGACGGATACTCTCAGCACCACCGCAGCCCTAGAGTCTCTTCAGGAGAGTGTGCTTTTCGATCATCCACTGAAACAGGAGCAGTTCAGAGCGCTCATGGACCAGCACGGTGATTGGGAAGCTCTATCAAAGTTTCTGGTTCTCTAACAGCTCATTGAAAAATATGGCATGCAGAGTGGTTTGGAATCCTGGGTGCAGGGCATGGTCTGTTAGTGAGCTGGTGCAGTAGCTTCATCCTCTTGGTCGCCAATCCAAGCCTCTCCTCCCTGAAACACCTCTTTTTTCCAAATAGGAACTATAGTTTTTATTCTGTCCATGGCGTACTGAGATGCTTCGAAGGCTTCCTTACGGTGAGGTGAGGCCATGGCTACCACCAAGCTGATCTCACCGATTTTCAGTTTTCCTACGCGATGTGCTATGGCTATGTCCTCTATCCCCCATTTCTCGCGGACCTCCTCCACAATCTGTGCCAGCATATTTTCAGCCATGGGTTGGTATGCCTCGTACTCCAGATAGAGAACGTCTCTGCCTTCGGAGAAGTCGCGCGTGGTACCTAGGAAGGTTATCACAGCTCCGTTGGTATTTTTGCATACCATGTTTGTTACTTCCTGAGGATTCAATGGCTCAGAAGTTATATATATCATGCTACTCCTCCGCTAACAGGTGGTATGAAGGCTACCTCATCCCCCTCGTGCAAGGGAGCCTCAGGAAGTACGTATTCAGAGTTTACCGCAATGAGGACTGAATCTGAAAGAGGCAGTGAAGTATATATGCTCCGCAGCCGTATCAGCAACTCCTCAGGCGTAGTACCTTCTGGCAACTCTATCTCAGTTTGAGATACACCTGCACGCTCACGATATAACGCAAAGAAACGCACTGTTACCTTCAAAATAAACCTTTCATACTGTCTTTCACATAAAGTATATACGCACCACTACTTTTCGTCACTGAACAGAACTCATTCTCTCTTAATATCTGTCCATTTCGCCTCTCCATCTTCCTGCATTTTCACCTATTCGATAGATACATTGATTTTATGTTCGTACTTTCCCTTACTTTGTTTAGTTATGCTCTTTGGCGTTGATTGCTATCAATCAGCGCCTGTAAAATATGCAAAGAACATTCTGATAATAGAAGATTATAGGAGCAATATTTGAAGTTGTGTTTTTAAATATTAAGATGCACTGGCTCTATGCTAATGTGCAGAGTGCTCCTATTAGTGAGCTTGGTGTGTAGTTAGCAAATACGGAAAAACCAGATATCGTTATGGGCTGTCTGACATTGACGGTTTCGAGGTGTGCACTTATATCAGAGACTTCTAGTTAGTCTTTTAATCTAATCGGTCAATCGCCACCTGTGAGAGATAAGTACGGACATCGGCGGTAAACCTGGAGGCATGTTCATAGTGAGGGAACAGGAATTCAAGGCGCCGCCTATCATTGCTGACACCTTTCCATGAGGTATTACCATAGTATTTCTTAGCCAGTTCCATGAGAGACGGGTCAAGACCTTTAGAGCCCTGCTCATCGGTATAGGAGATTTCCACAAAATTAGGCATGAAGTTACTTTCCTAGTTCTTATATGCCAATTGGCAATTCATATGAACGTCTACTTTTATTTTTACAATACAACGTTCCAATAGTACGGCATTTTAACATGGCTTCCAATCTGCTGCTGGCTGGGAATCCTAGTTTCTAATGCCACTGATAGGAGAGTTGAGGCTATTGCCTTCGTTTCGACCACCGGTAGATACGATAAACTAAGCCAGGTGTGATTGAAATCCCCCAGAACACAAGTAGACCGATCCACCAGGATAATGTAAAAGCAGCGACCATTCCAACAGGGAAGGCAATCCAAAACCAGTATTTACCGAATTTCCTGGATAACATGATGAGAGCATATGATAAAAACGTTCTTGTCTGCAAGAAGCAGTTTTTCTTTCGCCCATGGGGGGGGTGAAGGAACTCTACCTGTAACTTGTAACCACGCCCATATCTATGCAAGGAACAAAAGAGATCAATACAGATACAGTGGTGGGCGGTAGTGGACTCGAACCACTGACCTCTGCCATGTCAAGGCAGCACTCTAACCAGCTGAGCTAACCGCCCAAAATAGTGGAGATGCAATATCCCCTATAGATAGTTAAAACTGGGATATTGCATCTCCGCTCTATTAGCTTTTTTCTAGAAGTCCAGCTCGCCTGGTATGCGGGCTGATAAAACGTGGGATATGGTTTTAGAATCAAGTGTCAGTCGAGTCCCACTTTTTGGGTCCTCATCCGATCCGTCACCCTCCAGCCCAAGTCGCTGTCTACCAGCGGCAGAGGAATGTAGGTTGGCGGGTATCAGACGGCCAATGATTACGTTCTCTTTCAGTCCTTTCAGGTAATCAACGCTGCCGTTCATGCTGTTTTCCGTGAGGACACGAGCGGTTTCTTGGAAGGAAGCTGCGGCCAGAAAGCTATCAGTGCTTAGAGACGCTCTAGTCACACCCAAGAGAGCTGGCGATGCCATTGCAGGATCTCCACCTTCGGCCAGCACCTTGGCATTGGCATCTTCATAGGTTAGTCGGTCTACCAGTTCGCCCGGAAGCATGTCGGTATCACCTGGTGAGTCCACCCTAACCTTTTTGAGCATCTGTCGGACTATTACTTCTATATGTTTGTTATTGATATTTACGCCTTGTGAGCGATATACCCGCTGTACCTCATCAATCAAGTACTGTTGGACTGCCTCGCGACCAAGTATACGTAGGATATCCTGTGGGTTGAGAGGACCAACAGTAAGAGGGTCTCCAGCGTTTATAGTAGCCCCATCTTCTACTGCAAGGTGAGAGGCTGGAGGTATCAGGTATTCACGCTCTTCCTTCTCTTCCCATGCAATGGTAATAATGCCGTCTGTAATCTCTATCCGCCCTGCAATACGGGCTGTTAGGGGAAGGGCTTCCAGAACAATGGTCTCTGGACTTAGAGATTCATTTTCCGAACGAGCCAAAACGGTGCCGGCTTCCACAAATTCACGGTCAGTCACCAAAGGTGTATAGTCGACTGGTAGCGTATAGTCTTCCCTATATTCCTCTGTGCTACTGATTCTAATTCGACGTTCTTCTCCGTCATCAATTCTTTCAACTGTGCCATCAATTTCCACAAGGAAAGCTTGTCCCTTGGGGGATCTAGCTTCGAAAAGCTCCTCAACCCTTGGGAGACCGCTAGTGATGTCGATCCCTGCTACGCCTCCAGTGTGGAACGTTCTCATTGTCAGCTGTGTTCCAGGTTCTCCAATGCTTTGTGCAGCCATGACACCGACAGCTTCACCTAATATTGCCTGTTGACCCGTTGCGGGGTTGCGACCGTAGCATAGGCTGCACATTCCACTACGAGCCTCGCAGTTCAGTGCAGACCGTACATGCACTTCCTTAATATCCAATTCGCTAATCTTGTCTGCGAATGTTTCGTTTATCTCTTCATCGCGTTCCACGATGATCTCTCCAGTGGTCGGGTCTGCCACGGAGCTTGCAGCGGTACGTCCCAACAGGCGAGTAATAAATGGAGACTCTAAAGGCTTATCACTATTAGCCTCTATTGTAATGCCCAAAGTAGTGCCGCAATCTTGCTCCAGGATAATGACCTCCTGGGAAACATCTATTAGGCGGCGGGTGAGATAGCCGCTGTCGGCCGTGCGAAGTGCCGTATCAGCCAGTCCTTTGCGTGCTCCGTGTGTAGAAATGAAGTACTCCAGAACGCTAAGTCCCTCTCGGAAGCTGGATTTGATAGGCAACTCAATAATGCGACCACGTGGATTGCTCATCAAGCCGCGCATACCAGCCATTTGCTTTATTTGGGCAATGTTCCCTTTGGCTCCAGAGATAGCCATCAGATATACGCCGCCGTATGTGGGCAGTTGCTCCTGAATAACTTTGGTCATCTGGTCACTGGTATCAGTCCAAATTTGTACAGCGGTGACGTATCTTTCATCCTCGGTAATGAGACCTCTTTGGAACTGCTCTTCAAGATTATCTATCTTGTTGGTTGCAGTCTCAATCAGCTCTGTCTTCTGAGCAGGCACCTCTATGTCGTTTATGGCTATTGTGGTACCAGATTGGCCGGCATAATGAAAGCCCAATCGCTTTATCCTGTCCAACATATCAGCAGTTTCTTGGTTTCCAAGAGATCTATAGCAGTCAGCGGTCAGGTCTTTTAGAAGGTTCTTATCCATTATCTCGTTGTGGAAGCTTATGCCCTCTGGAAGGACTTGGTTGAAGATAATTCGACCCACGGTGGTTTGGAACCATGTGGTGTCAGAGCCGTTATTGGATTGCTTTATCAATACGGGCGCTCTCAGATCCACCACTCTATGCTCGTAAGCCGCCCTAGCTTCATCGAAGTCGTTGTGCTTGGAGCCATCTCCCTTGGCACCTGGAACCTCTGTGGTCAGATAATAGCAGCCGAAGACCATGTCCAGGGTCGGGGCGACAATCGGCTCTCCAGAGCTTGGAGAGAGCATATTTTGTGTGCTGAGCATGAGCCGTTTAGCTTCCTGTACCGCTTCCTTGGATAATGGCACGTGCACAGCCATTTGGTCGCCGTCAAAGTCGGCATTAAAGGCCGTACACACCAATGGGTGAACCTTGATGGCACTACCTTCCACAAGCACAGGATAGAAAGCCTGGATACCGAGTCTGTGCAGTGTTGGAGCGCGATTTATAAGCACTGGCCTATTGGATATAACTTCCTCCAAGATGTCCCACACCTCAGGACTCACTCGCTCCACCATTCGCTTGGCACCTTTTATGTTGTGTACGTGACCGTCCAATATCAGGCGGTTCATTACAAAAGGTTTGAATAGTTCCAGCGCCATTTTTTTGGGAAGGCCGCATTGATTGAGGGCCAATTGCGGGCCTACAACGATAACGGAACGCCCACTGTAATCCACTCTCTTACCGAGGAGGTTCTGGCGGAACCTTCCCTGTTTGCCCCTAAGGAGGTCTGCTAGAGATTTAAGCTTGTGGTTGTGATTTCCAGATATGGCTTTTCCAACCCGTCCGTTATCTATAAGAGCATCCACTGCTTCCTGAAGCATCCTCTTCTCATTGCGGATAATGATCTCAGGCGCTCCCAAACCCAGCAGGCGCTTCAGTCTGTTGTTGCGGTTGATGACTCGTCTGTAGAGGTCATTAAGGTCGCTGGTGGCAAACCGACCTCCATCTAATTGCACCATTGGCCTTAGGTCTGGAGGCAGCACAGGTAGTACTGAGAGAATCATGCATTGAGGCTGGTTGCCGCTCTTTATGAAAGCTTCCACAATGCGAAGTCGCTTTATTGCCTTCTTGCGGCGCTGCCCTGATGTTTGGACAATCTCTTCGTGTAGATGTAACTTGAGAGTTTCAAGATCCAATTGTTGCAGTATGGACATAATGCCCTCTGCACCCATAGTGGCCGTAAAGATGTTTTCAAATTTGTCTCTTAGGTCACGGTAGTTGGCTTCCGTCAGGAGTTGCATTATTTGCAACCCTTCCAACTCGTCTATCAGAGCCTGGACCTCTTCTTTTCGCTTGGCTTTATCCACATTAAGGTTGGCAGTTGCTGTTATTATGTCCTTTTCAGAATCCGATTGGTCGTTCTGAGGAGCTTCTGCTGATTCCTCTGCAGGCATAGGCTCAGTCTGATCAGATGTTTCCTTTTCTTGAATCAGGGATTCTTCGAGTGACTGAATGTAGCTGGTGCGTTTGTCATTATCTATGTGAGTGATAATGTACTTGGCAAAGTACAGTACCCTTTCTAGGTTTCTTGGAGAAAGGTCTAAAAGGAGTCCCAATCGACTTGGTATTCCCTTGGAAAACCAGACATGGGCTACGGGAGCGGCGAGCTGAATGTGAGCCATTCTTTCCCGCCTGACTTTGGAGCGAGCCACTTCTACTCCGCACCTGTCGCATATGACGCCTTTGTAGCGAATCTTTTTGTACTTCCCGCAGAAGCACTCCCAGTCCTTTGTGGGGCCAAAGATACGCTCGCAGAAAAGTCCGTCCTTTTCCGGCCTGAGTGTACGGTAGTTGATGGTTTCAGGCTTGGTTACTTCTCCGTAAGACCAGTTCTTCACTTGCTCTGGGGTAGCAATGGAAATGCGTATAGCGTTAAATTCCATGTTAGGATCCATTTTCTACATCCTCTGTTTTGTTTATTTCGTTTACTTCACCTATCGGATCTATCTCGTCTCCATTTGAGCTTTCTTCAGGCACTTCAATTGGCTCATAGACTTCATTAAGCCAATTTACTCCGGTAAGTTCGTCTATGACTTCACCTTCCACAGTAACCGGCTCAGTACCGTCCTGAAGTATAGGCTGTTCGTCTTCTTCATGTAGTAACTCCACTGATATACCGAGGCTTTGAAGTTCCTTTACCAGCACGTGGAAAGATTCCGGAATTCCCGGCTGAACCATGTCTTCTCCCTTGACGATTGCCTCGTAGGTCTTGACACGTCCTATTACGTCATCGGATTTAACGGTGAGCATCTCTTGAAGGTTATATGCAGCGCTGTAAGATTCCAGCGCCCACACCTCCATTTCGCCGAATCGCTGTCCTCCGAACTGGGCCTTGCCTCCCAATGGCTGCTGGGTTATCAGGGAGTATGGGCCAGTTGACCTGGCGTGTATTTTATCTTCCACTAAGTGAATGAGCTTCAGCATGTAGATGTATCCCACCGTGACAGGTTGCAAAAAGGGCTCGCCGGTCAGTCCGTCATACAGGATGCTCTTGCCCAATGTTGGGGCAGACTTGTTGGAATTCTTGCTTAGGCGCATGGCCTCGGTGAACACATCCTCATCTGATATATTCTTGTTATCGACTCCCGTTTCTTCTGAGAGCCAAATCCTTAGAGCTGCTTTGCTGGCCTCGCCCTGATTCCCATCGTTCAGAACCTTGTCAGGATCGTATCCTCTTTCGGTTAGCCACTCCTTCGTAATATCTAGGTTAGGATTGGAGTTTCCGTCTATTAAATGATGATCTATGGAACCTGATTTGTTAAATATCCATGCTCTGGCCAGTCCGTCTTCAATGGATTTGTCCTCAGCTCCGTCAAAGACGGGTGTCATTGCTCGCATTCCCATGCTATGAGCAGCCATGCCGAGGTGCGTTTCCAACAACTGCCCGAGGTTCATCCTGGAAGGCACACCTATGGGATTGAGGATAATATCCATTGGCGTTCCATCAGCAAGGTATGGCATATCAGCAGCAGGTAGCACTCGTGAGATGACACCCTTGTTGCCGTGACGGCCAGCCATCTTATCCCCTGCTGAGATTTTTCTGATCTGAGCGACCCACACTCTCACAAGGGTGTTTACTCCGGGAGGAAGTTCGTCCTTGTTCTCTCTTGAGAGGACTTTTACGTCTATTATTTTGCCTCTTTCACCGTGAGGCACTCTCAGGGAAGTGTCTTTTACGTCCCTGGCTTTTTCTCCAAAAATGGCCCGAAGCAGCTTCTCCTCGGCAGTAAGTTCAGTCTCGCCTTTTGGTGTAATCTTACCCACCAAGATGTCCCCTGGTCCTACCTCGGCTCCAGGATAGATTACTCCATAATCGTCAAGATTTCTAAGGCTGTCCTCTCCAAGGTTGGAAATATCTCTGGTAATTTCTTCGGCGCCCAGCTTTGTGTCTCTGGCTTCAACCTCAAATTTCTCAATGTGGATAGATGTGAACTTATCCTGCTTCAGTAGGTCTTCATTTATGATGATGGCATCTTCAAAGTTGTATCCTTCCCAACTCATGAAGGCGACTAGGAGATTTTGCCCTAGGGCTAGTTCTCCGTGATCTGTGGATGAACTATCAGCCAGTGCTTGCCCTGCCTTCACCACATCGCCTTTAGTGACTATGGAGCGCTGAGTGATACATGTGCCCTGATTGCTCCTCAAGAACTTGATCAGGGTATATTTGTGAGGAACGCCGTCCACGTCTGTAACCTCTATGGTATTCCCTGAGACCGTGGTGACTACACCGGCTGTGAGCGATATGACCACTTGGCCACTATCCATGGCTACCCTTCCCTCCATGCCTGTGCCGACCAGCGGTGCTTCGGTACGGACCAGTGGCACTGCCTGGCGTTGCATGTTGGACCCCATGAGAGCCCTGTTGGCATCATCATGCTCCAAGAAAGGAATCAGGGAAGCAGACACGCTTACGATCTGTATTGGAGATATATCCATGTAAGCTACGTTTTCTGGCCGCTCCAAGGAGAATATCTCACCGCGCCTTATCTCCACTCTTTCGGTAGTGAATTGGTTCTTACTGTCCAGAGGAGAATTGGCCTGGGCGATAGGGTGTTGTTCTTCATCATCGGCAACCATGTAGATAATGTCATCAGGGTCAATGGATGCAAACGATTTTACCTTAACCATGCATGGTGCAAGGCCTGCAATACGCTTGGCGAGTGGGGCTGTGATCGTCTGTCCATTCTTAGCAACCACCTTGCCTTGGTCGTTCAGAACTGCCTCGGTTACTGTGCGGCCTTGGATATCCGTAGAGTTGTTTGGTAGTTCCCTCAGTACGCTGCGGTATGGCGTTTCAATAAAGCCGTGCTTGTTTGTTCTAGCATAGGTAGCTAGAGAGCCCAAGAGCCCGATATTTGGCCCCTCAGGAGTCTCGATGGGGCAGATGCGACCATAGTGAGAGTGATGTACGTCTCTGACGTCAAACCCGGCCCGTTCCCGCGAGAGACCGCCGGGCCCAAGGGCAGAAAGGCGTCGTTTATGGGTCAATTCGGCCAGAGGGTTGGTTTGGTCCATGAATTGTGAGAGCTGAGAACCTCCGAAGAATTCCCGTACAGCTGCCACAACTGGGCGGACATTTATCAGGGCCGCAGGGGTAACCAATGATGGGTCTGGCTGAGTCGTCATTCTTTCTCTGATAACTCGTTCCATGCGGAGGAACCCTACTCGGAGCGAATTCTGTAGGAGTTCGCCAACGGCCCTTACCCTGCGGTTTCCCAGGTGATCAATGTCATCCGCTGGTTCTTGGCCGTTGTTTACTAGGATCATTTTTCTGACTACGGCTACAAGGTCATCTCTGGTAAGAGTGTGTTCTTCGGTATTTACGTTTATGCCAAGCCTACGGTTTAGTTTGTACCGTCCAACTCCACCCAAGTCGTAGCGGCGCGGGTTGAAAAATAGGTTATCCATCAGGTTCCGGGCGTTTTCTGCATTTGGTGGTTCGCCGGGCCTGAGGCGACGGTAGAACTCAAGAAGTGCTTCATCCTGTCCCTGCGGGTTGGTATCTCGTCCTAGGGTGGCTTTTATATACTGATGCTGAGGGTCAGTATCTACGTCTTGAAACAGGGTTAACAACTCATTATCATCTGCTAACCCCAAGGCACGTAGAAGGGTGGTGATAGGAGCCTTTCTCTTGCGATCCACTTTCACCGACATAACATCTTTGTTGCTGGTCTCAAACTCCAGCCATGCGCCTCTATAGGGAATCAACTTGCCTCCGCACAGATCTCTGTCGCTGGCAAGGTCTCTTTCTGAGGTCAAATAGACCCCAGGGGATCTGACCAACTGGCTAACTACGACTCTCTCAGCACCGTTTATTATGAATGTGCCCTGAGATGTCATCATGGGTACATCTCCCATGAAGAGCCGCTGCTCTTTCATCTCTCCGGTTTCCTTAATCAGAAGCCGCGTCGTAATGTAAAGGGAAGAGGAGTAGGTGCTTTCTCTCGCCCTGGATTCTTCTTCAGTGTATTTTGGTGGTGAGAATTCGTGATTAAGGAACGACAGTTCAAATCTATTGCCCGTGAAGTCCTCTATCGGTGATACCTCATGGAAAAGAGAACTTAGGCAATCGCCCATGAACCAATTAAATGATTCCAATTGCAAATGTATTAGATTAGGTACATCCAATACTTGTGGTATCTTGGCATAAGATTTCTGCTCAAGTGTTGCGGGGGTACCACTATAAAGAGAACGCACAGCTAAAGAACTCATGGAAATCATGCTCCTAGGCGAATAAGATAATATTTATTAGACGCGCATAACCTGCAACTTAGGAGTTGCTTTAAAAGAGGAAATAGAAAAAATACTCATGTGACATATATTGGCAGAAGGTAATTATACTTCACAATAACATTGGAGTCAACTACGTAATTTATTGCGAGCCTTAGTATCTTTTAGTATCTGACAAAGATAAAAAGGTGTACAATGTGTGCGCAGCTTTCTCACTCCTGTAGTGCAGCTTGTTAAGAATAAGCTGCTTCTTTCCCTGGCAGGAATTGAGCCTAGATATAACTATAGGTAGCACAGGGAAGATCTTCAAAGTTTACCAATAACTCAGAAGGAGTTTACCATGCCAAAAACACTCGATGCCGACACGAAGGATGCGTTGCTGGGTCCGAAGCGTCGTGCAAGGCTGGATCAGGACCGCATAATCTCTATGATACCTATACGGCCATATCATATTGTTGCAGATATTGGCTGTGGGCCAGGCTATTTTACAATTCCATTGGCAAAGTATGTCAGCCAGGGAAAACTCTACGCAATTGACACCAAGGAGGAGATGCTGGAGGCATGCAGTCAGTATCTATCTGATGTGCACTTGAACAACGCAGAAGTGCTTCACAGTAGCCCAAAGAAGCTACCACTTGATAGTGGCAGTCTGGATGGTATCATGCTGGCCTTTGTGCTTAACGAGGTCAAGGATAAAGCTGCCTTACTGGCAGAGTCCCAGAGGTCTCTCCAAAAAGGTGGCTGGATTGCCATTCTAGAATGGTACAAGCGAGAAACGGAGGAAGGCCCCGCTCTGGAAGCCAGAGTGGGCGAGGAGGAAGTTAGAGAACTTGGAGAGAAGGTCGGACTGCGATTTGTGAGTGAACGGGGCTTGAACGTCGAGAACTACATGCTCCTGTTCAGAAAATAGGGTCATGCATGGCTGGCTGTGCGTAGGTTACTGGAGTGGATAGTGCCCCTGGAAAACTGAGAATACAGGTGTGTCTTGCCGTTATGTCAGCTTGTCGAGTACGCCTGCTAGCTTGGTAAACATGCCTAGCAGCGCTATTTTTGAAGTTAGTGGCTCCGCTCCGCCAGAAGCATAACTGGATAGCCGCTACGAGTTATGCGCTACTCATACTGGCGCACCCGGATTCGAGCTGCCACGTTGTAACCCAGGGCTCCTTCACCATTCTCAGTTTTGATGGTAATTATACCAAGGTGCGGATTGGCATTTATTACTGTAATGGTCTTCATTGGCAATATGCCCTGCTCAATCAGGAATCGTAGTAACTCTTGGTTTTCCTCCGGAACTCTATCTATACAGTAACTTACTCCTGACTCTGCCTTATCAAGGGTCAACTTCTGGCCTGGAGGAGAAACATAGCCGCTTCCTGGGATAGGCCCACCAAATGGGCATATCGTCGGATTCCCCAGCTTTTCCCTGATAAGGATTTCTAGGTCAGGGGATATGGCATGTTCCAGTCTGTGGGCTTCCACATGGGCTTTGTGAAGGTCTAATCCCAGTATGTCTACAACCATTCTCTCTGCCAGCCTGTGTCGCCGTACCATTCCCTCGGCGAGTATCATGCCTCGTGGAGTTAATTGCGCATTCTTTTCAGCAGTCAACTCCAGAAGTCCCTCTTTGGCCATCCTGCGTAACATGCCTAGAACCGATGGCAAGCTGGTACCTAAGCCTTCCCCAGCAGGAAGGCCCTTTAAGTGCTCAGCCAGCTGGCCAGCAGTAGCCCTCAGGCCCTCCTCTCGCAGAATATACAGCGATAACAGGTAGTTTTCTGCTACCTGTGATAAGTGCTCTGAGTTAACAACTCCAATCGGCTTGTACTGGTCCGTATCTTTTTTAACTTTAGCCATGATACGTAAAATAGCCTGATACCCGTCTCGCGTCAAGAATATGGCCTATATCATATGGATGCAGTGGCAATGATGGCAGAAAGCGAAACGTTAGTATTGGAGAAAATAAGTAATGTATGCTAGTGGTTATTATTAGTATATACTAACTATACTGCAGTGCGTGCAGGATTTTGTTTATGTGTATACATAAGCGCCTTTAGTGTGCGTAAGCATTGAGCTCACATTAGCCATAGATGGATTCCGGCGATAATTTGAAAGAGAGAGAAAATTAAATGGCACAGGCATTCTTGATTACCTTGAGGGAAGGGCTGGAGATGGCCCTGATCGTAGTTATTGTGCTGGCATATCTGAAGAGAACTGGCCGGAGTAACTTATTCGGCCGTGTGTGGCAGGGAGTGGCTCTCGCCACGGCTGTCAGTTTTCTCGGAGGAGCTATACTATTCGGCCTTGGCAGAGAGTTAGACGGCAGAGCCGAAGAGATCTTTGAAGGTACGGCCATGTTGCTTGCCGTTGCAGCTCTTACCTGGATGGTTATCTGGATGAAATCTCAGGCCCGTCATCTACGTGCGCAACTGGAAACCCAGGTGGAGCAGGCATTAGTGGGCGGCTCTACTATTGCCATTGCCTTAGTACCATTCCTGGCTGTAGTGAGAGAGGGTCTGGAGACTGCACTTTTGATCTTCGGTGCTGCCAAGACTGCTACCCCTGTTGCAACTATTAGCGGCTGTCTGGCAGGCTTGGCAGTTGCTATCATTTTGGGCTGGTTCCTCTACCGCGGAACTCACACTATCAATCTTCGCATCTTCTTCAGGAGCACAGGTGTCATGCTCATGATATTTGCTGCAGGACTTCTCGCACATGGAATACACGAGTTCCAGGAAGCTGGTCTTCTGCCAATGTTTATTGAGCATATCTGGAATATCAACTCAATCATCGATGAAAACAGTGCTGTTGGAAGTTTCTTGAAGGGTATTTTTGGATATAATGGCGATCCGTCTTTGTTGGAAATCATTGTCTATCCACTTTATCTGGGCATCTCACTCATCTATTTCCTGAAACCATCTGGGACTCTAACAAGTTAGAGTCCACCTCAGTCTGTCATTTAAGCATATTCACAGTTTGTAAGCTCTTTGCAGAGTCTTGTAGGTGCAGTGCATGTTGATTTGATTGCTTGAAGTTATCTGCTTGCTTGGGTAAAATATAGAAATCTTTTGTAAATATAGAAGTGTGGAATACTCTGGAACAAACTTATGCCGAATGTTGTGCTTGTGGTCGACATGTTAAGGGGTTTTTTGGAAGAGGGTTATAATCTCTACTGTGGTGATGATGCTCGTAAGATTATTCCTAATGTGCAAGCTCTCTTGAAACGAGAGTTGTCCCAGGGTTCCAAAATATTCTACATCTGTGACACTCATTTATCAGACGACTTGGAGTTCCAGATGTTTCCAGTACATTGCATTGATGGAACGCCGGAATCAGAAGTGATACCTGAGCTGGATTCTTATCCAGGAGAGCGTATCAGCAAACAACGTTACAGCGGATTTTACAATACTAATCTGGAACAGCGGCTACAGGTGTTGGAGCCAGAAAAAATTATCGTCTGCGGAGTTTGTACGGACATATGTGTTATGCATACCACAGCGGACGCTAGAAACCGAGACTATCAAGTAGACGTACCATCAGATGCGGTGGCAACATTTGACACAAATGCCCACGCGTGGGCGTTGCAGCATATGGAGCATATTTTGGGTGCTAGAGTGGGAACTGTTCAACTACTTGCCTCTAATTAACTGAGGTTGTAGTATCTATGCCATTGTGCCAAGTAATGTGTATGTAGAACGATGGTTGGGAATTTGCCTAGAAAGCGCTATATCTGGCAATATTCGTTTAAATCTGTTGAGCTAACTGAGTAAGATCGTGCACAGTAAGAATCCTTTCAAATTCAGAAAGCTTGAGGTGATTGTATGTCATCCGTAGATTTCGTGGGTGAATATCCACTCTTGGTAGGTGATACTGCGGACGTGAGTGCACACCGTGACAAAATTGTTTTACGTAATGAAGGTCTTAACCCCATAGTGACAATGGAGTTTTCACCCATCAAGAGCGGAATTTTTTGTGGTATCAGCGAGGTTAAAGCACTTCTTAGCAAAGTGCTTCCCGAAACCAACCACCAGGTATGGGCACTGGAGGAGGGCAATTTTGTTGCGGCCGGAGAGCTGGCACTCAGCATTACTGCGCCTTACGCTTCCTTCGGCCTGTATGAGACATCCATCTGCGGCATCCTATCCCACTCTACCGGATGGGCTACTGCCAGCAAGGAATGTGTAAGCGCTGCTGGAATCATTCCCGTTATATCTGTTGGAGCACGCCACGTTCACCCCAGTGTTGCTGGGGTGATGGACTACGCTGCTGTAATAGGAGGATGCTTATCCTGCTCTACCACCCTAGGGGCTAAGCTGTCTGGGATAAATCCCACTGGCACAATCTCGTCAAATGTTGCCTTAATTATGGGCGACACCGTGAGTGCGATGCAGGCTTTTGACAAGCACATACCACCAGAAATTTCACGGGTGGCACCTGTGAACGTGATAAAGGACGAAACAGAGGAGTCCATCTCTCTGGTAAGAATATTCGGACAGCGTTTGAGGGGGGTTATCTTAGATGATTCTCTGGTAGAGAAAAATATAAGCCCCAATATGGTGAAAGAGTTACGTGTGCGGTTGGACATTACAGGTTATTCCCAGGTAGATATATTAGTTCGTGGGAACTTGGATGCATGTCGTATCAGTGAATTTGTAGACGCTTGTGCTCCGGTAAATGCTTTTGAGGTAGGACGTTGCATTAGCGCTTGCCCACCTCATGAGTTCAGCTCAGATATTCACGTGATAGATGGAATTCCAATTGCCAGACGCGGCCGCATACCGGGATCAACGCTGAATCCCAGGCTAGTGGAGGTTATGTAGTAGGAGAAAACTCCAGAGACACCACATTAGTCGTGTCTTCCGTCAACTTGGCCCAGTCGGCAATGCGAAGGCCGACAACCCACGCAATCCTTTCGTCAGATATAACCAGCGGTATCCTGTCACGCATCTCCTGTGGCACCTTCTCATCCACCATAAAATCCTGAAGCGTTTTGAACCCAGTCATGCCAATAGGCTGAAACCTATCTCCAGGTTTTCTTCTTCTCACCAAGAGCCGACGCCCAACACTCCCCTCGTTCAATCGAACGGAATACGTACCAGATGTCGAGATTCCACTCTCTCCAGCAGACAGTCGCGTTCTCACGGTCCATCCAGGGATTCTGACGTTACCAGGCACCGTTAGCGGATATTCACCAACAACAACCGGTGCATCTGGCGGCTTGCTTTTGCCAAAGCCAAGTCTTATAAATTCGTGCCTCACTGAGTACACAAGGCCGTTCGGCAGGTCAATATCCTTGCCTGTGCTTGTCATTGCCAACCTTACCATTGCTTCCAGATGCCGGTGTTCCAGTCCATGAGATGAGCCTTTGATTTCCTCATAGACAAGTCTCAATAGATGTCGTTTTAGGGTTTCGGCGAGGGCTATAAACTGCTTACGCTCTATGGTGATTCCGTCGCCAGAATCTGACGCCAGTTTGTTCCTGGCTTGGATGGCTTCTTCCAGAATGTAAGCTTGATCCTGACTGGCAGATCGGCTCAGTCTCAGCAGGGACTCCTGGAACCGTGGGTTGTAGGATTCTAACCGTGGTATGAGGTCTAACCTCAACCGGTTTCGCGTGAACTTATGGGAGAGGTTTGTTGAATCTTCTTTTGGGGTGATTTTCTTCCACAGACAGTATGATACGGTTTCCCATCGCTTGATTGCGAGTAGAGGACGTACCAGAGATAGCGACTGTTCATTGTGAGAGGAAGGCCAATGGGCTAGAGAAGACATTCCTGTTAGTCCTGTTAATCCACTACCACGTAGGAGATGCATGAGAATGGTTTCCGCCTGGTCATCGGCGGTGTGACCAAGGACTACGGTATCGGCTTGCTGGGCCGCGGCTACCTTGGATAAGAATGAATAACGCACCTCTCTTGCAGCCTCTTCAAGTGATAGGCTATGGGCCGTTCTGTAGGACTCTACGTCTTCTTGCCCCAGAGTAACAGGAATACTCATACTGGCTGCCATTTCCTCAACAAATTGAGCGTCCTCTTGGGATTCCCTGCCGCGTAGGCCGTGGTCGAGGTGTGCCACATGGAGATTCAGCCCGAGGGGTTTCCTCAGTTCTGACAGAAGTAACAGGAGAGCCATGGAGTCAGGCCCTCCAGAGACTGCAATAATCAGGGGCTGTTTGGACATGGCAAGCCCCAATTCCTTGAGTATGTGAGTTACTAGCTTAATGAGTCTGCGTTCCAGAGCTAGTCCATTCTCAATTCCTCTCGCCATTTTGGTACTACCTTTAGGGCAGATTTTCTAAGTGACATTGATCATTATAGCTAATGAGTGAGGTGGTTTCCTGGTGTATTTCCACGCGGGTTATGCTTCCCAGACTCAACCGTAGTTTACGAAAGTTAGCCAAAGGCATACCCAGAAGTTTACACACAATGCTAAGTATGGTGAAGCTGTGGCTAACAATTGCCACGCTATGACCAAGATGAAGCTCTCTGATCTCCTCGATGGTATTCCAGGCTCGTTCCTGTACTTGCAGGATTGATTCTCCTCTAGGCATGACAGTTGTGGATGGATCAGTGGACCAAGTTTCCATAAAATCAGGGTATTGTTGGTGCATATCGTCTTGTGTGAGGCCGTCCAGTAGCCCTATGTTGGCCTCCTTCAATTCGTCACGTATGATCAATTCTAGTCCGAGCCTCTGCGAGATTGTCGTAGCTGTCTCAAGTGCCCGGGGAAGAGGGCTGGTGTACAGAGCATCCGGAGCAAGAGCAACGAGTGCTTCTGCAACGCGCATAGCCTGAAGACGCCCCCTGACATTTAGTCCCACAGGGTTTATTCCGATGGCTTTCCTTTCCAGGTTGTGCTGTGTTTCCCCGTGTCGTATTAGGATAAAGTTCAAGGTAATCAGCTTCCAAGTGCGAGGTAGCCCTTGGTAACTATTACCTTTTCTATTCTCATACCCCTCATTTGGGCTATTTCCAGACGCAATCCATTGTGTCGGAAGTACTCACCTTCGTTAGGTATGTGCCCAAGAGCCTCCAGAATGAATCCAGCCACCGTTTCGTAGTCTCCCGTTGGTAGGTCAAGTTGCAACTCATCGTTGACTTCTTCTATCTGCATGCCGCCATCTATGTGGAAGGTATTCTCATCGATGGTTTCATATTCCATATCAGGCTCCATCCCCTCCTCTCCCACCGGGCCTACAACTTCCTCCATGAGCTGTTTTAGAGTAACCAGACCAGCAATACCTCCAAATTCATCGACGGCCATGGCCATTTGGCTTCCTACCTTCTGCATTTCCCGAAACAGGGAGCCGATGGGCTTAGTGTCCGGGACAAAGTCCACCGAGCGAAGCAGGTTGGTTATCTGGCTGTCATTCGAGATCTCTCCTCTGGCTACTGCGGCCACAACGTCTTTCACTGACAGCGCTCCAGCTACATTTTCTGCATCTCCCTCAAACACTGGGAACCGAGTGTGCGAATTGCTCTGATAGATGGCGAAAAAATCCTTCAATGTACTCCCAGTCTCAACCCATACAACCTCGGTACGAGGAGTCATAACTTCTCTGATTTGGCGGTCTCCGAAACGAAATACCTTCTCCAGCATCTGCGCTTCCTGTTCCTCCACTGCTCCGGCCTCCATTCCTATGGAGATGGCGATTTTGATCTCTTCTTGAGTGAACAGAGCACGGGGGTCATTCCCCAATCGCAGTGCCAGCATACGACTGATCCACTGAAGCAGGATCACCAGTGGCAGCAGTAAGCGTTCAATCCACTCTAGGATACGGGAGGAAAAGAAGAAGAGTGGCTCTGCATAGCGGATGGCCACTGTTTTCGGTAACGTCTCTCCCAGTATAAGCAGTATGGCAGTGCTGGTCACTGTGGCCACAATGACACCCATGCCATCTCCAATGAGAGATATCATTATTACTGTGGCCAGAGCGGCAAAAGCGGTGTTCACTAGGTTGTTTCCAAGGAGTATGGTGGGCAGCACATTCTCTGGGTGATCCACCATCTTGGCTACCCTCTCTGCACCTACAACATTGCTCTCCATCAGATGCCGGATTCTCACTTTTCGCAGAGAGAGGAATGCGGCTTCGGCACTGGAGAAGAAGGCAGATAGGAACAGACATGGGATAAGAAGGGCAAGATATAGAGTCTCGATTTGATTCATTCCTGCACCCCTACACAGTTACCGGAACCTGGGTATTGATAAACTAAACTGGATTTGGTCTGCCTTTCGTGGCAAGATATACTTGGAGAAGTAAGAGTACAATTGTAGGCGTTACTAGTAATGGAACTACTATATGCCTGCCAACTCTTTGCAATCATAGCATTGCCATATTTGAGTGTCAAAAAGATTGCCATTTGCAACATGTTTCTTAGAATGAGTCTTGTTAATCGATTTGGAGTTTCGGTGATTTGCAAGTGATCACTCATACAATTAGCCACCTGTAACGAGAAATATTATGACCACTAGCATACCAGAAGAACAGATTCTAAAGGAGCTTGAAGCCGCTTCCATTCGCATGGCCCGAGGTGCAGGAGCGATTCTGCAGGGTTTTCATCCCGGCAGAACTGATGTGGAGTACAAAGGTAAAGAGTCAACTGACCCGGTTACTGAAGCGGATTTAAAAATTGAGGAATATCTTAGAAGAGAGATCGCCAGGGAATTTCCTGACCACGGTATAGTTGGAGAGGAGAGTACTGACGCAGGGACTGATAATGCTGACTTCATGTGGGCACTGGATCCGCTTGATGGTACTGCTAACTTTGCTGCTGGTATACCGCTCTACGCAGTGTCCATTGGCTTGCTTTACAAAGGAATGCCAATAACAGGTAGTTTGTTTTTGCCAAACACATTTGCCGGAGATGGGGTGTATCACGCCAGAGTCGGAGGTGGAGCCTTCGTAGAAGGTGAATCACTTAAGGTTGTGTCCAACTCATTACCACAACCATCAGCATTGGCTGGAATTCCAGCCAGCTACGGAAGAGTCTTTTCTCGCAAACGTGTGAGGGGCACAATGGAGAGTAATAGGAGCCTGGGAGATGTGCGGATTATGGGAAGCATTGCTTGTGAGATGGTGCTTGCGGCGAGTGGAGTTTTTCAATACTCTTTTTTTTCTGGAGCTCACATCTGGGATGTGGCCGCAGGAATGGTGCTCATACGGGAGGCAGGAGGCGAAGTTCTTGAGTGGAGGATGGGACGGTGGATGCCATTCCAAGATTTCATTGTTACTCCTGAAAAGCCCAATGAAGATCTGTCTCAGGCGTTTAGACGCTGGGGAGCTCCACTGTTGGTTGGTTCTCCTGAGATTGTTGCATACGTGGCCTCGCGTACCAAAGTCAGGAAAAAGCCGCTGTGGTCAATGGTGCGCCGGGTAATGGCTCTTTGGAATAGGACGAAAAAGGAGCACGCATGAGAGGCTTGACTCGGCATGTTTCATTTTAGATTGTAGTAAATGGTAGAATTTTCTCTTCATGGTTGTATGTCTTTGTATGTAGGACTAGTTTCGTATCACACACTTAAGGTGATGGGTGAATAATATCATGAAGAAATTGATGGCATGGATTTCCTTGAAACACTGCCAGATGGAATCGTCATCTGGCGCGCTCAGAGAGCATATTGCCCCGGACTTGGTGCAGATATTAGAGCATTATTGATAGCGGGGAATTCTTGGTTTATAGAGAGTTTTCCACTGCAGCCTGTTAGTGATATTCGGCATACCTGACTCTAGGGTGGCTATCGTATAGAGGATAAGGGCAAATTTTCAGTAGTTAGAAGCCCTATGGAGCGAAGATAGCTTGTGCTCAAATCTACGGCACCGTTAAGACGGAGATATAATTTGACAGCGATTTGGTGACCCTAACATAATGTATGCAATTGACATGAATGGAATCAGCTATGTTTTCTATTCTCAGAACCGGAAGGGGAGCAGGGGCAGTTGTACTTATACTACAACTGCCCCTGCTCCCCTTCCGGTTCTGAGAATAGAATTAAGCGGCAGCTGTTTCAAGGATAGTCGTCTCCAGTGTCTCCTGGGACTCTTTCCCATTGTTCCTGCGTGTAGGGGCTGTGCCCTGTATGGTGGCGGTCTTGGGATCAATGGTCCTGCCATCGGCTATCAAACCGTATTTGTGCTCCATCTCAAGGACTAGTCTCTCAAGCTCCTGCTGGGACTTTCTTGACTCTAGCGCCTTCTTGTCCGCATCCATCTGCGCCTTACGAAGTTGATAACTGTCATCTGAATTTAATTCGGACATTTCAGCCTCCTGTTTATGTTATATGCGAAATAATAGAACACTTGTGCTTATTTGTCAATGGTACTAGAAACTACCGAAAATATTATTTAAATGAGCGTATATTAATGTTTTACTAAAACCAGGGCCAGGGAACATTTCTGCGGTTGGGGTCTTGGGATGGGAAATGACCTGATTCGAGCAAGGTTTTTAGGCGCATGCGTAGGGCTTCCATCTCATCTTGAGCTAGAAGAGGAGTCAGTTCCTGGGACACTCCCTGTGTGGAACCTAGGTCTTCCAGTAGCCCGGAGATCTGCTCCAACAGATAATTAGATATTGGCTCATGTGCAAAATCCCAGATCACAGTTCTTAGTTTTGGTTCCTGGTGAAATGTGAGGCCGTGATCTATAGACCATATAGACCCGCTTGCGTCTTTAAAGCAGTGACTGGCCTTTCTATCAGCGTTGTTGGAGAGGCAGTCGAAAAGGGCTATGCGTTCCAAGTCCTCAGGTGACTCTTCACGCAAAGTGAAATAGTTAGACTCCATGTCAATGTTTATGAATTCCTGCAACGAGCCAACTCCGTAAGGGCCGTCTCTTATGACCGTAAAGGGTACGAAGTCCCATGAGAGGTGTTGTGCCACCAAGTAAGCGGCGTATTCCCGTTTATACAGGGTACCGGAAGGGAAATCCCGTAACGGTTGCTCTCCTCTACGTGGCTTGTATATTGCTCTGCATTCGAGAGAGTTATCGGATACCATCACTAGGAATGTGTAGTTTGAGCCTTCCGGCATGAGCTCAGGATAGGTAATGTCTCCTTCCAACAGGACTCTCCTCAGCTGGTCTTTGGAAACTTGGGATTTGTCGTCTGATTCCATGATTCACATATGAACCGTTAGTGAGGTAGAAAACTAATGGGGACAGATGAGATTTATATGGGATGATGGCCGTTGGATCGCGGACAAATGTGCTCTTCTGGGCCAATTGGAGCGTTACATAGGGGGCACAGTGGACGACCAGCAGCGCATACTGTCTGGGCCTGATCAGCTAGGCTTTCCAGTTGAGTGCGCGATGTCCAGAATCCCAAAAACGGTTCTTCTTCTTCTTCTTCTTCTTCTATGTCATGAGCCTCAATAAGAAACAGATCCTTATCAGGGTCGTGACCTAAGCTGAGGTTTCCGACGTTGAACTCCATGGAATCTGGTTTCTGTCCTGAAGGCTCTTGATTTGCGTTAGGGTGGTCTTCCGGATGGTTTTGTAAGGACGAGGTTGTCAGCATTTGCTGTATGACGACGGAAAGTTGCAAGAGCTGATTCTTCTCAAGCCATAGGCAAGCGCTACCTCCTAGACCATCCAGAAGGAGACGAAAGCGTCTCTGTCCTGGCTCTCCCAATGATTCTGCATTAACTGTATCTATTAGGCCTAAATCATACATCGCATCTGTCTTTAACCCAATTTGTAATGGTATTCATATCGTAGTTGGAATGTAGTAGAGCCACTCATGATGAGCCACATATTATTAACCATCAAAAAGGCTCGGTGTTATGCTTGAGTCGAGCACCAACTGGGATTCAGTTTACCTTCTTGATTTGGTAACGCAGCATTCCTCTTGGCGTGACTACTTCCACCTCTTCCCCGACCACGTGATTCATAAGGGCCTTACCAACAGGAGATATAACGGACATCTTGAAGTTCATTGGGTTGGCTTCAGCGGCATTAACCATGGTATATTCCATGTCTGCCTTTGAGGATTGCTCTTGGATTTTAACTGTGCTGCCCAATTTTATCTTACGATCCAATTTTTTGATGGAGGATTGACTCTCTGGATTCACCAAGCGTGCACGCTGTAGTCCGTCTTCTAGCTCACGTATCCTAGCTTCCAGCAGGCCCTGCCGTTCTCGTGCGGCATCAAGTGGAGCATTCTCTTTGAAATCCTTGTCCGCAGCGGCCAGGTTAATGTCTTCGGCCACACTTACTCTTTCATCACGTAGGGATGCCAGTTCATTCACGAGGTTCTCATAACCCTCAGTAGTAATGTCCATAGTGGCTCGCGCCTTATCTTTGGTAGAGGATTTGAGGCTTGATTTCTTCACTCTCACATGTTTGGCAAGAGGAACTTGCGTGAAATCATTCTTGTAGCAAAATGCCAAGAAGTCCTTTACGGCCTTCAAACGCTCTGCTTGTCTCTGTGATTCGGCTGAGCCTGACATAAATGTACCGTATGTAGCTGCTTCCTGTGGAGTCAATTCGGAAACGTCCCGTTCTTTTCCGCACCATCTGATAAACTTACTGAGTTCCTGTAAGGTGATGGTAGATGCGCGAAACTGCCTTGTCGAAAGGTATTGTGTCAGTGCTTGTGAAATTCCCTTTGAATGTAGTTGCATTATTACGGGTGTTGCCTCCGCAGAATTACGTACTCTTCATTTTAGGTGTCTTACTGTATAGGTGTCAATGTCATGGTCTGATATAATCCTGAATAGGCCGCAGGTGTATGGAGAGTTTTCAGTGTTAAACAAAAGGTGCTTTTAACCAGCTTTTAACCAATTGAACGCTCATGAATGAGCGATTACAGTTAAATAAGGGAGGTTGTATGTCCCACGGAGTAACGATTAAAGAAGATATCGGAACCACACGGGTGGAAATGCAATGTGACCATCAAAACGGCCTGATCTATGTTGTGCCGGCAGAAGCTAGCTGGGTATGCCAACCTGAGCACATTCACGCACATGCCCTTGCTGGATTTTTCAGGGAGCTCATGGAAATGGCAGAACCCAAGGTAACTGAATTAATGCAACGGTGGGGTATGTATTACAGGTCAAGGCCCCTGGATTCCCTAGAAGAACAGGAATAAAGCATCAGTGTTAGGATGTTGGTACAGGATCCGCCAAACCCTCAAACTCGGGTGCTGTAGAAGCGAATAACTCAGCCAGTGCCGGGCCTTCAACCGTTTCGTTGGTTATGAGATAGTTAGCAATCTGTGCTAGCTTTGCCTTGTGAGTGGTCAACAACTCAGTAGCTGTGTTGTAAGCAGTTTGGATCAGAGTGTGGACTTCACCATCAATCTCTTCGGCAATCTTATCACTATAGTCCGCCTGTTCAGATATTTCTCTGCCCAAGAAGACTAGTTCTTCCTTCTTTCCGAATGTGCGCGGGCCAAGGCGCTCGCTCATACCGTAGCGGGTTACCATCTGGCGAGCAAGGCTAGTGGCCCTCTCCAAGTCGTTGCTGGCCCCAGTGGTTATAAGGTTGAAGATCAACTCCTCTGCGACCCTGCCTCCTAGTGATGTGGCAATCATGTCTGTGAATTGAGTTTTTGTCATTAGGTAGCGATCTTCCGTTGGGAGGAGACGTGTGTAACCACCCATACCGCCACGGGAGATGATCGAGATTTTGTGCACAGGGTCGGCATCAGGGAGCATATGAGCCACTAGGGCGTGCCCAGCCTCATGATATGCGGTGACGCTCTTTTCTTTAGGGTTGATAAGCCGGCTTTTACGTTCAGGGCCGGCTATTACACGGTCTATAGCTTCGGCAAACTCATCTGGGCCAAGTTCATTTTTCCCTCGCCGTGCTGTCAGTATTGCAGCTTCGTTGATCAGGTTAGCAAGGTCTGCTCCGCTGAATCCTGGGGTTTGTTGTGCCACCGCGGTTAGGCTGACATCAGAGCCAAGTGGTTTCCCCTTTGAATGAACATTCAGGATGGCAGTGCGACCGTTTATATCCGGAGCATCTAGAACCACTCGGCGATCGAATCGTCCTGGTCTCAATAGCGCTGGATCCAGGATATCCGGTCGGTTGGTGGCAGCCAGGACTATTACGTTAACTCCGGTGTCGAACCCGTCCATCTCCACCAGAATCTGGTTGAGAGTTTGTTCTCTTTCGTCGTGGCCTCCTCCAAGCCCTGCGCCACGGTGTCGTCCGACAGCGTCTATTTCATCTATAAATATTATACATGGAGAGTTGCGTTTGGCCTGCTCAAAGAGGTCGCGTACCCTGGATGCACCTACTCCCACAAACATCTCAACAAATTCGCTACCAGCGATGCTGAAAAACGGCACCCCAGCTTCTCCGGCCACAGCTCGTCCCAACAGAGTTTTTCCTGTTCCAGGAGGGCCAACTAACAGAACTCCTTTTGGTATCTTTGCTCCCAGTGTTATAAAACGCTCAGGGAACCTGAGGAACTCCACAATCTCATGCAGTTCCTGCTTGGCCTCTTCTATGCCGGCGACATCCTCAAAGGTGACGTTGGATTTATTACCCACAAACATTTTAGCCTTGCTACGTCCGAAGTTCATGGTTTGATTGTTGCCACCCTGTGCTTGTTTCATCATAAACAAGATAATGGCTCCGAAGAAAACCAGAGGTAGGAAATTTATGAGTATACCGAAAAGATTGCTTAGCCCGCCGGGTCCCTTTACTTCTATATCAATAATTGATATATCCACTGCCTCATTATCAAGCAGGGCGAAGATGCTCATGCTATCCTCTTTGCGCGAGGTAAAAGAATTCCCTGCGCGGTTGATGATCTTCAGGGAATTCTGGTTTATCTCAATGGTCTTTATATCCTTATTCTTGGCCATTTGGATAACCTGGCTGATCTGTATTTCTTGTGAGCCGGAAGACGTCTGGAAAAAAGAGAAGAAGATGGCTACCACTGCTACTATTATGAGGAGATACAGGAAGTTATTTTTCGTCTGCAAACTATTCATGACATATCCGCCTATTAGGGTGCCTTTCATTCAATCTTATCTTAAAGCGATACTAGGTACAAGCTCAAGCTATGCTACGTCTATCATAAGTAGGGCTGACTTGCTAATTCGCTTTCTCACCAAGCTCAGTTATGAACTGACGCAACGTAGAAAAATACTCCGCTCCTCCTGCTATGTAGGTGTCGTTATGGCTGGCGCCATGTATTGTATAGAACTTCTTGGGCTCGTTGGCTTCTTCATATAGCTGTTGCGCCAACTCAATGGGGACAACAGCATCTCTGTCACCGTGAAGGACGAGCAGTGGAACTGAGATGCTGCTAATCTTGGACACGGAGTCGAATTTGGTGGTAATGAGAGTGCCGATGGGAAGCGCTGGAACGGTTCTTTGGGCCATGTCAGATATGGACGTGAAGGGAGATTCTAGGATGAGTGCATATGGGCGACGCCTGGAGGCCAGATCTACTGCTACCGCACAGCCCAAGGAGCGACCAAAGAACACTACTTTTCCGCGGTCAACATCCGGTCTCGATCTCAGGTAGGCTAAAGCAGCCTCGGCATCTAGGTAAATTCCTTCTTCTGAGACCTCTCCTTCGCTGTGACCGTATCCACGGTAGTCGAATATAAAGATGTTTACGCTCAGCTTCTCGCGTAACATATTGAGGTTATCCAGCCTATGCCCAATATTCCCTGCATTACCGTGGAACCATAGCCATGTAATGTTGCTTTCCCCGGGTACGAACCAACCGTGGAGATTAACTCCATCAATAGTGGTAAAATATATGTCCTCAAAGTCTAGGCTATAGTCGTTGGGGTTCGCGGTTACTTCTTTTTCCGGGAAGAAGATGTAGTTTTTTTCAAGCACTCTATTTAAACCTCCTAAAAGAAAGATTACACCAAGGCTCAGGAAAAGCATGAGATGTAGCTTGATGAATCATGCGGTCAAAGTGATAATATAATCGTATTCAAGAAATTAGAAAGGGTATTGTACTGGAATATCGTAATCTAGGAACGTCTGGTCTCGAAGTATCGGAAATCAGCTTAGAGTCATTGGGTTTCGGCTCCACAAGAGGGCGCAGTGATCAGGAGTCGATAGATGTTATTTCTCACGCCTTAGACTTTGGCATTAATTACATTGATACTGCTGATGTGTATGATGCAGGACATTCCGAGGAAATAGTAGGTAGGGCCGTGAATGGTAAACGGTCCAATGTGATTCTTGCTACTAAATTCGGGATCCCCACAGGCGGTAAGGCAAATGATTTTGGTGGACCAGCTATCATGTGATGCAGGCAATTGATGCCAGTTTAAGGCGTCTAAATACTAATTATGTGGATCTATACTATATGCACTGGCCTGACCCAACAACTCCTATAGGAGAGACATTGGGAGCATTAGATGATCTGGTGCGAGTTGGCAAGGTGCGCTACATTGGTTGCTCCAATTTTACAGCTTGGCAAATCTGTGAAGCGGTGTGGACTTCCAGGGTTAACAACTTGGAATCATTCGTTGTTGTTGAGTCGCAGTACAACTTACTTGATCGGCACATTGAGTCAGAAGTGGCGATCTGCTGTCAGTCGTATGGAATTGGAGTGGTCCCTTGGAGGCCGCTCGCTGGAGGATTTCTTACTGGCAGATACCAACGAGGAAAACTTGCACCGCCTGGAACTCGCCTGGGTACACCTCGTCAAACATCATCACCTTCAGAGATTATGAATAGAGCACGTCTGTATGCCGGACTTCCAGTGTCAGATTTGGGGCATGAATCAATTTTCTCTGATGCCAACTTTGACATACTTGAGCGGCTTCAATTATTTGCAGCGGAACATTCTCGTTCGATTTGAGAATTGGCCATCGCCTGGTTGCTTTCTCATTCGTGGGTAAGTGCTGTCATTACTGGAGCGTCAATCCCAGAACAGATTTCAGCTAATATTGCTGCGGTTAATTGGAAGCTTACAGAGGA